>Ga0335075_10018791_pt1 | contig 10244 bp, 10 predicted proteins | sample Lox_Sample_24_FD_206723 | JGI IMG/M metagenome (GOLD analysis project Ga0335075, IMG submission 206723) | Soil microbial communities from Loxahatchee National Wildlife Refuge, Florida, United States - Lox_Sample_2.4 | ecosystem: Environmental > Terrestrial > Soil > Wetlands | place: USA... | reverse complement strand
CTCCCAGCCACAGCACACAGCATGCCAGAAACAGAAGAACTACGGCTTATTTCCGCGCAGGCCCTAAGGCGCTTCCTCGCGCGGTAGCGCGCCTAGGCTGGCGGGATAACAGCAAGAACGGCACGGCCCGCCATCGCGGGGGATCGCTAGGCACACCCGGCGGTGCCTAGCGACCCCCGATCCTGTCGTCCTCGGTTGGCGGCCCGGATAACAGCAAGATGTAGGCCGTGTCGCGGACGCCGCGAAGCGGTGATCACGGCTGCGGGCCGGCGGGCCGGATGGGCGGGGTCCGCACGGGCAGCCCGGTCATGACCGTGCTGTCGGCTGGCGCGCTCGCCCGGGTGACGGTGACCTGGCCGAAGCGCGGCAACACCGACACGACCGTGCAGGTGAGGGTGGCGCTCGCGGCGATCGGCATGCCTTCGGCAGTCCCCGCCACGAGTTCCGGTTCCTACAGCCGGGGGTCGACCGGCTCCGACTCGAGCGCGAGCACGCCGAACACGCACTCGTGCACCCGCCACAGCGGCTCGCCCCGGGCCGCCCGGTCGAGTGCTTCCAGGCCGAGGGAGTACTCGCGCAGCGCCAGCGACCGCTTCCTTCCCACCGAACGGTCCCGTAGCTTCGCCATATGCTCAGGCTCCGTGTAGTCCGGGCCGTAGATGATCCGCAGGTACTCCCTGCCCCGCACCTTCAGCCCCGGCTGCACGAGTCCGCCGCGCCCGCGCACCAGTCCGTCGGCCGGCTTGACGACCATCCCTTCGCCGCCCGCCTGGGTGAGCCCGGTCCACCAGTCCGCCGCCGCGCCGCAGGACGCGGCATCGGCGGTGTCCGCGTACACGTGCCTGGTCTCGGCGAACAGCTCCGGATCGGCCGCCGCCAGCCGCGACGCGACCGACAGGTGCCAGGCGTGCGGCCGGGCCGGATGCGCCGCCCCATCCGAAGCGAGCACCGCGAACGGCGCGAGCCGCACCCCGGCGAGCCCGTCCGTCGGCCAGCAGTACCGCTGGTAGGCGGCGGCGAACCCGTCGGCGTTGGCCAGCCGGGACCGGGTCCGGGCAAGCAGCGCGGCGAGTGGTCCGGTGAGCGGTCCGGTGACCGGCCCGCCCAGCTCCGGCCGCGCCGCCGCCTTCTCCAGCACGGACACCGCGGCCGGCAGCGCCGACCGTGCGGCGGCGCCGACCACCGCGTACTGGCTGCGGAGTAGCTCGCCGGCCTTCGCCGACCACGGCATCAGCTCGGCGTCGAGCAGCAGCCACGAGGTGCCGAGCTCGTCGAACAGGCCCGCCGCCGCCGCCGCGCCGCGCACCCGGTCGAGCAGCGCGTCGGTCCGCGGCCGGCCGAAGAACGGCCGCCCGGTCCGCGTCCACACCGCCCCGGCGCCCATGCCGGACGACACGCCGAAGCGCGTAACAGCGTCCCGCTCCGAGCGGCACACCAGGACGACGGCGCGGGACCCCATGTGCTTCTCCTCGCACACGACCTCCCGCACCCCGGCCGCGGCGTAGGCGGCGAACGCCTGGCCTGGGTGCTCGAGCAGGTCGCCGTCGGGCGCGGTCGTCACCGGGGACATCGTCGGCGGCAGGTAGAGCAGCCAGCGCGGGTCGATCGCGAACCGGCTCATCACCTCCAGGGCCGCGGCGGCGTTCGCCTCGGCGATCTTGATCCGCGGCAGGTACCCGGTCTCGATCACCCGCGTCCCCGTCACGTCGGTGATGTCCAGTACCCCGGGTTCACGCCGGGCGCCCGGCTCAGGGGAACCGGTATCCACAACTGGCGCGGTCACCGCCGGGAACGGCCGCGCGGGCTCGAAGTAGACCCGGGCGGCGGGGACGGAGACCACGGTTCGTTCCGGATAATTCAATGCGGTCAGCGCGCCGCCGAACACGCACCCGGTGTCCAGGCACATCGTGTTGTTCACCCACTCGGTGGCAGGAACCGGCGTGTGGCCGTAGAGCACCATCGCGCGGCCGCGGTAGTCCTCGGCCCACGGGTACCGGACGGGCAGCCCGTACTCATCGGTCTCACCGGTCGTCTGCCCGTACAGGCAGAACGAACGAACCCGGGCCGACGCCCGGCCCTGCAGCTTCTCGGTCAGGCCGGCGTGCGCGACGACCAGGCGGCCGCCGTCGAGCACGTAGTGGCTGATCAGCCCGTCGAGAAATGCCGCCACCGAGGCGCGGAACTCCGGCGGCTCGGCCGCCAGCTGCTCGAGGGTTTGCTCGAGTCCGTGCGACACCCGCACGTTCCGGCCGCGCAGCGCGCGCAGCAGCTTGTCCTCGTGGTTGCCGGGCACGGCGAGCGCGCTGCCCGCCGCGACCATGCCCATCGCCAGGCGCAGCACGCCGGGGGAGTCGGGGCCGCGGTCCACCAGGTCGCCGAGGAAGATGACCCGCCGCCCGTCCGGGTGGGCGGCCCCGGCCGGCCGTCCCGCCGGGTCGTAGCCCAGCGTGTACCCGAGCTTGCCCAGCAACGTGACCAGTTCCGGCAGGCAGCCGTGCACGTCGCCGATCACGTCGAACGGGCCGGTCTGCTGCCGCAGGTCGCTGTACAGCCGGGTGCGGGTGACGGTGGCGGCCGCGACCTCCTCCGCCGACCGCAGCACGTGCACGGTGCGGAAGCCCTCGTGCTGCAGGTTCCGCACCGACCGGCGCAGCTGCTCGTGCTGGCGGCGGATCACGTGCGGGCCGAAGTCCCGGTCGGCCCGGTCCGCGTTGCGCGCCACGCACACCGACTCGGGCAGCTGGAAAACGATCGCGACCGGCAGCACGTCGTGCTCGCGCGCGAGCGCGACCAGCGGCGCCCGCGATTCGGGCTGGACGTTCGTCGCGTCGACCACGGTGAGCCGTCCGGCCGCAAGCCGCTTGGCCGCGATGTAGTGCAGCACGTCGAACGCGTCGGTGGTGGCCGACTGGTCGTTCTCGTCGTCGGCGACCAGACCGCGGCAGTAGTCCGAGGAGATCACCTCGGTCGGCTTGAAGTGCTCGCGAGCGAACGTCGACTTGCCCGACCCGCTCACCCCGGCGAGCACCACGAGGGACAGCTCGGGGATGGCCAGCTCACTCATGCCGCACCCCCGGTCGCGACCGGCAGCCTCGTGAAGACGGCAAGCTGCGTCGCGGACCCGGCGCCCGGCGACTCGGGTCCGACCGGCAGGTAGCGGACCGCGTACCCGTGGGCCGCGGCGACCCGGTCCGCCCACGCGGCGAACTCGGCGCGCGTCCACTCGAACCGGTGGTCGCGGTGCCGCAGCGTCCCCGGCGCCATCCCGTACTCGCGGTTGTACTCGCGGTTGGGTGTCGTGACGAGAACGACCCGCGGCGCCGCGAACCCGAAGACGGTCCGCTCGAGCGCGCCGAGCCGGTCCGGTTCGACGTGCTCGATGACCTCCATCAGCACCGCCGCGTCAAGCCCGGCGAGCCGCGCGTCCCGGTAGGTGAGCGAGGACTGGAACATGGCGAGCCGTCCCCGCCGTGCCTCCGGCATCCGGTCCAGCCGCAGCCGCCGCGCGGCCTGCGCCAGCGCCCGGGCGGACACGTCGGTCGCGATCACCCGGGAAAACCCGTTCTCGCCAAGCAGGTCCGCGGTCAGCGCCCCTTCCCCGCACCCGAGGTCGGCGACGCTGCGCGCGCCAGCGTCGCGCAGTACGGTCAGCACCGCTTCCCGGCGCTTGACCGCGAGCGGCGCCGGCCGCTCGTCGGCGTCCGCGCCGTCTTCCGCGGGTTCCGGTACCGCGTTGTCCAGGTCGCCCGGGTCGAGGTCGTCGGACTCCGCGAGCCGGGCCAGTGCCGACTCGGTCAGCGACCGCCGGTGCGCCAGGTACCGCCGGGTGATCAGCGCCCTTTCCGGGTGCCCGGCCAGCCAGCCCGTCCCGGCGCGGATCAGCTTGTCCACCTCGTCGGTGGACACCCAGTAGTGCTTGGCGTCGTCGAGCACGGGCAGCAGCACGTACAGGTGGTTGAGCGCGCCGGCCAGCCGCACGGTCCCGGTCAGCCGCAGGCCGACGTACCCGGACGGCCCCCACGCCGCGGGCTCGAGCGGCACCGTTTCCGCGGAAACGTCCCAGCCGAGCGGCCCGAACACCCGCTCCGCCAGCGCCGCACCGCCCGCCCCGCCGCCGGCACAGCGCAGCGCGGGCACCCGGATCTCCAGCGGGATCGCGCTCGCCGCCAGCTCGGGACGCGCCTCGCACCGCCCGGCCAGCGCGGTGCCGAACACCTGCTTGAGCGCCACCGCGAGCAGACTGGAGGCGGCGTACGGCCGGTCGTTGACGTACTGCGTGACGCTCTCCGCGGGCCCTCGGACCAGCGCGATCGGGTCGACCTCGAGCAGCAGCGCGGCGGTGCACCGCTCGTCGGATGCCTCCGGATAGAACACGTGCGCCGTCCCGCTCGCCACCCCGAACGCCTGCGCTCGCCCCGGGTGCTTATGCAGCAGGAACCCCAGGTCGGTGGCGGGCGCGCGGGTGGTCGAGATCGTCAGCAGCACATCTGCGATTGTCCCGATCCAGCGGGACAAAAGAAAATCAGTTATCCGGAACGTACCGTTGCTCCGGGTTAGCCCACGCCCGTCAGCACGCCGAGGCGCCGCAGATCAGCCCGACCAGCAGCAGGATCAGCCCGACGGAGAACGTCGTCGCACAGTCGGTCACCGCCGTCGCCGGGCCTCGGATTTCACGAAGCCAATGCACGAATACCAGGGGTTTCCTCTTCCGGTAGCCGCGGACCCCGCCGTGGTATTAGTGGGATGTGAGCCGGTGGGTGCTGCACGTTGACCTCGACCAGTTCATCGCGGCCGTCGAAGTGCTGCGCCATCCCGAACTGCTCGGCAAGCCGGTCGTGGTCGGCGGGGACGGCGACCCGGCCAAGCGCGGCGTGGTCTCCACCGCCTCCTACGAGGCACGCGAGTTCGGGGTGCACTCTGGCATGCCGCTGCGGACGGCGGCCAAGCGCTGCCCGGACTGCGTGTTCCTGGCGGTGGACGCCGACGCCTACAACGCCGTGTCGGCCCGGGTCATGACCGTGCTCCGGGAAACCGGCTGCCCGGTGGAGGTGCTCGGCTGGGATGAGGCGTTCATCGGGGTGGAAACCGACGACCCCGAGTCCTTCGCCCGCGGCCTCGCCGCCGACGTCAAGGCGGCCACCGAACTCGACTGCTCGGTCGGTATCGGCGACAACAAGCTCCAGGCCAAGATCGCGACCGGGTACGGCAAGCCCGCCGGGGTCTTCCGGCTGACCAGTGCGACCTGGTACGACGTGCTCGGCGACCGCCCGCCGGACGCCATCTGGGGGATCGGCGCCAAGACCACCGCCAAGCTCGCCGCCCTCGGGGTGACCACGGTGCGGGAACTGGCCGCCGCCGACCCGGACCGCCTGGCCGCGACGTTCGGCCCGACGACCGGACCGTGGCTGGTGCTGCTCGGCCGCGGCCGCGGCGAGACCGAGGTTGACCCCACCCCGTACGTCCCGCGCTCGCACGGCCGCGAGGTCACCTTCCAGCGCAACCTCTCCGACTGGACCCAGGTGGCCGGCGAGATAACCCGGCTGGCCAGCCAGGTCGCCGGCGAGCTGACGGACCGGCCGGTCGCCCGCGTCGTGGTCAAGGTCCGCTACGCCCCGTTCGACACCGTCACCCACGGCGTCCCGCTGGCGGAGTTCGGCTCGATGGATGAGGCCGCCCAGGCGGCGCTCGACAAGTTCGAGGCGGACCGCCCCGTCCGCCTGCTCGGCGTCCGGGCCGAGTTCGCCGACAACCCGGTGTAGCGACTACAGCGGGCGGCTCAGCTGGATCTCGCTGAGCGCGGGGTCCGAGGGAAGGGGCTGGCGCTCGCCGGTCGCGGTGAAACCGCACCGCTCGTAGAGCCGCCGCGCCGCGGTGTTGGACTCGGTCACCCACAGGAAGAGCGTGTCGTAGTCGCGCGCCTTCGCCCAGTCGGCCGCCGCCTCGATCAGCGACTCGCCGACGCCGCGCCCGCGGGCCGACGGCCGCACCCACATCGACACGAGGTCGGCGACCCCGTCGGCGGTGTAGACGCCACTCACCCCGGCCGGTTCTCCGGCCTCGGGGAGGAAACCGAAGAACGTGACGCCCCGGCTCACGATCCGGCCGCGCCACTGCGCTTGGGTGAACGCGGCCTCCCGCGCGTACGTCGAGCCGAAGGCGTACGGCGCCTCGCTCAGCGCCGCCAGCCGCACGTCCCGCAGCAGTTCCCAGTCATCGGAGGCAAGCTCTCGCACCACGACCATGCGCCGGTTAGCTCCCCACGTGGGAGCCGAGCCAGTCACAGAAATCGCGGCTCGTTCCAAGGAAATCTCTGACTTTCTCCAGCGGGGCCGCGGTCCCGAGCCAGGGCTCGGGGGACCAATGCCGCCAGGTGGTCAGCCCCTTGTGCCGCAGCAGGTCGATCCTCGGGTGGTCACCCGGGTAGCCGCGGGGCACGGACTTGAGCGTGTCGTGGCCGTGCACCTCGACGCCGGCCTTCGCCAGCTCGGCGACGAGCACGGCGAGCTCGGCCCCGTCGGGACCGGCCACCGCCGCGCGGTACTGGGTGAGCTGGGCCGGCTCCAGATGCCACCGGCCCGCGCCCGCCGACAGCCCGTCGGCGGAGAACTGCACGTAGTTCGTGTTGCCGAGGAGCGCGCCGACGTGGGTCTTGTACGGCGTCTTGTCGGCGCTGAAGCGGATGTCCCGGTAGGGCCGGAAGATCTTGGGCTCGCCGAATTCGGGCGCGAGCTGTTCGAGCAGTTCCTCCATCGGCCGGAGGACCTTCTCCTGATAGACCGCCTTGTGGGCGGTCCAGTACGCCTTGGAATTGTCCGCCTCGAGGCCCTCGTAGAAACTCAGGGCCTCGGCACTCCACCCGCTGAACGCCATGGCGCCTAGCTTACGTTCGCGGCGCCGCCTGGGCCGGGTGACGTACCGGGCTTGCCGAACTCCGCACCGCGGCCAGGCTCAGGGCTAGAGAATGGGGACACCGTTGAAGAGTTGAGGTGCGAGATACATGAGGCTCGACCTGGACGCCGCGCGTGACGCGACGATCCCCGACGTGCTGCCCACCCCCGGCGAACCGTTCCGCGTGCTGTTCTGCGGTATCAACCCCGGCCTGTACTCGGCGGCCACCGGCTGGCACTTCGCCCGGCCAGGCAACCGGTTCTGGCCGGCGCTGCACCTGTCCGGTTTCACCGACCGTCGGCTCAGCCCGTCCGAGCAGGCCGAACTCGCCCGCATCGGACTCGGCATCAGCAACATCGCGCCCCGCGCCACCGCCCAGGCCGCCGAGCTGAGCACCGCGGAACTCAAGGAAGGCGCGGACCGCCTGCTCGCCCTGGTCGACGCCCGCCGTCCCGGCGTCGTCGCGATCGCCGGCGTCAGCGCCTACCGCATCGCGTTCGCCCGCCCCCGCGCCGTCATTGGCCCCCAGCCCGAACAACTCGGCGTTGCCCGCCTCTGGATCCTGCCGAACCCCAGCGGCCTCAACGCCCACTGGACACTGCCGAACCTGACCGAATCATTCCGCGAGCTCAAGAAGGCGGTCGAGTAATGCCGGGCTCCGTTAAGCGCTGGCGCTACGCCCTCATCGTCTGCGTCGCGACCGTCGTCGCCGTTGGCGTCCTGGTCACCGTGAATGCTCTTGCGGGGGGCGGGAAATCAACGAGTCAGACCAACTCCGGGGCAGCGATCGTGCGGATCCTCGGGGCGAAGCTACGGAGTGCGAGCCCGTTCCCGGAACGCTCGACCCGGACCGCACCCCGGACCGCATCCCGGACCGCACCCCGGACGGTGGCACCTTCGTCGACGGCCAGGGACCGGCCCGAGGCTTCCGCCAGTGCACAACCAAGCCCCGTCCAGTCCTCGTCGTTGCCCGATCCCTCGGGGCAACCGGTACCAATCGGCAATCTCCCGGGCTGGAAGCAGGTCTTCTACGATGACTTCCAGAACGAGTCGGTATCGGTCGGACAGTTTTCTGATTGCACCGCGGCGCCATTCACCTGCAGTGGTCTAGCTCCCGCGGTGCGAGCTAAGTGGTGGGATTACCCGGATGGCTCGCTGGACACCGCGGGAGACTGCGGATACTACCCATCCCAAGTGATGAGTATCAGCGGCGGCATTATGAACATGTTCATTCACACGGCAGCAAACGGTACCTGCATGACCGCGGTGCCCGAGCCAAAGCTTCCTGACCCGGTAGATTCCAGCAATGGTCAGCTGTACGGCATGTACTCGGTGCGCATGCGTGCCGACGCCATTCCTGGCTACAAAACAGCCTTCTTGCTCTGGCCGGACAGCGAAGATTGGCCGGCCGACGGAGAGATAGACTTCCCCGAGGGGGAGCTTGACGGAACGTCGTACGCGTATATGCATCACATGGGCGCAACCAGCGGCCTTCAACAGGACGCCTATAGTACGGGTACCACCTATACCGGCTGGCATACTTACACCATTGAGTGGACCCCAGATTACGTAGAATTCCTGCTCGATGGCCAGGTCATAGGAGACTCGACAGATACGGCTTACATACCCGATACGCCCATGCACTGGGTCCTGCAAACCGAGAGCGACCTCGATGGCGTGAAGCCGGCCGCCAGCGCACAAGGGAACCTCCAGATCGCCTGGGTATCGATTTGGTCTTATGACCCCGCGTAGACGCGGGCTGGAGGCGCGATAGCTTGAGCTCGATGTCAAGGTGCCCTTCGGCAGCAAGGCGCTGGCGCGGCTGAAGAAGGCGGCCGAGTCGGAACCCGGACGGGGGACTCCTATCGTTGAACAGTGAGTACACAACCGCGTTCCCGGCACCTGCTACGGGCTCGCGACCTGGCCGACGCCCGCTACGCTGAGCGGCTCACCGTCGCCGACATGGCCCGGGCCGCGGGGCTGTCGCCCGCGTACTTCAGCGGGGAGTTCAAGCGCGCCTTCGGTGAATCACCGCACCAGTACCTGCTCACCCGGCGGCTGGAGCGCGCGGCCGCCCTGCTCCGGGTGACCGACTGGCCGGTAGCCGACGTGTGCTTCGCCGTCGGCGCGGGCAGCCTCGGGTCGTTCACGGCGAGCTTCAGCCGGGTCTTCGGCTGCTCGCCGACGGCCTACCGCCGGGCGTGGCCCCCGGCCGCGCGGCTGGTCAGGATTCCCCGGTGCGTGGCCATGGCCTACGCCCGGCCGCGGAACCGTACGTTTCGAGAAGACGCGCCGGACGGGAGTTCGTAGGGTTCCCGGTAGGCAGCACAGTCGCATTCGGGAGGCCTGCGATGATCAAGATCGCCAACACCCAGTTCTGGGTCCACGACCAGGACGAGGCGCTTCGCTTCTACACCAAGACACTCGGCTGGGAGGTCCGCGCCGACGTCACCATGGAGGGATGGGCCTTGCGCTGGCTGATGGTTGGCCCCGCCGGGCAGCAGGGTCCAGGGCTCGTGCTCATGCCGGTGCCCGGCCCGCCGATGCTCGACGAGCAGAGCAGTGCCGCGCTCGCCGACCTGGTAGCCAAGGGCGCCGGCGGGACGCTCTTCCTCGAGACCGACGACTGCCAGGCCAGCTATGAAGAGCTAGCCGGCCGCGGCGTCACCTTCAACGACCCGCCGACCCAGCAGGCCTACGGCATCGACACCTCGTTCCGTGACCCGTCAGGCAACAACATCCGGCTGACCCAGGTCATGGAGTTCGACCCGGCCCGCGGCGCCGGGTGACCCACGGCGAGGGCCAGACGCCCGCGGACACCGCCCTCAGCCAGGGCCACCTGATCCTCGCCGCGCGCCTTGACGTTCTAGGGAGTCTGTGACAAGCGCCGCCGGGTGGTTAGTGTCAGCAGGTATGAGCACCACCGGAGAGTTCAAGCGCGACACCACCTACCTCGACGGCCGGATCACCGCCGACGGCAGGGACGGCTGGCCCGTCCAGGACGGCCGGTACCGTCTCGTCGTGGCGCGCGGCTGCCCGTGGGCGAACCGGTCGATCATCGTCCGCCGCCTGCTCGGGCTCGAAGGCGCCCTGTCCATGGGGATGTGCGGCCCGGTCCACGACTGGAAGAGCTGGACGTTCGACCTGGACCCGGAGGGGAAGGACCCGGTGCTCGGCATCCACTGGCTCCGCGAGGCGTACGAGACGGCGGTGCCCGGCTACGACCGCGGCGTCACGGTTCCGGCCATCGTGGATGTCCCGTCCGGCGCGGTGGTGACCTCCGACTTCCGGCACATCACGCGCGACATGGAGTCCGAGTGGACCGCCTTCCACCGCGCGGGCGCCCCCGACCTGTA
>Ga0335075_10018790_pt1 | contig 10244 bp, 9 predicted proteins | sample Lox_Sample_24_FD_206723 | JGI IMG/M metagenome (GOLD analysis project Ga0335075, IMG submission 206723) | Soil microbial communities from Loxahatchee National Wildlife Refuge, Florida, United States - Lox_Sample_2.4 | ecosystem: Environmental > Terrestrial > Soil > Wetlands | place: USA: Florida... | reverse complement strand
CGGCGTTTTCGGCACGCTGTGGGCCTACCTGCGGCTGCGCGACAACGGCGAACGGCACCGCGGCAAGATCGACTGGTGGGGCAACATCACGTTCGCGCTCGGGCTCGGCGCGGTCCTCGTCGGCATCACGTACGGCATCCAGCCCTATCACGGCAACTCGATGGGCTGGGAGAGCCCGGTGGTGCTCGGCGAGCTGATCGGGGGCGTGGCGCTGCTGCTGGTGTTCGTGGTCATCGAGACCAGGGTCGCGGAGCCGATGTTCCGGCTGGGCCTGTTCAAGATCCGCGAGTTCACGGCCGGCAACATCGCGGGCCTGCTGGTGTCCATCGCGCGCGGCGGCATCCAGTTCATGCTGATCATCTGGCTGCAGGGCATCTGGCTGCCGTTGCACGGCTACAACTACGACCAGACCCCGCTGTGGGCAGGCATCTTCCTGCTGCCGATGACCGCCGGGTTCCTGGTGTCCGGGCCGGTGTCCGGGATCCTGTCGGACAGGTTCGGGTCGCGCGGCATCGCGACGGCCGGCATGGCGGTGTTCGCGTCGTCGTTCGTGGGGCTCATGCTGCTGCCCGTCAACTTCCCGTACTGGGCCTTCGCCGCGCTCGTGGCGCTGAACGGCATCGGCAGCGGCATGTTTGCCTCGCCCAACTCCTCCTCGATCATGGGCAGCGTCCCGGCGCGCGACCGCGGCTCGGCCTCGGGGATGCGCGCCACGTTCCAGAACTCCGGCACCGCCGTGTCCATCGGCGTGGTCTTCACGCTGATGATCGCCGGCCTGTCCAAGTCGCTGCCGTCGACGCTGAGCGACGGGCTGATCCGGCTGGGCGTGCCCGCCGGCGCCGCGCACCAGGTGGCGAGCCTGCCGCCGGTGTCGTCGCTGTTCGCCTCGGTGCTCGGCGTGAACCCGATCGAGCACCTGCTGGGGCCCGGCCTGCTGTCTCAGCTGCCGGCGTCCAGCCAGGCGGAACTGACCGGCCGGACGTTCTTCCCCAGCCTGCTGCAGATCCCGTTCCACAACGGCCTGATCATCGTGTTCGGCGTCTCGGCCGGCCTGTCGGTGCTGGCCGGCCTGGCGTCGCTGCTGCGCGGCAAGCGCCGCGTCCCGGCCAGCCCGGAGGCCGACGAGTCACGCCTGGAATCCCGGGCGGCGCGCGGCTGATACCGTTAACCACGGTGAACGAAACGCGCCGGGCCGCTGCGCTCGCGACGGGCGTGATCTGCGCCGTCCAGTTCGTGCTCCAGCTCGACTTCAGCATCGTCAACGTCGCGCTCAACACGATCCAGCGCGAGCTTTCCATGGCGCCGGCGGAACTGCAGTGGATCGTCACCGGGTACGCGCTCACGTTCGGCTCGCTGCTGCTGGCCGGCGGACGGCTCGCCGACCTGCTGGGCCGCCGCCGGCTGCTGGTCATCGGCCTGGTGCTGTTCGCCGTCGCGTCGCTCGCCTGCGGCCTGGCCCGCTGGCCGGCCATGCTGATCGTCGCCAGGATGGTGCAGGGTGCGGCCGCCGCGCTCGCCTCGCCCGCGGCGCTGTCGCTGCTCACGACCGCCAGCCCGGAAGGCCATGCTCGCAACCGCGCGCTCGCCCTCTGGCAGGCGTCCACCGCCGCCGGCGCGACGACCGGGATCATCGCCGGCGGCCTGCTCACCCAGTACCTCGGCTGGCGGGCCATCTTCCTGGTCAACCCGCCGCTGATCGCGCTGCTGCTCGCTTTCGTGCCCCGGCTGCCCGCGGGCACCGCCGCGGGCGGCGGCAAGGTCGGCATCCGCGGCGCGGCCCTCGTCACCGGCGCGATCGCCGCGCTCATCTACGGCCTGACCCAGGGCCAGCAGCACGGGTTCGGCAGCCCGGCGAGCGTCGCCGCGCTGGTGGCGGCTGTCGTGCTGGCACTTGCTTTCATTTATTCGGAACGTAAGCTCCCGGCTCCCATGCTCCCGCCGTCTCTGCTCGCGGTGCCGGCCCGCCGCGCCGCTGTCGCGGCGATGCTGGTGATGGGCGCGATCCTGGCCGGTTACGTGTACTTCCTGTCCCTCTACCTGCAGAAGGTCCACCACTTCAGCCCGGTGCAGACCGGTCTCGGCCTGCTCCCGTCGACGCTCACCGTGGTGCTCACGTCCACGCTGGTCACCCGGCGGCTGCTCACCAGGTTCGGCGCCCGCCCGGTGCTGCTCGCCGGGCTGGTGATCATGACGGCAGGGCAGCTCTGGCTGGCCTTCATGATCACCCGCCACTCCGGCTACCTGGACGGCGTCCTGCCCGGCCTGCTGCTCACCTCGCTGTCCATCGGCCTGTCGCTGCCCGCCGCGTCGGTGGCGATCACCACCGGCGTGCACGGCAGGGACCAGGGCATCGCCGGCGCCATGTTCACCACCGGCCAGCAGGTCGGCGCGGCCGTGGGCCTGGCCGTGCTCGCGACCGCCGCCGCCGCGCGGACCGCCGCCGCGGCCGGCGACGTCGTGGCCGGCTACCGGCTGTCGTTCCTCATCGCCGCCGGCCTGGGCGCCTCCGGCGTCGCCCTCGTGGCGCTGGCCCGCTCCCCCGGGCGCTCCCGCGAGCCGCTGGATGCGCCCTCCTCGGCCGCCGCCCCCGGGCAGCCGGCTCGCGACTAACGCCATCCCCCGGGTCCCCGGAGCCACACGCTGACGTGCACCGGCTCGAACGCCTGATCCACCGCGGCGGCCAGGTCGTCGCGCACCGCGTCGAGGTCGACGGTGCCGCGCAACCGCGCGGTGAACCCCGCGATCACCGCCTCCGCGTTGTACCGGGACCTGTTGAACCGGCGGTCCACCGCCCGCTGCACCCGGCGGCGCAGCGGGTTGAACAGCGCCGCGGCCGCCAGCGTAGCCGCGGCCACGCCCACCGGGGTATGGACTTGCGCTACCTGGGTGGCCAGCAGCACCAGCCCGGCGAACAGCCCGGCCAGCACCGCGCTGATCACGGCGTAGGAGATCACCCGGCTGATGATCCTGTCGATCGCGTACAGCCGGTACTTCAGCACCGCGACCCCGGTGCAGAACGGCAGCACGGCGAAGCCGAGCGGACTGATGACGTCATTGACCGCGAGGCTCCAGGCCGACCCGCTGTCGTTGGTCATCACCGCGAGAAACAGGGACGCCACGAAGACGACGGCGCCGCTGTAGAGCCATTTGAGCTGCTGGCGCCGCTCGTCGTCAGCGCGCCGGTACCTGGGCACCTGCACGGCCAGCCAGGCCACCAGGCTGGCCAGCGCGCCGATGGCCGTCAGGCCCTGGAGGGCCGCGGTCAGGCCGGTCGTGTGGTTGACGAGGTTGCCGGTGGGGTCGACGACAACAACGTGCCCGGCGACGGAGGCGGCGCCCGCGGCCGTGGCGGCCACGGCCAGCGCCAGCCCCGCGGTCACCAGGATCACTGCCGGGCGGCGCCACCGGCCGGCCGGCAGCACTCCGTCAGGGAACACCCACAGCATGATCGCGATCAGCACCAGCCATACCGGCCAGATGGTCAGCAGCACGACGGCGACCGAACCGAGCGGCAGCGTCCCGTGATGCATCCGGTAGTCGATGATCGCGTAGTCACCCGCGGGGGCCACGGCGAGCAGGAAGATCGCCAGCAGCAGCCACCCGAGGGGATTACGCGGCCTGCGGGCCGCCAGCAGGGTGCCGACCGCCACCGCGGGCACCATGACCGCGACGATGAAGGCGAAATTGACAGGCCCCTTCGGCCCCGGCAGCCGGGCGATCTCGTCAAGCGGCACGCTGGCCAGGCCGACCGCGAGCGTGAGCACGCCGAACGCCACCGCGGCAGCCTGCGCCGCGCGCCTCCCCAGTGCCGCGCTCACATGGCCGACCCTACGCGCGCCGCGTTCCGGGATCGTTACGGCTGGTCCCAGCATCCAGCTGCCGGCTGTTCTGTCGGCCCGCCTGGTCCATGGATTACCGTTGCCGTAGCCGAGAAGGAGGCCGGAGATGGCGGAGATCGTCACCAAGCTGAGCCCGCGCCCGGTCGCCGCGACCGTCGCGCGATTCACCGAGCTGCTCGCCGGCAAGGGGGTGAAGGTCTTCGCGGTCATCGACCAGGCCGCCGCGGCGAAGGAGGCCGGCCTCGACCTGAGGGAGACGGTGCTGGTGATCTTCGGCAACCCGGCGGCCGGGACGCCGGTGATGGCGGCCGCGCCGCTCAGCGCGGTCGATCTGCCGCTCAAGGTCGTCGTGTGGGACGACGCGGGCCAGACCAAGGTGTCCTACACCGCGCCCGAGGCCATCGGCGCCCGGTACGGCCTGCCCGACAGCCTGGTGGCCAACCTGGCCGCCATCAACCCCCTCACGGACGCCCTCGTTGCCGCGTAGGTCTCAGGCGGCCTAAGCCGCTTCTTGCTGTTATCAGCCCGGTTTTCATGGTCAGGAGCAGACGGGGGCCGTAGTGCGGCCGGGGCCACCGGATGAGACCAGGGTGAATACCACGCGATGGCCGGCCTTGCCGGTGAAGACCGCCTGGGACGGCGACATCACCGTCAGGGTGCCGGGCTGGTATGGGTTCCCCCGGCCGGGAGGCGGTTACCCGAGCCGTCGCTGAGCGGCGAGGTCGCCTCGTAGTACCGGTTGCCGAGCTGGGCGCGGCCGGTGGGCCGGCCGCGACAACGGCCGACCGCCACTCACGCATTACGATCGCCGCCTGTCATGCCCGGGAAGTTTCCAGGTTGGACGCGCCGGCAGTGGCGAAAGGTTCCCCGTTAGGCTCGTGCTATGGCACTGCACAAGCAGGTCGGCGAGGACGTCTCGGACGCCGAACTCGAGATCAATCCCATCTACTCCCGCGAGCAGACCTGCGACATCCCGCGGTACCGGCTGCCCGAGCAGAGCATGCTGCCCCGCACCGCGCTGCAGGTCGTGCGGGACGAGCTGATCCTCGACGGCAACGCCAGGCTGAACCTGGCCACGTTCGTCACCACGTGGATGGAGCCCGAGGCCGAGCTGCTGATGGCCGAGTGCTCCCCCAAGAACATGATCGACAAGGACGAGTACCCGCAGACCGCCGAGCTCGAAAGGCGCTGCGTGAACATCCTCGGCAGCCTGTGGAACGCCCAGTGCGCGCCCGGGGAATCGGTCGGCTGCTCGACCACCGGGTCGAGCGAGGCCTGCATGCTCGGCGGGATGGCCCTGCTGTGGCGCTGGCGGGCCCGCCGCAAGGCCGCTGCCAAGCCCGCTGACCGGCCGAACATGGTGATGGGCTCCAACGTCCAGGTGTGCTGGGAGAAGTTCTGCCGGTACTGGGAGGTCGAGCCGCGGTTCGTGCCGATGGTGCCGGGGCGGCTGCACCTCGGCGCGGCGGAAGCGACCGCGAAGTGCGACGAGAACACGATCGGCGTCGTGGCGATCATGGGGTCCACGATGGACGGCAGCTACGAGCCGGTCGCGCATATCAACGCCGCGCTCGACGGGCTCCAGGAGTCGACGGGAATCGACGTGCCGATCCACGTCGACGCCGCGTCCGGCGGGTTCGTCGCGCCGTTCCTGCAGCCGGATATCGAATGGGACTTCCGGGTGCCGCGGGTCGCGTCGATCAACAGCTCAGGGCACAAGTACGGGCTGGTCTACCCCGGCGTGGGCTGGGTGGTGTGGCGGGACGCCGACGCGCTGCCTGAAGATCTCATCTTCAACGTGAACTACCTCGGCGGGCAGATGCCCACGTTCGCGCTGAACTTCTCCCGCCCCGGCGCGCAGGTCGCCGCCCAGTACTACAACTTCGTCCGGCTCGGTCACAGCGGCTACCGCCACGTGCAGCAGACCTGCCAGGACATCGCGATGCACCTGTCGTCGGAAATCGCCAAGATCGGCCCGTTCGAGCTGCTGACCGACGGCAGCGAGCTGCCGGTATTCGCGTTCAAGCTGCGCGACGACGTGACCGGGTACTCGGTATTCGACCTGTCGGAACGGGTGCGGATGCGGGGCTGGCAGGTGCCCGCCTACACGTTCCCTGAGAACCTGACCGACATGGCCGTCATGCGCATTGTCATAAGGAACGGCTTCAGCATGGACCTGGCGAACCTGCTCCTTGACGACCTGCGGCTGCACGTCCGGCTGCTTGAGCACAACCCGCAGCGCCAGCCGCCACCGGAGATCCAGGCCAAGCGCCAGTCGTTCAAGCACTAGCTCATTCATGCACTAACGGTGGGACATCACCAGGCCGAGGAGGTGCTCGCGGTAGCGCGCGAACGCCTCGTCGGCCTTCGTCGCGATCTGGTCGCGGGGCCGGGGCAGCGTGACGCCGACGATCTCGGCGACCCGTCCTGGCGACCTGGACAGCACCACGATCCGGTCCGCGAGGTAGATCGCCTCGTCGATGTCGTGGGTCACGAACACGACCGTCACCCCGAACTCGTCACGGACCCGCAGGATGAGGTCCTCGAGCTCGAACCTGGTCTGCGCGTCCACCGAGGCGAACGGCTCGTCCATCAGCAGCAGGTCCGGGCGGTAGGCCAGCGCCCTGGCGATCGCCACCCGCTGCTGCATGCCGCCGGACAGCTGCCACGGGTACTGGCCGCCCGCGTCGGCGAGCCCGACCGAGGCGAGCACCTCGGCCACCCGCTCCGCCCGCGCGGCGCGCTGCACGCCGCGCACCCGCAGCGGCAGCTCCACGTTGCGCGCCACGGTCAGCCACGGGAACAGCGACCGGCCGTAGTCCTGGAACACGACCCCGATCCCGTCGGGGACCGAGCGCAGCGGCGCGCCCTCGAACAGCGCCTCGCCCGACGTGGGCGGCATCAGCCCCGCCAGGCAGCGCAGCAGCGTGGTCTTGCCCGCGCCGCTGGGCCCGACCACGCACGCGAACTCGCCCCGCGCCACGTCGAACGTGATGTCCGCGAGCGCGGTGCGCGGCCCGGCCGCGCTGGCGTACACCTTGCGCACCTGCCGCAGCGACACGACCGGCGTGCCGGTTCCCTCGGTCACGCCGCTCGCTGTGCCCGGCTCGGTCATCGCGACACCCCCTCCACGGCGCGCTGGCCGTAATGCCAGTGCAAGACCCGGTTCTCGGCCGCGACGAACAGCAGGTTCGCCACGATCCCGATGATCGCGAGCACGATGATCCCCGACCACATGCCCGTATAGTCGAAGGACTGCTGAGCGTTCGACAGGTAATAGCCGATGCCGTCGCTCGACGCCTCCCACTCGCTGACCACCATCAGGATGATCGCGACCTGCAGGCTGTTGCGCAGCCCCGCGACGATCTGCGGCGAGGCGGCCGGCATCACGACCTGGAACACGTTCCGCGTCCGCGACAGCCCGAGCACCTTCGAGGTGTCGAGCTTGACGGCGTCGACGCCGCGCATGCCGTCCAGCGTGTTGAGCAGCGTCGGCCACAGGGCGGCGAACGCGATGAGCACCACCTTCATCGTGAACCCGATGCCGAACAGGGTCAGCGCGGCCGGCACGAGCACCGGCGCGGGCAGCACGTACAGGAAGTAGAGGTACGGCGCCGTCGCCTCCCTGGCGTACCGCAGCGACCACAGCGCCGCACCGAGCCCGATGCCCGCCACAGCGGCGATCCCGTAGCCCACGAGCAGGTGCTCGAGGCTCGAGGAAAGCTCGGCGCGGGCGGGCCCGGTCACCCACTGGTCCCACACCGCCTTGAGGATCGACGACAGCGGCGGGAAGTAGAGCGACTTCGACCCCGCCGACCATAGCCACCAGGCGAGGAACAAGACGGCGAACAGCCACACCCGGGTCAGCGCCCGCCCCATTAGCCTGAGGTAAGGGGCCAGCCGGAGATAAGACGGCAACGGCAGTCACCAGCGTACGTTCGGGATAAAGATCAACGGCAACCCGCTGCGACTCGTGCCAGTGCAGCGCGTACCGTTCGGCGACCGTGAACGCGCCCGCCAGCAGCACCCCGAGCACGCCGGCGACCACGATGTACGCGTACATGACCGGGTAGGCGGCGGGGCCCGCGTTCTCCGCCAGCAGGATGCGCTCGCCGATGCCGGTGCCGCCGCCGATCAGCTCGGTGATGATGTCCACGACCAGCGCGACGGCGGCCGCGACGCGCAGGCCGGTCGCGACGTACGGCGCCGCGCTCGGCACGACCACCGTGACGAACCTGCGCGGGCCGCGCAGCCGCAGCACGGTCGCGGTGTCGCGCACCACCGGGTCGATTGACCTGACGCCGTAGCAGACCTGGATCACCAGCGGCCAGAACACCGCGAACGCGACCAGCGCGAACTTCATCGTCAGCGTGGCGCCCCACAGCACGAGGCCGATCGGCAGGATCGCGATCACCGGGATCGCCTTGAAGAACTCGATCACCCCGATCACGCTGCGGTAGGCGAACTGGTTCAGCGCGATGAGCGTGCCGACCGCCAGCGCGGCCGCGGTCCCGATGGCCAGCCCGATCGCCCAGCCTTCCAGAGTCTGCCCGATCGCGATCCACAGCGTGGCGGTCGACGCCTGGTCCCACAGCGCGCTCGCGGTCTGCGTCATCGACGGGAACTCGTCGGCGCGGATGACCCCCGCCGCGCTCAGCCCCTGCCACAGGCCGAGCGCGGCGGCCAGCACGCCCAGCCTGAGCAGCCAGGGCCTGAGCGTGGGCCAGCGGACGGTCACGGGTTCCAGATCAGCGACGACGGCGCCGGCGCGGAGGTGATGATGCCGAACTCCTTCATGTCGTTCTCGATCTGCCCGATCGATGCCGTGTTGAACGTGACGGCGAAGTTGGTGGCCAGGATCTGCTTCTCCGCGACCGCCATGGGCAGGCTCAGGCCTTTCGCGAGGGTCTGCTTCACCACCGACTGGTGCGTCGCCGAGTACGCGACCGACTCGTCCATCGCCGCGCGGAACTCGCTGACGATTGTCGGGTTGGCCGAGATGTAGGAGCTCATGGCGTCAAGGCAGGTGAGGGTGCCGTTCGGGAACAGGACCTGGTTCGGGTGGGTGAGCACGGTCGCGCCCTCGCCGGTCGCGGTCTGCGTGAACGGCGCGACGATCACCGCGGCCTGCACCCGGCCCTGGGACAGCGCGGCGGGCATCTGCGGGAATGGGATCGCGATCTGGTGGATGGACGCCGGGTCGATCCCGGCCTGCTTGGCCAGCACCATGACCGACAGCGAGTTCAGCGAGGACAGCTGCACCTCGGCGACGTTCTTGCCGGCCAGGTCCTTGATGCTCGTGATCCCAGAGCCCTTGGCGGCGACCAGCACCGTGCTGTCGTCCGCGGGGTTGGTCGGCTCGTTGCCGTCCACGGTGGAGACGCACTTGACGCCGACGCCCTTGGAGTTGAGGTTGACCAGCACCGGGGTGGTGATGAAGCCGAACTGCTCGGTGCCGCTGGCCATCGACGCCTCGACGGCGACCGGGCTGGCCTGGGCGACGAAGCTGACGTTCAGGCCGTGCTTGCGGAAGATCCCGCTGTCCTGCGCGTAGAACAGCGACGCGTCGTCGGAGTACGGGACGTAGCCGAGGGTGACGTTGGTGACGGTCGCCGAGCCGCTGCCGCTCGCGCTGCTGGCGGCGCTGGCGGTGCTGCCGGTGCCGGTGCTCGAGGAGCTTGACGGGCTGCTGCTGCACGCCGCGGTCGCCGCCGCCAGCGCCAGCAGCGCGGCGCCGACCGCGTACCGGGTGCTTTTCACTGCGCTTCTCATTCGCTCGCTCCATTGCCAGTGCCGGTAACGGTGGATCGCGTGACCTTATTGTCGACCCGCATACCAGGCAGCGGAATGGCTGACATCATTAAAGATCCCTATGCTCTAAATTAATGACATTTATTCGGAACGGGTCCGTGGTGACCCTTATTAGGCAACCATTGACGCCCACCGATTCGCGCGACAGGGTTGAGAACAGGGCTAATCACCGGGACCGCGTGGAGGTGCGCTGTGCTGTCAGCGGAAGACAACGAGATCCTGACCCGTGTCGGCCCGGGCACGCAGATGGGGAACCTGCTGCGCCGGTACTGGATTCCGGCGTGCCTGTCGGCGGAAATTGCCGAGCCGGACGGTCCCCCGGCCCGGGTGCGACTGCTCGGCGAGGACCTGGTCGCGTTCCGGGACACCGACGGGCGGGTCGGACTGATCGAGGAGCAGTGCCCGCACCGCGGCGCGTCGCTGTTCTACGGCCGCAACGAGGAGTGCGGGCTGCGCTGCACGTACCACGGCTGGAAGTTCGACGTCACCGGGCAGTGCGTGGACCAGCGCTCCGAGCTGCACCCGTTCTCCCAGCGGATTCGCATTACGTCGTACCCGGTCCGCGAGTCGGGCGGGATCGTGTGGACATATATG
>Ga0335075_10018789_pt1 | contig 10244 bp, 8 predicted proteins | sample Lox_Sample_24_FD_206723 | JGI IMG/M metagenome (GOLD analysis project Ga0335075, IMG submission 206723) | Soil microbial communities from Loxahatchee National Wildlife Refuge, Florida, United States - Lox_Sample_2.4 | ecosystem: Environmental > Terrestrial > Soil > Wetlands | place: USA: Florida... | reverse complement strand
GCGCCTCTGCTCCATCCGGCGGGCGCCGTTGAACGCCGAGCGTCACCCCGATGTGGGGGTGCGGCATCATGCGACCGCCCTCTCGCCGATCCGGCCGCCCTGCCCGCAGTGCGGCAACCGACCAGCCGGCTCTCGACAGCCGCCCCGGGCGGACCGGCGCCGGCGCCTCGCTACATCTACGTGAGCGCCGGGGCCTCCGGGAGCGCAGCCAGGGCCGTGTCCCGGTCTGCCTCGGAGAACTCGGGGTCCTCCAGCTGGCCGGCGAGGTAGGCGTCATATGCGCTGAGGTCGAAGTGACCGTGGCCGCAGAGGCCGAACAGGATCACGCGCTCCTCGCCGGCCTCGCGGGCGGCCTCGGCCTCTTCGATCACGGCGCGGATGGCGTGCGCGGGCTCCGGCGCGGGGATGATGCCCTCGGTGCGGGCGAAGCGGACGGCGGCCTCGAAGGTCTCGTTCTGGCGGTAGGCGCGCGGCTGCACCATGCCCGCCTTGACCAGGGCGCAGACCAGCGGCGAGTCACCGTGGTAGCGCAGGCCGCCGGCGTGGACGGGCGGCGGCACGAAGTCGTGGCCGAGCGTGTACATCGGCATCAGCGGGGTCAGACCCGCGGTGTCGCCGAAGTCGTAGGCGTAGACGCCGCGGGTGAGCGTGGGGCAGGCGGCCGGCTCAGCGGCGATGAACGTGGTCCCGGCCCCGTCTCGGATGTTGCGGCGCAGGAACGGGAAGGTGAGCCCCCCGAAGTTGGACCCGCCCCCGACGCAGGCGACCACGGTGTCCGGGTATTCGCCGGCCATCTCCATCTGCGCCAGCGCCTCCTGGCCGATCACCGTCTGGTGCAGCAGCACGTGGTTGAGCACCGAGCCGAGCGAGTAGTTGGTGTCCGGTCTCTGCGCAGCCACCTCGACCGCCTCGGAGATCGCGATCCCGAGCGAACCGGTGGAGTGCTCGGCGTTGGCGATTCCCGACTGCGTGAGGTCCGAGGGCGAGCGGTGAACGGTCGCCCCCCACGCCTGCATCATCGAACGCCGGTAGGGTTTCTGGTCATAGCTCGACCCGACCATCCAAACCTCGCAGTCGAGCCCGAACAGGCGACAGGCGAAGGCCAACGAGGAGCCCCACTGCCCGGCGCCGGTCTCGGTGGTGAGCTTCTTGATGCCGGCCGCCGCGTTCTCGTACGCCTGCGCCACCGCGGTGTTGGGCTTGTGCGAGCCCGCAGGAGAGACGCCCTCGTACTTGTAGTAGATGTGGGCGGGGGTATCGAGCTCGCGCTCGAGCCGGTGCGCCCGATACAACGGCGTCGGTCGCCACAGCTTGTAGGCGTCACGCACCGGTTCGGGGATCTCCACCTCCGGCTCGCCGGAGACCTCCTGCAGGATCAGCGCCATCGGGAAGATGGGCGACAGGTCGTCCGGCCCGGCGGGTTGCTTGGTTCCCGGATGGAGCGGTGGCGGGGCGTCGCCGGGAAGATCCGCCATCAGGTTGACCCAGTGCGTCGGGATGTCTCGCTCGCCGAGCGTGAACTTGACCTGCGCCTCGCCCATCTCCCTCTCCTTCGGGTGGCTCACCGTGCGGCCGCGATTGTATGGGTGGCGGGGCCGGCACAGCCATCGAACGACGCTCAAGGTCTCCTCAGACCCTGACGATGACCCAGGGCATGCGACCAGACGAGACCCTCACCGAGTCGGAGGATCTGACTCAGACGTTCGACGCCGCGGTGCGGTACGCCGCTGAGGTTGCGGACTCGGCCGCCGACGACGTCGACCGCCAGAGCCGTTTTCCCCACGAAGCCGCGCAGGCATTCAGGGAGCGGCGGCTGCTGTCGGCGGTGCTGCCGCGCGAGCTCGGCGGCATGGGAGTCACGGTTGCGCAGATGTCCGATGCGGTTCGGACGATTGCCGCCCACTGTTCGGCCAGCGCGCTCGTCCTCGCCATGCACACCATCGACGTCGCGAATCTGGTGCGCTACGGCTCGACCGACTCGCTGCAGGATCTGCTGCGAGAGATCGCGTCGGCACAACTGCTGTGCGCGAACGCCAACAGTGAGGTCGGCCTCGGTGGAGACGTCGGGCGCAGCCTCTGCGCGGTGGAATCGTCTGACGGACGCTGCACGCTGACCAAGGAGGCGCTCGCGATCTCCTACGGCGAGTACGCCGACCTGATCTTCGCCTGTGCGCGGCGCTCGCCCGACAGTGAGCCCACCGACCAGGTGCAGGCGATCTTCCGCCGCGGCTCGCAGCTCGAGCCGCTGTCCGAGTGGGATGCGATCGGCCTGCGAGGGACCTGCAGTCGCAGCTTCCGCATCGTCGCCGAGATCGATCCGAACTGGATCTACCCGGTCCCGTTCCCGGAGATCGCCAGCAACGGAGGGATCCAGACGACGCTGGTCCTGTTGAGCTCGGTGTGGGTCGGACTGGCTGAGGCAGCCGCCGCAAAGGCACACGCGTACGTGCGGGCGGCCGCCCGCCGGTCGATTGGCAGCACCCCGAAGTCCGCCCTGCGCCTTGCCGAGCTGAGCGTGAACCTGGATCAGATCCGCGGCCTGCTCAGCACGGCCGCCCGGCGAGTGGAACTGGCCGACGCCGAGGGGACGCTGGAGGACCCGGAGCTGCTCGCGGCGCTGCGCAACCTGAAGGTCGGCAGCTCCGAGGGCGGGGTGAGCATCGCCCGGGCTGCGCTGGAGATCTGTGGAATCGCCGGGTATCGCCGCGATACCCCGTTCAGCCTTGATCGGCAGCTTCGCGACGCGTGCGGCGGTCTGGTGATGGTCAGCAACGACCGCATCCTCCACGCGGGTGCCGAGATGCTGGTCGTCCGCAAGCACCTCTGAGGTCGGCGGAGCGGGCGGGCGGACCCGCGTCGCCCGGACCTGGGAACATGTCGTCAATGCATGACGCAGGCGGGGGCTGCTTCCCATGAAATACGGCGTGTACCTTCCGAACTTCGGGTCGTACGCGGATGTCGCGGCGTCCGCCGAGCTCGCGGCCCTGGCCGAACGCTCCGGCTGGGACGGCGTCTTCCTGTGCGACCACAACGCCCGGCCTGAGGGGATCCTCCCGATGGCGGACCCCTGGATCATGCTGACCGCGATCGCGGTCGCCACCTCAACGGTGCGGATCGGCGCGCTGGTCACGCCGCTGGCTCGTCGCCGGCCGTGGAACGTCGCCCGAGAGGTGGTGACCCTTGACCATCTGAGCGGTGGGCGGATGGTGTTCGGCGTGGGCTTGGGCATCTCGGTGGGACCAGAGTTCCAGGACTTCGGGGAGGAGTCCGATCCGCGGGTTCGCGGGGATCTGCTCGACGAGGGGCTGGAGATCGTGCGCGCGGCGTGGACCGGGGAGCCCGTCACCCACACCGGTCCCCACCATCACCTCGACGCCGTGACCTTCCTGCCGACCCCGGCACAGCCGCAGGTACCGATCTGGGTGGCCACCGAGCGCGCGCGCGGCCGTCCGGTACGGCGAGCGGCGGCCTGCGACGGCGTGTTTCCGGTGGGGCTGGCCCCGTCGCAGGGTCCGGAGCTCATGGCCGAGATCACGCGCCACCGCACCAAGCCGATGGACGGCTACGAGCTGGTCGCCCTCGGCACCGACAATTCGGCGGAGTGGGAGCAGGTGGGCGCGACCTGGTGGCTGCGTCTGTTGAACTGGTTCAGACCGCTGGACCGGGCGCGCGCCGTGATCGAGGCGGGACCGCCGTCCTGACCTCACAGGTCGAGGACGTCGTCACAGGCGGCGACGACGTCCGGATCGTGTGAGGCGATCACCACCACTGCTCCGGCGCTCGCGCGCTCGGTGAGCAGCGAGATGATCAGCCCGCGGTTCTCGGCGTCGAGCTCCGCGGTCGGCTCGTCGGCGAGGAACACGTCGGCGTCGGTGACCAGCGCCCGGGCGACCGCGACGCGCTGCTGCTGACCTCCGGAGAGATCCTCGATGAGATGGTCGGCGACGGACGCGAGGCTGACGCGCTCGAGCACCGCCTGCACACGCGAGCGCACCTCGGACCGGGGCACCTGGGCCTCCTGCAGCACGATCGCGATGTTCTCACGCGCGGTCAGCGCGGCCACCAGGCCGTAGCCCTGCAGGACGAACCCGAACCGACGGCGCAGGGAAAGGTCGCTGCGCGGAGTCACCGGTGTCCCGTCGAGCGTGACCGTGCCGCCGGTGGGCGCGATCAGGCCGCCGAGCATCGTCAGGAGCGACGACTTCCCCGATCCGGACGGGCCGCGCACCGCGAGCACGCGCCCTGAGCTCGCCTGCACCGAGATTCCGGAGAGGATCGTCTGCTCGCCGACGGCGTAGCCCAGATCGATGCCCGCGAGAACAGCGCTCACGACGGCTCCTCGGAGCGTGGCGAGAGGGTGATCCGGTCCCCGTCGCGCCGGACCTCGAGCAACGTGCCCGCCGGGTACTCCTCGAACAGGTCCGGCGGCAGCTGCAGCGACCCGTCCCGGCCGACGACGGCGTACTCCCGTCCATGCACGCCCTCGCTCCCGACGCGTCCGTCGCGGATCGTGACCGTCCGCGGCGAGCGGGCGGCCACCGACGGATCGTGCGTGACCAGCACCACCGTGCGGCCGAACTCGGCGTGCACCTGTGCGATCAGGTCCATGACATGCTCACGGCCGACCGCGTCCAGCTGGCTGGTCGGCTCATCGGCGAGAACCAGTTGAGCGCCGGAGGCCAGCGCGGCTGCGATCGCCACGCGCTGCTGCTCACCTCCCGACAGCCGCCCGGCCACTTGGTCGGCGAGATCGGTGAGCCCGAGCGTGGAGACGAGCTCGCTCGATGACATGCCCGACCGGCCGGCGGCGAAGGCCACGTTCTGGCGCACGGTCGCGTACGCCAGCAGGTTGCGTGACGGGTTCTGCAGCACGAGTCCCACGACCGAGCCCCGCAGCCGACCGAGGGCGCGCGGCGACATACGCCCGACGTCGTGCGCGCCGATCAGCACCCGTCCCGCCGACGGGCGCAGCACTCCGGCCAACAGGCCGAGCACGGTCGACTTTCCCGACCCGGACGGACCGAGCAACGAGACGAACTCGCCCGGATCGACGTCGAGATCGATGCCACGCAGCGCGACCACGTCGTCAAGGCCCTCGCCCGACGCCGGATAGATGTGGACCACGCCTTCACAGCGCACACCGACGCCGGGCGACTCGCTCACTGCTGCGCCCCTCGCAACTGGCCCGGGGTGGCGGCCCGTTCGACCAACCTGGCAACGCCGACGCTGACGAGCACGAAGACGACGACCATCGCCAGCGTGAGCACCGCCAGCAGCGCCCAGGGCAATCCCAGCACCAGCGGCGGCCCCGTCGACGTGTCGACGAACACGGGAGTGCTGGGCAGCGCGAGCCATGAGCCGACCAGGCCCGCGGCCAGCCCGATGGCCAGACCGATGGCGAAGACGCTGCCCTGCTCGGCTGCGGTCGCCCGTCGCAGCGTGCGCGGGGAGAGCCCGACCGCCTCCAGTGCGGCCAACTCGTAGCTGCGGCGGCGAACGGACAGCACCCGTCCGACCGCGGTCGCGCCGATGGCGAGAACGGCCGCGGCAATCGCGGAGAGGAGGAACAGGGAGTCGGCGAACGCCGGTCCACTGTGGTCGAGGTCCGGGAGGTAGCGTGAGGAGTGAATGGTGCGGGTGACGCGGACGTCCTGGCGCGCCAGCCGTGCGTCCATGTCCGAGGGCGCGCGCGCCGACATCCACACCTGGTAATGCGTCGTTCGCGCCGCCGGCTTGACCATCGCGGCCTGCGCGGCTCCGAAGTCGACCATGATGCCGTTGCGGTCGACGCGCGGAAGAGTGACCGTGCGGTCGACGCCGTTGACGAAGATCGCATCCCCGTCCAGTCCGACCGCCTCGACGTTGTCGATCTGGTTGCCCTCGTAGCGCGATGCCTGTGTCGAGGCGATCACCGCGGGAAGGGTGGCGGGGTTGGCAGCCGAGACGATGGCGGGCCACGGCGTCGCGCCCTGCCTGACGTCGAGCGACAGCGACCCGTCGGCGGTGCCGATCGAGGCCTGGCCGTTGCCACCTCCCTGCCATCGCGCGTGATCGGTGAACCCTCTGATTGGGCGCCAGTCGCCGCCCGCGCGGACTGACGCGCTGATGGTCGCGTCGATCTCGCTCACCGTCGTGCCGTTGCCAGGCGCGTTGGTCGTCAGGTGCAGCGCATCGATCGGGCAGCCGTTCGCGCAGACGGCGGGTAACGAGAGGTGATACGACCTGGTGCCCGGCGTGACCGGCGCGATGGTCCGCGCCGCCCGGTGGTGGCTCGGCTTGGTGAATGTCAGCGCGAGGTGCACCGGCTGGCGGGGATGTCTGATCAGGTCGACGTGCAATCGCAGCTGGGTCCCGGTGACGGTGACCGGCGCCGCACGGGGAGTGATGCGATCGAGCACCGCCCGCAACGAGGCCGAGGAGTTGGCGGCCACCCATGCTCCGACCGACGCGAAGCGCGCGGTGTCGACGGCGATCAGCGGTGGCAGGGTGCTGACCTTCGTGTACGCGACCGCCATCGCCTGGCCACTCGGGTCGGCGCGATCAACCGCCGCACGCAGATCGTGGACCCGGGCGCCCAGTCGCACCATCAGGACGGTGTGGGCACCGGCCGCATTGAGTGCGCGCAACGAGCGGTTGTGGTGGGAGGAGGTCCAGATCGCGAGCGCGAACGCAGCGATCGACACCGCCACGGCCACCAGCAACACCGCGCGCGCCTCGGCCGGGCGGCGCAGCAGCTGGCGGACGGCCAGGAACGTCGCGACCCGCCGCGAGTCGCGTGTCCACCGCGCGAGCAAGCGGGCGAGCAACGGCAGCAGCCGCAGCGCCACCACGGCCGCGGCGACGGCGAGCAGCGTCGGAGCCAGCACCGAGAGCGGGTTCGGCTTGCCTGAGTTCAGTACGCCCCCGGCCTCCAGCTCGACCAGCCCCGCGACCGCGATCGTCACGGCGGCGGCGTCGGCGACCAGCAGCCCGAGCGACGAGCCAGGCGTCGCCGCACCGCGCCGCATCAGCGTCCCGACCGGGGTCACGATGATCCGGTAGGCGGCGACGACCGCCGCCAGGACGCCGGCCAACACGCCGAGCGCCGCGACGCCGTAGGCCGCGGGCGGGAAAACGACGTCCACCCGATGCCCGAGCAGGCGCGCGGCGAGCAGGCGCACGATGACCCAGGCGAGCAGCGCCCCCACCGGCGCCGCCGCCACCACAAGCGCCACCGGCTGAGCGACGCTCTGCAGGAGAACGCCTCCGGCGCGGCGCCCGCGCAACTTCGCCAGCGCCACCTCGGGCCCTTGGGTCGCGGTCGTGTTGGCGACCACCGCATAGAGCAGGAAGATCGCCAGCAGAGCAAGCTGCGCCGTCGCCACGGTCACCAACGTGCGTGCGAGCGAGATCTCGCTCGCCGCCTGGTCAAGGACAGTCGGCAGGCTGGTATTCACGCTGGAGACCGGTGTACCCAGCGTCGAGGCCCGGTTGGTGAGACGTGTCACCGTTGCATGCAGGTGCGTGATCGTCCTGCGCAGTTCGCCGACATCGTCATAGCCCACGCGCCCTGGCAGCAGCGCCGCATTCGCCGAGAAGGTCACAGAGACCCGACGCAGGTGCGAGGTGAGCGCGTTCGACGTCACGAACAACGCGTCGCCGGGCGGCGGCTCGTTCGGCGACCCGGGAGTCCCGTACAGGAACAGACCCCACGGCTCCCAGAAGCCACCGTTGGGCGCGATCGGGCGGTACACACCCGCGATATGCAGTGGGATCGTGGTCCCCGTCGCCGCGGTCGCCACCAGCGTGCCTCCGACCGTCAGGTGCTCAGCCGCGGCGGTGTGGGCGCTGATCATGGTCTGATCGGTGGAGTTGCCCGACACACAGCGGCCGCGAACGATGCGCACGTGAGCGCAGAGATCCTCGACGTACGCCAGCTCGCTCTTGAACGTCTCGCGGAAGCCGAAGACGACCCCGATCTCGCGCTCGGACAACGGCCGCGCGAACAGGTGCGTTGGGGCGAGCTGTCCGGCGAGGTGCCGCACCTGCGCGTCCCAGTTGACGCCCGGGAAGCCGATCTGGCTCTGACGCGAGACCAGGACGTCACGCTGGGACTGGCTTGCCTCCCTCAGATGTCTGGCGAGAACCCGCTGATCGACCGCATGGAGATAGATCGGCCCGACTGTCGCGGCAAGAATGGCGAGGACCGCGACCGCGAACACCGCGGCGGACGCGGCGGCCCGCCAGCGGATCGCGCGCAGCGCGAGCCGCACGATGAGCAGACGCGATTCTCCCGACACCCGCCACGTACGCTGTCAGATCTCCGCGTCGGAGGGCGGGCGGCCAGTCCGTCCGAACGGGCTACGTCATGGGCGGCGGCTTGAGCTTGCGGTTGAGCGTGACCTTCCATTGCAGCGGCTTACGGGTGGTGCAGGGCCCGCCGACGGCGCTGAGTGTGCCCTCGATCGTCCTTGGGTTGATCACGGTGCCGGTCAGCCTGACGGTGAGCCTGAACGGCTTGGCGGGGCTGCCCAGGATGGCCTGGCCGGTCTTGGTCCGCTTGACCGAGAACTGGTACTTCCCGTCCCTGAGCCGGAGCGTGGCCCCCGGGAAACCGAACAGCGCAAACGGAGTCTCGCCCTTGGCCAGGCCCGGGTTGTGGGTCGCGCTCGGGCACGGCAGCGCGCCGGTACTCAACGCGTACTGGGACCCCAGCGGCGGCGAGAGCGGTCCGGCGACGAGCCGCGTTGCGCGCGTCCGGCTGACGATCAGGGTGAGTCCGAGCTGCTTGCTTCCCGCCGTGGCGGCCCGGTTGTACACCTTGTTCCTCAACGGCAGCGGTGCGGAGGCGGCGAGCGCGACCCCTCCGGTGACGAGCACCAACACAACGCTGGCGACAAGCGCCCACCGGCGTCTGAGCAACGGGGTCATCACAAGTCCTTTCCGGTTCGGCTTGCGAGGCTGGTGGGACGAAATCGTACATCAGCCTTCCGCCCTGGATGGCGCCTTGTCGCTCCGACCGGGATCGGTCAAGATCACTCGGCACTGTGGAGGATCACGGTGGCGATGCGATCCGGATCGAACTCGGTGACGAGGAGGAGTTGTTCAACCCGCCGCCGGCCACCGAGCTGCTGCGCGGCGGAGGCCGGCTGCGCTGCGGAATGGAGGAGCTGCTCAACGAGCTCGCGGGTGCCGGACCCCAGGCGGTGGGCACCGTCGCGATCGTGCTCCCGCGCGATCGGATCGGCCCCGACGCCGAGCGACGCCTGACCGAGGCGGTCGGTCGCTACTGCCGACTGCGACTTCGAGAGAGCCAGAACGAGTTGCGGGCGACGCTCCGGGACACGCGCCGGGCGCTGGCGATCGGCATGATCGTGCTCGTGGCCGGGCTGGCGCTGTCGGGCGCGGTGCTGGCCAGCGGCCTGCCGCACGCGATCCGGACGCTCTTCGGGGACGGCCTGTTCGTCGTCATGGCCTGGGTGGGAGCCTGGTATCCGCTCGACGTGTTCATCCACCAGACCAGGCCGCAGCGCCAGACGATCCAGCTGCTCAGCGCGGCCGCGCAGCTGGAGGTCGTGGTGACCCCGGCCGGGCGCCCGACGACCCCTCTCCGCTGAGGCTCATCCGAGCAGATCTCGGCGGCGGCTACAGAGATCGCTCGGCCGGCCGATCTCAGGGCCAGCGGCGTCATGCGGCGCCGCGGCATGCCCGCATTTCCCCAGATCCCTACCACGAAGGTCGCTCGTCTTGAAGGTCGTGAACTCGCCGGACCCCAGCTCCGATGACGCAGCCGCGTGCGGCTCGCGCAAGTCCTCGCTGTGGCGCAGGGCGGCGCTCAGCATCGGCGGCACGGTCGCGGTCGCGGCCGTGCTGGGCTACGTGCTGGCCGGTCGGGGCGCGCAGTTCAGCGCAGCGCTGCGAACCGCGCCGATCTCGCTGGTGGCGCTCTCGGTGCTGCTCCAGCTGGTCGCGCTGGTCACGCGGACCGAAGCGTGGACGGTCTGCGTGAGAGCCGCCGGGGCCACGGTCGGGCGCCGGGTGCTGTTCGGCTCGGCCGCGTTCGGCTGTGTCGCGAGCATCGTCAACGGCTCGGTCGGCATGGCGGTGCGGATCGCCTCGGTCCGCCGGGCCGCCCCGCGGCACACCCCGCGCGCGGCGGCGCTGGTGGCGGCCGAGGTGCCGATCATCACCGTTGAACTGGCACTGGTGGCGGTGTTCTCGTTCACCCTCGTCGCGCCGCTCGGGATCCCGCTGTGGGTGCCCGC
>Ga0335075_10018788_pt1 | contig 10244 bp, 10 predicted proteins | sample Lox_Sample_24_FD_206723 | JGI IMG/M metagenome (GOLD analysis project Ga0335075, IMG submission 206723) | Soil microbial communities from Loxahatchee National Wildlife Refuge, Florida, United States - Lox_Sample_2.4 | ecosystem: Environmental > Terrestrial > Soil > Wetlands | place: USA... | reverse complement strand
CTTTCTTCCGATCGTTCTTGAAGTCATTGGCGGCATCGAGCCAAGCCTTCAGATAGGCGACGATCACCTCCGGTCGCTTCTCCACCATCTCGGCGGTGGCGGCCATGAACACCGGCATCGGATCGAATTGGGAGAAGTCCACCAGGTCCGAGCCGATACCATCGGAAACAGCAATGACATTGTAGGGCTCGACGTTGACCATGACGTCGACGGTCTTGGCCGCAAGCGCGGCCACCATGTCGTTCACGTTCATGCGGATTTCCGTGAAGTCGCCCTTGTGCAAACCGTAATGCGGCATGATCAGGTCGTCGAAGTCGTTGCCGACCGAGGAACCGACCAGATTGGCGATGCGCCGGCCGCGCAGTTCCTCGACCTTGGTGATGTTGAGGTCCTTGCGCGTGGTGACGCGCGCGGTCTTGCCGACGTTCTCGATCACGGCGATGGCGATAAGGCCGCCCTTGACGTTGCCGATGATGAACGACGGACCCGCATAAGTACCGAGATCGACCTGTCCGGCGACCATCTGCTGCATGGTGATATTGCCGGAGGGCACGGCGAATTCCTGCGCCGAAATGCCGTGCTTCTCCAGATAACCGGACTTCATCAGATAATAGGTCGGCATCCCCCAGATGTTGGTCTGATAGCCTTGACGGATGGTTTCGGCGGCAACCGCGCGGCGTGTCCCGCGAAGGCCGATCGCGAGCGCGCCGGCGCCGGAAGCGGCGAGGTACTGCCGTCGGGTCAACGTCGTTTTATTGGTCATCATAGTGTCCTCCGGTATTTGGGCTTCGTTCACTCGTTTATTGCTGTCGCAGACCGAATTCCTTCACGGCCGGCACGACGTCATCCATCGTCTTTTGCATGATCGCGCCGAGCTCCTGCGGTGTCGACGATTGTGCGATCGAACCGGCATTCTCGATCAACGCGCGATAGGCCGGCGAGGCGACAATAGACACGATCTCTCGGTTGAGCGTTCGCACGATCGGCTCCGGCGTGCCGGCGCCGGCGCAGACGCCAAGCCAGCCGAATCGGACGAAATCGAAGCCGACTTCTTTGAGTGTCGGCACCTCAGGCAGAGACGCGAGCCGTTCCGGGCTGGTCGTCGCGATGATCTTCAGTTGCTTGGCTTTGTAGTGCTGCATGATCGCCAATGTGGGCGAAGGATAGAGGTCGACGCGTCCGGCAATCAGCTCCTCAACGACGCCAAGTCCGCCCCGAAATGGAACGCGGGTCATGGTGACGCCGGTCAGCTTGCCGAGCTCGCGAGCCATGATCTCCTGGGCCGAGGCGGCGCCAACAGTCGCGTAGGTGACCTCGCCGGGATGCGCCTTGGCGTAGCCGACGAACGATGCGAAGTCCTGCGCCGGAATCGTGTTGCTCAGCGCCAGGCCGTAATAATATTTGGCGATCAGCGAGACGGGAGCGATGTCGGAAAGCGTGTAGCCGGCATCGCCGTAGACCGCGACATTGGTCGCGTCGAAATGCGTGCAGAGCAACAGCGTGTAGCCGTCGCGCGGCTGCGCCAGCACCTCGCGGGTGGCGACGATGCCGCCCGCGGCCGGCTTGTTCTCGACCACGACCGACTGCCCAAGCGCCGCGCCGAGTTTGTCGGCGATGAAGCGGGCCGGAATATCGGTCGGCCCGCCGGCGCCAAAACCGACCACCAGCCGGATCGGCCGGCTCGGATAAACGGCGGCGGCGCACGCGAGCGAGGCGTGGAATGCGACCGCGAGAGCGAGAACCGCAAACACGCCGCGTAGCGCTGCCATCGGCTTTGCTGAAACCGGACGCAGCATTTCAGCTCCTCATCATCCCCGCCGGCGGTGTCCTTGTCATCACGCGCGCTGCCCGGTCTGCTGGCCAAGCACGCGCAGCAGGTCCTTCTGATACTCCAGGAACTCCATGCTCAACGGATCGCGCGGGCGAGGCAGGCGGATCGCTATTTCGGTTTTCACCGTGCCCGGATGCGGGCTCATCACGATCACGCGGTCGGCGAGGTAAACCGCTTCGGCGACGTTGTGGGTGACGTAGATCACCGTCTTGCGCGTTTCGCGCCACACCTCGGCGAGCAGCCGCTGCATGTCGTCACGGGTGAGCGCGTCCAGCGCCGCGAACGGTTCGTCCATCAACAACACCGCCGGATTGTAGGCGAGCGCACGGGCGATCGCGACGCGCTGCTGCATGCCGCCGGAGAGATGGTGCGGATAGGATTTGGCGAACTTTTCAAGCTTGACGAGCCGCAACTGCTCGAATGCGATCTTCTCGCGCTCGTTCTTGGGCATGCCCTTCATTTCCAGGCCGAACGCCACGTTGCCGAGCGCCGTGCGCCAGGGGAAGAGCTGGGCGAAATCCTGAAAGACGACGCCGCGGTCCATGCCGTAGCCGCGCACCCTCTGCCCGGCGACGCGGATTTCGCCCGCGGTCGGGGCGAGAAAGCCGGCGATGATGTTGAGCAGCGTCGACTTGCCGCACCCGCTTGGGCCGACAATGCAGAGGAATTCCGACTCCTCCATGCCGAAGCTCACTCCGCGCACGCCGGCCACGGCGCCCGCGGGCGTGTCGTAGTTGAGCGAAATGTCGCATGCCTCGATGTGGGGCATCATTGATTCCTGGGGCGTTTCCTCGGAACAACGCCAGTGCGTCGTTCCTCCCGGTGCGGGTATCCATTGTCGGCGGTCATGTTCTAACATGCGCTTCTGCCGGCGCTGCTGACCGTCCGTGCCGGTCTTGTGCCAGATGCCGTTGGTTGCAGCCAACCAAAAATCGAGAGAGCGCCATGAGAACAATGAGTGCCGTCGTCGCAGCCGCGGCCATCGCGGGCGGGCTCACGGCCGCCGCATCGCCGGCGCTGACGAAGTCCTATCCGGATCGCCCCATCCATCTGATCGTCAACTTCGCGCCGGGCGGCGCCGGCGACATTCTCGGCCGGATCATCGCCAACCAGCTTTCGGTCGAACTGGACGAGTCGGTCGTGGTGGAGAACCGGGCCGGCGCCGGCGGCACGATCGGCGCGCGCAACGTGGTCAACGCGGCGCCCGATGGCTACACGCTCACCGTCGCGCAGACGCCCGAGATTTCCATCAACCCCTATTTCATGAAGGGCGTCGGCTACGATCCGTTGAAGGATCTGCAGCCGGTGGCGCTGGCGGGCGTCATGCCGCTGGTGCTCGCGGTGCCGGCGAACTCGCCCTATGCGACGGTTGCGCAGTGGGTGACGGCACTGCGCGCCCGCACGCCGATGACATTCGCATCCGCCGGTGTCGGCACGCCCGGACATCTCGCCGGCGAGATGCTCAAGCTCAAGCTCGACGGCAAGCTCGTTCACGTGCCCTATAAGGGCGCCGGGCCGGCCTTGAACGACGTTGCCACGGGCAGCGTTGATTTTTATTTCCCCGCCTATCCGAGCGCAGTGCCGCTGGCACAAGCCGGCAGGATCAGGCTCTTGGCGGTGTCGACGACCAAGCGCGCGACGGCCAATCCCAACCTGCCGACGGTCGCCGAGGCCACCGGGATCTCCAATTTCGATTTTCCGCTGTGGGTCGGCTTCTTTGGGCCGCGCGGCCTGCCGATGGACATCGCCCAGAAGCTCAATGGCGCGATCAACAAAATCATTCTCGAACCGGCGGTCAACGCTAAGCTGAAAGCGATCGGCCCGGAAATTTCGGCCATGTCGATCGATCAATTCACCGCTTTCGTGCGCGGCGATATCGCCAAGTATCAGGAGATCATCAAGGACGCCAATTTGAAGCCGGAGTGAGCGGCGAGCGTGTCCCGGATGCGGTGCAGCGCGAAGCAAAGCGGAGCGGTGCACCGCTGATCCGGGATCGTGCCGTACTCGGCGTTCGTAACGATCCCGGGTCTGCAGCGCATCATTCCGCTTCGCGTCATGCTGCGCTGCGCCCGGGAAACAACTACCCCTTCGCCATGCGCGCCATGCCCCAGCGGTAGATGGTGGCGCGTTCGAGCGAGCCGAACACCAGCCGTTCGGAGGCAAAGCCGATGAGCCCGATCACCAGGATCGAGGCCATCATCACGTCGGCGTTGAGAAACTGCTGGGCGTCGAAGATCACCCAGCCCAATCCCCAGGCCGAAGCCGCCAGCATTTCGGCCCCGATCACTGCGATCCAGGAGCGCAGAAACGATTGCCGCAAGCCGGTGATGATGAACGGCGAGGCGCCCGGAATGATCACCTTCCAGAACAGCTTGGTCTCGTCGGCGCCCATGGCGCCGGCCGCGCGCAGCCAGATCGGATTGACCGAACGCACACCGGTCCAGGTGTTGAGCAGCATCGGAAACACTGCGGCGTAGAACACGATCAGCACCGTCACCGTATTGCCGAGCCCGAACCACAGAATAAAAACCGGGATCCAGGCGAGCGACGGAATCGGCATCAGCGCGCTGGCGAGCGGCAAGACGAAAGACTCCACCGGCCGGAAGCGGCCCATCAGCACGCCGAGCGGCAGCCCGACCGCCACCGCCATGCCGAAGCCGATCAGCACGCGAGCGAGCGTGGCGGCGATATGGCCGAACATGGTGCCGTCGAGCACCATGCCGGCAAGCGTGTGCGCGACCGTCGGCAGCGTCGGCATCAGCGCCGGCGCGAAATAGCCGCTCCGCGCCGCCGCCTCGTAGAGCGCGGCGACGACGACGATGCTGGTGAAGCCGCGCCGCAGCGAGCGCATGCGATCCGCGTTCATGACACCATCATGCCCCAGCGCACCACGGTGAAATTCTCCAGCGGTGCGAATACCAGTTTCTCCAGACCGACGCCGATCAGCGCGATCACCGCAATGCCGGCGAGCATCACGTCGGTGTTGAGGAATTCCTGCGCGCCGAAAATCATCCAGCCCAGTCCCCACGGCACCGCGGCAAGCATTTCGACGGCGACCAGGATGCGCCAGGCCTGCGCCAGCCCGAGGCGAAGGCCGGTCATGATGTATGGCAGCGCGCCGGGCAGGATGACGTGGCGGAAGAGGCGGCGATCGTTGGCGCCCATGGCCTGCGCGGAGCGCACCCAGATATCCTTCACCGCCTTAACGCCGGTCCAGGAATTGTAGATGACCGGGAAAGCGGACACGAACGCGACCAGCAGCACCGACGGCACGTTGCCGGGACCGAACCACAGCAGAAACAGCGGCGCATAAGCGAGCCCCGGGATGGGCGCGCCGATGCTGATGAGCGGCAACAAATAATCCTCGACCCGGCGCGAGCGCCCCATCAGCACGCCGATAGTGACGCCCACCAAGGCCGCGATGGCAAAGCCGGCGATGAGGCGGATCAGCGTGTCGAGGGTGTGATGCAGCAGCGTGCCGTCAAGCGTGAGCCGGGCGAAGGTTGCGCCGATCGTCTCCAGCGACGGGAAGAATTGCGCCGGGAAGACGCCAAGATGCGCAACCGTATCCCACACCGCACCGGCGACGATGAACGGGAAAACATTGCGCAGGACATGGCGCAGCACACCCGTTTTGCCGGCGGCTGGTTTTGCCGTGAGGTCCGCAAGCTGAACGGCCTGTTGCATGGCGCCAACCTACAAACCCGCTCACGCGGCGGCAAGCCGTTGCGGCGGCCGCCCCCTGTGCTAGGTAACGCTGGACAACAGGAGAATTTCCGATGGCCACGAAGAACGCGCAGAAAATCGGCTGGATCGGCATGGGCCGCATGGGCGCGCCGATGGCCGAACGGCTCATCAAGGCCGGCCATGACGTGACGATCTGGAATCGCACGCGGGCCAAGGCGGAGCCACTGGCCAAGCTCGGCGGCAAAGTCGTCGACCATCTGTCCGAGCTTAAAGATGTGGACGTGCTGTTCTCCATCCTCGACACCGGCAAGAGTGTGCAGGCGGTGCTCTACGGCAAGGACGGCGTGTGCAGCCAGGCCGGCAAGATGCCGCCGATCGTGGTCGACTGTTCGACGATCGCGGTCGAGGAATCGGCGGCGATCCGCGACAAGCTCAAACAGCTCGGCTCCGACTTTGTCGCCGCGCCGGTGAGCGGCAACGCCAAGGTCATCAAGGCGGGCAAGCTCTCCGCCGTTGTCTCCGGCCCCGAAGCCGCCTGCAAGACCGCGATGCCGCTGATCGAGATATTCGCCCCGCAGGGCGTGTCCTATGTGGGCGACGGCGAGCTCGCCCGCGTCTGCAAGATCGCGCACAACGTCATGCTCGGCGTGGTGATCGAGAATTTGATCGAGATCACCCTGCTTACCAACAAGATGGGTGTGCCGCGCCACGCCTTTCTGGCCTTCCTCAACAACGGCGTGATGGGCTCGATGTTCACGCGCTACAAATCGCCGGCGCTGGTCAATCTCGACTGGACCACCACGTTCACGCCGGAACTGCTGCGCAAGGACCTCGATCTCGGGCTGGAACTCGGCCGCGAAATGGACGTGCCGATGCCGGTGACGGCGGCGACGCGTGAGGTGCTGCAGAACCATTTCGGCGCCGCCACCCTGCAGAAAAGCCCGGAAGAATATCTGCAGAAGGATTTCGCCGCCTTGGCCGAAACCATGGCGCTCGCCGCCGGCATGAAGCTCGAAAGCGAGAACAAGAACGTGCCGAGCGGATTGGAGACTTGACGCGTCCGCCTAAACGGCACTGACTTGAGAAGACAACGAGATAAAAACGGGGGAGGACATCATGCGGCTTAAGCTGCAGGGCATCATCGCCGCGGCTTGCGCGTTGATTGTTGTGTTGGGCGCCGCGCTCGCGGGCGCAAGTAGCGCCGCGGCGCAGGAGAAGTGGCCGACACGGCCGGTCAGGTTCATCGTTCCGCTTGGCGCCGGCAGCGGCGCCGACATCGGCGCGCGGCTGTTGGCGGACCGCCTCAGCCAGCGCTGGGGTCAGCCGGTGATCGTGGACAACCGGCCTGGCGGCGACGCGCTCGTCTCCATCAACGCCTTCGTGATGGCGCATGACGACCACGTGCTGTGGTTCGGGCCGTCCGGCTCCTTCATCTCGCATCCCTATCAGCACGACAATTTGCCGTACAAGCCGAGCGACCTTGTTCCCATCACGCGGATTTCCAACACCATCATCGTCGTCGCGGTGCCGACCGAACTTCACGTCAATACGATGAAGGACCTCGTTACGCTCGCCCAGTCCGAACCGGGCAAGCTCAACTGGGCGGGCGTTACCGGCACCAACGATTTCATGTTCGGCGGCTGGCTTACGCTCGAGCACCTCGACATGACCAAGGTGCCGTACAAGAACCCGGTCGACGCCGCCAAGGATCTCGGCGAGAACCGCGTGCAGGTCTATCTGCCGGCGCTGGCGATCGTGCGGCCGCAACTCGACTCCGGCAAGATCAAGCTCTTGGCGGTGACCAATACGTCGCGCGCGCCGGCCCGTCCCGACCTGCCCACAGTGAAGGAAGCCGGCTATCCGGCGCTCTCGCTCGACGGGCTGGTCGGCCTGTTCGGTCCGCCCGGCATGTCAGACGAACTTCGCCAGCGCATCACCGCCGACATTCGCGCGGTCACCGACGACACCATCAAAGAGCGCCTCACTCAGACCGGCCAGACTCCGAATATCGGCGGGCCGGCGGAGTTCGCCAAATCGATCGAGGAGCAGCGCGCCACGGTCGCAAGCATGGCCAAGGTGCTTGGCGTCAAGCCCTTGCAGTAAGCGGCGAACCGCACGCAGGTCGGGGAGGAAACGATGCGGTTGAAACTGCACTCTTTGTTTGCTGCTGCACTTGGGCTCGTTGCCGCAGCTTCGGCCGCATCGTTTGCGCCGGCGCAAACCGCCTGGCCGACGCACTCGGTCAAATTCATCGTGCCGCTCGGTCCCGGCTCCGGCTCCGACATCACCGCGCGGCTGTTCGCCGATCGGCTGAGCAAGCGCTGGGGAGAGCCGGTGGTGGTCGAAAATCGTCCGGGCGGCGACGGGCTCGTCGCCATCAACGCTTTCATCACCGCACACGATGATCATGTATTGCTGTTCTCGCCCGCCTCCTCGTTCACCGCGCATCCGTATTTGCATGCGGACCTGCCCTACAAGCCGGTCGATCTGGCGCCGATCGCGCAGGTGTCCAACACCGTCGTGGCCATCTCGGTGCCGGCCGATCTGAAAGTGAACTCGCTGAAAGATCTGGTGGCGCTCGCCCGCTCCGAGCCGGGCAAGCTCAACTGGGCGGGCGTTACCGGCGCGCTCGATTTCATGTTCGCCGGCTGGCTCAATGCCGAGGGGCTGCAGATCACCAAAGTGCCGTACCGCAATCCGGTCGACGCCGCGAAAGATCTCGGTGAAGGGCGCGTGCAGGTCTACGAGGCGGCGCTGGCGATCGTGCAGCCCAAACTCGCCGCCGGCAAGATCAAGCTCCTTGCGGTGACCAACACGTCGCGCGCGCCGGCCGAGCCGAACCTGCCGACGGTGAAGGAGGCTGGCTATCCGGCGCTGACGCTCGACGGCCTGGTCGGCCTGTTCGGGCCGCCCGACATGCCGCCGCGACTGCGTTCCCGCATCAGCGCCGATTTCGCGGCGGTCGCCGATCCGATGATCAAGGACCGTCTGGAGGCGACCGGCCAGGTTCTCAACATCGGCGGGTCAGAAGAATTCGCCCGATCGATCGACGAGCAGCGCGCCAAGATCGCGGCCTTCGCCAAAGCGCTCGGCATCAAGCCGATGTAGCCGCGCGGGCCGCGCGCGGGGCAAGCCGCGTCAGTCGTGGTGATGGTAGTAGCGGTGCCGCGGGCGGTGACGGTACACGCGGTGCTCTTTGTGCATATCGGCGATGGCGATGCGGCACGGTTTGCTGAGCTGCGAGCGCTTGTGCATCATGCAGATCGTGACCTTCTCGCGGTCGGGAATGAATTCCGAGCAAAGCCGCATCGCGTCGGGTGTGCAGGCCTGCGTTGCCTCCTGGCTCTGCGCACTTGCGGCGTTGAGCACGCCGAGAAATAGGCCTGCTGGCACGGCAAGCAGACAGACGAGGCGCAAGGTTCGCATCTGTGTTCCCTCTCGAGTTTCGATTACGCGCAACGTAGCGTCCGCCGAAAGCGCCGTCGACGGCTTTCGCATCAGACTAAGCTAAGACGCGCAAGGTTTGGCCGCGGGCCGCAGCGGCCAACGAGGGACACGCGATTGAGGTGAGAATAAGGGCGCGAGCGGACGGGGCACGCGGAGATTCGGTACTAGCCCTAAAGAGGGATGCGACTGAGTTGAAACATTCGCCGCGCATTGCCGCGCAAGCGGGAATCCGGGAGGAGTTCGGGCGACGACTCGGAACCAGTTAGTTCCTAATGGCCGCCCCATTCGAATCGCGTGGAACTCGGCCGTGACCCGGCGCCGATCCGGTCCGGACACGGCTCGACGCCGCTCTCCGTGACCTCCGCGGTCGTATTATTGAACGACATGTGACGGCAGAACACGCCGTCCGGCATGGTGTAGACGACATCGCCTACTCCCTTGGAGTCGCGCACGGCGACGGCGCGGCCAAGGAGCGGCGCAATCGCGGCGTGTCCACCGACCAGGATTGCGGCCATGAGCAAGACGAAGAGGAGCGAGGTCGTGATGGCGACGCCGACCGAATTGGCCCGCTTCTCGTCGCGGCGCGCCCGCACATGATCGGCGGCCGCGGCGTTGGCGGCGGCACCGGCGCCCGGCACGCCCTGCGCCGGCTCCACAAACCATTCGATCGTTTCGGTGACGCCCGCCTCTTTGCCCGCGCTCATTAGGCCATAAAACAGCGGAAGTCTTGAACCCCCAATAAGAAAACCAATTCGAATTGAATAGAAATTCGGCACGAAAGGCGTCTGTCGGAGACCCAACGGCGCCGCCTTTGACGAGATCGTTAACGCAAAAAACAAGCATCCAAGCGATCAAGGCCTGCCATACGATCCGACCACTCATGCTATCGCCCCCTCCCCGACCGCCGCCAGAGATGGAATAATCGGCGCCAACTCAGACCGCCGGACCAAGCCCAGGGAGGAACGACTGCTCACCGCCGCTCGCAACGACATGCTCACCCGCGTCGGGCCCGGCACGCCGATGGGCGCGCTGCTTCGCCGCTATTGGCAACCCATCGCAGGCGCCAGCGAGCTTGAAAAAAATCCGCTCAAGCCGGTGCGGCTTCTGGGCGAGGACCTCGTGCTTTATCGCGACCGCTCCGGCCGCTATGGCCTGGTCGGCCGCCACTGCCCGCACCGGCGCGCCGACATGGCCTATGGGTGGGTCGAGGACAAAGGCATCCGCTGCTCCTATCACGGCTGGTACTTCGACGAGACCGGACGCTGTCTCGAACAGCCCT
>Ga0335075_10018787_pt1 | contig 10244 bp, 11 predicted proteins | sample Lox_Sample_24_FD_206723 | JGI IMG/M metagenome (GOLD analysis project Ga0335075, IMG submission 206723) | Soil microbial communities from Loxahatchee National Wildlife Refuge, Florida, United States - Lox_Sample_2.4 | ecosystem: Environmental > Terrestrial > Soil > Wetlands | place: USA... | reverse complement strand
GCAAATATACGGGATACAAAAGCGGGATGCAAGCGAAAAATGGCTCTCCAAAAATCATCTATAAGTCATTTATTTTAAGCACTTTGCCTCGGTAGCTCAATTGGTAGAGCAGTTGACTCTTAATCAACAGGGCCGCCTCATCGCGGACCTGCGCACGGCGCTCAATACGAGCCTGCCGTCGGCCGGTGTTGATGCTCCCGAGGATATTGACGAAGTTCAAAGTTTAAACGACCTCGACACCTATTCGGCAACGACCCTTTCGCAGCTATCTCTTTATTCGACTCATACGTATGGCGGCAGTAATCCCAGTGGTTTAAAGAACATAGCGGCATCGCATAGCACCCCGTTGTGGATGGCTGAGTATGGCGACAGCGACACCACCGGCATGACGCTGGCCCGCCATATTTACACTGACATTACCCAAATGGCTGTTCCGGTATGGATTAACTGGCAGGTCGTTGACCCTTCGTGGGGCCTTCTCGATAATTCATTGCTGGCCACGACCAATTCCAGCTACACGCCCAACTATACCATTAACGAAAAGTTTTATGTCATGGGCCAGTTCAGCGAATTTATCCGGCCCGGATGCGAGATTATCTCCGCCAACGACACCAATACGCTGGCGGCGTGGAATCCCACAAACTCAAGTTTGGTATTGGTCATCGTTAACAACAGTACGAGCTTCAATGTGACATACAATCTAAGCCAATTCGGCTCGCTGCTGTGGCAGGGCTCGGCCTCGCAGACGGCGTCCGGCGAAAATATGGCCGCACTATCTCCGTTAATCATTACCAATCAACAGTTCACTGCGGCGATTCCGGCCAGTTCCGTGACGACTTTTGTCCTCACCACGAATGTGTACGCGCCTCAGATTACCAGCGAATCTCCCGTGGAAACGAACGTGACGTTGTATGCCGGAGAAATGCCGGGCTTCTCAATTTCTGTTACAAGCACCCCTCCGCTTTATTATCAATGGTCGAGCAATGGTGTTGCCGTTGCGGGCGCCACCAATGCCGCTTACGCACCGCCTGCCATCGCATCCGGCGGATCGGCATCGTATCGATGTATTGTTCGTAACGTGGGCGGTTCAGCGACAAACACATGGTTTGTGACGACGGTTCCGGCGCCTGTGACGTCGTATGCTCAGGCGGCGCTGGCGCTCAATCCCATCGGTTTCTGGCCGTTGAATGAAGCGGAGCAGGGCGGGGGCGACGACGGCGTCATTGCCCGGGATTACGTGGGCGGCAATAACGGCATTTATACCAACGTTGTGCTGGGCCAGATGAGTTACAATGCGTTGACGGACCCCTCAGCCACGTCGGCCCTGTTTGGCCAGGTTGAGCCCAGCAACAGTTGCGTATTTAATATTCCAGGCCCCGACTTATCATTGCCAAACGGCTCGAACGCCAATTTCACGGTCTCAGCCTGGGTCAATTCCACCGGCAATAATGGCCTGAACACGCCAACGATTGCGGCCAAGGGCTACTACAATCAGGAAGAGTACGCGCTGGATGCCGGCGCCGGCGATTGCTACCGGTTTGAAGTGCGAAATGCGGCGGGCACGGCCGCGAATGCCAATTCTGTACTTTCGCTGACCAACAGCGGCCAATGGTTTCATTTAGTGGGTGTATGCAATCAATCTTTTGGGGTCGTCCGGCTTTACACCAACGGCGTGCAGGCCGCTGCCGTGCCAATATTGGACGCCAGCGGCATCACCAATTCTTCCGGCACGCCCATGACCATCGGCGCCCGGGCGACCACGGCCACTTCCGGTTTTACACAGCAATTTCCGGGCTACATTGCTGATGTCGCTATTTACAATTACGCTTTGACCGCCAGCCAAATCGAAACACTTTATCAGGCGGGCGTTTCTTTGTCGCCGACGGGGCTGAGGTTCACGAATATCAGCAGCAGCGGGAGGAGTTTGAGCTGGACTTACGGCGTTCTGCAAACGGCGACGAATGTGGCCGGGCCGTACATGGATTTGACGAATATTACGCCGCCTTACGTGATCCCGATTACTAATTCGCAGCAGTTTTTCCGGATCAGGGAGAATTAGCTTGGATTAATCCATATGCTTATTGCTTTGACTGGGTCAGTAACGTGTTCACTTCGCCATCAATGTCCAATGCGGCTGGGTGGCCAGCCGTGACAATCTTGCCTTGCGCATCAATGATATAGGTGGTGGGCACGCCTTTTATGTGAAAGGTCTGTGCCGGGCTGGACATAAATCCGCCCTCGCCGGCCCAGACGTTGAAGGTATTTGTCCAGCCGCGCGCATCCACATGATGCCGAAGGACGTCAATCGTATCGTCAATGCTTAATGGGACTATGGCCACCTTGTCCCCCCAATAGGGATTTTGTTCGCGAAGCGTTTGCAGGCGGGCCATGGGTTCCTGGCACGGGCCGCACCACGTTGCCCAAAAGTCCAGTACCACGACTTTGCCGCGCAAGTCGGACAGTTTCATTTTTTGGCCGTTATCGAGCCGCGTGAATTCAATTTCCGGGGCCGTCGTTCCGGGCGGCAGCGTGTTGTGTGTGGCGAGATAGCTTTGAAGTTCCAATTGGGCTTCGTCTTTGTCGTCCAGGACGCCGTCCGGCATTTTGTCCCATTGAAGATTCGCGGTAATTCTCCAGTTATTGCCGAGCCGCATGATTTGATCCGCGCTGAGAGTGTAATCGCCGGCGAGCGATGTTCCGGTTTTGGATTTGGCGTCGGATTGCACGGAAAATTGAATTTGAAATTGTTCGCCGCTCAATCCGTTGAGGCCGGTTATGGTGGGGGGCGCGCGCAGTTGTTTCACGGACGCGCCGGTGACTTGAATCTGCGCGTCTTTAAAATCGATGCCCGAATTGGTCATCAGGTTGAGAACCGTTCCCGCGGCGTTCACCCAATCCTGCTGCTGCGGGTTCCAATTTTGGAAAAAAGCCTCCTTCGGCGGCGCTTGTTGCCCCATGACTTTTTGGGCGAGCGCATAGACGTCATTGCCATTCGCCAGGGCGTCCTGCTGGTAAACGCTGGCGTCCCGGTCGCGAATGAAATGGACCACGGCGTTGGCAAGTTGAAGCAGGGCCGGGTCGTCCTGCTCAGTGATACCCTCATTATCGCCGGCCTTTTGCAGGATGGCGAGCTCGTGCCGTTCTTTTTCGCTCCCGACGCCCGCAGGAAAATCGGCCCATTGCAGGCCGCCGTTCAACTTCCAGCCAGACGGAAATTTTATCAATCCAGTCACCGTAATTTTGAAAGCGTTGTTGGTCGAAGCCGCCGCGCCGGCGTCCGGCGCCAGGAGGACTTCGAGTTTTCGGACATAGGGGGCTCCTTCATTTGCGTCGTTGGGATTGCCGCTAAAAATAATTCTGCCCGTGAATTCGGGCGGAATGACGCGCACGAAAAGATTGCTGTTCGCAAAATTTAAATGCATTGAATCCGCTTTTTCCAGCAGCGCCTGGGCGGTTGATTTCACCGTTCGATTTGCGCCGCTGGTGATGGCGTCCGGATCATTTAACGAGTTGGCGGGCAGCACGGCGCGGAAATCGTCGGCTGTCGGCGCCAATTCCGTGGCGAAACGCTGTACATCGTGAGTTTTGAGCAGGTCGGCCACGGCGTTGCCCACGACGGAAAAATCGTTGGTTGTATCCATATCTGGCGGAGGCGCGGGTTGGGCGTTTGCTGTTATTTGAAGGGCCAAAAGGGTAACGCAACACAGGTGAAGAAGTAAATTCGATCTCATTATGGTAATGACATCACGCGAGACGAAATGTTTCAAGTTAATTGACCATTTCATCAGGACCAATAAAACGCAAAGATGAATGAGGAAAGCAGGAAAAAACCGAATGCCTTAAACCTTCGAGCCTCGATCAATTACGAAGCCAGCCTGCAACAGCGTTCCGAAAGCGGTGTCGCGCAGACTTGCCACCGCACTCCAAGACGCGAAGCGAGGCACTACAAATTTATTGTTTCCGCTCGTTCTTTTTCGGTGGGCCGCAAAAAATATCTTCATTTTTCATTTCATCCTGGGTCACGGTCGACTTGCCTGTGGCGGGTTGACAATGCCGTGCTTTGGTGTAGAGAATGGTGATGTGAAGACGACGACAATGACGTTATGATTCACAATCGTTACTTGCCGCTTTGGCTGCATCGGCTGTGCAATGGATTCTTTGGCGCGGCGCTGCTGGCGGGCGTCGGCAGCATTTGGTTTGATGCGCCGCCGGACAGTTGGCTGCACTTGCTTTCGCGCGTTTTAATTTGGTCGAGTATTCCAGTGGGAATCATTTTGGCCGTTTTGGCGCGCCGTTTTTCGATTGTGGAGGGAGTCGCCGGAGGCGAGGGTTATGATGAACTCTGAGATGCGCACAACGGTGACGTTTGAAAATCCGGTGTTCAATACAACAGAGCGCCGGGATTATTTTATTAATGAAGGTTGTTTCGGCGACGATGTGGCTCGCGCCCTGATGGAACAGCTTCGGTCCCGCGGCTACCAGACCGATACCGAACCGGGCCAGGAAGATTTCGGCTGGTATTTTGGATTTCGCGCGGGTGACGCAGATTACCAATTTGTTATCGGCCATCGCCCGGCCGATGGGAACGATCCTGCCGTTTGGATAGGCTGGCTTGAGCGGAAGGCAGGATTACTTGGGACGATTTTTGGCGCGCGCAATCGAGGCATCCAGCCTGCCGCCCTGAACGCCATCCATTTCGCGATTTCGGCATTGCCACAGGTGAGCAATATCCGATGGCATCGCAAAGAGGATTTCGACGCGGGCAAAGAGGAGCTTGGGCAGCCTTCGCCAAAATAAGATTGAATTTTGGGCCGGGAATCGGTTTAAATTGAAGGAGTGCGCGCGCGGTTAGCTCAGCGGTAGAGCACTTCCTTCACACGGAAGGGGTCGCAGGTTCAAACCCTGCACCGCGCACCATTAATCCCCAAGGATTCTGGTGAATTGGCCAATCACCCAAAAGAAAAGCAAAACTTTTCGGGCGGATTGGATAACGAAAGTGAAGTGAACGTGAAATTCCCGAAAAAGCTCCGACACAAGGGCAAGGGGAAAGTTTTGGCGCGGATTTACAAAAGCAGCGACAACCCAACGCAGCCGTTTAACGTGTATTGGCGCGTCCGGGTGGACGGCAAGCCGCGCAGCCGCTTCAAGAGCTTTTCGACCTACAGCGCGGCCCTCAAATTCGGTAACGAGCGTGTTTCCGAAATCGCCACGGGCAAGCTCGCCGCCACGCTGTCCCCGAAGCAGGTTACAGACGCGCTCGCGGCCATCGAACGCCTTCAATCGCATTTCCAAGCGACCGGGCGGCGCTTCTCGCTCGTGGGCAGCGTCAGTCAATTCTGCGAAGCCGATGCCAAGGGCGGCGGACGGCTTTTGAACGACATGGTGGATGGGTTTATGACAACGGTCGTCAGTGTGAAGCGCAAAGACCTGGCCGCAGCGGTTGGGGAGTTCGCCGCGCTGGACGAGACCAAAACCAAAGCCCCGGATGGTCAGCGCCCCGAGATCGGCAAAGGCTATGCCCGTCAGAAAAGGCGAATGTTGGAAAAATTCGCTGCCATGCTCCCCGGCTACGCGGTCTGCGACCTGAACAAATCGCACGTTGATACGTTTATCAACTCGCTCGATAAGCTCCCTTCGAAAAAGGTAAAGGCACCCAAGCCGAGCACGCCCAAGTCTCGCAATCACCACCGCACGGCCCTTGGACAGTTCATCCGTTGGGCAGCGCGGAGCGACTACCTGCCGCTGAATCACCGGCTGCTTGAGGCTGAATCCATGACGCCGGAAAAGACAAACGGCGGCGAAACCGAGTTCTACACGCCCCGCGAATTTCGAGCGCTGCTTGAGACGGCGGAAGGCCCGATGCTGGCCATAACCGCAATTGGCGGTTTTGCCGGCCTACGCACTGCGGAATTGTTGCGGCTGGATTGGGCGGATGTTTGGCACGTTGCCAAGCACGTTGAAGTCACGGCGGGCAAATCCAAAACACGCCAGCGGCGGCTGGTTGACGTTTGCCCGGCGCTCGCGGCTTGGCTCGCCCCGTTCCGCGAGTCCAAAACCGGCAAGCTCTGGACGGACGAGGAAAACCGTTTCCACGAGGCCGTCATTGAGCTTTGCGACGCGGCCAAGGTGAAGCGCAAAACAAACGCTCTCCGGCACAGTTTTTGCACCTATCATTTCGCCTTGCACGCGAACGAAAACTACACCGCGCAACAGGCGGGCAATTCGCCGGGGATGATTCATCAGCACTACAAAGGGCTGGCCACGAAAAAAGAGGCGAAAGCGTGGTTTGCCGTGAAGCCTTCAAAGAGCCAAGGCAACATCATTCAACTGGCGAGCGCAACCGCCGCCCAATAGCAATGCGAATCAAAAAAGCATTAACGATTGACCATGTGGCCGCCGCCGTCTGCGAGGACGTGCGGCGGCACTTTGGGAATACTCTGCCGCCCGAATGGAAAGACATCGTTTGCGCGGCGGTCTATCCCGGTCTTGCGGCCGCACCGCATTTGCGCGGAAGTGCCGGACTTGACAATTTCCTCAATTGCTGGGAGCGCGACCCGGATTTGATGCTAGAAATCCTGACGTTCGCCCGATTGTGTTGCGCGAAATACATGCCGCACAAATGCGACACGCAGGCGGCGCTGGTTAAGGCTGTTCTATTAACATATCAAAATGCAGTCAAGCAGAATGGCGGATACAGGATGCTAACGCCAAACGAGGTCAGAGAATATTCGAAGGCTTGCGGCCGAGGCAAACGACCGCGATTGAAGTTTGTCCCGGTCAGAGACTTGACGGACGGCGAAATCGCCCAATGGATAAACAGCGGATACCGCACAAAGGTTACGGAAGCCAGCGTCAAAGAGGCCCGACAAGCATTGAGTTCCACTCCGCGCAAAGGAAAGAAATAAGGGCTAACTCTTTTCTTTCAACTTCTTTCTTCTCGCATTGAACCGGGCGAAGTTAGGCGCGTGAACACGCTAAAACGTTCTTTAACGCCGCCCGAAGCCAGCGCGGGCCAAGCTACAAAGTCGCTGGCTGAGACCGACGAGTTTTTGACGGCTAGCGAACTTACCGCGAGACTCAAAATGGGGCGCGGTGCCCTGCGCCGTCATATGGTTGACGGGAAAATCCCATATCTCAAATTGGGACCGCGCCGCTATCACTTCCACTGGCCCACCGTTGCCGCAGCCCTGGTTAGGATGCAACGAGGGATGGAGGCCAATTGACCTTCCACGCCGCCGCCCCGTTGACCCGGCTTTTGTATCTTTTGCCGGGGGTTTTGGGTGGCGGCAGACTTTTGAAACAATGCCGAAATCTCACATGAGGAAAAGCCGGGCATCCGGCAGCGACCGGCGCAAAATTGAATTGATTTTGCGCGGCGGACGGCGGGCCGGATTGCGGTGGTTATCCCCGTTTGCGCGGCGGCGTCTGAAAGGTGGGTACATTGCCGCGTGAACCGAAATTCGATTCGAGGTCGCATGGATGGTTTAAAACCATGCGGAGCGACGATTTCATTGAGCTTTGGAAACTAAACCCGAACGCTTTTATGCTCGCCTTCATCATCGCAAGCCGTGCTCGATTCAGGCCGGGATTTAGCGCGGATGGCTTGGGGCCGGGCGAAGCCTTGCTGGGCGACCACCGGTCATATGGGATGACCGAAAAGCAATATAGGGTAGCGAAACAGCACCTCCAAAAATATGGCTTCGGGGCGTTCAAATCCACACCCAAAGGAACCATCGCAAGGCTCACGGATTCAAGGCTTTTCGAGACATTTGGAATTTCAGAGAACGCCGAAAAGGGCGGACGCGGGGCGGACAGCCGTACCGATACGGAACCTCGAACCCCACAAAATGGGGCGGGCAAAAGGGCGGACAGTTCGGATGTAAAAACGCCAATAGCGACAGGGATTTTCAATCAACCTGACCATTTGAAGGGCGAACAAAACGCCGGACAAAGGGCGGACAAAGGGCGAACAAACTGTGAAAATAGGGCGACTAAGAAGAAGGATAAAGAAGTTAAGAAAGAAAGAACAGTAGTGTCTAACGACGATGTGCCCGCCATGGCGGGCGAGTTCGATGAATTAGAAGCCGCGATGCGAAAAGTCGTCATCGCCGACGCCAATGAGTCGATTCGTTCCGCTGACCAAACTTACGCGCCATTTTACATTCCTACCGATGCCGAATTGTTGGCATTTGTTGAAGATCAAGAGTTGAGTGACGATGCCGTTGCGGTCTTCATGTTCGCGCGGTCAACCGACGCTTGGCAAATCCGAAAAAGCGACGGACGCGTAGAAGGCGTCCGCGACTGGAGGAAATTCCTGACCGCCTTTTGTGAAAAATATGAAAGAGACCGCGAGAATCTGACATGATATGAGCGAACCGCAATTTGAAATCCCCCGGCTGCCCGAGAACAAAGGCGGCAGGCCAACGAAATTTACGCCAGAACTGGTAAAGCGGATTTTGAAATGCGTCGAACGCGGAATGCCGTTGTCGCTGGCGTGTGAGGCGGCGGGCATCGAATTTTGCACGTTGCAGGTCTATCGTAAAAAGCATCCCGGCTTCGCGGTGAGAATCAAAAAGGCGGCAGCCAAGGGCGCAGAAAAAAGACTCGCAAAAATTGTCGCCGCCAGTAACTCAGGGGACTGGCGAGCCGCCGCTTGGTTATTGGAACATACCAAGCCGGAATTTTTCGCGCGTAACCGCTTGGAGATTACCGGCGCGGACGGCTCACCGCTGGCGGCTGCGGTGGCCATTTACCTGCCGCAAAAGGATGTCATCCCCGAAGTCCATGCGCCAGCACCAAAGGAAATTAGCAATGGAAGCCGCTGAAACCATTTTTAAACCGCAACCCGGCCCGCAAACGGATTTTTTGCGTTGCTCGGCGGACATTTGCATTTTCGGCGGTGCGGCTGGCGGCGGGAAATCTCACGGTCTGTTGTTGGACCATTGTTACCATATCGAAAACCGGGGTTACCGTGGCGTAACTTTACGCAAAACGGTGCCGCAGCTTCGCGCTCCGGGCGGTCTCTGGGATAAGAGCAAGGAAATTTATCCATTGCTTCGCGCTGAGCCAAGGGAGCAGACGCACGAGTGGCTCTTTCCATCCGGCGCAATCGTAAAATTCGGCGCAATCGAGTTTGATGCCGATGTTTATTCATGGGATGGTTCGGAAATTTGCGGGCTTCAATTAGACGAGGGGACACAGTTTTCTGAATTTCAGTTTTTTCACATGATTTCCCGCAATCGTTCCACATGCGGAATTAAGCCCTATGTGAGGGTAACCACGAATCCAGACCCGGATAGTTGGCTAAGACGCTTTTTAAGTTATTGGATTGATGAAGCGACAGGCTATCCAATTCCAGAGCGTTGCGGAAAGCTAAGATGGTTTGTCCGTCGCAATGACGAATTGTTTTGGGCGGATTCACCGCAGGAACTTATTGAAAAATTCGGCAAAGATGCCTCGCCTAAATCCGTCACCTTCATTCCATCTTTTGTTCAAAACAACGCGAAGCTTTTGGAGGTCAACCCGGAATATATCGGAAATTTAAAGGCATTGCCGAGCTTCGAGCGCGACCGGTTACTGTTGGGAAACTGGAACGCGCGACCGCAGGCCGGAAGCTACTTCAAGCGTGAATGGTTCGGGACGCCGCTGGATACGCTACCGAGCGACATAGTTGCTCGCGTTAGGTTTTGGGACCGGGCTGGCACAGAGCAAGCGCCGGGACGCGACCCCGACGCAACTGTAGGTTTGAAATTGGCCAAAACGCGGCAGGGACTTTACATCGTTGAAGATGTTGTTCGGATTTTTGAAACACCGCACGGTGTTGAATCGAAAATGATTGAATGCGCCAAGGCGGACGGCTTCGAATGCGTAATTGGTTTCATGAGCGACCCCGGCAGCGCCGGAAAATACGAATCCACCGCCGCGACTCGCGCATTGGATGGCTTCACCGTCAAAATTATTCCAAGCAGCGGAGCCGGAAGCAAAGAAACAAGAGCGCGTCCAATTTCAAGCCAATGCGAAGCCGGGAATTGTCGAATCATCCGCGCTCCGTGGAATGAAACTTTTTTGCGCGAATTGGAAGCGTTTCCGTTTGGGCGGCACGATGACCGAGTTGACGGCCTAACCCGGATATTTCATAAAGGGATTAACCAAAGAAGCGGCTGGAGCGTCCATAGGCTTGATTTCACTAAGCCAAATGAAAACGCCACACGCCGCTTCTTCGACAACAGACTGTAGAGAACAGC
>Ga0335075_10018784_pt1 | contig 10244 bp, 8 predicted proteins | sample Lox_Sample_24_FD_206723 | JGI IMG/M metagenome (GOLD analysis project Ga0335075, IMG submission 206723) | Soil microbial communities from Loxahatchee National Wildlife Refuge, Florida, United States - Lox_Sample_2.4 | ecosystem: Environmental > Terrestrial > Soil > Wetlands | place: USA: Florida... | reverse complement strand
AAGCAACAGGGGAAGATGTCCATGCGAAACAATTCGAGCAGCAATCATTGCACCGAACAGAGTCGAGCACCGCAATCAGGGGCCTCGCAAGTGAGAAGATCTGCTCCCCAGCTGGAACATCTTTTTTGGCAAACAGTCCTCGACCTGATGTCGATGAAGGTTTCACATAGGCGTGCCCTTTTTCTGTCATTGTGTCTGGTTCACTTTGTAGACATCTGGCTTTCGATTGTTGTAGACATCTGACTTTCGATTGTCGTGAACGTAGTTTGACGTCACTATGCCAAAAAGGGGATAGAGGTGGTTATGCGCATGCTAGAATTGTCCACCAGAATGATAATATTCACTACGAACTAAGTTAAATCAAAATATTTAGATTTTCTTTATAATTATACACAATCTGGATAGCCAATGCCATAGCGATTCACTCCGTCGAAAATATCGCAGCAAATCTGAGATGCAATGCTGTTAGAATGACAATCTGCCTATGCCGAAATAAAGGAATGTAGCAACATAAATTAAGAAGCTGGTCCAATGCAAACTCAGTTCACGCCCGTAAATCCCGTATCTCCTAAATACTTGATCACGCGCAATGCCAGCTCCTGTCTCTGGAGCTGCTCCTTTTCTACGAACTGTAAAGACGTCAGCTAGTCAAGATTACGCATTTAAAGTGCGGTGCAACATACCGTCTGGAAAAGCGAGGCCCTGTGCTGTCGCTGCTTACTCAAAGCATATTCTTGATTCGCTTTCGGATCCGTAACGCCCGGCTGCCGGTGCTTAAACTTACAATTTTTCCATGTACAGCTACCGTACTTGAGCCAGCTCTGGCAAAAAGGTCGTTCACTGAAATCTTTGTCGACATCGGGATTCCACGCTTCATCCTTGGCTGGGCCGCTGGGTCGGGAGGACTGCTCTTCTGGACCTGCTCGCTCATCGCCAGATGCCCCGGAATCGGCCGAATCAGTTGCGCTGTCTTGGGATGAGTCGGATAAAGAAGGCTTTCCCTCCTTCACCTCGGATTCCGAGTCCGTTCCATACTGCAAACCAAGATTGGGCTTTGTGGCTGCTGTGCCATCAGACTTTACGTCAATGATGCCCTCTTGCTTGGGCGGCTCAGGCTCGCTCTTAGACACGAGCGCAGCTAGTGTGGCCTTTGCCGCTATTCGCGCTTGAGTGGGATAGCGCTTCTTTCGCTCGGCGATCCAGGCTTTTATCTCTTCAGGCGTCCTCAGAGATATTGCCGATCCAGTGTGATCGTAGACAAGTCTAAACCCGGAAATCAGCATATAATATCAAGAGAACAGATTGTCACGGTTCACATACCCAGCCGTATTTGAAGATGCGTCCAGATCGGCGAAACGGGCTTCCTCATCTATTTCCTCATCAGTGTCTTCTGGATCCTCTCCTCTCGGTGTGAGCCCGAGCTGGTTGATCTTTCTTCTCTTCTTTTTATTGTTATTGTTGCTGTTGTTCTTTCTCTTCACCTTGCCGCCGAACTGAATTGGAGAAGGAGGTCTGGGAGGGAGAGACAGAGAGGGTCCAAAGCTTGGCACTGCCGGCGCGGCTTTGATGTCTGTTCTCGGCTGTTGAGACTTTTGAGCGTAGCGAGAGCGGGATGATGCCGCACCCTCACCCCGCTTCCGCTTCTGGCCATGGAAACCATTTTGTTGTGGTGCATGGCCATCATTGAAGCCCATACGAATTGGGGGAGAGGCAAAAGACTGAAAAGTGGAAGACGGAGGGGTAGCACCCTGAGACAAAGCAGGGGCATATCCGTGTGAGTTGAAAGTAGTTTGGAAATTCTGAGCTGGAGGAGTGTACGCGGGTGCTGCCGCAGAGGGATAGTGGCTAGTTGATTGAAAAGCAGGAGCGTACCCGTAGCCTTGGGCAGCGTAGCCAGGAGAAGCTTGGGGATATTGAGAAGGGTATTGAGCGTTCTGCCAGTGGGGGAAATTTGGAGAAGCATAGCTGTTTGGATACTGTTGGTGTTGTGGCGCTACAGCCGGATAGCTTTGCATATAGCCACCACGAGCATTTCCACGTCCCCGACCTCGACCACCACCTCTGTTATTCCTTCCGCCGCGGTTGCTAAACGGAGCGGGCGCAGGAGCCGCAGCCGGAGGCGGAGGAGGGGGAGGCGGAGGAAACTGAAACCCGCTCATCGTGCCTCGCTAAGCCGTGGTAGATGTTTGATGTAGTTTGGATTGAAGACGGTGACGCTTGATGAGATCCCGCAGTTTATAGGACGTGTCGGGGCATAACGTCGAGGAAGGTGCTGAAGAGGAAGAAGGAGAAAGACTGATGGGGCAAGAAGCGTTTTAATACCTTTGGCTCGAAGCCCAAGTTGCCCGACAGAAGGCTTGAGTGGGTGAGTTTTGCAGTGTTTGCCTCGAAAGCCGGGCGCGATCGGTTGATTAGGATAATCAATGAACGCGGCCAACAGCGGTCACGCCCGGCAGAACTTTGATGGTCAACTTTTCCTCGACTTGGTGCTGCGAGGCACGAATACTCCTGACAAGCGGGAACAGATCCGTATCAGAGCATGTATTCGCATCCAGAATTACAATGTTTGTCCTGGTAGGCATTTTCCTAAAATCTGATGCTATGGGATTTGCTAACTTTGCGCATAGGTTACGCTATCCGACTTGATCCAGATCGAACCCCGGGACTTTACAAAGCCCAGTGAACAGGCCATAGAGGACAACATAAACGCAAAATACTCAGATAAAGTCAGTACAAACCTCTTTTTTATCGAACGCAGGGCTAATTTGCACAAAGGTTATACAAAATGTTGGACTTTGCATCTGTTTGTGGGATCTACTCAAAGCATCGGAAGGCCTGATCAGTCAAAGTTCCGGAGAGGGAAAAGTAAATGTCAATGGTAGGTGGACTAAGATACGCTCTGCTATCCAGACGATAATCGTCTCCAGTGGAATTTCGCCTTGTTGTGTTTCGGCCATTCCGAGGCGAAATTGTGCAGGGCATAATTTTAAAAGGAGATCCAGAAGGCATACGGGGTAGGTTCGATAAGACCCTATGGTGTATCAACTGCTAATGCGAACATCCAGTTGGTCTTGATTTCTTTATTGACGTCTGGATCCCTGCATCCAACCTCTTTGAAGGCTCGAAGTTGTGAGTTTCTTGAAATTTTCGCCTCTCCTTCTGTGCATTCTGTGGAGTCGATTTCATTTTGCTAACTTTGTATTTAGTACATTTCGCGACGATGAGCACGTCTGGATCTGGACTACAGATGAGGGCAATGAATTCTTCTTTGACAAGAACGATCCGGTCCGCTTCCGAGTCGAAGCGGAAGTCTGGCACGATCTCACACCACAGAAGCAACCTATCGATGGTGATGGATCGACTGCGCAAAACGATTCCGAAGATAGTGCCAGCGGAGTCGATGCATCTACGAGAGACGTCCCCTACACAATCATAGTAAGTGCTTCTTACCACGGAAATTTATCAACACAACACTAATTAACTACGAGGGATCAATGCAGCAACAAGGACTTGGTCCAATATATTGGTGGCAAGATCAGGAACAAGAAGAAGCCGCTGCTGGTTGACGTGCAATGGGGCAACCATAATTCCAAGTCATATTCATAAAAGTTGGCCCGGGTTTGGCTACTTGTATTATGCCAGCGAACGATTGTGATCAAGAAACATTTTGACGCCCCAAAATCATTTAAGTTAGCTTGCCAGGACTGATTAGAAGAGAAGCGCCAGCAGGTATGCAATATCCTCCATGGAGTCCCAGCGATTTTGAGGTGACAACGTACTGACCGAACTGTGAAACAAAACAAACGAAAATTGCAGATACGAATTTCCTGAGCTAACCAAGCCCATCCTCGATAAGGACAAAGTCGACATCTTAAGCATTCGCCTGGAGTGACGTAGTCGGGGTGCTTCTTCTCTCCAGCTTCTTAGGTGGTTTCTTACCTGGCTGAGGCGAGTTCCGAACCGACGACTCTTCGACATGGATCGTAGCCCTTGCAGCAGGAGTGGAAGGCGCCTTCTGGATCTTTTCAATCTTTGCAGCCGCCGTGGAGGTTGTTGCTTGAGTCTGTTCTGACTGTTTCTGAGCGTCCCCTACGGGAGCTTTCTTCGGAGCCTCAGTCTTGACCGCTTGGACTGCCGGTTTTGGACTGCCACTAGTTGCTGTTTTCGGAAGCTCTTTTGGAGCGTCTTTCGGTGACAATTTCCCTCTTGTTCTGAGTCTTGCCTTTTCGATGATCTTCTGGGCCTCTTTGTCCTTCTCTTCTGCTGCTTTTCTGTCCTCTTCGCTCCCACTTTCAACGACAAAATGCGCAACCATTGGCTTGCCCCCATTGATCGGCAGCACATCCTGTGGGCAGGCACTCATCACCACAACAATATCCCTTTCCGCGCGGAATTTGACATGGCCTCCTCGTTTACTTTTCGACGCCTCGAAGCTGATGTCTCCTTCCTGTGTCCAAGGTATGTTCATGAAGAGATTCAGAGGCGCCGGAACCATATTGACTGTCACGTCACGCCCGATTGCTTTACGGCCTTTGAGCCCACTCTTGTCATTGATCTCCTTTAACGCGAACACGAGGTTCTCCGCACAGCTTCCATGCTCCTCCCACTTGTCTACACCGAGCTCTTTATATCGTTGCGGATCGCAGGCCGCGATGAGCGTGTCGTGGATGCTTGAACTCGTATCTTCAACCAAAGTCATGATGGAAGCTCGAAGATTAGACACCATCGTATCGCCGACACGGGGTGAGAGATGTAATGTGCAAGCGTGTGAATGCTGCATGCTCATGTATTCCATTGGCGGTTCGGCCGCTGCGGCATCGGCCTGATCATACGCTTTATATGCTGCGTACAACGATCCTGCATAACCGGAACCGGTGGCGGCCGAAGCGATGCCTGCAATTTTAGTGATCAAGCTCATAAGAAACAATTTCAGATTCAACTGGATTCATGAATCACTCACCACTCAAGCTCGCTGCACCTACCGGCGTCTTGCTGAAATCGTAGAGTTGTTCTGCAATACTCTTTGTTGGATCCCTTTGATGCTGGGCCATGAACGCGGATATCGAGCTTTTCGCCGTCGAATAAGCACTGAATCCTTGACCGGAAGGTAGATACGAAGCCCAAGTCTTCTGTTCTCTCGGCTTCTTTGATCGAGAGGGTCGCACAGAGGGCAGACCTGGGACACTGGGAACGTAAGAACTCCACCCACTCTTTTTCGTCGTTCCATCGGCAATCTTCTGCGGCTGTTTCGCATCATCGGTCACTATTTCACCAGTAACCTTGTTATTCTTCTCACCATCACCTTCCCGCTTGCCACAATCTTTCTTCTCTTCCTCTTCGCCAGCATCTTTCTTTCCTTCCTTGCCCTCTTTCTCCTTTTCCGCCTGCTTTGGAGCACCACGCCTGACAGACGGAATATATGAACTCCACGTCCTCTTCTGTCCATTCTCAATCTTCTCCGTGACTTTCTCCGTCGTCATACGCACCCCTTCCTCCATCTCGTCACTTGTCACACCCTCTACCATACTGTTCGGCTCCTCTGCACCATGCTGCGTCGATTCGCCTTCATCCTTGGCCTTGGCTTTTTCCTCTTCGTCAATGTCATCGTCTTCTGGCGGCGATCCTAGCGCGAAGGCCCACGTGTCGACGACTTGCTTGCCATACGTGTTTATTATCTTGATCATATGACCTTTTGGTACGAATGTTGCGGTGCCATGACGTGCTGGAATCGTCTGTTTCTCGCCCAATGCCTGGGGTTGAGGGGCCGTTGGTGTCTTGTTGCTCTCTAGCATTGATAACTACTTTCCTTGAGATGTTCTTGTCTTTACAAGTACGTGATGTTTGTGGTAGTGAACTTCAAGAGGAGCACTATGGAGTATTTCAACGATATAAGTTATTGAATCAAGAATTGTCTACAGCAGCGATCAGGATGGGTATAACCAACACTGCCTACTCATAGGCACAATTGCCAAGTGGCTACGACCCATTTTAACCTCGACATGGAAGCTTACGAGCGTAGACGTCATAGCACAATCCAAGCAAGGATGTTGGGAGATCCACAACATCGCGACTTTGTGGACATCGATCTCGGAGAACGGCCTAGAACATCTAGAATCCTTAGGGGATCAGAGCGGATTGTTAGAGAAACAGTTTATTTCCAAGAAATTTCCGCACCGCTTTTGCCCCAGGCTCTTGATTCTTGCTTTGTACTCTACACCACGTCATACAACTTCGACGGCACCCTTAAAATTTGAGGATGATTTTCCAACGTCCGTCTTTTTAGTTTCTATCCGCGCTTGTTCGCTCTATCAATAAAATCAATCTACGAAACAGTAGTTGTAGTAGCTAATCTCGAAGGAAACTATTCTCAACCTGGTTCTTGGCAGCCAAGTGGACAAACGATCCCTTTCCCCACCGCGATTCCCTCTTCAATCCAAGGCAGAACTCTACTGTGCATAAGAAGCTACTATGCCAAAGCCTAAATGGCTAAATCAAATATTTTCCCTGCGGGAAAGGCCTGAGGACGTAGCCTCGTCAACCGCCGATCGAGGCTCGCACACCGCACTCGCCCCACCCATAACCACGTCTCGCAAAAACGACAATGCTAGCGTTCCGGCCGCTATTTTGCCGACCGGGCACCCGTCACAGGAGTCGCACGAGCCGATGAAACCCCATATCGAGCCCTTAAAGATTCGGAAAGGAGACAATCTTGGAATACAAGTCCTTTACGATCCCCCAGATGGTTCGGCTACGATCGTGGACATTGTATTCGTCCACGGCCTGACTGGTAATGCGTATAATACATGGTTGGAAGAAGGCCGTCAGGTTCACTGGCCGAGCCAGCTGCTCAAGGATGACATACCCGATGCTCGAATCCTCTCTTTCGGATATGATGCCGATGTTGTCCATTGGTTTAGCGCGGCTTCTGTCAACCGTATTGGCAATCACGCAGAGGCTTTGTTAGGTGCACTCGTTCGTCGCAGAGAACGTACCGACTCTGAGAACCGAAAAATCATCTTTGTCATGCATAGCCTTGGAGGCTTGGTTGTGCAGAACGCTTTGGCGCTCTCAAAGTCGAGCCCAGAGGCCCACCTGCAAAAAGTCCAGACCAACACGGTTGGGTTGGCCTTCCTAGGTACTCCACACTTTGGTGCTGATCTAGCTTTATGGGGCGCGTATGGCACCCAACTACTCAACATTGTGAAGAAGTCGAACAAAGAGATTGTCCAAGTCCTGAAACCTGACTCGGAGATGTTGGCCATAATTCAGAAGAGATTCCATGAGATTCTAAGGTCAAGGCAAGCTGCGAACCAGCCAATTTGGGTTGCCTGCTTCCATGAAGAATTGCCACTCCCGGTTCTGGGAATGGTAAGTAGCTTAATTGTTGAAACCAGGACATCGATTGATAGGTATGTGTCATTTAGGTTGTCGAAATGAGCTCTGCCATACTTCTTGGCTATCCTAGCTACGGGATTCATGCAACTCATACCGTAAGCTATCCCTTCTAAGACGAAGCTTAGCACGCTTATTTTTTCCTAGGAGATGACCAAGTTTGCTGGCAGCGAATGTAATGATTACGACACCGTCATGGGAGAACTATACAGATGGGCAAAAATTGTTCGTGAGGAGGCAGCTCAAAGTGCTACCTCGCAGGAAGGTGCGCTAGGCACTTGCACTACTTAATATAACCAATACAATCTGATCAAAACGCGCTTCAGTGGAGCCCTGGATGAAGCAGTGCTTAGAAGACCTACAGAGCACCAATCCTTGCGACGACAAGGAGAGGATCGCAACAACCAAAGACACCTTGCTTCGAGATTCATACGCTTGGATCCTTCACAACGACGTTTTCAAGTCCTGGCTTCGTGGTGACGACACACAGATCCTCTGGATTAAAGGAGATGCTGGCAAGGGTAAAACCATGATGATGATAGGTCTCGAAAAAGAGCTATCAGCTCTCGTCAAGGGAACTCAAAAGGGCGGTACCCTGGCGTACTTCTTCTGTCAAAACACAGATGACAGACTAAATCATGCTGTCGCTGTGGTCAAAGGTCTGATATTTCTCCTCGCGACAAATGTGAAGCGTGTTACGAAGCATCTACAAGCAGAGTGCAACCCCGCTTGGAAGGACGGTTCTCGTGGGGTCAACTCGCTGTATGCTCTCTGGAGGGTCCTGTCGAACATAGTCAACGACTTAGCCAACTCGAATTGCGTACCTGTCTATTTGATGATCGACGCGCTCGATGAGTGCGACCCTCGGTCATTAAGCGACTTACTCACCCTTATTACAGAAAAGTCCCCTGGACCACCGTCAGCTGTTAAGTGGCTCTTGGCAAGTCGGTATGATGCTGATATCGCCGCGTTTTTGCGGCCGGAGCAATCTCGCTCGAAAATAGAACTGGAACTAAATCCCTCTCATATCGCCCATGCGGTTCACAGATATATCGATTCCAAGGTCAAACAGCTCTCAGCGAAGAAAGGATATGATGATAGGCTCCGTGACACAGTGAAAACACACCTTCTTGCAAACTCGGGAGAAACGTTTCTATGGGTGGCTCTCGTCTGCAAAGAGTTAGAGAAAGCGGCACGGTGGGAAGCAAAACGAATGCTGAACGAATTCCCACCTGGACTTATCCCTCTGTACGACCGGATGACACGTCAAATTCAGGCATACAGGACAGAGACGATGGAGTTCTGTCTAAGGACACTCTCCGTACTTGCGCTTGCTTTGCGTCCTCTGAAGCTGAGTGAATTGCCCGCTGTTGCTGACCTTCCGGAACAAGAATTTCCAGATCCTCAAGCATTAGAAGGACTTGTGGAAATTTGTGGTTCATTCCTTACATTGCGGAACGATACTGTCCACTTTGTCCATCAATCAGCTAAAGATTACATTTTGGACCAAACACGATCAAAAATCTTTCAGACAGCTCAATCTGATCATCGAAGCATTGCTCTTCGTTCCGTAAGGGCCATGGCCATTTTAAAAAAGAATCTCTGTGGCATTAGGACTCATGGCCCAATTTCAGACAATGACAAGTCACCTCAGAATCTCAGACCTTTGGATCCTATCGGATACGCTTGTTGCTACTGGGTAGACCACCTTAGCGTCCAGAGTGCCCCCGATCAAGCTGAACCCGTCCTCTTCGATGGCGGAGAGGTGCACCATTTTCTTGAGCAACATTTCCTCCACTGGATCGAGAGTTTGAGCTTGTTGGGTCGGATATCAGACGGCATCTCGATGATAAGAAAACTCTTGGTCTTAGTTCAGGTATGTTACATGTCGTAATAGTTGGATATCAAGTTCTAATTTAATGAAGCCAAACGGCGATAGCGGCATCCAATTGGCCCGGTTTTTAAGAGATGTCGAGAGGTTTATACTCAACTTTAGGTCAATCATAGAACTGGCACCATTACAAATCTACGCGGCAGCGCTGGTATTCGCTCCAGTTCAGAGTCAGGTAAAATTAAAATTCTGGAAGACGGAAAAGTCGCACTACGTTAAAAATGTTGTCGGCATTGAAAATGCCTGGAATGCCTGCCAGCAGACGCTCGAAGGCCATATCGGCTGCGTCAGGGCCATCATCTTCTCGCGAGACGGCAAGCTGCTAGCGTCGGCTTCGGACGACGGAACGGTCCGACTATGGGACCCGGCAACAGGAGCTTGCCAGCAGAAACTCGAGGGCCATACCGGGTCGGTCAGGGCCATCACCTTCTCACGAGACGGCAAGCTGCTGGCGTCGACCGGGGGTGACCGAACGGTCAGGCTATGGGACCCCGCTACAGGAGCTTGCCAGCAGACACTCGAAGGCCATACCGACTTGGTCAGCACCATCATTTTCTCGCGATGTGGCGAGCTGCTGGCGTCGGCTTCGGACGATGGAACGATCCGGCTATGGGACCCGGCTACAGGAGCTTGCCAGCAGACGCTCGAGGGCCATACCGGGTCGGTCCGTGCCATCACCTTCTCACGAGACGGCAAGCTGCTGGCGTCGGCCTCGGGCGATGGAACGGTCCGGCTATGGGACCCGGCTACAGGAGCTTGCCAACAGACGCTCGAGGGCCATACCGGGTCGGTCAGTGCGATCACCTTCTCACGAGACGGCAAGCTGCTGGCGTCGGCTTCGGGCGATGGAACGGTCAAGCTATGGGACCCGGTTACAGGAGCTTGCCGGCAGACGCTCGAGGGCCATACCGACTGGATCAATGCCATCACCTTCTCACGAGACGGCAAGCTGCTGGCGTCG
>Ga0335075_10018783_pt1 | contig 10244 bp, 7 predicted proteins | sample Lox_Sample_24_FD_206723 | JGI IMG/M metagenome (GOLD analysis project Ga0335075, IMG submission 206723) | Soil microbial communities from Loxahatchee National Wildlife Refuge, Florida, United States - Lox_Sample_2.4 | ecosystem: Environmental > Terrestrial > Soil > Wetlands | place: USA: Florida... | reverse complement strand
CTAGCCGGACCGCGATCCCGTTCAGCATGCAGTCGAGGCCGAACTCGAACCGCTCGTCCCGCGTCAGCGGCGAGTCGGGGTCGACGCCCGTCTCGAGGATCCGCGTCAGGTGCGGATACCGCCCGGATTCCTTGAGCCGGCGGCCGTACTCGGCGATGGCCTCGTCGACCTCGTCCTCGGTCAGGCCGGCGGTGGCCTCGGCCACGTTTTCCTGCCAGCGGATCTCCTGGATCTCGCGCAGCGCCGCCCCCATCACGTAGGTGCCGAAGGTCGTCAGCACCCGCATGGTGCTGACGGTGTCCAGGCCGGTCCCGTCGAGGGCGCCCATCAGCCGCTCGGCGTTGCGCGCGTCGTTAGGGGCGGTCGGCGGGCCCATGCCGATAACATCGATGGCCCACGGGTGCCGCAGGAGCGCGGCCCGCATCGTGCGGGCGTACCCGCGCAGGTCCGCCCGCCAGTCCCCGGACGGCGGCGGCGCCTGCGCCTCGGCTTGCACCCGCTCCAGCATCAGCTGGTCCAGTGCTTCCTTCGAGCCGACGTACCAGTACAGCGACATCGTGCCCACGTCGAGCTCGCGGGCGATCCGCCGCATGCTGACTGCCTCCGTCCCGTCGGCGTCGGCGACGGCGATCGCCGCGGCGACGATGTCGTCAAGCTCGAGACCGCGCGCCCGGCGCCCCGGCTGCCTGCCGTGCTCGCGGTGCCTGCTCACGTGCTCGGCGATCTGCCGGTCGCGCCTTTGATCATGCCGGTCGCGGGGGCCGGCGCGGAAAAGCGGCCGCACGGGCACGAAGACGTCTTCCTCGTCCTCGTCCACTTCAGCGTCCTCGCCCACGATCCGCTCCTCACTCCGACGACCCGCTGGCGGGAAAATCATTTGCTTGTCGTACACCGTACTGCTAACGTACGTCGTACGATACTAGTACGCTGTACGAGACGATGACAACGGGGACGCGATGAGCGAAACACCCGCCGTCGAGGCGGAAGGACTAGTCAAGCGTTACGGGAAGACGACGGCGCTGGACGGACTCGACCTGACGGTGCCGCAAGGCTCCGTCTACGGCCTGCTCGGCCCGAACGGCGCGGGCAAGACCACCGCGGTGCGCGTGCTCGCCACGCTGCTGCGGCCGGACGCCGGCCGGGCCCGGGTAGACGGCCACGACGTGCTGACGGAAGCAGCCGCGGTGCGTCGCACGATCGGGCTCACCGGCCAGTACGCGGCCCTCGACGAATACCTCACCGGGCGGTCCAACCTGGTCATGATCGGCCGCCTGAGCAGGCTGACCGCGGGCGCCGCCGGACGGCGCGCCGACGAGCTGCTGGAGCGGTTCGGCCTGGCCGACGCCGCGAACCGAGCGGTCAAGACCTACTCTGGCGGCATGCGCCGCCGCCTCGACCTGGCGGCGAGCCTGATCGGGCACCCGGCGGTGCTGTTCCTCGACGAGCCGACCACCGGCCTGGACCCGAACGCCCGCGCGCTGATGTGGGACATCGTCAGGGAACTGGTCGCGGACGGCACCACGCTGCTGCTCACCACGCAGTACCTGGACGAGGCCGACCAGCTGGCCAGCCGGATCGCGGTCATCGACGGCGGCCGGGTCATCGCCGAGGGCACGCCGGCCGAGCTCAAGGCGTCCGTCGGCGGCCAGCGCGTCCTGCTCACGCTGGCCGACGCGGGAGATTCTGCCGCGGCGATGAGAGCTCTAGAGCAGTTCGCCGCGGGTTCAGTCATTCCGAACGTGAGCGGGCGGCTCATCGAGGTCCCCGTGATCGCGACGGACGGGCTGGCCACCGAGGTGCTCCGCGCGCTCGACGCCGCCGGCGTCGCGGTGAGCGACATCGCGGTGCGCAGCGCCTCGCTCGACGACGTCTTCCTGACGCTCACCGGGCACGCGGCGGAGGACCGGCCAGAGCAAGAATCCGAACTAGCGCAGGAGGCGGCGGTATGACCGCGACAACGCTGTCCGCGACGGACCTGACGACCGACCGCGGTTCGGCTCCCCAGTTCCTCAACGACGTCTGGGTGCTGACCAAGCGCAGCATCGCGCGGATCCGGCGCGAGCCGGAGACGCTGTCGGAGGTGACCATCCAGCCGGTCATGTTCGTGCTGATGTTCGCCTATGTGTTCGGCGGGGCCATCAGCCTGCCGGGCGGCGGCAGCTATCACGAGTACCTGATCGGCGGCATGCTCGGCATGGGGCTGGCGCAGACCGCCCCGGGCACGGCGGTCGCGGTCGTCTCCGACATGTCCACCGGCCTGATCGACCGGTTCCGGTCGCTGCCGATGTCCCGCGCCGCCGTGCTCACCGCGCGGACGATCGCGGACCTGCTGACCCAGATGATCGGTGCGGCCGTCGTGGCGTGCGTGGGGCTCGCCATCGGCTGGCGGATTCACAACGGCGCCGGCGACGCGATCGAGGCGTTCGCGCTCGCGCTGCTGTTCGGCTACGCGTTCACCTGGGCTGGCGTATGCCTCGGGATGGTGCTGCGCAGCCCGGAGGCCGCCCAGCAGAGCGGATTCGTGATCTTCCTGCCGCTGACGTTCATCTCGAGCGCCTTCGTCCCGACCCAGGGCATGCCCGGCTGGCTCCAGCCGGTCGCGGAATGGAACCCGATGTCCTCGCTCGCCGCCGCGACCCGCCAGTTGTTCGGCAATCCGAACCCGGCCGCGGCCGTGCACGCGTGGCCGGCCCAGCACGCGGAACTGGCCGTGGTCTGCTGGTCGCTAGGGATGCTCGCGGTCTTCGCCCCGCTGGCCGTCCACCTGTACAGGACCAAGGGCCGGTAGCCCTCCGCCGCCAGATCCGGCACGATTCCAGTACGGGCTTGAAAAAATAGATATCATAATGATAGCCTACTGATAGTCATGGATCAGGAGGCGGCCATGGGCGATATAGCGATCGACGTACGCGGGCTGCAAAAGCACTTCGGCGAAAAACAAGCGGTGGACGGGATCAACCTGGAGATCGCGTCCGGCTCGCTGGCCGGTCTTGTCGGGCCGAACGGCGCGGGCAAGACAACGTCCCTGTCGATGATGACCGGCCTGCTGCGGCCGGATCTCGGCAAGGTCTTCATCAACGGGCTGGACGTGTGGGCGGACCCGGTTGCCGCCAAGGCGGTGATCGGGGTGGTGCCCGACCAGGCAAGGCTGTTCGAGCGGCTCAGCGGTGCGGAGATGCTGGAGTACGCGGGGCGGCTGTATGGCCTTCCGGCGGACGAGGCCCGCTCACGGGCCGCGCAACTGCTGGACACGCTGGACCTCGCCGGGGACGCCAGACGGCTCGTGGCGGACTATTCCACCGGCATGCGCAAGAAGACCATGCTCGGCTGCGCGCTGATCCACAACCCGTCGGTGCTGTTCCTGGACGAGCCGCTCGAAGGGGTGGATCCGGTGTCCGGCGACGTGATCCGCAAGCTGCTGACCCGCTTCACCAGCTCCGGCTCGACCGTGCTGTTCTCCAGCCACGTGATGGAACTGGTCGAGCAGATCTGCGATCACGTCTCCGTCATCGACAAGGGCCGGATCGTGGCCACCGGCACGACGGACGAGGTGCGGGGCGGCAAGACCCTGCAGCAGGCGTTCATCGACCTGGTCGGCCCGCGAGCGCGTGGTGGGGAGGGACTGACATGGCTCGGCTCTTCGTCCAGCTGAAGCTGCGCCAGCTGCGCAACGCGCTGATCGGGTCCACCGCGGCCAGGGTGTCCTTCATCGTGAGCACGGTCTTCGCCGTCCTGTTCGCGATCGGCACCTTCATCGTGCTGGCCCTGTTCCGCGGCACCTACTCGGTGGAGCTGACCAGCGTCGTCTTCACCTCGATCGCGTTCGGGTGGCTGTTCGCGCCCATCTTCGCCTTCGGCCTGGACAGCACCCTGGACCCGGCATCGATGGCGCTCTACCCGGTGCGGACCCGCCGGCTCGCGACCGGGCTGCTGGCGGCCTCGGCCACCGGCGCCTGGCCGCTGGCCAACCTGCTGGGCCAGCTGGGAGTCGTCGTAGGGCTGGCGCACGGCCCGCTAGGCGTGCTGGTAGCCCTGGTCGCGGTCGTCCTCCAGGTGCTGTTCTGCATCACGCTGGCCCGGTTCGTGACCACGGGCATGGCCGGGCTGCTGCGCTCGCGCCGCGGCAAGGATCTCGCCGCGTTCCTCTTCCTCCCGGTCTTCGCCGCGTACGAGTTGTTCGCCCAGGTGGTGCCGAAGCTAGCCAGCAGCGGCAAGCTCACCCAGGCGAGCTTCGCCGGCTTCGACTCGTGGATGCGCTGGCTGCCGCCGGGCCTGGCCGCGCACGCGATCCAGGACGCCTCCGACGGGCACCCAGGCACGGCCGTGGCGCGCCTGGCGGCGCTGGCCGCCGTTGTCGTGGTCCTCGCCTGGCTGTGGGTACGGATGCTTGGCCGCGCCCTGGTCACCGCCGACACGTCCACGCAATCGCGGGTACGCGCCCGGGGCCGCGCGAGGACCGCGCTGCCGCTGGGCCGGTACGGCCTGCGCGGCACGCTGGCCGCCCGGTTCTGGGTCTACCAGCGGCGCGACCCGACGTCGCTGATCTTCTGGGGCGTCACCGCGATCATCATGGTCGTGGTCTCGATCCGGCTCATCCTGGGCAAGACCGCGACGCCGTCGGCCCTGGAGCTCAACCTGGTGATCGGCGGCCTGTTCGGCTCCGCGTTCGCCGGGATCTTCCACGCGAACACGGTCGGCCTGACCGGGCCGCCGTTCGCCTTCGAGGCGCTGGCGCTGACCGGCCGCCGCAAGCTGCGTGCCTACTTCTCCGGGCAGAACATCGCGCTCGTCGCGATCGGGGCGCCGCTGCTGGTCGCGGTCTCCTTCGCCCTGGCGGCCCTGGGCGGGCACCCGGTGTTCGGGTTCGCCGCCGCGGCGGAGGACCTGGCGGGGCTGGGGGCTTCCCTGGGCCTGGCCAGCATCTTCTCGGTCACGCTGCCCTACCCGATGGACAAGCGCGCGGGATCCCCGATGCTGGTGGCGGCCCAGGGGTACGGCGGCTACCGGTTCGCCGGCATCCTCGGGGGCCTGATCGGCACCGGGGTGCTGACCAGCCCGCTGATCGTCGCCGTGGCGCTCACGAACGCTGATCCCGCGGCGGTCCGGATGCCGGTGCTCGTCGTCTGCGGCGCCGTGTACGGCCTCGCGCTGGCCTGGGCCGGCGTGCGGATCGCGGCCATCGTAGCCGTGGAAAAGCTGCCGGAGCTGTGTCAGGTCGCCATCGCGAGCAAGGCCTAGCGCTGGCCGGGCTACCCGGCGACCGCCAGGCCAGCGACTATTTGGGCGACTGCGGGAGCTTGACGTTCCGCCGCGGGGTGGCGCTGGCCGACGGCGGCGGGACGACCGGCCCGATGTCGCCGTCCGGCGCCTCGTCCAGGTCGACGATGACCGGCGCGTGGTCGCTCGGCCCGGTGCCCTTGCGCGCCTTGCGGTCCACCCAGGCCGCCCGCACCCGGGCCGCTACCGGGGCGCCGGCCAGGATCAGGTCGATGCGCATCCCGAAGTCCTGGTGGAACATGCCGGCCCGGTAGTCCCAGTAGGTGAACACGCGGCTGTCCGGCCACCGGTCACGCACTACGTCCCGCAGGCCGGTCGCCTCGAGGTCAGCGAGCGCCGCCCGCTCCGGCGGCGTGACGTGCGTCTGGCCGACGTAAGCGGCCGGGTCGAACACGTCCGCGTCGGTCGGCGCGATGTTCATGTCGCCGCAGACCAGCACCGCCTCCGGGCCCGCGGCCACCGCGTCCCTGAGCGCGCCGAGCCAGGCGAGCTTGTAGCGGTAGTGATCGGAATCCGGCACCCGGCCATTCGGCACGTAGACGGAATGCACCCGGACGCCGGCGCAGGTCGCGGAGATCGCCCGCGCCTCGAGTCCGGGGAAGCCGGGCTCGGACGGCAGCCCGATGAGCACGTCGTCGAGCCCCGCCCTGGACAGGATCGCGACCCCGTTCCACTGCGGCTGCCCGTGTACGGCGAACGCATAGCCCCTGGCAGCGAGCTCGTCGCCGAGCAGTTCGGTGAACGCCGCGTGGGTGACCTTGATCTCCTGCAGGCACACCACGTCAGGCTGTCGCTCGTCGAGCCATGGCAGCAGCCGCGGCACCCGCTGCTTGACGGAGTTGACATTCCAGGTCGCTACCCGCACCCGTCTACGATAGCGACCCGCGGACTGACGCGTGTGTCGGCGATCCTGAGCGATCTTCGTGGTTGCAGAGCGACAATATGCGCTAAGGAACCATTCAGCGATTACTCATCCCCTTAACGCGCTAATCCACGCCCGACGAAGAGAGGCGTTACGAATGCGATTCCACCGGATCTACCTGATCCCGGCGCTTGGCCTGATGCTCGCCGTTGCGACCGCGTGCTCGAGCAGCGGTTCGAGCTCTAGCTCGGCGCCCGCCACCTCGGCGCCCGCGACCTCCGCGCCGGCCACGACCGCGGCTCCGGCCGCCAGCGGCTCCGCCGTCTCGCAGATCACGGCCAATTGGGAGAAGTTCTTCAGCTCCTCCACCCCGAATAGCGAGCGCGTCCAGCTGCTTGAGAACGGCTCGGAGTTCACCTCCGCGCTGGCCGCGTTCTCCGCCAGCCCGCTGGCGTCCGCCGTCACCTCCAAGGTCGACTCGGTGACGGTGACATCGTCCAGCCAGGCGAACGTCAAGTATGACCTCTCGGCGGCGGGCACGACGGTGGCCAGCGGGGCGACCGGCACCTCCGTGCTCCAGGACGGCACCTGGAAGGTTGGCGACGACGTGTTCTGCGGGCTGCTCAAGGAGGGCGCCTCGATCCTGAACATCAAGCTTCCCGCGGCATGCAGCTAAGCAGGCTGACCGGGGCGTCAAGCGCCGGCGTCAGGGGCGGCGAACGCGACCGGACCAAGTCGGTCGCGCTCGCCGCGCTCTGCACGCTGCTGTTCCTGACGTTCCTCGACAACACGATCGTCTCGGTCGGGCTCGCCAGCCTCCAGACGAGCCTGCACGCCAGCGTCGCGGACCTGCAGTGGGTGATCGGCGCCTACGCGCTCACGTTCGCGAGCATCATGCTGGCCTGCGGGATGATCGGCGACGAGCTGGGCCGCAAGAAGGTCATGCTCGCAGGCGCCAGCGTGTTCTGCGCTGGCTCCGTGCTCTGCGCCCTGGCGCCCAACGCGCAGGTCCTCATCGCTGGGCGGGCCATCATGGGCCTCGGCGCGGCGGCGAGCGAGCCGGGCACGCTGTCGGTGCTGCGGCACATCTACACCGACGACCGGGCGCGCGCCCGGGCGATCGGCGTCTGGGCGGCGGTGTCCGGGCTGGCGCTCGCGCTCGGCCCGGTGATCGGCGGCGCCATCGTCGGCGCGTGGAACTGGCGCGGCATCTTCTGGTTCAACCTGGCCTTCGGGCTGGCCGCGCTGATCGTCGCGGCGATCGTCGTGCCGGAAAGCTCCGACCCGACCGCGGCGCGGGTCGACACGGCGGGGACGGTACTCGGCGCCGGGGCGCTGGCCACGCTGGTGTTCGGGATCATCGACGCCGAGACGTCGAGCTTCGGCGCCACCGTCCCCGTGACGCTGTTCTGCGTCGCCGGGGTGCTCGCGGTGACGTTCATCTGGTGGGAGCACCGGGCCCGCAACCCGCTGCTCAGCCCGCGGCTGTTCCGGCTGCCCGGCTTCACAGTGCCGAACGTCGTCGCGTTCTGCACGTACTTCTCGACGTTCGCGATCTTCTTCTTCACCGCGCTGTACCTGCTCGAGGTCATCGGCGACTCGGGATACCGCATCGCGCTCGTGTTCGCGCCGATGACCGTGCTGATGATCCTCTCGTCGGTGGCCGCCGGTTACTGGACCGGCCGCACCGGGCCGCGCTGGCCGATCGCCATCGGGGCCGCGCTGTTCGGCGTGGGGCTGCTGCTCACCGCCCCGCTCATCAGCGCGCACCCCAACAACCTCCTGCTCGGGCTCGCTCTCGCGCTCGCCGGCATCGGCATCGGCATCACGGTCGTGCCGGTCACCTCCGCCGTCCTCAACGCGGTGCCGCCGGACCGGTCGGGCATGGCCGCCTCCGCCGCCAACACCAGCCGCGAGGTCGGCGCCGTGACCGGCGTCGCCGTCCTCGGCGCGATCGTCTTCTCCCAGATCAACACGAGCCTCACCGCCCGCCTCGTGCAGCTCGGCGTCCCCATCGGCTACAAGACGATCATCCTCGAGTTCATCGAGACCGGGCAGGTCGTCGGCGTGAACGTCAACAACTACAAGGCAGACCCGATGGTCGGCAAGGTGATCGACGCGGCCTACGGCGCGTTCGGCCAGGGCGTGCACGTCGCCCTCTACGTGTCGGCCGGCCTGATGCTGTTCGCGGCGCTACTCGCCGCTGTTACGCTGCGTAAGGCAACTTGACAGATTCGCGTCCGTAGGCGATTCATGAGGGTGGACGGCAACGGCGCATGGCCCGCGATCTTCGGAAGTGAGACTCGCCCGTGCGCTGCTATGCCCCCTCCACGACCGCGATTGTGGCGTTCCTTGTCATCGGGTACCTTGCCTTGCGAGAGGTGTCCGGACACGCGTTCGCGGCGGTGGGCGCGGCTACCTGGATCGTGATCGCTCTTGGCGTCGCCGGGGCGGCGGCGGCCGCGATCACGGTGAGCGCCGCGACGATCCGGAGCCGTAGAGCCGCGGCCGGGGCGTGCCACACGTGCAGTCACCCTTGTCGGGAGGCGCTAGCGCCTAGGCCCGAACTTGACGCACCGAGGTGGCCGCACCGGCCGCTTACGCTGACGCAGGCGGAGCCACAGCGGGCCCGTTCGGAATAACTGGCGGGGGCTGCGGAGGACGACCAGCGAGCGCGGGCGGACGGTCACCCGGTCGCCAGCCTGGCGGGACCGCTCGTCCGCGGCCTGAACGGCCGGGTCGTAGCTGTCCAGTTCGGTCAGCCAGGCCCGCGGCGCCTCCCGGACGGCGGGCACGGTGAACTCCACCGGCTCCCACCACGCGTTGACCATGACCAGGAAGTCGTCGTCGAGCAGCAGGGTGCCGTCGGCGGCCTCGTCAGGGTCGTCGGTGCCGTCCAGGTGGACGGCGATCGCGTGCATCGTGGGGTCGGCCCACTGGTCTTTGGTCACCGGCGTGCCGGCGGACGAGTACCAGCCGAGGTCGGCCGCGTCCGCGCCCGTGAGGTACTTCGCGCGGCGGAACACCGGGTGCGCGCGGCGCAGCGCGATCAGCCGCTTGGCGTAGTCGCGCAGCCCGGTGTCGGCGGCTGCCCAGTCGAACCAGGAGATCTCGTTGTCCTGGCAGTAGGCGTTGTTGTTACCGCCCTGGGTGCGGCCGGATTCGTCGCCGCCGAGCAGCAGCGGCAGGCCGAACGACAGCAGCAGGGTGGTGAGCATCGCGCGCGCCTGGCGGCCGCGCAGCGCGTTGATCTCCGGATCGCTCGTCGGTCCCTCGGCGCCGCAGTTCCATGACCGGTTGTCGTTGGTGCCGTCGCGGTTGTCCTCGCCGTTGGCCTCGTTGTGCTTCCCGTCGTAGGAGACCAGGTCGCGCAGCGTGAAGCCGTCGTGCACGGTGATCAGGTTGACCGAGGCGGTGGGGCGGCGGCGGGCCCGCCCGTACAGGTCCGACGAGCCGCTGAACCGCGTCGCGAACTCCGCGACGCCGACGTCCTCACTGCGCCAGAAGTCGCGCATGCTGTCGCGGTACCGGCCGTTCCACTCCCGCCACTGGGCGGGGAACTGGCCGAGGTCGTAGCTGTCGGCCTGGCCGACGTCCCACGGTTCGGCGATCAGCTTGGCCTGGGACAGCACGGGATCCTGCGCGACCGTCTCGAAGAAGGCCGAGAACCGGTCGAACGCGTTGTCTTCCTCGCGGCCGAGGGTCGCCGCCAGGTCGAACCGGAACCCGTCCACGTGCATCTCCGACAGCCAGTACCGCAGCGAGTCCATGATCAGCCGCAGCGTAACCGGGCTGGCCGTGTCCAGCGAGTTGCCGGTGCCCGTCGTGTCGTAGTAGTGGCGTTCGTCGCCGGCGACCAGCCGGTAGTAGGCCTGGTTGTCCAGGCCGCGGAAGCTGAGCGTCGGGCCGTTCTCGTTGCCCTCGGCGGTGTGGTTGTACACCACGTCGAGGATGACCTCGATGCCCGCCCCGTGCAGGGCCTTGACCATGTCCTTGAACTCGGCGACCGGGTCGTCGCCGGCCGCGTAGCGCTGATAGGGGGCGAAGTAGCCGATCGTGTTGTAGCCCCAGTAGTTGGTCAGGCCCCGGTCGAGCAGGAACCCCT
>Ga0335075_10018782_pt1 | contig 10245 bp, 11 predicted proteins | sample Lox_Sample_24_FD_206723 | JGI IMG/M metagenome (GOLD analysis project Ga0335075, IMG submission 206723) | Soil microbial communities from Loxahatchee National Wildlife Refuge, Florida, United States - Lox_Sample_2.4 | ecosystem: Environmental > Terrestrial > Soil > Wetlands | place: USA... | reverse complement strand
AAGGGAGGGCGTAGCCCGACCGTTGGGCCGTCCCCATCGGCGGCGCGCTTTTTCAGGCCCGCTGGCGGTTGGGAGCGTCCGGCGCAAGCTGTTGATTCGTCTCGATACGAGGGGGAATCGACGGCTTGCCTGGCGTCCACATCACCGACCACCAGATGAGGCTTTACATGGATTACCGAAGAACGCTTTCCCCTGAGGCCGCCGCGGCGAAGGCGGGGTTTTCGACTGCCAGCGCGTATCGGATCGAGGCCGGCCCACGTCTGCCCTCGGTCAAGACGGAGCCGAGAGGCCGGCGACGACCGGACCCGCTCGAGCCTTACTGGGAGGCCGAGGTCATGCCGATCCTGAAGGCGCGCCCGGCATCCGCGTGATCGGCGTGCTCCAGGAACTGCGCCGGCGTCATCCCGACCTCAATCCCAACATCCGCCGCACGCTGGAGCGGCGCATCCTGGTCTGGCGGGCGCTTCACGGGCCTGAACAGGACGTGATCTTCCGCCAGGCGCACGAACCTGGACGGCTGGGGCTGTCCGACTTCACCGACGCCGGCTGTCTCGGCGTCTCAATCGCCGGGGAGCGGCTCGATCATCGGCTTTATCACTTCCGGCTCGTCTTCTCCGGCTTCGAGCACGCTCACGTCGTGCTCGGCGGCGAAAGCTTCGCGGCCTTGGCTGAGGGCCTGCAGAACGCGCTGTGGGCGCTCGGCGGCGCGCCGAAGGAGCACCGCAGCGACAGCCTGTCGGCGGCGTTCCGCAACCTGGCCGCCGATGCGCGGGAAGACATCACGGAGCGCTATGCGGCGCTGATGGGCCACTACGGCATGACCGCAACGCGCAACAACGTCGGCGTCGCCCACGAGAACGGTTCGATCGAAAGCGCGCACGGCCATCTCAAGCAGGCGCTCACGGACGCCCTGTTGTTGCGCGGGTCGCGCGACTTCCCCGATTTCGACGCCTATCGCGCCTTCGTCGACGCGATTGTCGGGCGCCGCAACGCCAATCTCGCCAAGCCCATCGCGCTGGAAAGGGCGGCGCTGGGTCCCCTGCCGAAGGGCCGCACAACCGACTTCGAGGAGAAGGTGATCCCGGTGACGTCATCTGGCGGCTTCATCCTGCGGCGCGTGTTCTACACCGTGCCATCGCGACTGATCGGGCATCGTCTGCGCGTCCGCATCTTCGACGACCGGCTCGAATGCTTCCTCGGTATGACGCCGGTGGCGACGCTCCGGCGCGGCCGCCCGATCTCGGACAGCAAGGGCGGACACGTCGTCGACTACCGGCACGTCATCCGCTCGCTGCGGCGAAAGCCGATGGCGCTCGCCAATCTCGTCTATCGCGATCAACTGTTCCCGCGCGCCGCCTACAAGCGCGTCTTCGAGGCATTGCAAGAGCGCGGCGACCTTCGCCGGGCTTGCAGGGTCACGGTCGAGTTGCTCGCGCTGGCGCACGAGCGTGCCTGCGAGACCGAGCTCGCCGAGGCGATCTCGGCGGATCTCGACGCCGGGCGCCTGCCAGACCTCGTCGCGCTGCGTGCCCGCTTTCGCCCCGCGCACGCCGCGATCCCGAATGTCGTCGTCGAGCTAGCGTCCCTGCGCGTCTACGACGAACTCGCCGCCGTCGCCACCAACAACGCGGGAGCAGCGGCATGACCAGCGTAGCAACCCCCATCGACGCCGCCCGCGTCGAACTGCTGCTCAATGAGCTGCCTGCCGGGCGTCAAGGCGATCTGGCCGAAGATCGCCGCTCAGTCCGACAAGGAGGGCTGGCCGGCCGCGCGATTCCTCGCTGCGCTCGCTGAGCACGAGTCCGCCGACCGCGCGCGTCGCCGCATCGAGCGGCACATGGCCGAGGCCCGATTGCCCGCCGGCAAAACCCTCGCCGCCTTCGACTTCGAAAGCGTGCCAATGGTGTCGAAGGCGCAGATCATGGCCCTCGCCTCAGGCGACGTCTGGCTCAACACCGGGGCCAACTTGCTAATCTTCGGGCCGCCTGGCGGCGGGAAAAGCCATCTAAGTGCGGCGATCGGGCTCGCCCTGGTCGAAAACGGATGGCGCGTCCTGTTCGCCCGAACCACCGATCTCGTCCAGCGCTTGCAGGCGGCGCGGCGCGAACTGGCGCTCGAGGCCGCGATCGCCAAGCTCGACCGCTACGACCTGCTCATCCTCGACGACATCGCCTACGTCACCAAGGATCAGGCCGAAACCAGCGTCCTGTTCGAACTGATCGCAGCGCGCTACGAGCGACGCTCGACGCTCATCACGTCCAATCAACCATTTGGCGAATGGGGACGGATTTTTCCCGACTCGACGCTTTCATGATGCCTCTCTCTTGGACCGATTGGTGCGTCGGACTCTTGCTCTGAGCGCGGCGGCTTGGTCTGGGGATAGTGAGATCTGCCATGGCATGCCCTTGGCGAGTTGCGTGCCTGTCAGCCACCCTTTTCGGAGCCAGTCGAATATGACTTGAGGTGTGATGCCGATGGCCGAGGCGGCGCCCTGGACCGAGTAGCTTCCGTCTGGCCACTGTTGCGGGTTCGCGCCTGTACCGTTGATCTTGACGCTCTGAATCCGCCACCGCTTCCGCAAGACATGAATCATGCCGCCGGAGAAGGGCGCTCCATGCGCCGTGCGGAGCGCCTCCTTGTTGAGAATTGCGGCGATCTCGCCATCCATCTTCTGCTGCCCGTTAAGCTCGGCAATGCGTTGCCGGAGGCGGTCCTGATCGGCATGTTGCTCGTAACCTTGCACGCATCGTTGCAGCCAATGCTCGCTTGCAGCGCCAGTTTGCCAAATGACCCTGATCCAGACGTAACCACGGCGCCGCTTCTGATCCAGCGCAACGTCCTTGATCACCAGCCGCACGATCTGCTTGCGGTCCGCCGATCTGGTGGTCGCGGCGCGCCAAAGGCGCGGCAGCTCCTCGCCGAGAGCCAATATCTCCGCTCGATCGTTATCGGAGATCGAGACCGATTGCTCGCGACGCCATGCGTCGTATTCCTGCTCGACTTGGTCCGCGCGCCGCAGTCGCTCCTCCCAGACGCGCTCCAGCGAGCGAGCCACCAGGCGGTTCTCGGGCTCAACGGCGTCATATTGGCGACGCGCGCGCTCGGCGTCGTAGCGGGCTCGCTCACGTTTGAGGGACCACCGCCGCTCCATCGCCCGCGTCTCCTCTTCGATCTCGCCCGACGCGGCAATCGCCAGCACGATCCGGTCTGGTGTCAACGCCGTCAGGATCAACTGCTCGACTTCGGCGTCAACCGCGAGAGCCCGTACTTCTTGGCATCGCGGCCGACCCTCCGCGCTGCTATCGGCGACGCAGACATAGACCGGATAGTCCCCGTGCGGTCCCGAGTATCGCAGGCCCATCCGACGGGCGCACCGACCACAGCTGACGATCCCCTGCAGCAATGCGTTGCCCTTACGCGGCGCGCCGGGCCGGCCCGCATCGTAGCGAAGGACATTGTCCGCAAGCTGCCGCCGGTTCGCCATGAACTCGTCCCAGTCGAGATAAGCCGGGTGGGCGTCCTTCAGACAGATCGACCAATCCTCCGGCGCGACGGCCGTCGTCCCAATCCGGTCGCTGCCGGGGCGCCGCCGCATCGGGTCCGGGCGTCGCCGGCCGTAGACGTAGGCGCCAGCATAGGCCGGGTTCTTTAGGATGTTGATAACGCGGGCGCTATCGGCCGGTCGCCAGACAACATCATGGGGCGCCGGACCGTGAAGCGGTCGCACCGGAAGCAACAGGTTTCCCCGGCGCAGATAGCGCATGACGGCCTTGGCGCTGCGCAGCTCACGGAATTTTGCGAAGACCATGCGCAATCGCTCCTGCACTTCCTCGTCCGGATTGAAGGTGACGCCGCCATCGCGCATGTGGATCAGCCCGGCGGGAAGAGGCAGCCGCAGTTCACCCCGCGCCGCCTTCTGGCGTTCCCTTTGATGGAGACGGATCTTGATCTGATGCAATTCCGCTTCGCTCATGATCCCCGACAGGCCGAGGAGCAGCCGGTCGTGGTACGCCGCCGGATCGTATAGCCGTTCGCCATCGGCAATCAGAACGCCGAACAGCGAGCACAGCTCGAGGAGTTGATGCCAATCCCGGTTGTTGCGCGCGAGCCGCGAGGCGTCCAGGCTCATCACAAGGCCGGCCTTGCCAAGGCCGACTTCGGCGATCAACGTCTGAAAGCCGTGCCGATCTTTGCTCGACGTCCCGGACTTGCCAAGATCGTCGTCGATGACGTGAACGCGCTCGCGTGGCCAGCCGAACACCGCGGCTCGCTCGACCAGCCGATACTGCAACTCCGTGCTTTCCTGGTGATGACGGACCTGTCCCGGCGATGACTGCCGGACATACACATACGCCAGCTTGGCGCGATGAGCGGTCGTGATGCGTTCATCGATCGACAACGTCGTGCTCAGCAAGATGGTTTTCCTCTGACCGGGCCGACCGCCGCCGCAGACGTTGCACGAGCTGTCCCACATGCTGCGCCAGCTGCCGTCGCGTCTCGATCGAAAGCTGCGGCCACAGGCGAGGCGGCCGTCCGGGCTGAGCCGGTCTGCCCGACAGGCATCCCATCGAGGTTGCGTCCGCCGCTGCCTTCGAGATCCGCATTTCTGGAGGCGAGCACTGCGCGGACGTGATTCGCCAAGGGCAAAAGCGTGCGCACTGAAATCTGTCCCAGACGACTCGCAACCGACGTCAGATCTTCGAACGTCGAAGAAACGGAAATGGCGGCGCGGGAGATTGCCCGTTCCCGTCCGTCCGGCAATCGGATGACGATCAGCGCGGGCCCTCGTCCAGAGCGTCGTTCGCTGACCGCAAAGCAGCCGCCATACAGCGGATGATGCGGGTCAACGACCTTGACCTCAGCGACTCCCCGGTCGAGCGTTGTGGCATCTACAAATGTCCGGCGACCCTAAAATGACCACCGCGTTGCTCGACCGTCTCACTCACCACTGCGACATCGTCGAGACTGGCAACGAAAGCTGGCGCTTCAAAAACCGCGCCTGAACTCTACAAGAAATCCCAGCCTCACCGACCCGCGCTCGCCCCGGCTGCGCAACCCCGTCCAGCTTCGCCGGGGCGAGCGCTACCGTCAGTGCGTGTCTCAGAGCGGGGTCCCTCTTCGGTGAAAATCTGGGGTCCCGTTTCCGCGATCATTGACAAGACACCTCAAAACCGGCTCTCCAAACTCCTGCCTTGGAAATGGACGACGGCTCGCCTCGCGCGCGCAGCCTGAGCGCGGCCCTCACCGGAGGCTTACGGCGCTGTAGCCGTTATTGGCGTTGTCGAACACAGCTTGCGCCGGGATACGCGTGCCACGCACTCGCGCGGCTTGTCCCAGAGAAACCGCCGCGACGCTCGCCCTCGGCTCCGTCGCCGTCGAGCGGCTGCCAGGTCCGAACGTACCCAGGCCCTCACCCGGCATGTCGACGTCTATCTACCCCCGTACGGCTGATGCTGCCGTCACCGTCGTTATGTTTCGCGCGAACGAGCCGGAAGCGAAGAACGCCTTGGACGCGGCGGTAGTCCTGAAACGATACGGCGGATGACAGGCCGGAACGTCTACCTCGCCTGCCGCGCCTCGGGGATCGTATAGCGGATCGTTTCTTTCAGCCGGCTAGCTGCACTCTGCGGGTCACTCTTATCCCAGATCACAGTCAGATGGTGATTGGTATCGAAGTGCGGCTTTGCAACGGTCGCCTTCCCGTCGAAAACGGATTTCTCACAAGTGTAGATCACAGGCTTGCCGAGACCTTCCGCATAACCGGCTTCCCAATACGAGCCTGCGTTTGCGTGGCTCAGATCGGCGATAAGAAACCGACAGTTGCGAATTTCGTTGCGAAGGCGGGCGTCGATCAGTCCGGCCTCAGGACGGTCGTCGAGACGGAAGAGTTTAAAACCGGTTTCGTCAACAGCAGGGCGAAGATACTCGTCAACAATGCGATCGAGCGCATCGTCGTTAAACTGCATCGCCATGAATGCGTTATAGCCAGAGGGCGCGGTGCGTTCGAGCTCTTCAAGCCGCAAGAGCCCGCGATGCGCGAGCCTTAAATCGCCGCCGCCGCCGGCCCCCATCTTGCCGCTGAGCAATCCTTCCGAGAGCATTCCTTCGAGCAACAGCTGGAACGCACCTGGCGCGTCCGAACCGACGCGTGCACCCAGACCATCCCAAGCAATCCCGTACGTGCGGCCAATCTCGTGGTCTTCGCCAAACCACCGGAGCAAGTTGTCGCGTTGCTCGGCGAAGCTTGGCAGGCGGTCCTCCTTGAGAATGCGTAACGTCATGCCGTTCGTAATGACAGCCGTCTTGCCCGACGCCTCCATACGGCGCAGGGCGTACGCCATCACAGCACGCTGTCGCGTCTCCTTGCGTTGCGTGAGAGCAACCCCTGTCACGCCGGGAGGAGTGTTCAGATACCCACTAAGGTGGTGGAGTTCGATCTCATCTATGATGAACGTGCCACAATGCCGACAGTCAAACTTAAAGCCGGGCCAATAGCTTCGATCGTCAGCTCCAAACCTCTGGCGCGATGTCTCCGGCACCGAGAGACCGCAGACGGGACAATTAGTGATCGGCTGCTCGAAGCTCATTTTATGAGGTTATCGCGAGACTCCGGCGCTGCACAACGTTTCTATGCCGTGTTGACGGTTTTGATCCAGCGCCTTGCTGCTCCGATGCACAGCATTGACAGAAAAGCCCTGGCGGTTTTCTCGTACCGGGTGGCGATGCGTCGGCATTGCTTGAGGGCGTTGACGCAACGCTCGATCAGGTTACGGCGCTTGTAGGCCTCGCGATCGTATTCGATCGGTTCTTTTCGGTTCGATTTCGGCGGGATGACCGGCTCGATGCCGCGCTCTTCGAGATCGTCGCGGATCGCATTGGCGTCGTAGCCCTTGTCGCCGAGCAGCTTCTCCGGCTGCGCTTCGAAAAGCTCCATGAGCGCGTCGTAGCCCTTGACCTCATGCGCCTCGCCGCCGGTCAGCTCGAAGACCAGCGGCCGGCCTTTGGCGTCAGTGCGCAAGTGGACTTTTGTCGCGAAGCCGCCGCGCGAGCGCCCAAGAGCCTCCTGATTTTGATTCCCCCTTTTACCCCGGCTGCATGCTGATGCGCCTGCACGATGGTCGAGTCGACGGCGTGCTCGGCGTTCTCCGGCGGCCCGACGCTCGCCAGCGTCTCAAACGCCGCGTCCCACACACCGAGCTTGCTCCAGCGGGTGAAGCGGACGAACACCGAGTTCCAGTGGCCATAGCGCGCCGGCATGTCGCGCCACGGCGCGCCGGTGCGCAGAACCCACAGGATGCCGTTGACCGTCCACCGCTTCTCTGAAACCGGCGGGCCCCGTTCGCCTCGGTCGGGAAGCGGGCAATCGAAAATGCGCCATTCCGCGTCCGTCAGATCGCCCCGACCCAAAGCCGCCTCCTTCTGTAGAGGCAGCCTCCGAATCATTCATCGGTAAAAAAACCGTCAACACGACCTAGCCTCGCGCTTTAGGCGCACATCACAGCGTGCTGTCCCCAACGTAAAACCGGGCGAACCGGGAGCGAAGGACGCATTCGATGTTGCGACACAATTCTATCGTCCAGACGAGAAAATAATTTAAGCGTCTGTTGGACAATAGAATATGTTGAAAGAAGTACCGGAGTGCCAGAGTGAGAAAATCAGTCATCACCATCATTTGTCATTCCGACGGCCAATTTTCGGTCGGTGTGGACTTGGGAACCGGTAAAGGAAGCCGCATGTATTTGACGCGCGAGGAGGCCGATGAGCAGGCGAATAAGCTCCAAAAGCAGGCGGGCGGCCCGGATAAGGCTGAGATCATTGTTCACGATCTCACCAAAAAACCATCTCGGGTTTAATCCGCTGAAGACCAGCGGTCCGCGCCACCGGGCCGACCGCCGGGAGCGCACGACCGCCGCCGCGACGCGCAGACAGCTCTGCAGGCTCCTCTCGGAAAGCCAGACCGACCCCGGCTGTTGCTCCTGACGTCGGCCCTGCTCGGGCGATCACAAGTCCGTGATCCTGTCCACCGCCGATCACTCATGCTTGCTTCTCAAACCACGCTGTAGGGAACAGGCATCGGCGTGCCTAATCTATTGATATTTTTTGGCTAGTGGTGCCGCAAGAGGAAATCGAACCCCCTTCCCCAATTTTGGCAAGGTTGCGCGGGCGCACTTTCCGGCGTTAAGGAGCGCCGTTGTTTTCCAAGATATCCTGCTCCTCTTCGGCCAGCCCGAGGGCGCTGTCGAGGTCGGTGTCCCCCTGCCCTCCTTGCAGCAGGCCTTCGGCCTTGAGGCGTTCGAGATCCGGCAGGTCGCGCAGCGAAGCGAACCCGAACGCCTCGAGGAATTTCCTCGTGGTGACATAGGCGAACGGGGCGCCCGGCTGAGGAGCGCGGATCGCGCCGTCGATCAGGCCGTGGCGCTTGAGGGCAGCGATGATGTCGCGGCTGATCTCTCGCCCCGCCAGCCTCGAAATCTCCCCCCGTGTGACCGGCTGCAAATAAGCAATCGCCGTCAGCGCAAAGGTTTCTGTTTTGGTGAGCTCGCCAACCGCGTCCCGTCCCAGTCCGGGATTGACGGCGTGGATCGCCGGCGCGAAACGGGTTTTGGTGCGGAGCGTATAGCCGCCAGCGACCAGCGCGAGGTCGTAAGGCCGACCGCGCAGTTCGTGGATGAGATCGGCGATCAGCTCGTCGAACCGGCAGTCTTTGCCAACGACGCGGACCAGCGCCTCGCGAGGGACGGGTTTTGCCGAGGCGAAGATCGCGGCTTCAACTCGAAGCATCCATTCACGCCAGCGGGCGGCCGGCGGCAGATCGAGAAGGTCCGCGTCGAGCGGCTCGTCGGCCTCGCGTCGGCGTCGACAGGCTGTGGCGCTCATAGGCCGTACAGCCGAAACGTGGGCCGCCCGGAAAGCTCGCGCACGGCGCCAAGCGCTGACAACCGGTCGAACAAGCGGCGGGCGGCGCGGTCGGTCATCGGCGCGTGGCGCGCCGCCTCTGCGGGCGCGACACAATCTTGGTTGAGCAGCAGGTCGACGCTTCTTTGCGCCGGTTTGGCGCGCAGTTTCGGCGCGACGGCGATGAGGGTTTCCGCGCGGCGAGCAAGATCGGCGGCTAGGTCGAGGGCCGCGGCGGCGGCGAGCGCGATCGCGCCGGCGGCCGCCTTCGGCCAACCGGGGTCTCCCGGCCGCGGCCGCCGCCCTCCCCCGTCCGACCTTGAGCTCGGGTCCAGAACTTTCGTGGCGATCAGCGGCAGGGGTTGGGGCCAGCGCAGGCGGAGCGCGAGGACGCTATCGAACGCCCAAAGGGCCAGGACCTCGGCTTCGGCCGCTGGGGCGTCCGGGAAGGCCTCGAACGCCATTGCAGCGGCCTTGGCAGCCGCCGAGACCGGATCCCCTGCCCGGCTCTGTTCGCGCAGGCTTTCCGCGAGGACGTCGGCGTTGGGCGCGGCAAGATCGAGGGCGGCCGCCGCGGCGGCGAGCCGGCCGGGGTCGAGGCTGGGCGGCCGCTCAGCGAGCTCGCGCCACAGCCTGAGCAGCTTCGCCGCAGGCCCGAGCGCGTCGCCGACGGCGAAGCGCAGATCGCGCAGCGCGGCCGCATCGGCGTTGAGGCGCAGGATCTTGGCCGAGGCGGCGGCGCTCTGAAGCGCCAGGCGGGAGCGCAGCGCCCCGGCGGCGGGCGGGTCGCGGCGGAGGAAGGAATCGAGGAGGGCGAGGGTGGCGCCGGCGGCGAACAGCGGATCGCCGTCCGCCCTGCCGCTCGCCCACGCCCAGGCCGGAATCGGCGCCGGTGCCGGAAACGCTTGTCGTTCTTGGGTCTTCGCCGAGGTTCGGCGCGTCCGCGCGCGCCGCCGCAAAGGCTCGGGAACGCCCTCGCCGAGGTCGGCGATCGGGTCGGGAACGAGGGTCAGGTCGGCGCGAATCACTTGGCGATGGTGAATCGTTGGCGGCGCTTTGTCGACTGTTATGGGGAAGAATCCGCCCCGCTTGTCGGGGTGGGGGGATGTCCGATAACATTGCCTTATCGGACATGAATCGCAGCCGAGCCCGACGCCATGAAAAAAGACCTAGAATCCGGCCCTCAGGCTTCCCTTGAGGGCCTCCAAGCGTGTCGCACGGCCGGAATGGCTGAGACTCAGCGCCCTGGCCCGCGGTTCGGAGCGGAGTTCGTGAGATTCCGAGTCGGCGTTGCTGAGACAAGCCGGAGCGGGGTTATTGAGACTCGTGCTGGAGTTGTTGAGACCGGCC
>Ga0335075_10018779_pt1 | contig 10245 bp, 13 predicted proteins | sample Lox_Sample_24_FD_206723 | JGI IMG/M metagenome (GOLD analysis project Ga0335075, IMG submission 206723) | Soil microbial communities from Loxahatchee National Wildlife Refuge, Florida, United States - Lox_Sample_2.4 | ecosystem: Environmental > Terrestrial > Soil > Wetlands | place: USA... | reverse complement strand
CTCGAACGTGTGCCAGCCGGGCTTGGCCAGCTGCCAGGCTCCGCCGCACTGTGCGCTGCTGATGACGATCTCGTTGGCCGTCTGGCCGCTGCTGCTGGCGCCGCTCCCGCCGCTACCGCAGGCCGTGAGGGTCGCCGCGAGCGCCGCGCCCACGGCGGCGGACTGCGCGGCGACGCGCAGGCGTCTGGTGCCCATGTCCAAAACGATAGGCACCGTTTGGCGGGTGATGTCCGCCGGAGATGGTGCTGAGTTCAAACGTTCACCTGCTCCTCGACTGCCGGACATCAAAAAGTCAAAGACGCACAATCGATCATCCCGAACGGACCCGGCTGACTCCCGCCCCTCAATTACCGCCCTCTGCGCGATATCGTGCCCAGGTGGATGCAGACCTCGACGTAGATAGCGCCTTCCGTCCGCGCCGGAGCTGTATGTCGGTGCCCGCGAGCAGCGAGCGGTTCCTGGCCAAGGCGCGGGACCTGGCCGCCGACGAGGTGATGCTCGACCTGGAGGACTCCGTCGCCCCGGCCGCCAAGCCGGCCGCGCGCGAGCTCGCGGTGGCGGCGCTGCAGGCGGGCGGCTTCGGCCGCAAGCTGGTCGCCGTCCGGGTGAACGGCGCGACCACGCCGTGGGCCTACCAGGACGTGATCGCGGTGGTCGGGTCCGCCCCCGGCGCGGTCGACTCGCTGGTGCTGCCCAAGGTCGGCTCCCCGGCCGACGTCATCTGGCTCGACGTGCTGCTCGGCCAAGTCGAGCAGGCGGCTGGGCTCCCGCCAGGAACGGTCAGGATCGAGGCCCAGATCGAGGACGCGGCCGGGCTCGCCGCGGTTGAGGCGATCGCGGCCTCGTCGCGGCGGCTGGTCTCGCTCGTCTTCGGCCCGGCCGACTTCATGGCCTCGATCGGGATGCGCTCGCTGACCGTGGGCGGCCAGCCCGAGGGGTACGCGTTCGACGCCCACCACTACCCGCTGATGCGGATGCTGGTGGCCGCCAAGGCTAACGGCCTGCAGGCGATCGACGGCCCGTACGCGAAGATCGGCGACGCGGTCGGCCTGCGCACGGCGGCGACCGGCGTCGCCGCGCTCGGCTTCGACGGCAAATGGGTGCTGCATCCGGGCCAGGTCGATGTCGTCAACGAGGTGTTCACCCCGTCGGCGGCGGACTACGCCCGTGCGATCCGCATTCTCGACGCCTACCAGCAGGCGACCGAGGTCGACCGGCGGGGCGCGGTGATGCTGGACGACGAGATGATCGACGAGGCGTCCCGCAAGATGGCGCTCGCGGTCGCGGCGAAGGGCGCGGCCGCGGGGCTGCCGAGGCCCAGCTAGCCGCCCGACCCCGCCCGGCCGCCCCGCCCGGCCGCCCCGCCCGGCCGCCCCGCCCGGCCGCCCCGCCCGGCCGCCCCGCCCGGACGTGTGCAATCACGTCCGGTTGGGTAGGAATGCGCGCAGCGTGATGGACAGAGCGGTATGCCCGCGTTGCCGAAGCCTTGTGCACGCCCCGACGGTGTGGTCGAGCGCATGGCGCTGCGACCTGCACGGCGAGGTCTCGCCGCTGGCCCCGGCCCGGCTGCCATCGCGTGACGGCCTGCAGCTGCTCGCCAGCCACACCACGGTGCCGGTCTGGCTGCCCTGGCCGCTGCCGTCGGGCTGGCTCGTCAGCGGGTTCACCGGGGCCGGGGACGAGCGCACCGGCGCCCGCGCCTCGGCGGTGGCGCTGTCCGGCCCCAACCCGCTCGGCGGCCCGGCCGACCTGCTGATCATCGCCGAGGAACCGGGGGTCGGCCTCGGCGCCGGCCTGGCCGGGCTGCCCGGCCCCGACCCGGGCGACGGGTTCGCGCGCCGGGCGCCGCACGCCACGGTCAGGGTCGCCAACCACGAAGCGCCGCTCTGGGTGGTGGAGTCGGCCGGGAAGGCCGTGTTCGTCGGCGAGGTGGCGGCGAGCTGGGTGTGGGTGGTGCTCTGGCCCGACACCGCGGGCGCGCTGATGGTCGAGCCGCTGGCGCTGCGCGACCTGCGCGATCCCGAGCAGGACCTGGACCTCCCGTTCGGCGCGCTCTGCACGCGCCTGCCGGCCTTAGCTCTGCTCTCCCGCTGGCCCCCGGCCCCCGGCCCTCCTGGCGCTTGAGGTCCTTTGGCTCGCGGGTTGTCGTGCCTGCGCATCAGGCCGATACGATTGCGGCCGTGCGCATCGACCTGCATGTCCATAGCAACGCCTCGGATGGCACCGACGACCCGGCCGAGGTGATCCGCCGAGCCCGCGCGGCTGGACTTGACGTCGTGGCGCTGACCGACCACGACACCCAGGCCGGGATCGCCGCCGCCCGCGACGCGATCGGCGACGACCTCACGCTGGTCCCGGGCATGGAGCTCTCGTGCCAGTTCGACGGGCGGAGCGCCCACCTGCTCGGCTACCTCTTCGATCCTGACAACCCCGAACTCGGCGCGGAGACGGCGCAGATCCGCGACGATCGCACCTACCGCGCGAAGGCGATGGTCGCCAGGGCGCGCCAACTCGGCGCGGACGTCAGCTGGGACCAGGTGGCCGCGATCGCGGCCGGCGCGGTCGTCGGCCGCCCGCATATCGCCCGCGCGCTGGCGGCGGTGGGCGCGGTCGAGACGCCGGCCGACGCGTTCACCCCCGACTGGATCGCCGACGGCGGGCGCGCCTTCGTCGACCGTTACGCCGTCGACCTTCCCCGCGGCATCGCCCTGATCAGAGCGGCGGGCGGCGTCCCGGTGCTCGCCCACCCGCGCTCGCCCGGGTACGAGATATCCGACGAGGTCATCGAGGCGTTGGCGCACGCGGGGCTGTGCGGCATCGAGGTGTTCCACCCCGACCACGACCAGGAGGACCGGGCCCGGCTGAGCGAGCTGGCGCAGTCACTGGGCCTAGTCGCCACCGGCGGCAGCGACGACCACGGGTCCTTCAACAACCACGGCCTCGGCCTCGAGACGACGCCATTCGAAGAGTACGAGCTGCTGGTCGCACTGGCCGGACGGCGGCCGTGACCTTCTTCCTGCAGGCGTTTGTCACCCTCTTCGTGATCATCGACCCGCCCGGCATCGTGCCGCTGTTCCTCGGCCTCACCAGGGGCCGGTCGGTGCGCACCAGGCGCCGCCTGGCCTGGCAGGCGGCGGTGGTGGCGTTCAGCGTGATCGTGGCGTTCGCGCTGTTCGGCCGCGTGATCCTGAACTACACACAGGTGCAGATCGCGGCCCTCGAGGGCGCGGGCGGTCTGCTCTTGCTGCTCGTCTCGCTGCAGCTGCTGACCGGCAAGACGGAAGAGCCGACCTCCAGCGTGCGGGCCAAGACGAACGTCGCGTTCGTGCCGCTGGGCACGCCGCTGCTGGCCGGGCCCGGCGCGATCGTGGCGACGATGCTCTACGTGCAGCGCATTCACCACCCGCTCAACGTGGTCGCGCTCGCGCTTGCGATCGCCGGGGTCGCGCTCGCGGCGTGGCTGTCGATGCGATTCGCCGAGGTCATCCACCGCGTCCTCACCGACAACGGCGTCGAGCTCCTCACCAGGATCGCCGGCCTGCTGTTGTCCGCCATCGCGGTCCAGCTGGTGGCCGAATCCGCCCTGGCCTTCGCCGCCCAAGCCAAATAATTGGGGTAATCCAGGTAATAGAGTGGCCACGGGCATTATGGGTCGGCGCCTGGGTCAGGCGCTCGGTGCGGAGGTGCGGTCGTGGATGCTCGGGTGGAGCGGATGTGGTCACCGCGGATTGCGGAGCAGGACGTGGCCGCGATCGGCGCGGAATGCAACGGCTGGCTGATCGGGGACGACGAAGAGGTGATCGTCATCGATCCCGGCGATGACGCGGAAGCCGTGTTCGAGCAGGTCGGTGACCGCGAGATCATCGCCGTGATCTGCACCCACGGGCACGAGAGGCACGTGCTGGCGGCGGTCGAGGTGGCCGAGCGGGACGAGGCGCCGGTGGCGCTGCACCGCTCCGACCGGCTCTTCTGGCGGATGTCCCACGCCGCCGTCCAGCCGGCGATCGAGATGGCGCACGGCGGCCGGTTCGAGGTCGCCGACGTGGCCATCGAAGTCATCCACACGCCCGGCCACACGCCGGGCTCGGTGAGCCTGTACTGCGAGGACCTCGAGGCCGTGTTCACTGGCGACACGCTGGCGGCGGTCGGGCCGGTCCCCCACGAGGGGGATTACCCCGACTTCGCGGGCCAGCTGACCGCGATCGGCGAGCGACTGCTCGACCTCCCGCCGGAGACCAGGGTGCTGCCTGGGCACGGCGAGGAGACGACGATCGCCGACGCCGCCAAGCGCTTCGACGGCTGGGTGACGGCCGGGCCGACCATCACGGGCCTGTAGTGGAGCAGCTCGGCTTCGAGGGCATGCCGAGGCGTCTCTACTCGTGCACGCCGACGCGGCTTTCCACCTGGCTGGATTGCCCGCGCCGGTACCGGATGAGCTACCTCGACCGGCCGGTGGTGCCGAAGGGGCCGCCGTGGGCGCACAACAGCGTCGGCGCGAGCGTGCACAACGCGCTGGCCGGCTGGTGGCGGCTGCCGCTGCCGAGGCGCACGGTCGAGGCCGCGGGCGGGCTCGTCACGCAGGGCTGGATCAGCGAGGGCTTCGCCACCAGCGCGCAGTCGGCCCGCTACCGGGACTGGGCGCGCGGACTGGTGGAGCTGTACGTGGCGGGTCTCGACCCGGCCGACGAGCCGGTCGGGGTCGAGCGGACGGTGGCGACGCGAACCGAGGTGATCGCGGTCTCCGGTCGGATCGACCGGCTCGACGCCCGGCCGCGCGCGGATGGCGCCGACGGCACCGAGCTCGTCGTGGTCGACTACAAGACCGGCCGCCACCTGCTCTCGGTGGACGACGCGCGCAGTTCGCTCGCGCTTGCCCTGTACGCGATCGCCGCCTCGCGCACGCTGCACCGCGACTGCAGGCAAGTCGAGCTGCATCACCTGCCAAGCGGGCAGGTGCTGACCTGGACCCACACCGACGAGACCCTCCGGCGCCACCTGGGGCGGGCCGAGCAGGTGGCCGAGGAGTGCGCCGAGGCCGATGAGCGGATGCGGGCGCAGCTGCCGGCGGCCGAGTACGACGAGGTGTTCCCGCCGAGGCCGTCGCCGCGCTGCGGCTGGTGCGACTATCAGCGGTCCTGCCCGGAGGGCCAGCAGGCCGCCGCCCCGCACCGGCCCTGGGACGCCCTGGCCGAGCTGTAAGACTTCGCCCCGCGGGTTTCTCCTGGGTGATCACCGCAGCGGCGTGACCTCGGTGTCGGCGGCGTGCAGCAGCTCGCCGCAGTGGGAGCAGCGTATCTCGGCCGTGGTGAGGTGGCCGCAGTCGCGGTGGCGGAGCAGGGCGGGCGGCCCGGCCTCTGCCATCGTCCACGTGTCGCCCCAGGCGGTGATGGCGAGCAGGATGTCGCACAGCTGCCATCCCTTGCCGGTGAGAACGTAGTCGAACCGCTCCGGCCGCTGGGAGTAGGCCCGCTTGACCACGATCCCGTCGTCGGCCAGCCGGCCGAGCCGCACGGCGAGGACCTTGCGGGACACGCCGAGATGGGCGCGGAGGGCGTCGAACCGGGTGATCCCGATGAACAGGTCGCGCAGGATCAGCGCGGTCCAGGGCTCCCCCAGGATGGCCATGGTGCGTGCGATCGAGCAGTCGATGGTCTCGAACGACGTTCTCGGCGGCATCCTTGCAGGATAGTTGCTCGAAGAAACGCACGCGTAGTAGGGTGAGTCTCTCCAAGCGACTAAGGAGGCGCCGTGTCGTCCGTGCCGTCCGACGAGGAGTTCCTGGCCTACAACCAGGGCATCATCAGCGAGTTCCGTGCCAACCACGGCGTCGTCAGCCAGCCGCCGTTCCCGGTCCTGCTCCTGAGCACGACCGGGGCGAGGACAGGGCGGCAGGCGACCGTGCCCCTCGGCTTCGGGGTCGATGACAGCGGGCGCGTGTTCGTGGTGGCCTCCAAGGCGGGTGCTCCGCGGCACCCGGCCTGGTTCCACAACCTGCGGGCCAACCCGGCGGTGACGGTAGAGCTCGGGGACGGGACGTTCCAGGCCCGTGCCGTGGTGACGGAGGGGGAGGAGCGCGACCGGCTCTACGGCATCATTACCGGCGGAGCCCTCTCCGCGTACGAGCAGAACACCGACCGGGTCTTCCCGGTCATCGTCCTCGACGGCGTCCCCGCCCCCGCCTGACCGCCTCGCCCGGCACGACGAGCATCAGCAACCCCACCACACAGCCACCGGGCCCGCGCCGAGCACGTCAGGTTAGAGGGTCTGCAGGTCCCGGGTGAGCGATCATGTCGTCAACGCCATCAACCTCAAACGCGTTCTGCCGGCAACCGGAGTGGCTGGCCGTAGTCGGCCTGCCGGTCTAGCGCTCGGTGGCGTTCCAGAAGGTGGTGAGGGCGTGCGCGGTGGTGGCGGGGGCCTCGACGTTCGGGTTGTGGGCGGCGGCCGGGATGCAGGTGCACTCCGCGTTCAGCCGGGCGGCCATGTCCCGCTGCTGCGTCGTGGGCCAGGCGTCGTCGTCCTCGCCGTAGAGAACGAATGTCGGGATGGACCTGGCGGCGAGGTCGCCGGTCCTGTCCTCGGCCTTCAGCAGCTGGGTGGCCATCGTGACCAGGGCGGTCGGGTTGTTGGCGAGCATGCGCTGCTCGAGGAACGCCACGACCGGCGCGGCGACGCCGGCCTTCACCGCCTGCGGCTTGAGCGAGGCGTACCACAGCTCCGCGACCTTGCCCTTGAGATCCGCGGCGGGCGTGCCGTCGAGGTAGCTCAGCAGGCGGTGCAGTTCTTCTGCGCGAGCGCCCGGCAGCGCGGCCGGGCCGGAGCTGAGCAGGGTCAGCGAGGCCGGGGCGTGTCCGCCGAGGACGGCCGCGCGCGCCACCAGGCCGCCGAAGGAATGACCGAGCAGGTGCGACGCCTGCGTCGCCTCGGCCACCGCCGTGACGTCGGCGCCAAGCTCCGCCACGTGGTACCCGGCCGGGTCGTCGGGGCCGCCCGTCTGGTACTGGCCGCGCAGGTCGATCGCGACCACCCGGCGGCCCGCGGCGGCGAGCTGACCCAGGATCGCCAGGAAATCTTCCTTGCTGCCGGTGTAGCCGGGGACGAGCAGGGCGGTGCCGAGTTCGCAGGGGCCGGCTGCGGGCAGCGCATCGAGCGCGGCGAAGCTGCCGCGAGCCGTCTCGATGGTCGCGCGCCGCGTCCCTTCTGGCAGGTCAATGGAGGTGGGGGTGGACATGTCAGGACTCGGCGGCCGCCTCGTGACCCAGTTCGCGGCCGCCGCGCGTGCGACGCCTGCGAGGACGGGGGGCGGCGGTGTCTGCCCCGGCGTCGTCGGCCGCCTTCGCGGTCGTGGCCTCCTGGCCGCCGCCGCTGCGCGATGGCGCGTCGTCGCCTGGCTTCCTGCCCCTCGAGCGACCGCGTGGCCGGGGGGTCTTTGACCGGGTTTTGCCGGTTTCGCCGAGATCCTCTTCCGCCTCGGCGGCGAGTCCCGCCCTGGCGCCGCGGAGCTCGCGCGGGAGGGTGCCGGTGACGCCCGGCGGGATGGACAGGTCGGTGAGCAGATGCTCGGACGTTGAGTAGGTCTCGGCCGGCTCGGGCTGGCCGAGACCGAGCCCCTCGCTGATGAGCTTCCAACGGTGCAGGTCGCGCCAGTCGACGAACGTCACCGCGACGCCGGTCCGCCCGGCCCGGCCGGTCCGGCCGATCCGGTGCACGTACGCCATCGCGTCGTCCGGGCACTCGTAGTTGATCACGTGCGTCACGTCGTCCACGTCGATGCCGCGGGCGGCCACGTCGGTGGCCACGAGGACGTCCACCTTGCCGGTGCGGAAGGCGCGCAGCGCGCGCTCGCGCTGCGCCTGGCCGAGGTCGCCGTGGACGGTCGCGGCGGCGAAGCCGCGCTCGGTCAGCGCGATCGACACCTGGTCGCAGGCGCGCTTGGTCTGGCAGAAGACCATGGAGAGACCGCGGTCCTTGGCCTGCAGCACCCGCGCGAGGACCTCGATCTTGTCGAGGTGATGGGTCCGGTACACGTACTGGGTGGTGAGCGGCGGCGGCGCCGACTCGTCGAGCCCCTCGGCGCGGATGTTGGTCGGCTGTCGCAGGTGCCTGCGGGCGAGCGTCACGACCTCGCCGGGCATCGTCGCGGAGAACAGCATCGTCTGCCGGCCGTCGGGGGTGAGCCGTAGGAGTCGCTCGACGTCGGGCAGGAAGCCGAGGTCGAGCATCTTGTCCGCCTCGTCGAGCACGAGCGCGCGGATCTGGCTGAGGTCGAGGTTCTTGCGGTTGGCGAGGTCGAGCAGCCGCCCGGGGGTGCCGACGACGACGTCGACGCCGGCCGCGAGGGCTTCGATCTGCGGTTCGTAGGCGCGCCCGCCGTACACGGTGAGCACGCGCGCGCCCAGTTGCGCGCCCGCCTGCTTGATGTCGTCGGTCACCTGGATCGCGAGTTCCCTGGTGGGCACGATGACGAGCGCGGCCGGCTCCTTCGCGGCGCGCTCGCCGGCCAGCGTGGTGGCGAGCCGGTGCAGGATCGGGATGCCGAAAGCTAGCGTCTTGCCGGTGCCGGTGCGCGCCTGGCCGATGATGTCCTGGCCGTTCATGGCCAGCGGCAGCGTGAGCGCCTGGATGGGGAACGTTGTGTGTATGCCGGCGGCTTCGAGCGCGCTGCAGATGATCTCGTCGACACCGAGATCGCGGAACGGCACCGCATGCTTCAGTTGAGTTGTCAGGGGTTCCTCCGTGCGCTGGGTGCCCGGCGCCCGCGTCACTTTAGGCGCGGCGGCGGCTAGGCAGCAGCGTCAATGTCAACGCGAACTGGGATGATGGCATTCCAGACGCCCAATTGTTACCCACGGTACCAGACGAACTCCGCGGTGCCCTTTAAACGATGTCGCTTAGACGATGTTGCCGAATCCCACCCGACGGGCCTGGTCGGTGCTGAACTCGAGGTAGGCGATCTTCTCGGCCGGGATGAGCACCCGGCCGCCCTTCTGCGTGTTCAGCGTGAAGACGCCGTTGCCGTCTTTCGCGGTGATGGCGGCGGTCAGCTCGCGCTCGACCTCCTCGGCCGTCGATTCGGTCTCGTACACGAGCTCGCGCGGTACTGACTGAATTCCGATCTTGACGTCCATGTCTCTCCTTTTAGGCTTGGTCGGTGGCTCGCGGCCAGCCGCTGATCCCGCGCCAGGCAAGCCGGGCGACAAGCTGCTCGGCGGCCTCCCGGGGGATGGTGCCGACTGTGTTGAGCCAGTACCTGGCGCTCACCTGGGCCATGCCAAGCAGCCCGATGGAGAGCAGGTGAGCCTCGTCATCGGCGAGCCCGGCGTCCTCCTTGATCACCTGGCTGATCATGTCGGCGCAGCGCTGGTCGGCCGCCTCCAGGCGCTCGCGGACCGCTGGCTCGCTGGTCAGGTCGGACTCGAAGACGAGCCGGAAGGTGCCGGTGTGCTCGGCGATGTACTCATAATAGGCGGCGAACGTCGCGTTGACCCGCTGCCGGTTGTCGGCGGTTGACCGCAGCGCCGCCTCCACCGCCTCGATCAGCCGGTCGACGCTCTCGTCGAGCAGCGCCAGGTACAGCTCCTGCTTGCCGGGGAAGTGCTGGTAGAGGACGGGCTTGCTGACCCCGGCGCGATCGGCGATCTCGTCCATCGCCGCCGCGTGGTAGCCGCGCGCGACGAAGACCTCCATGGCCGCGTCGAGCAACTGGCGGCGGCGGGCCAGCCGTGGCAGGCGAGTCCCCCGAGGGCGGGCGGTAGAAGCGGCGGTCACCATGTTCTCCGGGTGCAGACGATGGTTATTAACGATAGTCCTCGTCGTCGTATCCCGCGTCCCGCGTTTGCTCGGCCGCGTCCGCCTCATCGACCTCGAGGGGCACTTCCGCCACCTCCTCGTCGTCGGCTTCGTCGTCCTCGGCCGCTAGCGGGCGGGCCTGCTCGGCCGCGTCTTCGCCGGGTGTTTCCATATTGAGCTCACTCACTGCGAGACCTCCCGTGACCGTAGAAGCGCTGCCCGTTCCCATCATCGCAGTCCGGCGGGGGAGCGGCCGAGCGGCCGGGCAGCGGAAATCGGCCTTCGAAAGCGTTGCCGAACCAGTAAAACCGGACAACGCCGCATGTATCAGCATGGGCATGTTGGGGGTAGACAGTAAGGCATGCGGAGCATCTGGGCTGGGGCGATCTCATTCGGCATGGTCGTGATCCCGGTCAAGCTCTACGCTGCCACCGAGCAGCGTGACGTGGCGTTCAG
>Ga0335075_10018778_pt1 | contig 10245 bp, 9 predicted proteins | sample Lox_Sample_24_FD_206723 | JGI IMG/M metagenome (GOLD analysis project Ga0335075, IMG submission 206723) | Soil microbial communities from Loxahatchee National Wildlife Refuge, Florida, United States - Lox_Sample_2.4 | ecosystem: Environmental > Terrestrial > Soil > Wetlands | place: USA: Florida... | reverse complement strand
GTGCGGTTCGGCAGATTGATGAGCGTGTCGTAGTGGGCGAGATAATGCAGCCGCTCCTCGGCGCGCTTGCGGTCCGTGATGTCGAGCGAGGTGGTGAGGACCGCGCTCACGCTGCCGTCGGCGTTGCGGAGCGGCGATTTCGTGGTGATGAAGAAGCGCCGCCGGCCGCTGTAATCGACCAGCTCCTCCTCGAACTCGTGCGTCGCCTCGCCGATCGCGAGCACCTCCGCGTCGAGCTTGCGGTTGCGCTCCGCGTGGGCTTCGCCGAAGAGCGCGCTCAGCTCGCGGCCGGCCAGCCTCGCGGGGTCGGACCCGGCGAAATGCGCCAGGCAGACATTGGTGAAGATGAGCCGCCCTTCGGCGTCGGAGGCGCTGATCATCGCCGGCACGGTGTCGATGACCTGGATCAATCTTTCGTGATTGTCGCGCAGCATCTGCACCTTGGCCTGCTCGCTCGTCTGCAGGCGGCGCTCGAGCGCGCGGGCCCAGCGGCGCAGCACCACCTGCTGGCGGCGGAGCTTGAGCAGGTTCTTGGCGCGGGTGAGGAATTCGACATGATCGACCGGGCTGAGCAGGAAATCCGTGGCGCCCGAGCGAAGGGCAAGGATGCGAAAATCATAGTCGTCATGGACGGTGATGATGATCACAGGGACCTCGCCGCCCTCGGGCAGCGTGCGCAGCGCGCGGGTCATTTCCGCGCCGTCCATGAGTGGCATCTTGAAATCGGCGATCACGAGGTCGGGCATGTTCTTTTCCGCCTCGGCCAGCGCCTGGGCGGGGTCGGCGAAGGACATCACTTTGCAATGCGCACCGATCGACTGGGCCAGGCGCGAATAGATGCGCCGGTTGGTCGAAAGGTCGTCGACAATGAAGATCAGCGGCATGGGCCCCGTCACCCGATCTCGCGGCTAGCCCGTCCTTCTCACAGTTGACAAGTCCGGGATTGGTGGGCTCCGCGGCCAACGCTGCGGCGAGGGCCTCGGGACGCCCTAACCAAGGCTGTCATAGCTATACGAAGAGTAAATATCTATCGTTTGGTTACTGTGACAGGAAAGGCCGCCGGCTCGCTGAAGTTGCGGAGGGTGCGACATCCGCGCCATGCTCGCCAGCTCTGTCTCACTGGGTGAGACGGCCCGTTCAGGGCATTTGCGTCCCCTGCACGTTCAGATAGAGCGAATAGACCGATGTGCTCGCCGCCATGAAAAGCCGGTTCCGCTTCTTCCCTCCGAAGCAGAGATTGGCGCAGACCTCGGGCAGATGGATCTTGCCGATCAGCTCGCCGTCCGGCGCGTAGCAGCGCGCGCCGTCCTCGGCGGGCGCGCCCCAGCCCATGCTGCACCAGACATTGCCCGCAACGTCCGTGCGCACGCCGTCGCTCATGCCGGGCGCGAAATTCTCGGCAAAGACCCGGCCGTTGCGAAGCCGCCCCTCCTCCACCTCGAAGCGGCGGATATGCGAAGGCCCGCCATGGGTAATGCCGGTATCGACCACGTAGAGCAGCTTTTCGTCTGCTGAGAAGGCTATCCCGTTCGGCCGCACGAAATCGTCCGCGGCCACCGTCAGTTCGCCGGACCGCGGATCCCAGCGGTACACGTTCCCCTGAAGCTCGAACTCATCCTTGTGGCCCTCGTACTCGCCGTCGATCCCGTAACCCGGATCGGTGAACCAGACCGTGCCATCGGAGCCGACGGTGACGTCGTTCGGCGCGTTCAGCCGCTTGCCCTGATAACGTTCGGCGAGCACGGTGATACGCCCGTCGGGCTCGGTGCGCGTCACCCGCCTCAGGTCATGCTCGCAAGTGACGAGCCGCCCCTCGCGGTCGCGCGTGTTGCCGTTCGAATAGTTGGAGGGCGCGCGGAAGACGCTCACATGCCCGTCCTCCTCGAGCCAGCGCATGATCCGGTTGTTCGGGATATCGCTCCAGAGGAGATAGCCGCCGTCGCGGAAATAGACCGGCCCCTCGGCCCAGCGAAAGCCGGTGGCGACGCGCTCGACCGCGGCGTTGCCTTGGCGCGGAAATCTCTTGTCGAGCACTTCGATCCGCGCATCCGGATAGCGCGTGCCCGAGAGATGCCCTAGGGGCAGATTGCCGGCCGGCGCCTCGTGCATCGTTCCTCCCTTCCCGCAATTGCCGGCAAGCCTATGCCATGCTGCGCACCGGCGGTAGTATCGGGTCGCGGAGTGACGTGGACCGCGCAGCGGCCACGCCGGGGTGCGTGAATCCGATACTTCGACAAAGACCTACCGCACCGAACGCCCGCCTATGATCGGCGCGACCAGGGGGACACGGCTTGGCTCCGACGAAGCTCCAACAGTTCCTCACGCTCGAATCCGCGCCCGGGATTGTGCTCTGCGCGGCCGCCGCGCTTGCGCTGGTGCTGGCGAACTCGGGGCTCGGCGCGCTCTACGCCCGGCTGCTCGACCTGCCGGTCGCGATCCAGTTGGGCGGGCTCGGCATCGCCAAGCCGCTCATCCTTTGGGTCAATGACGGGCTGATGGCGGTCTTCTTCATGCTAATCGGCGCCGAGCTCAAGCGCGAGGTGATCGAAGGCGGGTTGTCGAAACTCTCGAGCGCGGCGCTACCGGCGTTCGCGGCGCTCGGCGGCATGGCAGGGCCGGCGCTCGTCTTTCTCGCGATCACCGTCGGCACTCCGGGCGCGGCGCGCGGCTGGGCCGTTCCCACCGCGACCGACATCGCCTTCGCCGTCGGCGTCGTCGCTCTCCTCGGCCCGCGCGTGCCGCCCGCCCTCAAGACGTTCCTGTTGGCGCTTGCGGTAATCGACGACCTCGGCGCGATCATCATCATCGCCGCGTTCTACACCGCGCACCTCTCGGTGATTGCGCTGGCGCTCGCCGGTGTCGGCGTCGCGGGACTCCTGATCCTCAACCTCGCCGGGTGTCCTCGCCTCGCGCCCTACATGCTGCTCGGCGTGTTCGTCTGGGTCTCCGTGCTCAAGTCGGGTATCCACGCCACACTCGCCGGCGTCGTCGTCGGGCTGCTGCTTCCGCTCCGCGCGGGCGACGGCTCATCCCCGCTGCACCGGCTCGAACACGACCTTGGCGCTTGGGTCAATTTCGGCGTGCTGCCCGTGTTCGCTTTCGCCAACGCCGGCGTCGGCCTCGCCCATGTCGGGCTCATGGACCTCATGGACCCGATCCAGATCGGCATCTTCGTGGGCCTCGTCGCGGGCAAACCGCTTGGCGTCCTCGCCGCGATCTGGACACCCATCCGGCTCGGCCTCGCCCGCCTGCCCGAAGGCGCCGACTGGCGCCAGCTTTGCGGGATCGGCCTCCTCACCGGCATCGGCTTCACGATGAGCCTCTTCATCGGCTCCCTCGCCTTCCCTGCGGACGGATACAACCCGGACGTCCGCCTCGCTGTCCTCCTCGCCTCGCTGATCTCCGGGACCGCCGGCTACTTCGTGCTGCGCCGCCCTGACCGGAGGGTGTGAAGTCCAGGGGGGTCAGCGCCAGGGGGTCAGCGCCAAAGGGCGGCCGCCTCGGTGTCGGCCTCTTTTGCCTCGACCCAGGCTTCGGCGCCGTCGGCAAAGTGTTCCTTTTTCCAGAAGGGCGCTTCGGTTTTGAGCCAGTCGATCAGGAAGCGCGTGGCGGCGAGGGCGGGGTCGCGGTGGCGTGCGGCGGCGAGGACGAGCACAATGTTCTCGCCGGGCGCGAGCCGGCCGACGCGATGGACGACGGTGACTGCGGAGAGGTTCCAGCGTTTCTCCGCTTCTTCGGCGATCGCACGGACGGCCCGTTCGGTCATGCCCGGGTAGTGTTCGAGCGTCATGGCGGTGATCTTGCGGCCGCCGGCCTCGCCGCGGACGATGCCGATGAAGCAGCCGATGCCGCCGGCTCCCGGGCCGAGGCTCGCGATTTCCGCGCCCGGATCGAAGTCGGCTTCCTGGATCGAGATCCGGGTCATCATCCGCCGGTCATCGGTGGGAAGAACGCGACCTCGTCGCCGGCCGCAAGCTCGGTTTCGGGTCCGGCGAACTCCTGGTTCACGGCCGCGCGGATCAGTCCCGGCCGCGCGAAGGCGGCGCCGTGGACGGGGTCGCGCTCCGCGAGCCAGCGCATCAGCTCGCCCACGGTATGGACCGAAGACGGGGGCGCCAGCTCCTCCTCGGCGTGTCCGACGCGCTCGCGGAGCCAGGCGAAATAGAGAAGCCGCAGCATCTCAGCGGGGTGCGGGCACCGTCTCCACCGACCCGTCCGGCCGGATGATGGTGCTCGTCCCATTGCCGTTCGGCACCATGATGCCCGCGTATTGTCCGTCGGGCGTGGTGAGGGTGAGGAAGTTGCCGGTGCCTCCGGAGACCACCTCCGGGCCGTGGGAGGTGTGGATTGTCGTGCCGCGAGGCACGCTCGGCGCGTTCCCCGCGCTAGGCGTGCTGGGGGGTGGCGTTTGCACGGTCGAGGGCGGGGCGGTCAGGATGGGCACGGAGCTCCGCGGCGGCATGGCGGGGCTCGCGGGGACGTTGGGCAGGACCGGCACGCCCGAGGCTTCGGGCAAGGTTTTCGCGATGTCCGCGAGCGAGGGCAGCGGCTGGATCGGACCCGGCCAGACATTCCCCGACTGGACCGGGATCGGCGCCGGCGCGGGCTGGCCGCCGTTCGCGCGCTGAACGTTCTCGGCGGTGGTGATCGGCTGGTTCGGATCCCCATTCGTGCTGAAGGTATCGCCGAGGAAGCCGTCGAATCCCTGGCAGCCCGCGAGCAGCAGCAGGAATGCGAGGAAGGCGGTGCGCCGCATGGTCAGGGTTCCTTGCTTCTGCCGCCGCTGCTGCCGCCTTGCGGCAGGGAGGAGACCGGCACTCCTCCCGCGGGCATCACGTGGCTCAATCCGGTTGCAACATAACCCCAGCCGGTGACCAGCGTCAGCCCTGCCGCGATCCACAGCATCACGCTGCCGATCGCCGTGACGTGCAAAAAGCCTATCCCGAGCAGCCGGGCCGCCGGGTCGCCCGCGAGCAAGGCGCCGAGCGCGCCCATCTGGAACCCGGTTTTCCATTTGGCGAGCGGAGTGACCGGGAGCCCGGCGCGCACCCCGGCCAGGTATTCGCGGAGGCCGCTCACCAGGATCTCGCGCAGCATGATCACGATCGCGGGAAAGAGAGTGAAGAAGGCGCCGAGGCGGCCCTCGCCGGCAAGCACCATAAGCGTCGCGCCGACCAGGAGCTTGTCGGCGATCGGATCGAGCATCCTGCCGAAATCGGAGAGCTGGCGGCGGAAACGGGCGATCTTGCCGTCAAAATAGTCGGTGATGGCGGCGGCGCTGAAGACCAGGCAGGCGGCGAGGTCGGCGCCCGGATGGCCGATCGCGGCGAGTGCGACGACGAGCGGCACCGCGGCGATCCGCGAGAGCGTGAGCAGGTTCGGGAGATCCGTGAGCATACGGGCCTAAGAGTAATGCGCCCCGGCCGTTCAGGAAACGTCCTCGAGGTGGGCGCCCGGATGAAAATATGCGTACACGCGCCGCGCGGTTTCGCGCGAGACGCCAGGCGTTGCCTCAAGATCGGCCAGCCCCGCGCCCTTGATCCCGCGCGTCGAGCCGAAATGGTTGAGGAGCGCCCTGCGGCGGGCCGGGCCGATGCCGACGATCTCGTCGAGCTCGCTCCGCTTGAGCCCGCGCGCGCGGCCGCTGCGATGGCTGGTGATGGCGAAGCGGTGCGCCTCGTCGCGTAGGCGCTGGAGGAAGTAGAGCACGGGGCTTGCCGGCGGGAGCTGGAACGGTTCGCGGCCGGCGATGTAGAGCCACTCCCGCCCGGCATTGCGGTCCGGGCCCTTGGCGATCGCGGCCACCTTGAGCGCGCCGAGGCCGAGCCGCTCCAGCACCTCGGTCGCGACAGCGAGCTGGCCGGCGCCGCCGTCGATCAGCACGAGGTCCGGCGCGGGCGGCGCCTCGCCCGCCTCGCGGCCGGCGGCGAGGCGGCCGAACCGCCGCTCGAACACCTCGCGGAGCATCGCGTAGTCGTCCCCCGGCGCGATCGGGCCGCGGATGATGAACTTGCGGTAGGCGGCCTTCTCGAATCCCTCGGGGCCCGCGACGACCATCACGCCGTAGGGATGGGTGCCCATGATGTGGCTGTTGTCATAGACCTCGATGCGGGCCGGCGGCGCCGGCAGGCCGAAGAGGCTGGCGGCCTCGGCGAGCAGCTTCGCCTGACCGGCCGCCTCGGCGAGCTTGCGCTCGAGCGCCTCGCGCGCGTTCGCCTCCGCGTGCTGCACGACCGCGCGCTTTTCGCCGCGGCGGGGCACGAGAAGCGTCACGCGGCGCCCGGCTTTCAGCGTCCCCGCCTTCGAGGTCCCCGCCTTCAAGGTCCCCGCCTTCAAGGTCAACGCCTCGGCGATCAGCGCCCGCTCGGGCGGCTCGTGGCTCAGCAGGACCAAGGGCGGCGGCGGCTTGTCGTCGTAGAACTGGCCGAGGAAGGCGCCCAGCACCTCGCCCGGGCCCTCGCCCTTGGCGTGGGCCGGGAAGAAGGCGCGGTTGCCGTTATTGTGCCCGCCGCGGATGAAGAAGACCTCCACCGAGGTCTGGCCGGCCGCCTGCCAGGCGGCGATCACGTCCGCGTCGCCCAAGCTCGCGGGGTTGACCACGCCGCTGCCCTGGACATGGGTGAGGCCGCGGATGCGGTCGCGCAGCCGCGCCGCCTGCTCGAAGTTGAGCGCCGCCGCGGCCTTTTCCATCTCCCCCGCCATCTCCTTCTGCACCGCCGCCCCGCGCCCGGCCATGAAGCCCTCGGCCTGGGCGACCAGCTTCGCGTAGTCCTCCTGGCCGATGCGACCGACGCAGGGCGCGGAGCAGCGACGGATCTGGAAGAGGAGGCAAGGGCGCGTGCGGTTGGCAAAGACGGTGTCCGCGCAGGAGCGCAGCAGGAAGACGCGCTGCATGGCGGTCACCGTCTGGTTCACCGCCCAGGCCGAGGCGAACGGCCCCCAGTAATCGCCCCTGCGCACCTGGGCGCCGCGATGCTTGGCGATCTGTGGAAAATCGTGGTCCTTGGTGAGCATCAGCCACGGGTAGGACTTGTCGTCGCGGAGGACGATGTTGAACCAGGGCTTGAGGCGCTTGATGAGGTTCGCCTCGAGGAGCAGCGCCTCGGCCTCGGTGTGGGTGGTGAGGATCTCGACCGAGGCGGTTTCGCTGACCATGCGCCGGAGCCGCTCGGGAAGCCGGCCGGGCTGGGTATAGGCGGCGACGCGCTTCTTGAGGTCGCGCGCCTTGCCGACGTAAAGCGCCTTCCCGCTGCGGTCGAGCATGCGATAGACGCCCGGCACCGCGGGCATGGTCGCGAGCGCCGCCGCAATCGCTTCCGCTCCGGTTGGCGTCTCCAATTCCGTCATAAGCCCAATTTTCGGTCCCGTGGGGCCCGGCCTCAAGGGCCGCCGATGCCCGCTCCCGCCGCTCGCCGGCCCTGTGGACAAACCTGTGGGCGAAGACCGCCCGCCCCGCCACCGAGCGGCATTTGGCGATGGGTGCACAACCGGCGACGGGTTGTGTGCAACCGCGTTAGTCCTTTGTTTTGAATTGATTCTTTTGTGTCACCCGCGTGACAGCTTCAAGAACGAGAGCCATCGGCCTCAATCCGGCCAAGCTTTTTCCCGCGGGGGACAAAACACGCGGTTTCGGAAGCGCAATCAGAATATCTTGTTGATCAGATCGTCGCCGAGCCCGAAGCCGAGGCCCATCTCCATCGCGCGGCCGAACCCGGAGTTGAGCAAGCCGCCGAGCATTCCGCCCATTCCGCCGCCCATGCCTGGTGCGCCGTAGCCGCCCTGGTAGGCGCCGCCCATACCAGGCTGGGGCGATCCGCCCCAGGGGCCCTGCTGCGGCACCTGCGCGAGCGCCTGGCCCTGGTTGGCGGCGAAGCCGTGCAAGGCCTGGAGCAGAAGCCCGACCTGGTTCTGCTCGGCCTGGATCGCGAGCGCCACCGACTTGAGGTCGAGCAGCCATTCCCTCGCGTCCTGATTGCCGGCCTTGGCGGCGTCCGAGAGCTTGCCGGCGAGGTCGCGGATCTCCTGGATGGTCTCCTGCGCCTGGCTTTGCAGCTGCTGGTACTGCTGGTCGATGGTGGCGACGTCCATGTTCGTCCTCTTGCATTGTTCCCGGGCATTGTTCCCGACCATTGCTCCCGGGCGCGTCCCCGGATTCCCTCGCGGCCGGTTCCGGGCTAGAGCGTGCGGACCCGACGAGGAGCGTGCTCTTGGCCCTTTCCGGGCCGGTTCCCGCGCTCCCGCTCGAGCGCGGTCGGCTGTAGCACCGACTATATCGGTAGTGCGAGGTGCAAGATGAAGGCCGTCGCCTATACCCACGCCCGCCCCGTGGACCACGAGGACGCGCTGCTGGATGTGGAGCTGCCCGACCCCGTGCCGCGGCACCGCGACATCCTGGTGCAGGTGAAGGCGGTCTCGGTGAACCCGGTGGACACCAAGCTCCGGCGCCATGCGGACCCGGTGGGAGAGCCCAGAGTGCTCGGCTTCGATGCGGCCGGGGTGGTGAGCGCGATCGGGCCCGAGGTGACGCTGTTCGGCGTGGGCGATGCCGTCTGGTACGCGGGCAGCATCGCCCGGCCCGGCAGCGACGCCGAGCTGCAGCTGGTGGACGAGCGCATCGTCGGCCGCAAGCCCGCCTCCCTCTCCTTCGCCGAAGCGGCCGCGCTGCCGCTCACGACGATCACCGCCTGGGAGATGCTCTTCGATCGGCTGCGCATCCCGCTCAGCCCGCACCGCGAAAGCACGCTCCTCATCATCGGCGGGGCCGGCGGCGTCGGCTCGATCGCGATTCAGCTCGCCCGCCAGCTCACCGGCGTGAGCGTGATCGCGACCGCGAGCCGGCCGGAGACGCGCGAGTGGTGCCGCTCGCTCGGCGCACACGAGGTGATCGACCATACGGCCGACTTGCCGGCCGAGCTCCGGCGCGTGGGCGTGGCCGGCGCCGAATACATCTTCTCCACCAACGCGACCGACCTTCATTGGAAGGCGATCGCCGAGGCCGTCGCGGCGCAGGGGAAGATCGGCGTGATCGACGATCCCGAGGCGATCGACGTGCGCACGCTCAAGCAGAAATCGGCCTCGTTCCATTGGGAGCTGATGTTCACCCGCCCGGTCTTCGCGACGCCCGACATGATCGAGCAGCACCGGCTGCTCGAGGCAGTGGCACAGCTCGTCGAGCAGGGGCGCATCCGCACCACGCTCACCGAGCATTTCGGACGGATCGATGCGCGGAATCTGAGGCGCGCGCACGCGCTCATCGAAAGCGGCCGCGCCCGCGGCAAGATCGTCCTCGAGGGATTCTGAACAGTCGGCCATGACCGCGCGTCGCGCGACGGCAGGGAACGACGCGGGTGCCGCGCCGGGCGGGCGCGGCAGTCTCGCGGCCGAGGCGATTCCGCTCTTCGGCCTCGCCGTGCTCGTCGTCATCTGGGGCCTTTCCGTGCCGGCGATGAAGCTCGGCCTCGAATCGCTCCCCCCCTTCACGCTCGCCGCACTCCGCTATCTGATCGCCGCGCCCTGCTTCGTCATTTTCCTCATCGGCCGGCCCTTGCCGCCGCTCCGGCTGCTGCTTGCGATGATCGCGCTCGGGGTGATCGGCGTCGATCTCGGCCAGGCGATGCAGATTCTCGGCGTCGCACGGACCTCGGCCGCGCTTGCGACTGTGGTCACCGCGACGATTCCGCTCTTCACCGTCGTGCTCGCCTCGCTCAAGCTCCGCCAGAAGCTAGCGCCGCGACACATCGCGGGATTGGGGGTCGCGCTCGCGGGCGTCGCCTGCGCGGCATTCGGGCGGCCCGACTCGTTCGCCTCCGCCGGGCTCGCGGGTGCCGCGCTGCTGCTCCTCTGCTCGGTGGTGATCGCGAGCTACTACGTGCTCGGCACCGTGCTCGCGATCCGCACCACCGCGATCGTCGCCGCGGCCTGGACCTCGCTCGCCGCGGTCCCGGGCCTGGTGCTGCTGGCGGGGCTCGAGCTTCTGCATACACCGTTCCATCCCACGCTCACCGGCGCGATGGTGGCGCTCTATCTCGGGCTGCTGACGACGGTTGCCGGAATGTGGCTCTGGCTCACGGGAATGCGGCGGCTGCCGGCGCGCATCGCCGCGAGCACCCAATACCTCCAGCCGCTCGTCGGCGTCGCCGCATCGGCGGTTTTGTTCGGAGACCGAATCGGCCTCGTCTTTGCCTGCGGCACCGCGCTGGTGCTCGGCGGCATCGCGCTCGCATCGCTCCCGGCGCCGCGCGGAAC
>Ga0335075_10018777_pt1 | contig 10246 bp, 7 predicted proteins | sample Lox_Sample_24_FD_206723 | JGI IMG/M metagenome (GOLD analysis project Ga0335075, IMG submission 206723) | Soil microbial communities from Loxahatchee National Wildlife Refuge, Florida, United States - Lox_Sample_2.4 | ecosystem: Environmental > Terrestrial > Soil > Wetlands | place: USA: Florida... | reverse complement strand
ATCACCTATCAAGAACTGCATGATCAAACCTGCCGCCTCGCTAATGTGCTCAAGGCGCATGGCGTGAAAAAAGGCGACACGGTCACAATCTATCTGCCGATGATCCCCGAGGCGGCCTATGCGATGCTCGCCTGCGCGCGGATCGGCGCCGTCCATGCCGTGGTTTTCGGCGGCTTTTCTGCCGATTCCCTTGCCGGGCGAATCAAGGACTGCGGTGCAAGAATCCTGATCACCGCCGATGAGGGTAAAAGAGGCGGGCGCAGAACGCCCTTGAAGGCGCATGCCGATGAAGCGGTGGCGAAGAGCGGCGGAATCGTCGAGACCATGCTTGTCGTGCGCCACACGGGAGGTGCGATTGATTGGGTGGCCGGCCGCGATCTATGGCTTGATGAAGCCATGGCCGAAGCTCTGCCGGACTGTCCCTATGTCGAGATGCAGGCGGAAGATCCTTTGTTCATCCTCTATACCTCGGGCTCGACCGGCGCGCCGAAGGGTGTCGTCCACACGACCGGTGGCTATCTCGTCTTTGCCTCGACAACCCATCATTATATTTTCGGCTACCATGAGGGCGATATCTACTGGTGCACCGCCGATGTCGGCTGGGTGACCGGCCACAGCTACATCCTCTACGGGCCGCTCGCCAATGGCGCCACGACGCTGATGTTCGAAGGCATTCCCTCCCATCCGAGCCCTTCGCGCTTCTGGGAAGTCATCGACAGGCACAAGGTCAATATCTTCTACACGGCGCCGACCGCGATCAGGGCTTTGATGCGAACGGGCGAGGCACCGGTCAAGGCGACGAGCCGCGCATCGCTCAGGCTTTTGGGTTCGGTCGGCGAGCCGATCAATCCGGAAGCCTGGGAATGGTTCTATCATGTCGTCGGCGAAGGCCGCTGCCCGATCGTCGACACCTGGTGGCAGACGGAGACCGGCGGCATTCTCATCACGCCCCTTCCCGGCGTGACCGATCTCAAGCCTGGCTCCGCGGCGAAGCCCTTTTTCGGGGTCAAGCCGCAGGTCGTCGATCTCGAAGGCAAGGTCCTAGAAGGACCGGCCGAAGGCAATCTCGTCCTCCTCGACTCCTGGCCCGGCCAGATGCGAACCATCCATGGGGATCACGAGCGATTCGTCCGTACTTATTTCTCCACCTATCCCGGCAAATATTTCACCGGCGACGGCTGCAGGCGTGATGAGGACGGCGACTATTGGATCACCGGCCGGGTCGATGATGTGATCAATGTCTCCGGCCACCGGCTCGGCACGGCCGAGGTTGAGAGCTCGCTTGTCGCCCATGAAACGGTCGCGGAAGCCGCCGTTGTCGGCTTCCCGCACGACATCAAAGGCCAAGGGATCTATGCCTATGTCACCCTGATGGCAGGGGTCGAGCAAAGCGAGGAGTTGCGCGCCGCCCTCATCAGTTGGGTGCGCAAGGACATAGGTCCAATCGCAAGCCCCGATATCATCCACTTCGCTGCCGGTTTGCCGAAGACAAGGTCCGGCAAGATCATGCGGCGGATTCTGCGCAAGATCGCCGAGAAGGAATTTCATGCGCTCGGCGATACTTCAACATTGGCGGATCCGAGCATTATCGAAGATTTGATCCGCAACCGGACTTGATACTCGGGTACCTGGGCCCATAAATCCATTCAACCATTTATTAAGCGTGTTTTGTTCATGGCTAGAGTGGGATGAGCAAGAGTGTGAAGCGGTTTTGCGCTCGCATCCCGCTCTCGTGCCGCGCGCATGGCTTTTTTGATTCGCGCATTTGATTCATGCAGAGCGGCGCAGCCATCGGTTCTCATTGATCTTGTGAATGGCACGTCAATGATTTGGAATCCTCCTCTCCTTCGATTGAAGGCGTTGCCGAGCGTAACGGCAGGCTTGATCGGCGCTCTCCGCCTTATCGCTGCACTAAGCCTCCCGCAAGCGGTGCAAGCGCGGGAATTCGTCGCCATGTGGGCCTCCTATCCAGCCGGCACGATCATCATCAAGCAAAGCGAGCGCATGCTTTACTTCACGACCGGAGAAGGCACCGCGGTCCGCTATCCGATCGCGATCGGCAAAGCCGGTAAGGCCTGGCAAGGACAAACCTCCGTGAAAGGCAAGTTCGTTGCACCGGCCTGGGTAGCGCCCGTAGAGGTCTTGCACGATCATCCGCAGCTTTCCCATTTGATTCCCGGCGGCTCGTCGCGCAATCCGATGGGCGCTGCGGCGATCACCTTGAATCTCTCCGAGGTTGCTATTCACGGCACCACGGCGAGGATGCGCAAATCGGTCGGCACGGCCGCTTCTTATGGCTGCATCCGCATGTACAATGAAGATATCATGGACCTCTATCGACGCGTGGATATAGGGACGCCGGTCGTCGCTATACCCTGAATGAACTTGCCGTCTATCGGGGTTGAATAGGTAAACAGGGAATTGGCCGGCGGTCTGTCATCCCTTAGCCTGTTTCGATGGTCCTGGCCCTTATGGGAATATTCCGGCAGAGCGGGATGAGCAAAAGTGTGAAGCGGTTTTGCGCTCGCATCCCGCTCTAAATTAGAGAATCGATCACGTTTCATGATTTTGGATCGATTCGATCCCGTGATCGAAAGGTCGTGGCGGATCGCAGGCTTGAACGTGCATTGCGCGTCATTCAGCCTTGCCCTCATCAGCCGCGTTCGGATAATCGCTCGATCATCGCGCCGCAGGCACCCAGCTTTTCCTCAATATGTTCGAAGCCCCGATCGAGGTGATAGACCCGGTTGACCATGGTTTCGCCTTGTGCTGCGAGTGCCGCGATGACAAGCGACATGGAGGCGCGCAGGTCGGTTGCCATGACGGGTGCGCCTTGCAGCTGGCTGACGCCCTCGACGTGGGCCGTGTCGCCGTCAAGCCTGATATGGGCGCCGAGCCGGGCCAGTTCCTGGACATGCATGAAACGGTTTTCAAATATCGTCTCGGTGATACGCGACGAGCCCTTGGCCTTGGTCATGAGTGCCATGAACTGAGCCTGCAAATCGGTTGGAAAGCCGGGATAGGGCGCCGTTGCGACATCAACCGCCATGATGCCGGCCCCATTGCGCATGACCCGCAGTCCCTCATTGGTTGCCGAAATCTCGACTCCGGTTTGGCCAAGTATTTCGATGGTGCTTTCGAGGAGACCGGATCTCGCCCCTTGAAGCAGCACATCGCCCCCCGCCATGGCGACAGCCATCGCATAAGTGCCAGCCTCGATCCGGTCTGGCAAAACCGCGTGGCGGGCACCTGAAAGGCTGCCAACCCCCTCAATTTCAATATTGGTGTGGCCGGCGCCCTTGATCCGCGCTCCCATTTTGATCAGGCAATCGGCGAGGTCGGTGATTTCCGGCTCGCGCGCGGCATTGACGAGCAGCGTATGACCTTTGGCTAGGGATGCGGCCATCAAGGCTGTATGGGTGCCGCCGACGGTGACCTTTGGAAAATGGATCTCGGCCCCGGTGAGGCCTCTCGGGGCCTTGGCGTGAACGTAGCCGGCCTCGATCTCCACCTCTGCCCCGAGCTTCTCAAGCACCATGATCAAGAGATCGACTGGACGCGTCCCGATTGCGCAGCCGCCGGGCAAGGAAACCTTGGCCTCACCCATGCGGGCGAGCAGGGGCGCGATGACCCAGAAACTTGCCCGCATCTTCGAGACGAATTCATAAGGCGCCGTGGTATCGACGATCTGTCGCGCACTCAAATGGATGGCCCGGCTTGCATGGGCAGGCGCGCCCGGTCGCCTTCCATCAACCGAATGATCGACTCCATGATGGCCGAGGATGCGCAAGAGCCGCGCGACATCGGCGAGATCTGGAATGTTTTCGAGGGTCAATGTCTCTTCGGTGAGAAGCGAGGCGATCATCAAGGGCAGGGCGGCGTTCTTGGCGCCGGAAATCTTGATGACACCATTCAGTCTCTTTCCGCCGACGATCCGAATTCGATCCACAAGTTCCCCTTTTCAAACGACAGAGTTGGCGTGATGGAAGAGGGAACGGCACGCAACCGCATTTTCTCACTTGCGCCATTCGTCTCTTAGTTTTGTGCCTTGTCACTTTGGATCTTGGTCTGATGGAGGCGATCAGCTTTCTAATGATTGATTTGGCGTATCCGCCGAAGCATCCGCCGCTCGATCGCGTTCTCTTTTCTGGTCCTTGCGACGTAGCAGATTGGCTCGCAAGGCCTCCGCAAGACGCAGGCGATCAAAATCTCCGGAAGCTCCGGTCCCCTTGGACAGGCCGACGCCCTGCCTCGCTTTCTGGTCTTTCATCTCTGACATTCTCATGAATTCCTTTCAGAACTCTTCTTTATGGCGGTTTATGGCTCGAATGTAATTTGAAAAGGAAACGCCACGTGACCATCTCATGAATACCTTCAGCAAACTGTGGCTTCGACCAGCGCCTACCCGATCATCTTGCACTTGGTTCGACAATGTTCTTGATCGCCTCTGCGCACTACCTTATTCCAATCCTCCATCGGGGAATGTGAGGCAAGCCGTTCAGGGGAAGCCGACCACGGGAATCGCGATTGCGGAAAAGATCGGAGCTTATCATGGGGATCAATCTTTAGCGTCAATATAGTTGCAAACTAAGGCAAGACCTTCCTCGATGAAGAGTTTGATCGGCTTCCGGCGAAACATGAATTTACCACAATCCTGCAGCGCGCTCCCTCGATCGGCCATTCCAGGCAAATCATTTGGCTCGGCTTTTGGCTCCAGCGTGTCGGCGGATCGGAGTCAGAGCTCCGGTCTAGAGACGGTTTTCCTGTCGCGTTTGTTTGATGATCTGCGTTGCTTATGCCGACAAGGCTTGAAATGGATGCGTCAGCTGTGATGTTCAAAGAGGTCTTGGCGGCTAGCGAGGTGGCACGCTCAGCTTTCCTGAATCGGCTCTTGGGGCCGATGCGGTTCGTTGCGGCTCAAGTGCAGTGTGGGATATCGGTTCTTCGCTTGAAGCGCCCCAGGCTGTTGGAATAATCCGATCGCGTCTCATGATTTTGGATCGACGGGGTCCAAAACCAGCGTGATCCAACAAACTAGCGCGCTTTCCGCTCGAACGGAGTCGTTCGAGCGATAAGAAATCGCGCAAGATCAATAAGTTGGAGCGAATTCCGCAAAAGTCTGTCAACTTTTGCGGAATTCGCTCTAAGACCCGGTTTTTGGAAAAGTGCAAGGATAAGGCTTTGGATCAAGGATTTTTGCGCCATAATTCAGAGTCGGAACCAAGAGCTGGCGTGAGTGGCATCACCCGAAAAGCAAAATTGGTGGCGCTCGCCTCTGAGCCTGGGGAGGCGGAATCAAAGCTTCAGACGGCCCAATCGCGCGGGCGGTCCGTCAGCCAGATCCTCGCCTTGATTCTGAGCCTTGCGATTGCAGCTTTTTCTCTTTATGTTCTCGGCCGGGTCATTTCCGGGGTCAGCCTTAGCGCATTGCGCCACGCTATCGCTGCAACCGGGGCCGATCAGATCTTTGCCGCTCTCTTTTTTACGATCCTCTCTTATCTGGCCTTGACCGGCTATGATGGTTTGGCCTTGCGTCAGCTCAAAGCTGTCGTTAGCTACAAGACGACGGCGCTTGCCTCTTTCACGAGCTACGCGATCTCCTTCACGCTCGGCTTTCCCTTGATCACTGCCGGGACCGTGCGCTATTGGATTTATTCGCCGACCGGACTGAGTGCCGGCAAGGTCGCGAGCCTCACGGTCATCGCCGGCGTGACCTATTGGTTCGGCAGCATTTTCGTTCTGGGTACCGGACTCGCCTTTCATGCCGAGGCGATCAGCACGATCAATCACTTCTATGTGTTTTTCAATGTGCTGATTGGCATCATCGTGCTTGGCTCGGTACTCGCTTATCTTTGCTGGGTCACGATCCGCCATCGCCACATCAACATCAAGGGGTTCCGGCTGGAACTGCCCGGGCTTGGTGTCACGCTTGGCCAGATCATACTCGGCGTGATTGATCAATCGGCTGCGGCCGCGGCGCTATACGTCCTGCTGCCGGGCCATGCCGATATCGACTATTTCGCCTTTGCGGCGATCTATGTCTTTGCCTGCATTCTCGGAGTGGCGAGCAATGCCCCGGGTGGAATCGGAGTTTTCGAAGCGGCAATGCTGAAAGCTCTACCCGTGGCGTCTGAAAGCGATTTGCTTGCTTCCCTCGTGTTGTTCCGGGTCATTTATTATCTCCTGCCATTCCTATTCGCTCTTGCAGTCCTTGGCGCGCATGAAGGCGTTCTCCGCTGGAGCTTCTTGCGCGAGGCGATGCGGACCAGCGAAGAGGAAGCCACGCTGGAGGATGAGATCAACCCGCTGCGCCGCTGGTATCGCGATATTTGGCGGCCGAAACATTGAGGTGATGATAGTACCCAACTACCCAAAATGATGATTTGCCCGGATTGCATTTCGGGACAATATCGTTGTCAGTTTTGATCCCGGCGCGGAGAAGCTGGCAGTCGGGGCCAGGCTTTGCCTGACAGAGACGGCCAGCGTTTCCGCCACCGCGATCGGCGCCAGCCGCTACAGCCACAGCCGGGGGGCTTGCTGATTCCCTTGACAAGGTGTCGTTCGGTTACGGCAAGTCGCTGAAGCTTGAATCCGGCGCACGAGGGCCGCATGGAACCGGATGCCGAAGATCGCGATCATCTCATCGTGAGCCGTTTGATCGAGGCTCTGCCGGAGGCGGTTATCGTCATTGGAGCTTCGGATCGGGTGATAGCCGTCAACGCCCCGGCCCGCGAGTTGTTTCCAGCGGTGCGGCGCGATGAACTTCTCTCGCGAGCTCTGCGCGCGCCCGAGGTGCTCGATGCGATCCGGCGGGTGCATGCCACCGGCACGCCGGAAAGGGCGACATGGCTCGAACGCGTGCCGCTTGAACGCTATTTCGAGATCCATGTCGCGCCGATCGTTTGGCCGCAGGACGACATGATGATGATCTTGACCTTGCAGGATCTGACCGAATCGAGGCGTGTCGAGCGAATGCGGGTGGATTTTGTCGCCAATGCCAGCCATGAACTGCGGACCCCGCTCGCGTCCTTGCTCGGCTTCATCGAGACGCTGCAAGGTTCGGCGCGCGCGGATGTGCGGGCGCGGGAAAAATTTCTGTCGATCATGGGCGAGCAGGCGCGCCGAATGGCGCGGCTCGTCGATGATCTTCTCTCTTTGTCGCGGATCGAGCAGAATTTGCACCTGAGGCCGCAAACGGCCGTCGATATGGTCGCGATCTTGCTCCACATCGCGGACACTCTGACGCCGATGGCGGCTGACAATGAGGTTGTTCTCACGTTGGATGTCCCGGAAAAGCTCATTGTCACTGGTGATCGTGACGAGCTTTTGCGGGTCGCCGAGAATCTGATCGAGAACGCGATCAAATATGGCGCTTCCGATCCGCGGAGCACGAGCCGGCAGGTTCAAGCGATTCTGCGAGTTGAGCGGCGCCAATGTGTCCTGCAGGTGCTCGATCAGGGTCCTGGCATCCCGCCCGAGCACTTGCCGCGCTTGACGGAACGCTTCTACCGGGTGGACGCTGGCCAGAGCCGCGCCAAAGGCGGCACGGGCCTTGGCCTCGCGATCGTCAAGCATATTGTGGCCCGCCATCGCGGCCGGCTCAGCATTGAATCGACTATGAACAAGGGAACGACCGTTAGGGTCAGTCTGCCGCTTCTTGCCAATGATCCCTTGGGTGCTTGAAAGAATTTGCCCACAAGGCTCCTTGCCGCTCTTCCTTTTGCAAGAGGAAATTATGCCTTTTGCGAATTTTAGCGCGCGGGGAGCACCGCGACGGTGGGCAAAGTTTAGTTATGTAAATCGTTTAAATAATGATAGGCTGGAGGTGACGAGCGGAGCCCCTCATGTTTCTTCGTCATCTGAGCTATTTCGTCACGCTGGCGCGCAAACAGCATTTCGCCCAGGCGGCGGAATGCTGCCATGTGTCCCAGCCGACCCTTTCCGCCGCAATCCGCAAGCTCGAAGACGATTTGCAGGTTCGGCTTGTCCTGCGTGGCCATCGCTTTCTCGGTCTCACGACCGAAGGCGAGCGGGTCCTCGTCTGGGCGCAGCAAATCCTCAAGGACTATGACGGGCTCAAGATCGACCTCTCCGGCCTGCGCAGCGGATTGACCGGGGCGCTGCGGCTTGGCGTCATTCCGGCCGCCATGCCGGTCATCTCGGATCTTACGCGGCGATTTTCGGCCACCCATCCGGCGGCGACGATCGAGGTCGCGTCGCTCACCTCGCGCGCCATCCAGAAGGGACTCGACACCTTCGAACTTGATGCCGGAGTCACTTATCTCGACAATGAGCCTCTGGAACATGTCCGCCTCATGCCCCTGTACAAGGAGCGCTATATTTTCGTGACACGGGCCGACAGTCCTTATGCACGGTGCAAGACGACCTCTTGGCAGCAAGCCGCGCAAGAACGTCTCTGTCTCTTGAGTGAAGACATGCAGAACCGTCGAATCCTCGATGCGATCTTCGAGTCCTTGGGCATCGAAGTGAAACCGCCAATCGTCTGCAATTCCTTTCTCGGCATATGCTCCTATGTCTCCAATGGCGGGTTCGCCAGCATCGTCCCGCACACATTCTTCAATGTCTTTGCCGGCTTGCCCAACCTCGTCGGCATCGATCTCATCGGCCCTTCCCACAGCCAGACAATCGGCCTCGTCCTGACCGATAGAGATCCCCTGCCGCCCATGGCGCAGGCGCTTCTGGTGTCTTCCGCGAAGGACGATTTCACCAATAAGCGAACCGCATCGAGCGATTCTGATCAGCGCTTTCTATCGAATGGTCAGAAATTTTCATTGGATAAGCTTCGCGTTTAGGCCGAGCATTCCCCGCGTCCTCCGAAGAAAGCCCGAGGATTCAGAGTAAACCATATAAGAAATAATAAAGACGCCCATGCTTGAAATGGGTGCCCTTCGGACAAGTTCTATTCCAGCATCCGTCTCAGTTACCTAGCTTAACCATGAGATTATGGCCTTTCTTCGTGGTTTAGCTATTAAAGGGAGAGTATAATGGCAAAAGTCGTCTGCGTTCTTTACGACGATCCAGTCGATGGCTACCCAAAATCCTATCCGCGCGATGATCTGCCGAAAATCGAGCGCTATCCTGACGGCCAGACACTTCCGACGCCAAAAGCAATCGATTTCACGCCGGGCCATTTGCTCGGTAGCGTGTCGGGTGAATTGGGCTTGCGCAAATATCTCGAATCGAAGGGTCACACCCTCATTGTGACCTCCGACAAGGACGGTGAGAACTCGGTGCTCGACCGGGAGCTGCCCGACGCCGAGATCGTCATCTCGCAACCCTTCTGGCCCGCCTATATGACCGCCGAGCGGATCGCCAAGGCGCCGAAATTGAAGATGATCGTCACGGCCGGTATCGGCTCGGACCACACCGATCTGCAAGCGGCGATCGACCGCAAGATCACCGTGGCGGAAGTGACCTTTTGCAATTCGATCAGTGTCTCCGAGCATGTGGTCATGATGATCCTGTCGCTCGTGCGCAACTATCTTCCCTCCTACGGCTGGGTCATCCGCGGCGGCTGGAACATCGCCGATTGCGTGGCGCGTTCCTATGATCTCGAAGGCATGCATGTCGGCACGGTCGCGGCGGGCCGCATTGGGCTTGCCGTCTTGCGCCGCCTCAAACCCTTCGACACCCACCTGCATTATTTCGACCGGCACCGCCTGCCTGAGGCCGTCGAAAAAGAGCTCCATCTCAGCTGGCATCCGAATGTCGAGGACATGGTCAAGGTCTGCGATGTCGTGACCATCAACTGTCCGCTGCATCCGGAAACCGAGCATCTCTTCAATGATACGCTGATCGCCAAGATGAAGCGCGGCGCCTATCTCGTGAATACGGCGCGCGGCAAAATCTGCGACCGCGACGCCATCGTGCGGGCGCTTGAGAACGGCCAGCTCGCTGGCTATGCGGGCGATGTGTGGTTCCCGCAACCGGCGCCCAAGGACCACCCCTGGCGCACCATGCCGCATCACGGCATGACGCCGCATATTTCCGGCACCACGCTTTCCGCCCAGGCGCGCTATGCCGCGGGCGTGCGCGAGATCCTCGAATGCTATTTCGAGGGCCGGCCGATCCGCGATGAATATCTGATTGTCGATAAGGGTCATCTCGCCGGCGCTGGCGCTCATTCCTATACCGCCGGCAACGCGACGAGCGGTTCGGAGGAAGCCGCAAAATTCACGAAGAGTGCGGCGTAGACCGCAGTGGTTGCGGCTCCTGGCAGCCAGGA
>Ga0335075_10018776_pt1 | contig 10246 bp, 9 predicted proteins | sample Lox_Sample_24_FD_206723 | JGI IMG/M metagenome (GOLD analysis project Ga0335075, IMG submission 206723) | Soil microbial communities from Loxahatchee National Wildlife Refuge, Florida, United States - Lox_Sample_2.4 | ecosystem: Environmental > Terrestrial > Soil > Wetlands | place: USA: Florida... | reverse complement strand
CGTCAGCGGGGTTACCGGAGCGATCGGAGGCGAACTGGCCCCGCTGCTGCTCGCGGACGGGCACGAGGTCCGCGGGCTCAGCCGCCGGGAAGCGCCCGCACAGGGTCTGGGACGGGCCGGCCAGATCGAGATGGTGACCGGCGACGCCGTATCCGGGGTGGGACTGCGTCAGGCGCTGCGTGGCGTTGACGTCGCTTACTACCTGATCCATTCGATGGAGCCTGAAGCCGGTCCCCGTTTCCGCCAGCTCGAGCAGATGGCAGCGCGTAACTTCGCTCGCGCGGCGCTGCGTGGCGGCGTGCGCCGGATCGTGTACCTGGGCGGTCCGGTGCCGGACTCGGGAACGGCCTCAGACCATCTGCGCAGCCGTCTGACCGTCGAGCAGACGCTGCTGGAGGCGGTGCCCGGGTCGGTGGCGCTGCGAGCCTCGATCGTGATCGGTGCACGCTCACGCTCGTTCCGCTTCCTCGTACGCCTGGTCGAGCGGCTGCCGGTGCTGGTGATCCCGGCCTGGCGGGAGTACCGGACCGCACCCGTCGACGAGCGCGACGTTCTGGCCTGCCTGGTGCGGGCGGCGAGCGCCGGGTCCGTCGCCGGACGCTCGCTGGACGTCGCCGGGCCGGACACAGTCACGTACGGTGAGCTGATCGAGCGGATCCGTGACCTGCTGATGCTCGACCGCCCGGTCTTCAACCTGCCCGCATTGACCATGACACCGATCGCGAGCCGTGTCTCCGCGCTCGTGGCCGGCGAGCAGCACGCGCTGATCGGACCGCTGATGGAGGGGTTGAAAGGCGATCTGCTGGCGCGTGAACCGCTCGCCACCGAGCTTCTGGACGTGCGCAGGCATTCGCTCGACTCGGCGATCGAACGGGCGCTGCGTGAATGGGAACGGACCGAGCCGCTGCGGGCGCGTTAATGTGAAGCGGCGATGAGCATCGTTCGGGTGCAGATTCAGATCGAGGCCCCACCGCGCACGGTCTGGGAGACAGTGATGAACCCCCACCGGCTCGGTGAATGGGTGACGATTCACCGCTCGGTCAAGGTCAAGTCGGACGACCCGACCTCCGAAGGTGCACAGATGGACCAGGTGCTGCACGTGATGGGTGTGTCGTTCAAGGTGCACTGGACGCTTGACTCGGTCCGTGCCCCCCGTGAGGCTGAGTGGCTCGGCCGCGGCCCCGCACTTTCACGAGCGGTGATCAGGTACCGGCTGGACGGTGAGACCGACGGTCCCACCACGTTCGACTATGTGAACGAGTTTCACCCGCCGGGCGGGGCCCTGGGCAGCGTCGCGTCGAAGGTGTTCGTCGGTCACATCACCGAACACGAGGCCCACGATTCCCTGGCACGTCTGAAGGCACTTGTCGAGCGCGGCGAGTGACCCGGTGTAACGTTCCACGTTCAGACCCATCGAAGTTTCACTCACCCAAGGAGACAGTCATGGCCGGCTTCATCGACGCCGCTGTGCAAGACATTGACAACCGCCTCAAGGAACTCCGCGAGGAGGAGCAGAAGCTGGTGGCAGCGCGCGCCGCGCTGACGGCCGGTGCCAAGCGCGGCCCCGGACGTCCGCCGCGCAGTGAGGCCAGCCCGGCCACGGGCACGACTCGCCGTCGCCGTCCCGGTCGCCCCCGTGGCCGCCGCGGCGGCAACACGCGCTCAGCGCAGGCGCTCGAGCTTGTGCGCAGCCAGCCCGGGATCACGATCCCGCAGATCGCCGAGGCACTGAAGATCGAGCCGAATTACCTCTACCGGGTGATGCCGAAGCTGACCGCTGACGGCGTCGTCAAGCGCATCGATCAGGGCTGGCACCCGGCGGACGGCGCGGCCGCCGAGTAACCGTTAAGCGTTCGAGGGTGGGGTTCGAGCGGAACCCCACCCTCGATTCGTGTCTAGACCGAAGTTCGGTTTAGATCAGTCCGAGCTGACGGATCGCGTCGCGCTCCTGCGCCAGCTCATCCACGGACTTCTGGATGCGCTCCTTGGAGAAGTCACTCAGCTCCAGCCCCTGGACGATCTTGTACTCACCGCCCTCGGTGGTTACGGGGAAGCTGGAGATCAGTCCCTCCTCCACACCGTAAGAGCCGTCTGACGGGATCGCCATCGACACCCAGTCACCGGGCTTGGTACCGAGCACCCAGTCATGCACGTGATCGATCGCAGCGCTGGCAGCGGAGGCCGCACTCGAAGCACCGCGGGCATCGATGATCGCGGCGCCGCGCTTCTGCACGGTCGGGATGAAGTCACCCTCCAGCCATGCCTGATCGTTGATCTTGGCGGCGGCGCTCTCACCGGCGACCTTCGCCTGGAAGATGTCCGGGTACTGAGTCGCCGAATGGTTACCCCAGATCGTGACATTGGTGATGTCACGAACGGCGACGCCGGTCTTCTTGGACAGCTGCGCCAGCGCCCGGTTGTGATCGAGGCGGGTCATCGCGGTGAAGCGCTGCGCCGGGATGTCGGGAGCGTTCTGCTGCGCGATCAGGGCGTTGGTGTTGGCCGGGTTGCCGACCACCAGCACCTTGATGTCCGATGCGGCGCTGGCGTTGAGTGCCGCGCCCTGCGGCTTGAAGATGCCGCCGTTGGCCTCCAGCAGGTCGCCACGCTCCATACCGGCCGTGCGCGGACGCGCGCCGACCAGGAAGGCGATGTTGGCTCCGCCGAACGCCTTGTTCGGGTCATCGCTGATGTCGATGCCGGCGAGCAGCGGGAAGGCGCCGTCGTCGAGCTCCATCGCGGTCCCTTCAGCCGCCTTGACCGCGGCCGGGATCTCCAGCAGCGACAGCTGGACCGGCGTGTCCGGACCGAGCAGCGCACCGCTGGCGATGCGGAACAGCAGCGCGTATCCGATCTGACCGGCGGCGCCGGTGACGGCAACCTTGACGGGGGTCTGACTCACTGTTTCATCTCCTCAGAATCAAAAGAGTTGGTCCGAGGATCGTCTCACACCGAGGTCGACCCGAGGCTGGTGAGGACGGCGCCGGTCCGGCAGGGGCGGCGCCGTCCCTTGGGGAATGGCGCTATGCGAACGCCACCCCGTAGACGTCACTCAGCTTCGCCTTCAGGTAGTTCACGAACGGAGGCACCGCGATCGGCCCACCGACGACACGCGGCAGCAGCTCGTTCGCGTTCCACTTGGAGCCATGCTGGTGAACCTCGGTGCGCAGCCATTCACGCAGCCCGGAGAGCTCGCCGGCAGCGATCTGCGCGTCCAGATCAGGCATGTCGACGTGGGCCTTCTCCCACAGCTGACCGGCGACCAGGTTGCCGAGTGCGTACGTGGAGAAGTACCCGATCAGCCCGGCGGACCAGTGCACGTCCTGCATGACGCCGTCAGCGTTGCTCGGAACCTTCACGCCGAGGTACTCCTCCATGCGTGTGTTCCAGGCCTCAGGCAGGTCCTCCGGCGCCAGCCGGCCCTCCAGCAGCTCCTGCTCGAGCTCGAAGCGCAGGATGATGTGCATCCCGTAGGTGGTCTCGTCCGACTCGATCCGGATCAGCGACGGCGTCACCTTGTTGACCGCCTTGAACAGGGCGTCACTCGAGAGGCCGTTGAGTGAGCCTCCGGAGAGCTCGACCAGGCGCGGGGTCAGCACGCCGGAGAAGGCGCGGCTGCGGCCGACGAGGTTCTCCCACAGCCGGCTCTGCGATTCGTGCATGGTCAGTGAGGTGCCGGCCCCGATCGGGGTGCGCTGGAGCGCCTGCGAGACGCCGGCGTTGTACAGCCCATGCCCGCATTCGTGCATGGCTCCGTACAGCCCGGTCGGGAAGTACTCGGCGGTGAAGCGGGTCGTGATGCGGATGTCATTCGCTCCAAAGCTGGTCGCGAACGGGTGCACCGTGTCGTCGAGCCTCCAGCCCTGCGGATCGAAGCCCATCCGGGTGATGATCTCGTCCACCAATGTGCGCTGCCCTTCGACCGGGTAGTTGACGTGAAGCGGCGAGACGTCGACCTCGTGGTCGCGCAGCTGGGCGATCAGCGGGACCAGCTCACCCTTCAGCTCGGCAAACAGCGCCCGCACACGAGCGGTCTTCATGCCATGGTCATAGTCATCAAGCAGCACGTCGTAAGCCTCGTCGTAACCCTCGAAGCAATCCACGTACCGGCGCTTGAGCTCGAGGTTGCGCTTCAGGTACGGCAGGAAGGCGGCGAAGTCGTCCTTCTCCCGTGCCGCGACCCAGGCCTCATAGCCGAGCGCGGAGGCCTTGCTCAGCTCGGCCGCGAGCTCGCTCGGGACGCGACGCGACTTCTCCCAGTCGCGCAGCACCTGGTGAACCAGCCGGACCTCATCGGAATCCGCCGGATGATCGGCGACCTCGGCGGCTGCGCGCTCGAGCAAGCGCCCGGTCTCAGCGTCGATGAAGTGTTCGTGCGCGAAGCGGCTGATCGTGCCCAACGCGTCCGCGCGCAACGCGGCACCGCGTGGCGGCATCTTCGTAGCCTGGTCCCAGTGCAGCACTGAAGCGGCGTGCTCGAGGTCCGTGTTCTCTCCTAGCCGCTCGCGCAGCGCTGCAATTGCTGTGGCCATTGGTCACTCCTGGTCGTCTTCGAAAGCCCTTTTGAGTCTCTGTGCGACCATTGCAGCATGTTTGGACGGCGACGCTCGATCAAGCTGTTGGACATGGCCGGCATCAGGATCGGAGTGGACGGCACATGGTTCGTGATGCTGTTCTTCCTGATCTTCCTGTTGTCGCCGTCATTCAAGAGCGCGCTCAACTCCTCTGAGGACGTCGCGTACCTGACGACTGTGGCGACGGTCCTGCTGTTCTTTGCGTCTCTGATCCTGCATGAGCTCGGTCACGCCCTGGTTGCTCGCCGCGAGGGGATCGAGGTAAACCGCATCGAGTTGTTCCTGTTCGGCGGCACGACTCAGATGGCGCGCGATGCTCAGACCCCGGGTGAGGAGTTCCGCATCGCCGCGGCCGGCCCGCTCGGCACCTTGATCTTCCTGTTGATCTGCCTCGGCGTCGATCTGGCGATCGTCGGGCCGCACCGGCTGGTCCACGCGGTCGAGCTGAACGGCACGATTCCGATCACGCCCGTGCTCCTGTCGCTCAGCTGGCTGGTGCCGATGAACCTGCTGATCCTGGCCTTCAACCTGGTTCCGGCCTACCCACTCGACGGCGGCCGGATCGCGCGCGCGGTGGTCTGGCGGGTGACCGGGGACAAGCTGCGCGGGACCCGCGCCGCCGCCCGGATCGGGGAGGCGTTCGCCTTCCTGCTGGGCGCGTTCGGCGCCTACCTGATGGTCAGCGGCTCGAGCTTCGAAGGGATCTGGCTGCTGGTCCTGGCGTTCATGATCTTCCAGTCGGCGCGCATGGCGCTCGGCGGCACCGCCGCCGCCCAACGCGTCCAGGGTGTGCGCGTGGGCGACATCATGGACCACGAACCGGTGACCGTGGCCGGTACCGCGACCGTTGAGAGCGCGCTCGACGAGCGGTTCCTGCGTTACAACGAGCAGTGGCTACCGGTGGTCGACGGCGACGGCGTGTTCATCGGCATCGCCCGCCGCGAACGCGCCCAGGAGCGGGTCGACGCCGGCGAGGGCTGGATCACGGTCGGGGCGATCCTCGAGGACGAGGGCCTGAACAGCCTCCAGGTCAACCAGGATCAGCCGCTGACGGACGTGCTGTCGCTCGAGGGGCTCGGCCGGCTCGGCGCGATCGTCGCGATCGACGATCAGGGTGTGCTGCGCGGCACCGTCACGGTCGACCAGGTCCGCCGGGTGCTGCAGACGGTCCTGGCGACGCCGGCCGCGCGCTGAGACCAAGCGGCCGCGCGCTCAGCCCGGCCGCGCTTCAGGCCGCTGCTGCGGCAGCGGCCGAGACGATCCCCTCACGGATCAGGATCTCGGCGATCTGCACCGCGTTCGTCGCGGCGCCCTTGCGGAGGTTGTCGGCGACCACGAACATCGAGAGCCCGCGCGGGTGCGACTCGTCGCGGCGCACGCGGCCGACGAAGACCTCGTCACGGCCGGCGGCGCGCAGCGGGGTTGGCACGTTCTCCAGGATCAGGCCGGGGGCGTCCGCCAGCAGCTCGAGCGCGCGCTCGGCGCTGAGCGGCTCGCGCGTCTGGATGTTGACCGACTCGGAGTGTGAGATCCGCACCGGGACGCGCACGCAGGTGACGGCCACGCCGATCTCCTGATCCTCGAGGATCTTGCGGGTCTCAAAGATCATCTTGCGCTCTTCGTCGGTGTGGTCGTCACCGTCGACGAAGTTGCCGGCCGCGCCGATCACGTTGAACGCGATGTTCTCCGGATAGATCTCGGGCGCCGGCATCGCCTCGCCCTGCAATGAGGCCGCCGCCTCGGCGTCGAGCGCCTCGATCGCCTTCTGGCCGGTGCCGGAGACCGACTGGTAGGTCGAGACGACGAGTCGCTCGATCCCGACCTCGCGGTGGATCGGCGCCAGCGCGACCATCAGCTGCATCGTCGAGCAGTTCGGGTTGGCGATCAGACCCCTGTGACCCCGGAGCGCGTGCGGGTTGACCTCGGAGACGACCAGCGGCACGTCCGGGTCGCGGCGGAAGGCCGAGGAGTTGTCGATCACGGTGGCGCCCGCCTGCACGAAGCGCGGCGCCCAGGTCTTGGACGTACCGCCACCGGCTGAGAACAGCGCGATGTCGAAGCCGCGCAGGTCGGCGTCGTCGTTCAGCGCCTGGACGGTGCGGCCGTCGATCACCTTGCCGGCCGAGCGCTCGGTCGCGAACAGGACGATCTCATTGTCGACGTCGAGCCCGCGCTCGTTCAGGCACTGGAGCATCACCGTGCCGACGGCGCCGGTCGCGCCGACAACCGCGATCCGGTGTCCACCGGCGCTCATCGTGCGTCCTCGGGGCGCTCGGGCTGCACGTCGGACGCGGAGAGCTCAAAAGCGGTGTGCAGCGCCCGCACGGCCTGGGGCACGCGCTCGGCGCGGATGATGCAGGAGATCTTGATCGGCGAGGTGGAGATCATCTCGATGTTGATCTCAGCTTCGGCGAGCGTCTGGAAGACCTTTGCGGCAACGCCCGGGTGCGAGCGCATGCCGGCGCCGACGATCGAGACCTTGCCGATCTGCTGGTCGGTGCCGATCCGCATGTCGTGCTCGGCGATCACGGGCGCCAGCGCCTGTTCGGCGGCGCGCAGGTCCTCCGAGGGCAGCGTGAACGAGAGCTCGGCCTCGGCGCCGTCGGTCTTCGGCTCGTTCTGGATGATCGTGTCGACGTTGCAGCCGGCCGCGGCGAGCGCGTTGAAGATCGAGGCGGCGGCACCCGGGCGGTCGGGCACGCCGAGCAGCGTGATCCGAGCCTCCTCGGTCGAGTGCGTCACAGCGGTGATCAGCGGATGCTCCATCGTCTCTTCTTCTCCAATGACAAAGGTACCCGGCCCGTCTTCAAAGCTCGAACGGCAGTGGATTCGCACACCGTGGGTGCGGGCGTACTCGACCGAGCGCAGCTGCAGCACCTTGGCGCCCGAGGCCGCCATCTCGAGCATCTCCTCAAACGAGACGAACGGCAGCTTGCGGGCGTCGGGCACGATCCGCGGATCGGCGCTGAACACGCCACTGACGTCCGTGTAGATCTCACAGACCTCAGCGTTGAGCGCGGCCGCCACGGCGACGGCGGTCGTATCGGAGCCGCCACGACCGAGCGTGGTCACGTCGCGGCTGGTCGAGACCCCCTGGAAGCCGGCGACCAGCACGATCATGTCCTCGTCGAGCGCCTGCACGATCCGGTCGGCGCGGACGTCGAGGATGCGCGCCTTCGTGTGCGAGGTGTCGGTCACGATCCCGGCCTGGGAGCCGGTCAGTGAGATCGCCTTGTAGCCGAGGTCGTTGATCGCCATCGCACAGAGCGCACAGGAGATGCGCTCGCCGGTGGAGAGCAGCATGTCCATCTCACGCGGGTCCGGGTGCGGCGAGACCTCCTCAGCCGACTTGATCAGCTCATCGGTCGTGTGGCCGCGGGCCGACAGCACGGCGACGACGCGATTGCCCTGCTCGCGCTGGGCGACGATCCGGCGTGCGGCGCGCTTGATTCGCTCCGCGTCGGCCACGGACGTGCCGCCGAATTTCATGACAACGGTTGGCTGATCCATCGCGACTCCCAGATTACGGAGTCTTCCGCCGGTCGGCCCGCTGGCCGTCCGGCGGTCCAAACCGGCGCGTCGGGCCGGCGCGCTAAACCGTGCGACGTCCGGCGAACGCGCGTCCGAGCGTCAACTCGTCCGCGTACTCGAGGTCGGCGCCGACCGGCAGGCCGGACGCGAGCCGGGTCACGACCACCCCGGGAGCGATCCCCCGGATGCCTGCGGCGACGTGCATCGCCGTGGCCTCACCGGTGGTGGTCGGGTTGGTGGCGATCACCACCTCGCGGATGTTGCCCTCGCGTACGCGGGCGTACAGCTGCTCGATCTTCAGGTCCTCCGGGTCGATCCCGTCGATCGGTGAGAGCGCCCCGCCGAGGACGTGGTAACGCCCGCGGTACTCGTGCGTGCGCTCGATGGAGATCACGTCGGCGGGCTCTTCGACCACGCAGATCAGGTCAGTGTCGCGGCGCTCGTCCTCACAGATCCGGCAGCGCGGGCCGTCGGCCAGGTTGAAGCAGATCTCGCAGAGCGTGATCTTGAGCTTGACCTCCCGGATCGCGTCGGCCAGCGCGAACGCGTCGTCCTCGCTGGCGCGCAGCACGTGGAAGGCCAGGCGTTGGGCGGTGCGGCCGCCGACGCCGGGGAGCTTGGATAGCTCGGTGATCAGCCGCTGCAGCGGCGGGGCGTAGGAACTCACGGTTCGGTCAGGGTCTCAGTCGCGGATCGTCGGATCTCAGTCGCAGCTCGTCAGGCTCTGGTCGCGCGTCACGGCTCTCAGTCGCGGCCGGCTCAGAAGCCGGGGATCCCGAGGCCGCCGAGGCCACCCGGGCCACCGAGCCCGCCGGTCGCGGCGCCCAGCTTCTGGGCGGCGAGCTCCTGGGCTGCCTGCAGCCCCTGGTTGACCGCGGTCAGAACCAGGTCGGCGAGCATCTCGACGTCATCCGGGTCAACGGCCTCGGGAGCGATCTTGACCGACTTGACGACCAGCTCCCCGGTGACCTCAACCGTGACGGCGCCGCCGCCGGCGGTCGCCTCGACGACCTCGGTCTTCAGCTCCTCCTGGGCCTTGGCCATATCGGCCTGCATCTTCTGGACCTGCTTCAGCATCTGCTGCATGTTCGGCTGGGGCATCAGGACTCCGCCTCCTCGTCTGTGTCAGTGATCTCTTGGGCGCCGAATTCATCGACGAACCGCTGCACGAGCTCTTCGGCGCTGAGCGGCTCCGGTGGAGCCATCAGCTCCTCCTCCGGTTCAGTCCCGGCCTCCGCCAGCTCATAACGCAGGCCCACCGATACGCCGGTCACGTTGCGAACCGCGTCCATGGTCGCGCGCCGGTGCTCCTCCTGCTCGGCCTTGCGCTTGTAGAACTCGGCCTCCGCCGGGAAGCTCAAAACCAGCTCACGCTCGTTGACCGACACCGGCCGGGCACCGTCGAGCAGCACCGCCAGCATGGCGTTGCCTCCGCGGACCATCTCGACCACCGCCGGCCAGAGCGACGCCACCTGCGTGATCTCCAGATCGCCCACGGGCCCTGGGATCTCGGCATCATGTTCCGAAAAAGTCTCGACCTCAGGTTGAGGTTCAGGCTCTGGGGTTATGTCAACCGCTTCAGCCTCATCGCCCACGCCTGCCTCAGCCTCTTCGCCCGCCCCGGCTTCAGCCTCATCGACCACCCCAGCTTCCGGTGCCATCGAGACAACGTCATCGACCGGGGCAGGCGCCTTGACGGCAGCACCGCCGCGTTCCAGCCGCTCGAGCCGGGCCAGCAGGGCACTGACGGACGGGTCGGTCTCCGGCGCGGCCGCCTTGATGAGCAGCAGCTCGAGCTGGATCAGCGGCTGGGCGCCGTTGGCAGTCGCCTCGATCGCACTGGCCGTCAGCTCCAGCAGCCGCACGGCGTCGGTGTCCGCGAGCGTGCCGGCCTGTTCGAGCAGGCGGGCGTCGCGGTCGGGGGTGACGCGCTGCTCGGCCGGGACCTCGCGCAGGACCTGCACGGTCAACAGCTCGCGGGCGTGGGATTCAAGGTCACGGAGCACCTGGCCGGGGTCACGGCCGGAGGCGGCCAGCGTGCCGGCGGCCCGCAGGGCGGCCGCGGGGTCACGGGCGACGATCGCGTCGACCGCCGCGAACAGCTGCTCGGCGTCAGCGATGCCGAGCACGTCCAGGACATC
>Ga0335075_10018775_pt1 | contig 10246 bp, 7 predicted proteins | sample Lox_Sample_24_FD_206723 | JGI IMG/M metagenome (GOLD analysis project Ga0335075, IMG submission 206723) | Soil microbial communities from Loxahatchee National Wildlife Refuge, Florida, United States - Lox_Sample_2.4 | ecosystem: Environmental > Terrestrial > Soil > Wetlands | place: USA: Florida... | reverse complement strand
CGCCGTTGGGGATGAGCACCGCGTCGCCGCCGAGGTGCTCGACCAGCGTCGTCCGCGCCGCCTCGGACACGGCGATCCGCCCGTCGATCTTCTCCAGCGCGCTGCGCATGACCGGCTGCGTCGCCAGCAGCACCCGCGACCGCCGCATCGCGGTGTGCACGGTCGCCACGATCGGGCCTGAGGCCACCCAGCAGGCAAGCAGCGACAGGCTCGGCACGGTCGGCTCGTGCACGTGCAGCACGTCGAAGCCGCCGTCGCGCAGCCAGCGGCGGACCCGGTTGGCGGACAGCGGCCCGAACGCCAGCCTGGCGACCGACCCGTTGTACGGCACCGGCACCGCCTTGCCCGCGGGGACGACGTAGTCCGGCAGCGGCCGGTCGTCGTCGGCCGGCGCGATCACCGAGACATCGTGCCCCAGGTCGATCAGCGCCTCGGCGAGGTCCCTGACGTGCTGCTGCACTCCCCCTGGCACGTCCCAGGAGTACGGGCACGCGATCCCGATCCTCATGGCGCCGGCCTCCCGGGGGCGGTGACGCCAGCGCCGTTGCCGTTTCCGTTGCCGTTGCCGCCGCGGGCACGGCTCCGCGCGAGGCGGTCAGGGTCCAGGTCGGCGACGAAGAGCTTCTGCAGCATGTGCCAGTTTTCCGCGTGCTGGCGGATCCCGTCTTCGAAGGCGGTCGCCATCGCCTGGGTCATCACGGCGACCTTCTGCTTGCGGTCGCCCTCGGCCGGGACGGGGATCTCGTCGTACACGTGCAGGCCCCATTCGTCATCGCCGACGAACCAGCAGGACACGGGCATCAGCGCGGCCCCGGTCTGCACGGCAAGCACGGCGGGGCCGGCGGGCAGGAGCGCCTTCTCACCGAAGAAGTCCACCTCGACGCCGGTGTCGGACAGGTCTCTGTCGGCCACGATGCACACCAGTTTGCCCGCCCGGAGGCGCCGCGCCATCACCCCGGACGGGTTGGGGCCGCCGGTCGTCGGCAGCACCTCCATGCCGAGCGACTCCCTGAACTTCAGGAAACGCTCGAAAACCGCGTCGGGCTCGAGCCGTTCGGCCACGGTGGTGAACGAGCCCGCCCCGTTGATGTTGACCCACAGGCCCGCCTCCTCGAAGTCGCCCATGTGCGGCAGCGCGAAGATGACGCCGCGGCCGTTCTCGAGGTACTCCAGCGCCCGGTTGACGTTCTCCTCGTTGATGTGCGTCCCGGCGTTGATCCGGTCATGCGGGATGTTCTGCAGGCGGAACGTCTCCATGTAATAGCGCGCGTAGGAGCGGAGCACCGCGCGGGACAGGGTGCGCAGCTCCTTGCCGTCGAAATCGGCGGGACCGGAGTCGCCCGGGTACGTTCTGAGGACTCGGACGAGGTTCCCCTCGAGAACCTGCACGCCGTGGCCCTGCCTCCGCCACGCGATGTCCGCCCCGAACCGGAACAGCGGGCGCGCCCAGGACTCGGGCAGCCAGCGCACCAGTGTCCAGCCCGCGCCGAACGCCGCGCTGGTCACCCGGTCCCGCAGCTTCATGGCTGTTCAGCACCTCCTCCGCCAGCCGGCCCCGGCCGACCTCCCGGGCCTTCCTTGCTCTGGGTCTTGCTCTTGGCGTCCTTGTGCACCGCGTGCATCCGCTGCCCCAGCGTGATCGCGCTGCCACCGGCGAGCGCCCACATCCCGATGGGCAGCACGTACGGCACGCCGAGCCCGGACAGGCCGATGCTCGTCAGGCCGATGAGCATCCGCTCGGGACGCTCGATCAGGCCGACGTCCGCGTTGAGGCCAAGCGACTGGGCGCGGGCCTTGACGTACGAGACGCACAGCCCGCACGCCAGGCAGAACAGGCTTACCACGGCGAGCGGGTGGTCGGCGGGGACGCGCATGAACCAGATCGTGATGCCGCCGAACACCGCCGCGTCGGCGACCCGGTCCATGGTCGAGTCGAGGAACGCCCCCCACGGGCCCGAGCTGCCCTTCAGGCGGGCGAGCAGGCCGTCGAGCATGTCGGTGAAGACGAAGATCGTCGCCGAGAACGCGCCGGGAAACAGCTCGCCGATCGGGAACAGCGCCAGCGCGCTCGCGGAAACGCCGATGGTGCCGAAGACCGTGATCATGTTCGGCGTGATCGGCGTGCGCGCCAGCGCCCGCCCGATCGGGTTGAACAGGCGCGCGAAGAAGGGCCTGAGGAAGTTCAGCATGACCGTGCTGATCTTACTGGGAGGAAGCGCCGCGGATCCGTGCGCCATCTGCTCGCCACCTGCCGGATTCTCGCCGGGGGTCTTGTGGTAACGCGGCCGTCGGGTTCAGGCTGTGAGGACGGCAGCCCATCGAGCGCAAGGAGGCGACGGGAGTGACGGAGACAACGGGTTCAGCCGGCTCCGCCGGCGGCAGGGTACCGGCGGCCGGCCAGCCAGGAAGCATTCGCAACGTTGTGCTGGTCGGCCACTCGGGGACCGGGAAGACAACCCTGGTCGAGGCCCTGCTTTCGTATACCGGGACCGTCCAGCGGCAGGGCCGGATCGAGGACGGCAGCACGGTCAGCGACTTCGACGAGGTGGAGATCCGCCAGCAGCGGTCGGTCAACCTCACCCTCGCGCCCTTCACCTATGAAGGCGTCACCATCAACCTGCTCGACACGCCCGGCTACGCCGACTTCACCGGCGACCTGCGGGCGGGGCTGCGCGCCGCCGACTCCGCGCTGTTCGTCGTGTCGGCGACGGACGGCGTCGACGGGGTGACCCAGATGCTGTGGGAGGAGTGCGCGGCCGTCGGCATGCCGCGCGCGGTCGTCATCACCAAGATCGACCACCAGCGCGCCGACTTCGACTCGGCTCTCGAGGCCTGCCAGGCGGCGTTCGGCGAGGGTGTGCTGCCGCTGTACCTGCCCGTAGGCGGCGGGCCGTCCGGCGGCGCCGGGGTCAGCGGCGTCATCGGGCTGCTGTCCGAGACGTTCTTCGACTACTCGTCCGGGTCGCAGACCGCCGCGGCGGTGCCCGACGACCACGCGGACCGGGTGGCCGAGGCGCGGGACGCGCTGATCGAGGGGATCATCACCGAGAGCGAAGACGAGTCCCTCATGGACCGGTACCTGGGCGGGGAGCCGATCGAGGTGGCGGTGCTGATCGAGGACCTGGAGAAGGCGGTGGCGCGGGGCAGCTTCTACCCGGTGCTGGCCGTCGCCTCGCCGCTCGGCATCGGCATGGCGGAACTGCTCGAGATCGCCACGCAGGCGTTCCCCTCGCCGCTCAACCACCCGCTCCCGCCGGTCACCACGCCGGAGGGCAAGCCCGTCTCCGGGCTCTCCTGCGACCCGGACGGGCCGCTGCTCGCCGAGGTCGTCAAGACCACCTCCGACCCGTACGTCGGGCGGATCTCGCTCGTGCGCGTGTTCTCTGGCACCCTCCGCCCGGACATGACCGTGCACGTCTCCGGGCACGGGCGCGCGGAGCGCGGTCACCCCGACCACGACGACGACGAGCGGATCGGCGCGCTGACCTCGCCGCTCGGCAAGCAGCAGCGGCCGCTGACGGCCTGCCCGGCGGGCAGCATCTGCGCGGTCGCCAAGCTGGGCACCGCCGAGACCGGGGACACGCTGTCGTCCAAGGAGCAGCCGCTGCTCATGGAGCCGTGGTCGATACCCGACCCGCTGCTGCCGGTCGCGATCGTGGCCAAGTCCAAGACCGACGAGGACAAGCTGTCGGCCGCGCTGCAGCGGCTCGTCGCCGAGGACCCCACGATGCGGCTGGAGAACAACGCGGAAACCCACCAGCTCGTGCTGTGGTGCATGGGCGAGGCGCACTCCGACGTGCTGCTCGACCGGCTCTCGTCCCGGTACGGGGTCTCCGTGAACACGGTGGACCTGCGGGTGCCGCTGCGCGAGACGGTCGCGACGTCGGCGCGCGGGCTCGGCCGGAATGTCAAGCAGACCGGCGGGCACGGCGAGTACGGGATCTGCCAGATCGAGGTGGAGCCGCTGCCGAACGGCGCCGGCTTCGAGTTCGTCGACAAGGTGGTAGGCGGCGTCGTCCCACGGCAGTACATTCCCTCAGTGGAGAAGGGCGTCCGGGCGCAGCTCGAGCAGGGCGTGCTGGCCGGCTACCCGATGACCGGCGTCCGGGTCACGCTGTTCGACGGCAAGGCGCACTCGGTGGACTCCTCGGACATGGCGTTCCAGAAGGCCGGCCGGGCCGCGCTGAAGGACGCCGCGGAGAAGGCGTCCCCGATGCTGCTCGAGCCGGTGGACGAGGTGTCCATCCTGGTGCCCGACGACTACGTCGGGGCGGTCATGTCGGACCTGTCGGGCCGGCGCGGCCGGGTCATCGGCACCGAGCCCGTGGGCGTGGGGCGGACGCTGATCCGCGCCGAGGTGCCTGAGCTCGAGATCACCAGGTACTCGATCGACCTGCGTTCCGTCTCGCACGGGACCGGGTCGTTCACCCGCGGCTACCTGCGGCACGAGCCGCTGCCCTCACACCTGGCCGCCAAGGTCGCCGCCGACTCGCGCCCCGAGTAGGGCGCGCGGCCGGCGGGCAGCACGGCTGCCGATTGCGCGACCGGCACCCATGGAGCGGGCCGGTTGCGCAATCGGCAGATCCCGGGCGCGGGCGCCGCGCCGCGTAGCGTCAGGCGGCAGCGCGGCGCGGATCCGGGTGGGGGTATAGCACCGGATATTTCCCTTTTATCCGGACATTCTTCCCGCATGCGCTGGGGGCACAGGCTGCCGGTCCCCTGATTGGGTGTCTTTTCTGGGGCTATCACACCACTAATGACACCCAATGATGGCCGGCTAGCCCCTGCATACCCCAGCAGGGTATCTGCCACGGACTGGCGGGGTGACGCCGCCATGTCCACAGGTCGTACGCCGCTTCGACCAGCGGACCGCGGACGGACCCCAACCGGAGACGGACCGACGGCGTCTCCACTGCCAAGAGGATTCACCTGGATCCTGCGCACCGGGCCGGGACAGGCCCGGTGCCCGTCGGCACCTGGGGAGTACATGGAAACTACCTCGCGACCGCGGATGCCACGTGCCGCGGTCCTGATCGGCGCGCTGGCGACCGCGCTCACCCTGGCCGGCTGCGCGACGGCGAGCTCGAGCGGGAGCGCCGGGACGGGCGGCACGGCCGCCACCACCACGACGCCCGGCACGGCGTCGGGCTCCGCCGCGGCGACCAGCGGAAGCACCGCGACCGCCGCCGCCAGCTCGGCGGCGGTGCCCGCCGGCGGCCCGGTACCGGCCGGGTTCGCGGCGACCTCGGTCACGTTCGTCTCCACGCAGGAGGCGTTCGTGCTCGGCACCGCGCCATGCTCGCACGCGCCGTGCACGTCGATCGTCCGGACGCTGGACAGGGGCGCCAGCTGGGTCGGGCTGCCGGCGCCGGTGGTGGCGCTCGGCCAGCCGCTGAACCTGACGTCGGCGCCCGCCGTGTGGGGCATCAGGTTCGGCACGCCGGCCCACGGCTTCGTCTTCGGCACCGGGCTGTGGGAGACCGCCGACGGCGGCGAGCACTGGGCCCAGGCGGCCGCCCCGGCGGGCTGGATCCTCTCGCTCGAGGTGATCGACGGCCAGGTCCTCGCGCTGGTCGCGGACTGCACAGCGAGCAACGGGTGCGCGCAGGAGGGGAACCTGGAGCGCCGCCCGCTGAGCGGCGGCCCGTGGCAGCGGGTCGCCCCGGTGCGGGTCACCGGGGCGACGGAGACGACGGACCTGATCGCGACGCAGGCCCGGGTGGCCGCGGTGCTTGACGGCAGCGCGGTCATCGTGACCGGCAACGGCGGCCTGAGCATCACCAGCCACCCCACCCCCTGCACCACCGTGGGCGTGGCGTACGCGGCCGCGGTCGCGGTGACCGGTCCCGATTCGCTCGCGCTGCTCTGCTCGGGGCAGGGCGCCATGGGCTCGGTGGGCAAGACCGTCTACGTCAGCGACAACCTCGGCCGGAGCTGGACCAAGGCCGGCACGCCGCCGCTCGGCGGTGACCCGATCCAGCTCGCGGCGGCGACGCCGGACCAGCTGATCGTCAGCGCGGCCAGTGGGGCGAGCTGGCTGTACTACTCGGGCGACGGCGCCGCGCGCTGGGACAGCGCGTACGAGGCGGGGGACGGCGGCGCGGGCTTCAACGACGTCGGCTTCACCACGACCAGCGACGGCGTGGCGGTGCGCGCCCCCGTGCACACCGGCAACAACGCCGACGACAGCCCCGGCCAGCTGCTGCTCACCAGCAACGGAGGCGCTACCTGGCAGCTGGTGACGTTCTAGACGGCGGGCCAGGCGTCGGCGAGCACCTTGCGGGTGTCGACGAGCAGCTGGGGCAGCACCCGGGTGCGGCCGACCACCGGCATGAAGTTCGTGTCCCCGCCCCACCGGGGCACGACGTGCTGGTGCAGGTGGGCGGCGATCCCCGCGCCGGCCACCGTGCCGAGGTTCATCCCGATGTTGAAGCCGTGCGGTCCGGACGCGTCCCGCAGCGCCCGGATCGCGCGCATGGTGAAGTCGCCGAACTCGGCGGCCTCGGCCCCGGACAATTCCGTGTAGTCCGCCAGGTGCCGGTAGGGACAGATCAGCACGTGGCCGCTGTTGTACGGGTACAGGTTGAGGATCGCGTACACCAGCTCGCCGCGGGCGACGATCAGCGCTTCCTCGTCCGTCAGCGTCGGCGCGACGCAGAACGGGCAGCCCTCGTGCGCGCCGGGGCCCGTCGGCTTCCCCGCCCCCTGGATGTAGGCGAGCCGGTGCGGCGTCCACAGCCGGCCGAACGCGTCGGGCACGCCGGCGCCGGGCAGCGCCGCCTCCGGTGGCAGCGCCGCGTCCGGCGGCAGCGGCCCGGCCGGCATGTCCGGATTCGGCTCCCCGGAGGACACGGTCATACCTGCACGCGGTCGCGGACGGCCGTCACGATCTCGGCGACCGCCTCGGCGACGGGGACGCCGTTCTTCTGTGACCCGTCCCGGTAGCGGAACGACACGGCTTCCGCGGCCACGTCCGAGTCCCCGGCCAGCAGCATGTACGGCACCTTCTGCTGCTGCGCGGTCCTGATCTTCTTCTGCATCCGGTCGTCGGAGTCGTCCACGGTCACCCGGATGCCCTGCTCGCGCAGCATCTCGGCCACCTTCGCCAGGTACGGGGCGTGCGCGTCCGAGATCGGGATGCCGACCACCTGCACCGGCGCCAGCCAGGGCGGGAACGCGCCCGCGTAGTGCTCGACCAGGATGCCGAAGAACCGCTCGATCGACCCGAACAGCGCCCGGTGGATCATGTACGGCCGCTGCCGCGTCCCGTCGGCCGCCTGGTACTCGATCCCGAACCGGCCCGGCTCCTGGAAGTCGACCTGCAGCGTGGACAGCTGCCAGCGGCGGCCGATGGCGTCCTTCACGTGCACGTCGATCTTGGGCGCGTAGAACGCGCCCTCCCCCTCCGCGACCACGTACGGCAGGCCGGACGCGTCGAGCGCGTGCTTCAGGGCCGCCTCGGCCTCGTTCCACTCCCTGATCTCGCCGACGTACTTCTCCGGCCGGGTGGACAGCTCCGCCTCGAAGTCGGTCAGCCCGAAGTCGCGCAGCAGCCCGACCACGAAGTCAAGCAGCGACGCCAGCTCCGACGCGAGCTGGTCCGGGGTGCAGAAGATGTGCGAGTCGTCCTGGGTGAACCCGCGCGCCCTGGTGAGCCCGTGCACGACGCCGGACTTCTCGAACCGGTACACGGTGCCGAACTCGAACAGCCGCAGCGGCAGCTCCCGGTAGGACCGCCCGCGGGAGCGGTAGATCAGGACGTGCATCGGGCAGTTCATCGGCTTCGCGTAGTACTCGGCGCCTTCCAGTTCCATCGGGGGGAACATGCTCTCCTTGTAAAACCCGAGGTGACCGGAGGTCTCGAACAGCTCGGCCTTGGTGAGGTGCGGGGTGTTGACGAACTGATACCCGGCGTCGGCGTGCCGCCGCCTTGAGTAGTCCTCCATCACCCGGCGGATGATGCCGCCCTTGGGGTGGAACACCGGCAGCCCGGACCCGATCTCGTCGGGGAACGAGAACAGGTCGAGGTCCTTCCCCAGCTTCCTGTGGTCCCGCCGCTCGGCCTCCGCCAGCATGGCCAGGTACTCATCCTGCGCGGCCCTGGTCTCCCAGGCGGTGCCGTAGATCCGCTGCAGCTGCGGGTTCTTCTCGCTGCCCCGCCAGTACGCGCCGCCGGACCTCATCAGCTTGAACGCGGGGATCGCCCTGGTGGACGGCACGTGCGGCCCCCGGCACAGGTCCTTCCAGACCACCGCGCCGGTCTTCGGGTCCAGGTTGTCGTAGATGGTCAGCTCAGGGCCGCCCACCTCGACCGACTCCTCGGCGTCCGCCGCCGGCGAGCCCTTGAGCCCGATCAGCTCCTGCTTGAACGGCTCGTCCGCGAGCTCCGCGCGCGCCTGCGCCTCCGTGACGACCCGCCGGGAGAACAGCTGGCCCTGCTTGACGATCTGCCGCATCCGCGCCTCGATCGCCTTCAGGTTGTCGGGGGCGAACGGATGTTCGACGCCGAAGTCGTAGTAGAACCCGTTCTCGACAGGCGGCCCGATCCCGAGCCTGGCCTCGGGGAACAGGTCCTGCACCGCCTGCGCGAGCACGTGCGCGGTGGAGTGCCGCACGATGGCCCGGCCGTCGGGCGAGGAGATTTCGACCGGCTCCACGGCGTCGCCGTCGGCCAGTTCGCACGCGAGGTCGCGCAGCGACCCGTTGACCCGCGCCGCGATGACGCCGGGTCCGCCGTCGAGGGCAGCGCCGGCCGTCGTCCCGGCCTCGGTCACATGCTCGCGGCCGGCGAGGGTGATCCGAAGCTGCTGGCTGGACACGGTGGGGCTCCTTCGACGATGGATGACTGACAGTGGGTACCCGACAGTGGTCAGGTCCGTTACCTGATGCTATCGGTGCGCGGAGGTGAAAGCGCGCGGGTATCAGGCCAGCCGGAATCATCCCGAACGGGCCCGTCGTGACTCCCGGCGGTCAGCCCGGCGCGCCGGCCAGGTCGAGCAGGTCGGCGACGATCTCGTCGATAGCGGTCACGGTCATCGTGAGGTGGCCGGCGCCCGGCACCAGGTGCGCCCGCGCGCCGGGGATGTGCGCGGCCAGCCACTGGCCGTGCGCGAACGGGACCATCCGGTCCTGGTCGCCCTGCCAGATCGCGGCCCGGCCGGCCAGATCGCCGGGGCCGAAGCCCCAGCCGGCGACAAACGCCAGGTCGTCGTCCCGCCACCCGGCGACCCCCTCGCGGACGGCGGCGCGCAGGGCCGCGGCCAGGTCGGCGGCGAACTCGCCGGTGAGGACGGCCGCGTCCGCGCCGGAGATGAGACCGCCGAGCGCGGCGGCGATCTGCTCGCCGGTGACCTCCCGCAGCGCCGCGGCCTCCTTCTCGAGGAACGGGGTCAGCGCCGCCGCTCCCCGCACCGCCAGGCTGAACTCCTCGACGTTCTCCGGCCCCATCCCGGCCAGGAAATCCAGGCCGTCGGCGCCGTAGGGACCGACGCCCGCGACCGACGCGGCGGCGAGGCACCGGCCGGGCAGCAGGGCCGCGCACGCGAGCGAGTGCGGCCCGCCGCCGGAGAAGCCGATCGCGACGAACGCGCCCGCGCCGAGCGCGTCGAGCACCACGGCCACGTCCGCCGCCACGTCGGCGACCCGCCTGCCCGGCCGGGTCGTGGAGCCCTCGTAGCCGGGCCGCGCCGTCTGGACGACGCGCAGCCCGCGGCGGGCGGCCGCGGCGGCGACCTTCTCGTTGAGCACCAGGCCAACCGGTGTCCCCTCGTGGACCACCAGCGGAAAGCCGTCGTCAGGCCCCGCCGTCAGCACGTCGATCTCGCGGCCGTCCGGCATCGGGACCAGCCGCCGCTCAGTCTCCATGCGCCGAGGCTAGCGCGGGTTGGCGTAGACGCGCTCCGGGTGCACGAAGACGGCGGCGCGCCGCTCCTCGCGCATCACCCGGTCGTAGGTGCCGAAGTCGTCGTGCGTTCCGCCGGCCGCGGTGAAGATCTCGCGCAGCAGCAGCCGCAGCCGCTCGGCGTCGATGCCGTCCACCGGGTCGTCGGGCCCGGCGATGTCGGTCCTGCCTTCGGCCGCGGCCCACTGCCAGCCGGCCCGCACGACGACGTTCGCATACGGCCGCTTGCGCAGGTGAGCGAGCTTGCGGACGCCGCCTCGCAGCACCATCCCGACCACGGTCTCGCCGGTGAGCGGATGCGCGAGCACCCCCGCGTTCACCACCGACGAGGCGATCGTCCCGTCA
>Ga0335075_10018774_pt1 | contig 10246 bp, 8 predicted proteins | sample Lox_Sample_24_FD_206723 | JGI IMG/M metagenome (GOLD analysis project Ga0335075, IMG submission 206723) | Soil microbial communities from Loxahatchee National Wildlife Refuge, Florida, United States - Lox_Sample_2.4 | ecosystem: Environmental > Terrestrial > Soil > Wetlands | place: USA: Florida... | reverse complement strand
TATCGGGCATGGAAGAACATCGATCAACTCTGGAGTGAGCAGAAGCTCCCCGACCAACAGGTTGACAAGGTCCTTCTCGCACTTCACGCATTCTTTAAATTCCTGGAAGACGATCAGAAGGCGTATCAACGGTTTAAGCACATGGTCGACGTGATGGGCAAAAAGGAGTTCGTCGAGAACCCCGAGAAAACACTGCGAACGATTGACGACGAGCTCGGGGAATTGGGCCTCTAGGGCGCTAGGTTTTGGGCCACCCCTCCTTGACCGCATCACGCACGTGGCCGCGCGCCCGGTCAAGCCGGATAGCGGCCTCGGCGGCGTCGACGCCGGCGAGCAGCGCGACGATCGCGGTCTTGGCGTGACCACCCGCGGCGGCCAGCGCAGCGGCCGCGGCCTGCTCGTCGACGCCGGCCGCGTCGCGCACAATGCGCACCGCGCGGCGGCGCACCTTCGCGTTGGTCAGGCGCAGGTCGACCATCCGCGGTCCGTAGGCCTTTCCGAGCGCGATCATCACGCTGGTCGACAGCGCGTTGAGTGTGATCTTCTGGGACGTGCCCGCGGTCAACCGCGTGGAGCCGGCGAGCACCTCGGGCCCGGTCAGCAGCTCGATCATCAGGTCGGCGGACGCCTCGCTGCCGGGATTGTTCACGATCGCGACGGTCAGCGCGCCCACCGCGCGCGCGTGCTGCAGCGCCCCGAGCACGTACGGCGTGCGGCCCGATGCCGTGATCCCGACGAGCGCGTCGGCAGCCGTCAGGTCGGCGAGATCGGCGGCGTCGAACGTGTCCTCGGCGCCCTCGATTGCGTCGGTCAGTGCCGCCGGCCCGCCGGCGATCACGCCGCGCACCAGGTCGGTGCCGAACGTCGGCCCGCACTCGGCCGCGTCGAGCACACCGAGCCGCCCGGGCGTTCCGGCGCCGACGTAGATCAGCCGGCCTTTGCGCTCCAGCCGCGCGGTGATCGCCTCGGCCGCCCTGGCGATTTGCGGGACCGCCGCTTTTATTGCGTCGTGTGCCTCGCCCTCAGCGGCGACGAGCAGCGCGACGACGTCGCTGATGGGCCGCGCGTCGAGGTCGTCGAGGTCCGGCCTTACGGCTTCGGTGGCGAGCGCGTCGAGGGGTTGTGCGCCAACGGCTTTGGCTTGCACGCGGATCAGGTGCGGCTCGTGGATCGCGCCCAGCCGCAGCGCGCCGTCTAGCGAGTCGCTGGCGGGCGGGACGAGGTCGAGGTGTTCGCGCAGCGCCTTGGCGCCGGCCAGGCCGCCGACCATCGCCACAGGGCCATGCCCGACCGCGTGGACGGTCGCGGCGAGCGCGTCGGCGGCGGCATCGACGATTGCCAGCGCCACGGCGTCGCCGTCGGCTGCGAGGACCTCGGGCGCGAAGGACGCGAGCGCGGCAGCGTCGTTGAGCTGCGCGGGCCAGGTCTGCGGCGCACCGAAGCGGGCGCGGGCAGCGTCGAGCAGCACGGTGGACGGGCCGCGGCCGTCGTGGGCGCGCAGCGCCGCGCGCAGCCCTTCGGCGCCGATCCACGCACCGCCGCCCTCGTCACCCAGCCACGGGCCCCAACCGTCGGCGGTCCGCAGCGTGCCACTCGCATCGATCGCGAGCGCGACGACGCCGGTGCCCACGATCAGCACGACGCCCGGTTCACCGTTCAGCGCGCCCGCGTGCGCGATCACGGCGTCGCTGGTCACCGCGACGCGTTCCACTCGCAGCGAGGCCAGCAGCGAATTACCAAGCGCCCGTGCCGCTTCCGGCGCCGCCAGCGCTCCGGCGGCGCCCACGATCACCTCGTCGGCCGGGCCTAGCTCGCGGGCGACAGCTCGGATCGCCGCTTCCGCGGCCCGCACGCCGCCAGGCGACGCAAGCCCCGGTGCGCCTAGTCCCTCGGCCCTCCGGCCGCCTGCCGCGGCCCGGCACGACGTCTTACCAAGGTCGACGGCGAGGATCACGGCATTCATCTTTCCAGCAGCGGTCGGGCCGGCGTCACATCCGCCACAAGTGCCTCTCGGCGAGGAAACATGCTTTCTGCCCAGAGCGGCTGGCGCTTGTACTGTGGCGCCATGCCCAGCGTGCAGATCAACGACGTTCCTGAAGACACCCACCGCATCCTTCGGGAGCGCGCGGCGCGCGCGCACCAGTCCCTACAGGAATACCTGCTGAGCTATCTGATCGCCGAAGCGAATCAACCCACTTTGGATGAGGTTTTCGACCGCATCGGCGCACGCCGTGGTGGCCGGGTATCTTTTGCGGCTGCTGCCGATCACGTTCGGGCGGAACGTGATCGTCGTTGATGCGAGCCTGTTGGCAGTGGCTGAAAGTCGTTGCGGCTCAGAGATGTGAGCGCAAAAACTCCAGCACTTCGTCAATTTTGGCGAAGCTGCCGAGGTGGCTTTCGCCCTCGCGCAGGATTAACTCGGCGTCTTGCAGGCGCGAAACGGCCGTGTGGACGCCGTCGACAGGGACGACGTGGTCCATGGCGCCGTGCCACCATCGCACGGGCACCTTCACGTCGACCAACCGAAAACCCCAGTCCCGCCCCAACAATCGGGCATCGTCGACCATGGCCAGGCAGCGGCCTCGGAAGCAGTTGACCATGTCGTCGACGAAGATCGCCTCGATTTCCGGATCTGCGAGCACGCGCCGGTCGACCTCGGGCCACATGCGGGTGTACAGCCGATAGCCGAAATGCGCAAAGGGGATCAGCGGCGCCAGCAGCAGAGTGCACAGCACGGCCAACGGCCGGCGCAGCTGCGTCAGAATCCGGCCGAAGCGGTGAGCGACCGCGGTGGCACCGCCCGGAGTTGCCTCGGGACCGGCGGCCGGCACGGTGCCGTCCAGGATCGCCACCGCAGCCACCCGATCAACGACCGGGGGCAGCGCGCCGCACGCCAGCGCGAACGGACCGCCGCCGGACATACCGATGACGCCGATCCGCTCGGCGTCGAACGCATCAACGGCCTGCGCGATGTCGGCGACCCAGTCGGTCACCGCGGAGTAGCGGTGCCCATCGGAGAGCCCGGTGCCCGGCCGCTCGACGACGATGACCCGCAGTCGGAGTCTCTCGGCGGCACGCCGCCCGGCCACCGGGAACTGGCGACGGGCGCCCAGTGTGCCGTGGAACCACAGCACGACGGGGCCGTTGGGGTCACCGTATTCGGCGTAGCCGAGATGGCGACCGTCGGAAAGTTGGATTTGGCCCTCCGCGCGTGGCTTTTCGACGCGCGGCACCAGGGGCGGTTCCCGCATGGGGTTCGTCGGTTTCATGGGCCCTCGACTGTGTAGGTGGTCCGTCGAGTGTCTCATCCCGGCTTGGTTGCGGTAACCAGGCGCGTCGAAACCCATGGCCCGCCAAACCACTTTCGCCATCCGACGCTTCGGCGTTGCACGTCGTTCGAACCGCGTTCACGTGAAAGTCTTGCGCGCTGGCAGGTTGCCCGCAGATCGGCTGTGGCAGACGAGGCTGCTTCCGGACCATGCTGCGAGGGCAGCGGATCACGTCGCGATACAGATTGCTTGACCGCGGGCTGAGACGTGGGGGGACGAGCCATCATTTCCGCAGTCGCATTACGAACTTAAGCCGAGCGAAGCCAGTCTTCGATTGCCTGGCGATCACCCACAGGGTCTTCCACGCAGCCAGACATGGTGGCGCGACTGACAAGGAATGAAGTGAACAGACCGACGAGGTCACTACGCTCGAGACCAGGTCTCAGATTTCCCGTCCAAAGCAGACTCTGTAGTAAGTAATTCAAGCCTTTACGACCAACTTGCTTGTCACATTCAGCCGCCCAGTCACGCGCTTGCTTACTCAAGAGATTCAGCTCTCGAATGCCGGGTTTAGTCTGATCGATACCAAGCGTTTGCCAACTATCTACGCTAAGCACCTCCTCCGCAGCGTCGAACAGATCACCCATTCGTGCACGGCTGAAAGCCGGCAAATCCTTGTCAGATCCACGGAGCCGGACCACGACTGGCGGCACATCTTCCTCCCCAACGCCGGGGGTGTGACTTCGATCTGGGATCTTTTGACCGGGCGGAATCACCATGCCTGGTGGCACCGGATCGATCGTCACATCAGGCACCGCAGCGCGAACCAAATTTGTGAAAGTGTGATAGCCACCCCAATCAGCCGTGACGCCCGCATCGAAACTTGCTTGCACTCGCTGTGCAATTTCAGCGAGGATTGCGGGTTTTGACAGGCCATGCACGACGCGATTTGTCTCGGCGATGAGCGCGGTAGCAAGTGAGTTGGAGTCCCCTGCCGAGATCTCTTTTACCTCAGGCTCCGCGGCGGTCTGCGAAGCATCGGCTTCATTTAGTGACTGCTGAGCCAACAGGTCAAGTTCATCCCGGAGATCCTGCGCTATGTCGTCGACGGCAGCCAGTAGATCGGCCATTCGACGCGCGAGCTTAGTTGCGTGTAGCGGTAGGCTGAAGCCCGGCTTATAGGTATCTTCGTGTGTGAGTTCGCCCCAACCATTTTGAAGCAAGGTTCGCGCTTGTAACTCACCTATGACAGGCACCCAACCCTGTGGCGTGGACAGCAATGTTTGGATATTTATGTGGTACGCACGGTACCCTGATTCTTTGGGCTCATCGACATACTTTTTTTCCGATTCCGGTAATATACATAGCCACTCGTACTCGTCTTCCGATGACGGAAGTTCCGCAATCAATAATCTAAACTTATCCATATCGCAGTTATTGTGACACGTTACGCGTATTCCTACTAAATCATCGATTAGCGGCGGAATGTCATCGAGTGTATTAATTTGATCGCGATATTCATCTTTCAGCATCTTGGTCCACACCCTGTTAATGCCTTTGACACGGGACGACGCCACGACGAATCGTTTTCGGTCGGAATCACTGAGCTCTCGGTCAAGCCACTCATTAAGGAGCCTATCGAAAGTTTGTCTTGCGACCTCCAAACGCGTCTCCGCTGTCCGCTCGTACCATTCGTCAAATTCTTCGTAGGTGAACCCGAACGGCGATTCGGGTAGAGCGATTTGTAGCCTCTTTCGACGGCGCGGGCTAGGCATCAGAGGCCTGCGACTGCGAACGAGGCATCATCCGACTCGCGGCAACTAACGAGACGATTCACGCGAAAGCATTTGGACGGCATGTCGTTCCCCCAATCGCTTGATTCCTGCCAGCATGCTCCGGCGTGGCCGACAGTCCTTAGCACACTGCTCGTCAGGCTAGGCGATGCCTTGTGTGAACACGTCCGATTGGACATAGCTGTCTGGAAGAACGAGGCACGTCGGCGGATGAGGATTACGATTTGCCGCCGAGAATCTAGTGCGGCAAGTGCCAATCCTGCACGCGTTACCGGACCAGCCTCACGTGTGTAGCGCCCGGAACGGGGGACCAAGTTGCACGTGATCTTTAGTGCCGAGGATTCGACTCGCTGATGAGGTATTCCAGCGCATCGATCGCTTCGCGGAGTTCATCGACCAGCCAGTTGTGGATGCGTCTGGAGTACACGTCGAGTAGCGACTCGTAGTACCACAGATGCTGTTGGGGGTCCGTGACATTAAACCGCTGCCACAGCTCATCGCCGAGGGCACGGAAATCCCGCAAGATCCCATGCGCGTTGTGCAGCTTGTCGGCGACCGACACCAGCAGCGCGCTTTCCGACGCCTCGGATAGGTGGTTGATGTAGTTCTCTTTGCGCTCGCGCCAAGGCGGCTTCGGCGTCACTACCGTGTCGCTGCATTCCTCGACGATGCTGGCCACCTCGTCACCGAACTTTTGACGGATTTCAGCCAGCGTCTTCTCACCGCCTTGGTCTTCGGCTGTGTCGTGCAGCAGCGCTGCGATCGCCTCCACCTCAGTGCCATCGGCCTCGATGACATAACCGGCCACCGACAGCAGGTGCCCCAGATACGGGATCTCACTGCCCTTTCGGGTCTGATCGCGGTGCTTGTCGGCCGCGTAGGCCATCGCCTCGTCGAACCGCTCAGTGAGCCGCGGCGACGTCGTCTGACTGGTCATTATTGACTCCTTTCAACCCCACTCTGGCACGTGCGTACGACAACGCTGTCGAACTGGCCATCGTCAACGCTGTGGTACCGGCGTACGACAAATAAGCCGAACCGCCCATCCTGTTGCTGCCGCCGTCTAACGTGGCCAGCAATGGCGCTTCATCTCTTTCGTCACGATCGCACGCGAATCGGCGGTGGGCGTTCCTGCTCACCAGGCGGCATCGCAGCGAGCGATTTTGGCCCACAATCTTCCACGTTCTGTCGGTGAGCCCTGGCATCGTGGATGATGTGTTGGACGTCATGATCGGTCGGCTTTCGGAATCCGGGGGGCTCGCTGCCGCTAGCAGTTCGCCGCTGTCGTCGCCCATAAAGCAGATCTCGGAGCCGAGTGCGCCGGGCTCAACGCGCAGTCCCCGAAGTGGTGGTATGACAGTAGATTCCGACAACGCGCTCGCGTTTTTGAGAGCCTGGCAGCTGGCCTCTTATCGCGGCTATGCGATAGCTGAGCGGAGATTAGAACGTCGACTCATTGTTCAAACGCTCCTTGCCAGGGTCACGTCGGAGCGTCTCAAGACCGCAGGGCTCCTACTCGTCGCCGACGACGGCGCACTCAAGCGATGGACGCAATTGCTGGGAGGCGATGGCGGGCTCCCTGAGGGATGGGCAGTTCAAACGTGCCCTGCGCTCCTCGAAGATGCGGGTCGTGTGAGATCCGATTGTGTAGTGATCGCCGACGAACTCGAGGTCTACCTGAATGATGATGTTGTCGCGTCCCTGACCAGTGCACGGGCCGTCCTTGGACTGTGCGCGTCACCCAATGGACTTGGCGACGCGGTTCATCTGCGTAAGTACATCGGTCGTGCACTCGACCCGAATATGCCGGGGGGACCACTTGATCTGTACCCACTCGCAATCGACACCCGAGTAGACACGGTTGAATCCGGCCAGGAAGAGTTAGAAGAAGTCCGCGAGCAGCTTTTTGCGCTCAAGGACCCCGAAGATCTTCTTGCCTACTACCTAGCTGAAATACAGAAGTTCTCACTTCTGAGGCCAGAGGAAGAGATTGAACTCGCTAAACAGATCGAGGCTGGTCTATTTGCCGAGAAAATACAAACTGAAGCATTCAGACTGCGGTCACGGGTTTCGCTGACGTCCGACTACGAGTTAGATGCCATTGCAGCCGACGGCCAGGCGGCCAAAAAGCGATTCATCACGAGCAATCTCCGGCTCGTTTACCACCTTGCCCGCCGCTACAGTCGCCGCATGGAGATCATGGATTTGATCCAAGAGGGCACGCTCGGACTTATCCGGGCTGTCGAGAAATTCGACTACACACAAGGTAACAAGTTTTCAACATACGCGACATGGTGGATTCGTCAGGCTATCACTCGCGCGATAGCCGACCAGGCGCGGACAATTCGGATTCCGGTGCATCTTTGCGAATCCGATGACCCAATAATGGCAGAGTGGACGCGGCGAGTGCAGGTTGGTGAGAACATTGCAGCAGCCGACTTAGCAGCGGTTCTCGGCCTCGATAGGAAGAGTGTCGAGTCCGCCCTACACCGAAACAGGCCACTATACAGCCTAGAGGTGATGGCCGAGGAAGAGATTGACCTGGTGGACCCGCAAGATCTAAGCACTGATCATCAGATGGACCACTCATTACTTCAGGACCAGATTCAGTCTGTACTTGAAACACTTTCGGAGCGCGAAGCAGGAGTCATTCGACTACGCTACGGGCTTGTCAACGGCGAGCCGTACACGCTCGAAGCAATCGGAAGTGTGTACGGTTTGACGCGAGAGCGAATTCGGCAAATAGAGTCTAAAACGATGTCAAAGCTACGTCACAGTTCGCGATCTGCCGTCCTCCGCGAATATTTCGAAGGAATTATTGACCCAGAACTATCCGCAGACTTTGGCTAGTGGCGATTGTGACACAGGCCAGCTGTTATTGGGACGATATATCGCCTATGGATCTATATCAGTCGCATTCGCCGATATCGAGCAGGCGGCGAATGCGCTGATAGCTCGGTTCGTGTCGTCTAACTCCCCGGCGAGATCGCAGTACCCGTTCTGGCGGCTCTGCCATGACGGATTTTGGGAGATCGACAACGCCGAGATTCTCGACCTAAATAGTTCAGGTGATCCCAAGATTACCGACCTTCGAAGTCCTAATCATCGGGGACGCTGGACTTCGACAGCCGCCGAGGAGCTGCGCGCCGTCGGCGGCGAGGTGTTTCTCGAGATTGTCCTCGATAGGTACTTCCCGGAGGACAGGGAAGCCGTCCGTGATGCGCTCGGACTTCGAAAGGTCGATTCGGGACCGGGACAATATCAGTCAGCCATCATAACGACCGTGTCTGTTGACGCAGTGCCAGTCGAGGCGTTGCAGCATGAGCGAGCGGAGTTCGAGCGCGCTTCGAGCGGCATTGCGACGCGGAGGGAGAGCCAACTGACAGGCCGTTTCGAAACCTACCTTCGGGCACGCGGGCGAGAGGTTAATAGATACCGAATCTCTTTGCCGGGGTTAGGTTCTCTGTACAGCGATCTTGCCGATGTCACGGATAAGGTTGTGTACGAAGCCAAAGGTGCGGCTGATCGAATGAGTGTGCGGCTTGCGCTAGGCCAGGTTCTCGACTACGGGCGTTTTGTCGATGGCTCGCATCTGGCGGTCCTGCTGCCCGAAGCACCATCGGGGGATATGGTCGAGCCGCTAGAAAGTCACGGCATCGGGTGTGTCGTCGAGGCACAGCCAAACCGCTTCGTGGACATGACAAGCCTTGGACGTTGTCCTTAGGCAAGGATCGCGCAGGCGGGTGAACTCCTACGCCTAACCCTTGCTAAGAGTTCCACAGGGGCGGCAGCGCACCATTCGAAATTGCGAACGTACGAACGCGTGAGGATCCAAGCAATTCCAAATCCCGCCCCGCTACGACGTACTCTTCGGGAGTTCCGCGGGCCAACAGCGATAGTGCCCTTGGCTGCTGACGGCCAAGCCGCACAACACGTCCCAAGCGCTGGATGCGCTGCCGCGGGTTAAGCGTCCCGGAAGTGATGAGCGCCTGGTCGGCATCTGGTACGTCGAGTCCCTCGTCTGCGGCTCTCACGACCACCAAACAATCGGTCCCTCCACCGCGGAAACGTAGGTGGCTGGTATCTCGATCACGTTGATTCATCTTGGAGTGGTCCACCGCAACCGAGATGCCGGCCGTACGAACCAGATCCGCTACATGTTCGGCCTGCTCAATAGTTTCGTTGAAAACGATTGTGCGACGACCCGCAAGTTCACCTGCCAAAAGGAGCCGTTTTACGACCGCGAAGCGTCCGGAACTTCGGGCTAACATGCGGCGGCGCTCCGCGACTAGAGTCGACAATCTTTTGGCGAGAGGGTCATGCTTTGCAGCTCGTTCGACGTCGGCGGACCAATCCTGGTGCGCAAAGAGTTCTGGCTGCTTGACGGTGAGGTCGGTCTTGATTCGGCCGATTCGGAATTCGAGCTGCTCGTACTCGCTAAGCTCGCTACCTGTGAGGTCGATAAGAATATTGACCAACCTCAAGTCAGCGAGAACTCCGTCGTCCATTGCATCCTTCAGGGTGTAGCGGTAGACGATCCCGCCGAGTTCGGGAACCAATACCTCATCGAATCCGTCGTCGCCGCGCTCGGGTGTTGCCGACAGCCCAAGCCGCCAGCGCGCGTCGCCCTCGAATACCCCTCGGTTGTACTCGCTTCCGGCCCAGTGACACTCGTCGACAACCAGCATTGTCGGAAAGCCGAGGTTGTTCCAATGCTTCATCAGGTTGCGCCCGCCCGTTCGGGCTGAGTCCATCACCGCCACGATCACGAGGTGGTCCGGGTTTGGATTGGGAGAGGGCCCGCCGATCGTTCCTATGCGACGGGCCGGGACGACGCGAGCTGATCTGAGCTCACGCAGCCATTGATCTTGCAGTATGCGAGTCGGAACCACGATCGTCGCGCGAGCGCCCTCGACCGCCGTTCGCTTTAGCATCTCGATGGCGAGGCGAGTCTTGCCGGTTCCAGTTGCGGCCGCGATGATTCCACGGCGATTGTTATTCTCCCAAGCCTCCAGAGCTTCTGACTGCCAACGCCGGAGATCGGACATGCGTTAAGTTCCTAATGTTCGACGGCCTCTTGCGAGCGAATAGTAGTGTCGCGGGCATGGCGATCACTCGACCAGCCCTTCGTGCAACGATGGGATCGACGACTTACTACGAAACGACGATGACTGCCCGCGAGCT
>Ga0335075_10018773_pt1 | contig 10246 bp, 10 predicted proteins | sample Lox_Sample_24_FD_206723 | JGI IMG/M metagenome (GOLD analysis project Ga0335075, IMG submission 206723) | Soil microbial communities from Loxahatchee National Wildlife Refuge, Florida, United States - Lox_Sample_2.4 | ecosystem: Environmental > Terrestrial > Soil > Wetlands | place: USA... | reverse complement strand
GTCCCGTCGGCCGCGGCGTTGCCGAACCGCCGGTAGGCGAAGGTCGCCCCGGCGGATTCCACCGTGAGGTTGGGGGCGGTGAGCTGCCCCAGCGTTGACGTAGTCATGGCCCAAGTGTCAGCTCGCCGCGCAGGCGCGGTCCAGGCTCTGGTGGTACTGGTGCCAGCGGGGTCACCCTGCGCTGAGCCTGTCCCTGGCGGTACCGGTATCCGGGCGGTCTGGATGACCGCGGTCAAGGCGGCAGACACTGGTGGGCATGGCAACCGTAGTGGTGACCGGCGGAACCGGGTTCCTCGGCGCGCACACCATCGCCCGGCTGCTCGCGGACGGGCACGACGTCAGGACCACCGTCCGGTCGCTGTCGCGCCGGGCCGTGGTCGAGTCGATGCTCGCGACCGCCGAAGCACCTCGGGCGACGGGTGTGAGCTTCTTCCGTGCCGACCTGACCGCCGACGCCGGCTGGGCAGAGGCGTTCGCCGGCGCGGAGTACGTGCTGCACGTCGCCTCCCCGTTTCCCCGCGCCCGCCCGCAGCACGAGGACGAGCTCCTCGTCCCGGCGCGCGACGGCGCGCTGCGGGTGCTGCGCGCGGCACGGGACGCGGGGACGAGGCGGGTAGTCCTCACCTCCTCGTTCGCCGCCGTCGGCTACGGCCACGGCGGCTCCGAGCGCGTCTACGACGAACGGGACTGGACGGACACCGCTGGTTCCGACGTGACCCCTTACGTCAAGTCGAAGGCCGTCGCCGAGCGCGCAGCCTGGGATTTCATCGCCCGCGAGGGCAACGGTCTGGAGCTGTCGGCGGTGAATCCGGTCGGCATCTTCGGGCCGGTGCTCTGTCCCGACTACTCCAGCTCCGTCGCCATCATCACCACCATGCTCACGGGCGGGATGCGGGCGGCGCCGCCGGTGTGGACCAACGTGGTCGACGTCCGCGATGCCGCCGACCTGCATGTCCGCGCGATGACCGCGCCGCAGGCGGCCGGTGAGCGATATCTCGCCCTCGCGGGGGAACCGATCTCGTTCCACCAGATCGCCGCCACCCTGCGGGCGCGGCTCGGCGACGCCGGTGCGAAAGCACCCGCAGGCACCGCCCCGGCCTGGCTGATCCGCGTCATGTCCCGCCTCTCCCCGCCGCTGGGGGAGATGGTCCCCCAGCTGAACGTCATCCGACGGGCGAGCAACGCCAAGGCGCGAGGCGAGCTCGGCTGGTCGCCCCGGTCCAACGACGACGCCGTCACCGCCACCGGCAAGAGCCTCAACCGCCTCGGACTGCTCAACTAGGGCCCCAAGCTTCAAAACAGGGAGGCGGACGCGATGACCACTGCCGATGTGTGGACTAGACTTAGTTTAGTCCTTATAGTGGATCTATGACGACGACCGTGAACATCCATGAGGCGAAGACGCACCTGTCCCGGCTGCTTGAGCAGGTCGCCGCGGGCGAGCGCGTGGTGATCTCCAAGGCTGGCAAGCCGATTGCGGATCTCGTGCCCCACCAGGCGGTCAGCGTGACATTCGGCGGCCTCAAGGGTGAGGTTGCCTACACCGACGACGCTTTCGGCATCGACCCGGACATCCAGGAGATGTTCTACGGCGATGCTGCTTCTTGACGGCCAGGCCCTGCTGTGGCTGCTGGACGACAGCCCGCGGCTCGGGCCGCAGGCCCGGCAGGCCATTACGTCCTCTCAGGGCGTCCATGTCTCGGCGGCGACAGTATGGGAGCTGACGATCAAGAGCATGCTCGGCAAGCTGACCGTGCCGCCCGACCTGAGTCAGAAGCTTCCGGGTCAGGGCCTGCAGCTGCTGAGCGTCACCGCTGAGCACGCCGAGGCGATCCGCGAGTTCCCCGAGCTGATCCGGCACGATCCGTTCGACCGCCTCATCGTCGCCCAGGCGTCCCGTGCCGGGCTGCAGCTGCTGACCGCCGACCACGTGCTGCTCGACCTGCACCGCGGCTTCATCGTCGATGCGTCACGCTAGCCGCTCGCGATCGCCCGGGAAAGATGATGCCCCGCCGTTCCCCAAGTCCGGCGGGGCATCTCAGCGGGCCCGGCTAGCTCACCGGGCGTTCCACTGGCCGGTCTGCGGGCCCATCCCGGAGTCGAGGGTGAACTGCACGGAGACGATCTTCGCTGACTTCGGCACCTCGAAGACGATGCACCCCAGCCCCGAGGACCCCGGCGCGATGTTCTCCTTCGCCGCGAACGACTGGCACCCGTTCACGGTGTCGATGATGCTCGCGTCGTAGGACTGGCCGGCGGAGTCGACGACCTCGGCTCCGTTCGACGGGGAGTCGGAGTAGGCGGCGGACCCGGTGTCGGCGAGCCGGAACTGCGCGGCGTAGTACAGGTCGCCGGACGGCGCGTCGTCGAGGCCCGAGCCGTCCGGGGTGGCGCTGGCCATGACCTTCGTCAGGGTCACGCTCATCTGCTCGCCGTTGCCGTAGCCCGCCAGGGTGATGGCGGATCCGATCCCGGCCGTCTTCGGCGCGGCGCTCGCGCCCGGGTTTGCGCCCGTAGCCGTCGCGGCCCCGGTGGTCCCCGTGGTGTTGACGGTGTGGCCTCTGCCGCTGTTCGCGACGGCGATCCCGATGATCACAACGACCAGGCCCGCGATGCCGCCGGCGATCTTCCGCCCCAGGTGACGCTTGCGGGGGCGCGGCCCCTGCGGGGGCTGCTGTCCCTGCCAGGGGGGCTGCCCCGGGTACTGCGGCTGCGGCTGGAAGGGCTGCTGCCCGTAGCCCGGCTGCTGCCACTGCTGGCCCTGCGACGGCCAGGGGGCCTGCTGCTGCGGCGGGCCGCCCCCGAGGCGCTGCTGGTGCGCGCCCGGGTCGTACTGCTGCGGCTGCCAGGCCCGTTCTTGCGTGTACTGCTGTCCGTAGCCCTGCTGCGGGCCACGCCGCCAGTCTTCGCCGTCCGTCATCCTTACCCCACCCCTGGTCCGGAACGTCCTGAAGGCGCGGAATGCGCCCCCCCGCATTGCTGGACGCGCCAGGCGATGAGCAGGTGCACGCCGTGACGGTGCCGGTCCCGTGTCGTTGCGGGGACGTTACAGAGAGTCCCTACTGCGAGGGAATCGGGGGGCCGCGAAATGGCCGGGTCGGAACCCTCCCTAACGCAGGAAGGGGCTGAGGATCTCGCGAACGCAGGCGATCGTGCGCGAGGCAGCGGGGCCGAAGTGAGCGATGACGCTGAAATGCTCGCGCAGGTGCAGCACGGGCATGCGGTCGCGCCAGTCGCCCGGGGAGGGATTGAGCTCCTGATAGACCTCGAAGAACCGGTCCGAGGCGGGCGGGCGGGGGTTGCTCCACAGCATCGACAGGTCGACCTCCGCCCAGGTGAACGAGACGGCCGGGTCGATGACGGCGATCCGGCCGTCCGACTCGGCCACCAGGTTGCCGGTCCACAGGTCGCCATGGGTCAGGACTGCGGGTGCGGCCGGGATGATCTCGGGCAGCCGGGCGCACAGTCGCTCGACGGCGCGCCGGTCAGCGGCGGTGAGCGCCTTCTCGACGGCCGGCTCGCTCAGATAGCGCAGGAGCCGGTTCTCGGCGAAGAAGTCATGCCCGTTGGCGGTCCAGGTGTTGACCTGGCGCAGTCGGCCCAGCCAGCCGTCCTCGGGCCAGCCGAACCGGTCGCTGCCCGTGCTGCGGTGCGCGGCGGCCAGATCGCGGGCGAAGCCCTCCCACGCCTGGTCGGTATCGCGGACTTCGGCCAGGGCCTCAAGCAGCAGCAGCCGGCCGGTGACGGCTAGCACGGCCGGGGTGGCCAGGTGCCTGGTGCCGCGCAGCGTGGCCAGGCCATCCGCTTCGGCCCGGAACAGGCCGGGGGCCGCGCCGGTCACGGTCTTGCCGACTGCGGACGTGCCGTCGGCGTAACTGATCAGCCAGGTATCGGCTATGGATCCGCCGGACAGGCGGCGCAGGCCGTTGATGCCCTCCGCGCGGCCCAGCGCGTGCAACTCCTCCAGCAGGACGACGCGGCTGGCCTCGTGGCCCGGCACCATGTGTCCTCCTGGTTTGCAGGCGGCTGAAGCGGCATGCCCGCCCACCATCCCGGATCAGAATCCCAGAACAACAATAGGGACGATACCCCCGTCCTCACCTGAGAGCGGTGGCCAACTGAAAAAATACATTCACTCTTGCTCGCTGAAATGAAAGGTTGCTAACATCGCCCGCAACCCGCTCGGGAGAAGGAGTGCACGATGGTCGCAGTCAACCCTCCACCGGACGACGCGAGTCCGACCGATCAGCCCGACCTGCGCAAGGGCGTTCTCTCGCTCTTCGAGGTCTTTGCCCAGTCCATGGCCGACATGGGGCCGAGCGCGGCGGTCGGCGCCATCTCGGCGCTCGTATTCGCCACCAGTGGCGCCGGGTCATGGCTCGTGTGGGCCCTGGCCACCGTCGCACTTCTGTGCGTCAGCTGCACGCTCTCCTACTTGGCGAAACGCGCCACCACCACCGGCGGCCTGTACGCGCTGCTGGCTCGCGTCGTCAACCCGGGGGCCGGGCTGGTCGTGGCGTGGGTCGAGGGCCTCGCGGTGGCCGCGGCACTGCCCGCGGTGATGTTCCAGGCCGCGATCTTCCTGGGGTCTTACATCGCTCTTCCGCTGTTCGGCCTGCCCGACAACGTATGGACGGCCCTGGTCATCTGCCTTGTCTTCGCCCTGGTTCCCGGCCTCTTCACCTACTACGACATCAGGCTGTCGACGCGGCTGATGCTCATCCTCGAGATGACCTCGATCGCCCTCATCACGCTGCTGATGATCATCGTGCTTGCGACTCATCCCGGCGGCATCTTCAACCACGACGAACTGACGCTGCACGGCCTGTCGTTCCACACCATCCTGCTCGGCGGCACCCTCACGATCTTCGCCTTCAACGGCTTCGAGTCCTGCACCGTCTACGGCCGGGAGGCACGGAACCCGGGGCGGGCGATCCCCGCCTCGCTCGTCGGGAGCGTCGGGCTGGCCGGGCTGTTCTTCGTGTTCTCCTCCTACGTGATCTTCCTTGGCTTCTCCGGGACATCGCACAACGTGGGCACGAGCGCCAACCCGCTCATGGACGTCGCCGACATCGCGGGCGTCAGCTGGCTGGGATACATCGTCAGCCTCGGGGTGATCATCGGTATCTTCTCGGTGATGATCGCCGCCTACGCGGGAGGAGCGCGGTTCTTCCTCACGCTCAGCAGGGAGGGCCTGCTGCCGCGCTCCCTCGGCACCGTGAGCGCGAAGCGCAAGACCCCGATCGGCGCGACCATCTTCATGGGGACGTGGTGCTTCGTGCCGCTGGTGATCGTGTTCGCCATCCACGCGAGCGTCAACAACGCCTACGGCAACTTCGGCAGCCTGGCCGGATACGGCGCCGCGGCCATGTACATCGGCGCGGCTCTTTTCGTCGGCATCTCCGTCATCCATAAGTTCGGCCTGCGGCGACTGGACCTGACCGTGGCCGGCCTCGTGGGCGCTGCCGCGCTCGGCTACGGGATCTACGTGTCCTTCAACCCCCTGGTGCCCTTCCCGGGCGACATCTGGCTGTTCATCTTCTGCGGCGTTGTCGCAGTCGCCTGCGCGAGCTACATCTGGCTCAAGGTGGCCCACCGTGACGTGCTTGCGCGGATCGGGTCCAGCGCCGAGCCGTCGGAGGTCGTGACCGAGCACGCCGCGGACCCGGTCCTGGGGAGGTCTGTGTTATGCGAGCGCTGATCTCGGCCGACATGGAGGGAGCCACCGGGGTCACCTGCCCCGATGACGTGGAACCCGGCAGCAGAAGCTGGGAGCAGTGCCGGGTGCTGCTGACCCGAGACGTCAACGCCGCGGTCGCCGGGCTCTTCGACGCCGGCGCCAGCGAGGTAGTGGTCAACGAGGCCCACGCCACCAAGCGCAACCTGCTGCTTGACCGGCTCGACGAAAGGGCGGTAGCGCTGGTCGGCCGGCACAAGGCCCTCGGGATGATGGAAGGGATAGACGGGGCCGACGTGGTCGCCTTCGTCGGCTATCACACCGGGTCAGGCTGCCGCGGGGTACTCGCTCACACCTATCTGCCGAGCACCATCAGCGGCGTACGGGTCAACGGCAGGAACGCCAGCGAGGGCCGGATGAACGCGATCCTCGCAGCCGAGTTCGGGGTGCCGGTGGTGCTCACCACGGGCGACGACCTCACGTGTGAAGAAGCGCGCGAGTGGTCCACCGAGGTCGTGGCCGTCAAGGATCACGTCGACCGGTACACCGCGCGGTGTCTGTCACCGATGCGGACCGAAGAGGCGATCAGGGCCGGCGCGGCGGCGGGATTGCGGCGCAGCAACCCGCCGGAGCGCCCCAGCGGCCCGTTCGCTTTCGAGGTCGACTTCGATGCGACGCACCCCATCGCAGCGGTGACCGCCATCCCGGGCGTCGAAGCCGTCGGCGAGCGGGGCATCAGGTTCGAACTGCCGACGATGTTCGAGGCGATCCGGTGCTTCAAGGCCGTCACGGTGCTCGCCGCAGCCTCGGTAGAGGAGACGTATGGCTGACAACTGCGACGGTGCCGCGGCCCGGGCAGGCGGTGAGCCGGTCGGGCTGGAGGATGTGCAGAAGGCGGCGGCGACGCTAGCCGGCGTCGCCCACCGCACGCCGGTTCTCACATCGACTCGCCTCGACGGGCGGGCGGGCCGCCGGCTGTACCTGAAGGCGGAAAACCTACAGCGCACCGGCTCGTTCAAGTTTCGCGGCGCCTTCAACCGCCTGTCAGCGCTATCGGCGCAGGAGCGCCGGCGAGGGGTCGTCGCGTTCTCTTCCGGCAACCACGGGCAGGCGCTGGCCCTGGCCGGACAGCTGCTCGACGTCCCGGTGTCGGTCTACATGGCCGGCGACGGGCCGCGGGTGAAGCGGCTGGCCGCGGCCGGCTACGGGGCTAAGGTGCAGTTCTACGGGCCTGACGGCGACCGCCACGCCCTAGCGGCGCAGGCGGCCGCGCAGCAGGGGGCTGTGTTCGTGCCCCCCTACGAGGACGCGCTCGTGATCGCCGGGCAGGGGACGGCCGCTCTGGAGTTGCTTGAGGAGGTGAGCGACCTCGACACGCTGGTCGTCCCGATCGGCGGGGGCGGACTCATCTCGGGGTGTGCCGTCGCCGCCAAGGCAATCAACCCGGCAATCCGGGTCGTCGGCGTCGAGCCCGAAGCCGGCAATGACACTTACCTGTCGGTTGCGGCGGGCCGGCGAATCACCATCGATCTGCCCGACACGATCGCCGACGGGCTGCGAACGACGTCTCCCGGGGAGCGGACCTTCGAGATCTTGACCCGACTGGTCGACGAGGTTGTGCTGGTAAGCGAGGCGGAGATCGTGGATGCGGTCACGACCCTGGCCTTGACCATGAAGACCGTCGCGGAGCCGAGCGGCGCCGTGGGTGTCGCCGCGGTGCTAGCCGGCCGGGTCACCGGCCGGCGGGTCGGTGTGATCCTTTCTGGGGGCAACATCGATGCCGACCGACTCGCCCGGATCATCACCGGTGGTGTAGAGACAGGAGCAGGCACCAAACTGAAATGAGAAACTGGAGACCAACGGCGTGAACACCTCCGGGGGCGCCAGCCCTGAGATCCGGCTTCGAACCGCGCCACTGACGCCCTCGGAGAGCCGGATAGCCAGTGTGATCCTGGACGGCTATCCCGAGTCCGCGCTTCTCACCGCCCAGGCGATCGCCGAGAAGGCCGCTACCAGCCCCGCAACGGTCTCCCGGTTGGCGACGAAGCTCGGCTACCAGGATTTCGCGGAGATGCAGGCCGATCTTCGGCGCGCGCTTCGAGCCCAGCTGTCGTCCCCCAGCAAGCGCCTGCGGGCGCAATCCGGCGCGCCCAAGCGGGCCGCGGCCTTGCTCGAGCAGGTCATCGACATCGAGGTCAGCAACCTTCGCCGGACCCTGGAGCTCACCGACCGCGGCAAGCTCGAGGAACTCGTGGAGCGCCTCGGCCGGTCGCGGCAAGGGCGGGTCTACGTAGCCGGCTCCAAGAAGGCCGGCGTGGTCGCGCGCTACTTCACGGTCCAACTGAGCCAGCTCCGACCCCGCGTGCACCTGCTCCGATTGGACGACACAATCGCCGACCAGCTGATCGACCTCGCCCCCGGAGACGTGGTCGTCCTGTTCGAACCGCGCCGGACCACCAGGCACGCCGTGAAGTTGATCGAGGCGGCCAAATCGCGCGGGGCGACCGTGGCCGTATTCACCGACGAACGGCCGCCCGCGGTGCTGGCCGAGTCGGACTTCGTCTTCCCGACGACCGTCGACGCGGTCAGCATGTTCGACTCCTACGCCGGCATCTTCGCGCTCTGCGGTGCCATCCTCGCCGCCCTGATCGGGCGCAACCCGGCCGAGGCGCGCACCCGGGCCGAGCACCTTGACGCGCTCAACCTGGACTTCGACACCTGGCTGGACGAACGGTGAACGACGAGCTTCCTGACAGCTTCCGTAAAGCCCTGGCCGCCATCGTGGGCGAGCAGCATGTGCTGGAGGACGACGCTGCCGCGGGGTTCTCCGTCGACTGGACCGGGAGGTTCCAGGGCCGGGCGCTGGCTGTGGTCAGACCGCGAGACACCGCCGAGGTCGCGGCCGTGCTGACGCTGTGCACGCAGGCCGGCCGGCCCGTGGTTCCGCAAGGCGGGAACACCGGGCTAGTCGGCGGCGGCGTGCCGCTGCACGGCGAGGTGGTGCTCAGCCTTACCCGGCTGAAAGAGCTCGGCCCGGTGGACCTGGACGCGTCTCAGGTAACAGCCGGGGCCGGGGCGACCCTGGCGCGGGTGGGGGCCGCCGACCCGGGGCTGGACCTGGGGATCCAGATCGCCAGCCGGGACAGCGCGACGGTCGGCGGGGCGGTGGCGACCAACGCGGGCGGGGTTCGGGCGCTCCGTTACGGGCCGATGCGCGCGCAACTACGGGGCATCGAGGCGGTGCTTTCCGACGGCATGGTCGTGTCGCACCTCGCGGGCCTGGTCAAGGACAACACCGGCTATGACTACCCGTCGCTGCTGGCCGGGTCCGAGGGCACGCTCGCCGTTATCACCAGGGCGCGGCTCCGGCTCGTCCCGCGGCCCCGAGACGGCGTGACGGTGATCATCGGGTGCGATGGCCTCGACGAACTGCACGCGCTGGCGCTGGCGGCCGTCCGCCGCGTGTCAGGGCTGATCTCGGCTGAGTTCTTCACCCAGGCGGGCCTGGACATCCTCGCAACGCGGGCGGGACTCACCCCGCCGCTGCCCCGCCCGTCGCCGGCTTACCTGCTGCTTGACGCGGCCGGACCTGGCGCGCTCGACGACCTTGCGGACGTGATCGGCGAACGCGAGGCGGCTGTCGGCGAGGCCGCCGAGGACCGGCGGCGCCTCTGGTCCTACCGGGAGCGGCATCCGGAGGCGGCAGGCTTTCTCGGCGTGCCGATCAAGCTCGACGTCTCTGTCCCGGCCGCGCAGTGGACCCGGCTGGCAACAGAGGCCGCCGGCGCGGTCACGGTCGTCGATCCGGGTGCCCGGGTGATCACATTCGGGCATGTGGCCGACGGGAACGCGCACATTAACATCGTGCCCGGGTCCGAGACCCCCGCCGATGGACGGCACGAGGACGCGGTGTTCTCGCTCGTCGCCTCCCTCGGCGGCTCGATCTCGGCCGAGCACGGGATCGGCGCGCTCAAAGCACGCTGGCTCGAGCTGGCCAGGACCCCCGCCGAACAGGCGTTGTTCGCCAGGATCCGGCATTCCCTCGACCCGGCCGGCACGCTGAATCCGCACGTTCTGCCCCGAAGGTGAGATCACCCTGCTGTGCGAGCGGCACGCGCCTTTCGTGGTCGGCCCGTGAACGAGCTGCCTCACGGCACGGTGTACGCCACCAGCTGCGGATTGCCGCCGCCGCCCTTAGCCGACGTCTCCGGCCCGCCGGCCGGCACCAGCACGGTGTTCCCGAACACGGCCAGCGGCGCGTTGGTCGTTGTCGGCAGCGTGTGCCGGTACACGATCGCCCCGGTCGTCCGGTTGAGCGCGATCAGCGTGCCGTTCCACAGCGTGGTGAACACCAGGTCGTTCGACACCGTGACCGCGCCAAGCGGCAGCGAAGACACCTTGGTGTCCCACTCGACCGCCCCGGTCGCGAGGTTCAGCGCCTCGACGTCACCGCTCGACGTACCGCCCCCCGACGCGTCGCCGTCGACCGAGCTCATCGTGGTCGACTTCAGCGCCACGTTGATCGCGGCGGCGTACACGGTGCCGTCGGCCACCGCCATGTTGGTCAGC
>Ga0335075_10018772_pt1 | contig 10246 bp, 8 predicted proteins | sample Lox_Sample_24_FD_206723 | JGI IMG/M metagenome (GOLD analysis project Ga0335075, IMG submission 206723) | Soil microbial communities from Loxahatchee National Wildlife Refuge, Florida, United States - Lox_Sample_2.4 | ecosystem: Environmental > Terrestrial > Soil > Wetlands | place: USA: Florida... | reverse complement strand
CAGGTCAGCGCGCCAGGATCGGTGTCCAGGAGCGGCCGGTCCAGCTTCGGCGGCGTCTTGAACGCAGGCGTGCTGAGATCGAGCATGTCCAGCATGTTGTGAGCGCCGCCGTCGCGGTGGGTCATGGCGGGCAGATTCCACTTGGTCTCGAGGAACGCCAGGATGCTGGTGTGGTCGAACACGTTGTGTGACACGTAGTTCGCACGCGCCCAGGGCGAGACGATCGCGGCGGGCACCCGGAAGCCGTACTGCCTGAAGCCCGTGTACACGGGTGTGCCGTCAGGCGGGATGTCATCTGGGGCAGGCGCGGCCGGCGGGACGACGTGGTCGTAGTAGCCGCCGTGCTCGTCAAACGTCCACAGCAGCAGCGTGTTCTCCCACCCCGGCCCGCTCATCACCGCGTCGATCACAGTGGCCGCGAACTGCTCGCCGTAGGCAATGTTCTGCGGGTTCTCCTCAGAGTTCTTGGAATAGTCCGGCTCGACGATGCAGAAGCCCGGCAGCGTGCCCTTCTTGGCAGCCGCAAAGAAGTCGTCAGTGTCCTTCAGCGCGTCCGGATGCCTGATCAGCAGCTCGGGGAACAGCTCCATCGTCCCAGTCGGCAGGATGGAGTCGTACCGGGAGAAGTAATCGGCAAAGGAGACCCCGGCCTTGTGCAGGTGGTCGAAGATCGTGCCGTTGGCCGGGTAGGACAGCGGGTCCGGCACGCCGTCGTTGATCATGCCCAGTGACGTTGCCGCGATCAGGTAGCGCCGGTTCGGGAAGGTCTGGCCAAGCACCGAGCAGTGGTAGTGGTCAGCCAGCGGGAACGTCGAGGCCAGCGAGTAGTAGAAGGGCAGGTCGGCCTTCTCCCAGTAGCCCATCGACACCGGACCGCTGCCGGACTCGACGAAGCCGTTCAGCTTGCCGCCCGCCAGCTGGATATGCGCGTTCTTCCAGGTCTGGCTTGGTGCTCCAGATATCTGGCAGGTCGTGGGCATCCGGAACGCATGCTGGATCTTGCCGTCCGCATACGGGTTCTGCGCAGTCGGCTTCCCGTCGGATCCGAGCGTGAACCCATCAGCCCCCAGGCGCTGCAGCATGCCGAGGTGATTGTCGTAGGAGTGGTTCTCCATCATCAGCACGACGACATGCTTGATCTGCGGGATCGTATCGGTCCCCGCCTTCAGGTGGGGATACGGCAGCGTGCCAGGCGCTCGCGCGGCAGCCAGAGCCGCACCTGACTGACCCGTGCCTGCCTCGGCTATGCCTGACTGCCACGCACCGGCCCCGGCCGCCCCGACTGCTAATGCGGCTCGCAACATTGACCGGCGGCTCGCATGAGGCTGTCTAATCACGTTGTCCTCCCCGGTGGTGAGAGGAGCTTCTCAGGCACCCGACTGCGCCGCAAGTGCCTGCGCCAGCCAGGCCAGCCCGTGCGGCGCGCTGTCGAGCACGGTGATGTGACCGGCGTCCGGGATGACCCGCAGCTGCGCAGCCGGGCAGTGCGAGGCGAGCCACTCGCCGTGCGCGCAGGGCACCATCTTGTCGTCGGCGCCATGCATGACGAGAACCGGGACGGTGATGGCAGCCGGAGAGAGACCCCACGGCTGCACGCTGGCGAGGGTGTCCTCGGCGTAACCCTCGTTTCCCTGCTGCATGGCCTGGCCAGCGACACCCGCCAGCCAGGACCACCGCTCGCCCAGCGCGGCCACGTCGGCCGCGGTGAAGAAGGCGCCCACGGCTTCAGGCTCGGCTTGCGCCCAGTGCGCTTCGAGTGCAGCCCGGCCTCCTGCGGCCGCCCGGTTCTCCGCCGCGATGCCCGGCGACGAGCCGGCGAACCAGTCCAGGCCGTCCGCGTCGAACGGCGCGGGCGCGGAGACGCTGACCGCGGCGGCGACGAGGTCCGGCTGCAGCGCTGCGCACGCTAGCGCGTGCGGGCCGCCGCCGGAATGACCGAGAACGACGAGCCTGGTGATGCCGAGCGCGTCCGCGATCGCGGCAACATCCGCGGCGGCCGACGCGACGGTCCGCCCGTCATGCGCGCTCGAGCCGCCGTATCCGGGGCGATCGTAGGAGATCCAGCGAAGGCCGTTCGCCGCGGCTGCCGCGAACAGCGGCTCAGGCGGCGAGCCGATATTCGGTGATCCGTGCAGCCAGAGGACCGGGACCGGCGAGCCGGACCTGCCCCGGTCGCTGTCGTTCCCGTCCTCGCCTGTGGTGTCAAGGAAGCCAGTGTCGTAAAAGTGGAGGGTCCGGCCGTCGGGCAGGTGGATGTCAGCCTCGGTCACCATGCCACGAGCCTAAAGCGAGCTGGCGGGCAACTGGCCTATCGTTGCTCATAACGGCTCACGAAGGGCAGAAGCGGTGGCGCCGGAGATCAACCTCATCGACCCCGACAGCTACCAGCGCAGTGGCCCGCCCTATGAGCAGTTCGCCTGGCTGCGCGAACACGACCCGGTGCACTGGCATGCTGACGGCGGTATGCCTGGCTGGCCGGGATTCTGGGCCGTGACGCGGCATGCGGACGTCGCCCGCGTCTCCCGCCACCCTGAGCTGTTCTCCTCAGCCCGGCGGCTCTCGCTGTTCGGCGAGATCCCCGAGGAGCACATCATCGTGCAGCGCCTGATGATGCTGAACATGGACCCGCCCCAGCACACACGGCAGCGGGCGTTCGTGAATCGCGGTTTCACGCCGCGGATGATCGGGCGGCTGGAGAAGCACATCGCCGAGATCTGCCACACCCTTCTGGACGACGTGGCCGGCCGTGGTGAGGCGGACTTCGTCACTGACATCGCCGCGCCGCTGCCGCTGTACGTGATCTGCGAGCTTGTCGGCGCGCCAGTCGAGGATCGAGGGCGGATCTTCGAGCTGTCGAACCAGCTAGTGGGCTCGGCCGACCCGGAATATCAGGTCGCACCGCGCGCCCAGCAGAGCGCCGCGGCGGAGGTCTACGCCTATGGGGAGGCGCTCGCGGAGCGGCGCCGTGCCGATCCGGCCGACGACATCGTGACCCAGCTGCTCCGGCCGGACGAGCATGGCGAGGCGCTGACTACTGCCGAGTTCGACCTCTTCTTCCTGCTGCTGACCGTGGCGGGGAGCGAGACAACCAGGAACGCAGCCGCAGGCGGCATGCTGGCGCTGTTCGAGCATCCGGACCAGTGGCAGCGGCTGATGGACGATCCGGCCCTGATCCCGGCCGCCGCAGAGGAGATCGTGCGCTGGGTGAGCCCGGTGAACATGTTCCGGCGCACTGCGATGGAGGACACCGAGCTAGGCGGCCAGCCGGTCGCCGCGGGGGACAAGGTCGTGGTGTTCTACCCGTCCGCCAACCGGGATGACTCGGTATTCGCTCAGCCCGGTGAGCTCGACGTGAGCCGCGACCCTAACCCGCATGTCGGCTTCGGCGGCGGCGGACCGCACTTCTGCCTCGGCCGGCACCTGGCCGTGCTTGAGCTGCGCATCCTGCTGACCGCACTGACCGAGCGCATGCCCGGCATCCGGCTGGCCGGCCAGCCGGACCGGCTGCGCTCGAACTTCATCAACGGCATCAAGCACATGCCGGTGCAATTCTGAGCCGTCAGTCGCGGCGCGGGGCCTGGCCGTCAAGCGCTGGGTACTCGACCAGGGAGATAATCCGGCTGGACATGAACCTTGCTGTCCTGACGGGCGTCCCGGTGCGGGTGACCTCGCTGACCTCCACCAGCCCGCGCCGGTTCGCGACCTCGACGCGGCGCCCCGCCCGGGTTGCGCTCACCTCGTAGACGCGCGTGCCGTCGCCGACATCCACCACTATCTCGATCCGGTCACCCTTCACGCACTCACCTCACTGGTCGAACATCCATTCGATGCCCGCAACGGTTCGTCCTGAAACTGCCGCCGCCGGAGCAGTGTCAGACAGTGCCAGCTAGCCTGGTACCGGCGCAGAGTGGCTGATAACAGGGGAGGCCATGATGCCGCGCATCATCGCGTACTGGCTAGCGTCAGCCATCGCTGCCGCAGGCCTGGCATGGATCGCCTGGCAGGGCGCTTCGCATGACCCCGCGACGCTGATCAGCCGGGTCGACGTGATCGCGACTGCGGCAATGCTGGCTGGCCTGCCATTCGCGGTCCGGCGCCGGTTCGGGCCGATGGCCCGAGGCTGGAAGCCGCGACTGCTGCGGGTCGCTGGCTACGCCGTCGTGATCGCGCTGATGGTAGTCAAGCCGCACGTCGAACAGCACGAGCTCGCCGGGATGCAGGGGCTCCGCCTTGCGGGCGTATGGGCCGGCGAGGTCGTCCTGCTGATCGTGCTGTCTGCCTACGTCGCCGCGCTGCTCGCCGTCACCGCGCAGCGCCCGCCAGCCCGCCCCGCAACACTCGCAATCGGTACCGGCGCGGGCGTGATTCTCGGCGTTGCTGCGTACGCATCCCGACCGCTCGCCGACCACCTGCGGTTCGCGAGCGGCTGGCAGACCGCGCTGTTCGACCTAGGCAGGGTTATCGCGGTGCCAGTCGTGGCAGGCGTGGCTGTCGCGGCGGCAGTCCGGGCCGCCCGCAAGATTTCCCGCCGGGAGAATCAGCTCTCCCGCACGGACGTGCGCGCACGGCAGGGCTGTGCGGCCGGCCTGTGCGCCGGCGCCGCTGCGGCTCTCGTTGCCTCGGTGCTCGGCATCAGCACGAGCGCGCTGATGCCGAATGTGGCCAGCAGCCTGCGGTGGACACTGCCGAACGGGCACCTCCCGCCGGGCTCGGCCTCCATCTTCGAGGTGTACTTCACCTGGGCCGCTGCGGGCTATCTGCTGGTGCTCATCAGCTTCCCGCTGCTCGGCGCAGGTCTCGGTGCCTGGGGCGGGCTATTCGTGGCGGACAACCCCAGGCGGCGGCCCGGCGAAGACGGCGGAGGCGGAGGCGGTCGCGGACCGGACGCCCCGGTAGACCCGCCGCCACCTGGCGGTCTCGAGCTACCTGAGGGCCTCGAGCCGGCGTTGTTCGGCGACTGGGACGAGCTGACCGAGTTCCCCGAACTGGCCGCCGACCGTGAGCTTGAGCCAGCCGGCCGCTAGCGGCCGAGACCACCCCGCGAGACGAGCTGCTGCGCGATGATGTTGCGCTGGATCTCGTTGGTACCCTCGCCGACGATCATCAGCGGCGCGTCGCGGAAGTACCGCTCGACGTCGAACTCGGTCGAGTAGCCGTAACCGCCGTGAATCCGCACCGCGTTCAGCGCGATCTCCATGGCAGCCTCGGAGGCGAATAGCTTCGCCATCCCGGCCTCCATGTCGCAGCGCTCGCCGGCGTCATAGCGCTCGGCCGCGAACCTGACTAGCTGGCGGGACGCGGTGAGTTTCGTCGCCATGTCGGCGAGGTACGCGCCGACCTGCTGGTGCTTCCAGATCGGCTGGCCGAAACTCTCGCGGTCCTGTGCATAGCGCAGCGCGTCGTCGAAGGCAGCCTGGGCCACGCCGATCGCCCGCGACGCCACCTGGATCCGGCCGATCTCCAGACCCTTCATCATCTGCGCGAACCCGCGGCCGGCCGACCCGCCGAGCAGCGCGCCGGCCGGCGCGTGATAGTCGGCGAACGACAGCTCGCAGCTCTCCACTCCCTTGTAGCCGAGCTTGGGCAGGTCGCGGGATACCACCAGGCCGGGCCCGTGCTCGACCAGCAGGATGCTGACGCCGCGATGCCGCGGGACCGCCTCAGGCTCGGTCTTGCAGAGCAGGGCGATCAGCTGGGACCGCCGGGCGTTCGTAATCCAGGTCTTGGCGCCGTTGACCAGCCACCCGCCGTCGGGCTGCGGCCTGGCGACCGTGGTCATGGCCTGCAGGTCGGAACCGCCGCCTGGCTCGGTCAGCGCCATCGTGGCGCGCACTTCGCCGGTCGCCATCCTGGGCAGGTACCGCAGCTTCTGGTCGTCGGTGCCGAACGTCACGAGCAGCTTCGCGACGACCGTATGGCCGCCCATCGCCCCGGCCAGGCTCATCCAGCCACGGGCAAGCTCAGCCGTCACCTCGGCGTAGCAGGGCGTGGATACCGGCGAGCCGCCGAGTTCCTCCGGGATCGCCAGGCCGTAGATGCCGAGGGCCTTCATCCGGGCAATCAGCTTCCCCGGGTACTCGTTGGCGTGCTCGAGCTGACGGGCGACCGGCCTGACATCGCGGTCGACGAACTCGGCCACCGTGGCAACGACCGCCTGCTCCTCCGCCGAAAGACCGCTCACTATCACCTCCGGTGGATGCCCCGCCCTTGAGGAGGGAGAGGGTACCGGCGTCCCGGCTAGGCGGCAAGGAGTGCGGTACCCGGCTAAGAGACTGAATGCATGTTGCGGCGGCGGCAGCGAGCCAGGCCCGAGTCGAGAAGGTACCTGCGGCGTACGCTGCCAGGAATATCGCGGCGGGGCACGCCGCGCGGGAAGTCCTGCTCCCTGGGACGGTGAACCGCGAACCTCAGCCTGCGCTCCTAGCAGCGCAGCCGTCATCCCCGCCCCTCAGTCCGGGGAGGATGTCAAAATATCGTTTCTCTCTAGGGCGCGCGCGGCGCGCGCTGGCCCGCTCGTTCCCGGTCGCAGTCTAGCGGGGGTTACCGATGCAATCTCAGGTCGTCGAGGGCCCGTACTTTGATGAGCTGACGGCCGGGCAGGAGTTCACCGGCGCGCCCGGCATTACCCTCACCAGCGGGCTCGCGGCCGCGCATCAGGCGATCACCGGGGACCGGCTGGCGCTCGTTCTCGATCACCAGCTCTGCCGCGAGGTAACCGGCGGCGAGCTGATCGCCTCGCCCGCCCTGGTCTGGGATGTCGCCATCGGCCAGTCGACCATTGTCACGCAGCATGTCAAGGCCAACCTGTTCTACCGCGGGCTGGCGTTCCGTCGGCTGCCGCTGATAGGTGACACGCTGCGGACCTCGACCGAGATAGTCGGGCTCCGGCAGAACCAGCCGCGGGAGGGCCGGCAGCCGACCGGCCTCGCGGCACTGCGCATCACCACGACCGATCAGGATGGCAGGCCGGTGCTGGACTTCTGGCGCTGCGCGATGCTGCCGCTGCGAGATCGGGCGGCACAGACCGGGCACGAGGACGACCTCGCGGCAACCGGCGCCGACGCGCCGCCGGCCGCGCACGAGGAACTGGTCAGCGGCTGGCTGGTGAAGCCGCTCGGCCGGCGCGCTGGCGGCCCGCATGCGGCGGACCTGCATTCTGGCCAGACGTTCGAGGTCGCGGGCGGCGATGTCGTGTCGTCGGCACCCGAGCTGGCGAGGCTGACGGGCAACATCGCGGCCGTTCACCACGACGCGCAGGCGGCCGGCGGCCAGCGGCTGGTCTACGGCGGCCACACGATCGCGCTGGCACTGTCGCAGGCCACCCGCGCGCTGCCGTCACTGGTCACTGTGACCGGCTGGGACAGCTGCGACCATCTGGCGCCGGTGCACGAGGGTGACACCCTGCGCAGCACGGTGACCGTCGAGCAGGCTGACTACCTGCCGGGCGGCGGCGGCCTGGTGCGCCTCCGCTCGCTCGTCCGGGCCGACGGCACGCCGCCGCGCGAGGTGCTGGACTGGCGGTTCGTGGCCGTGCTGGCGTGACCGTGCTCGCCTGACTGGCGGACTGTTACACCGCGCTCGGCGTCGGGCCGCCGCCAGCTGCCGACGCGCTGGCGGACGAGTCCGAGCTAGGCGACGGAGCCGGGCTCGCCGACGGGTCCGCGCTACCCGACTGCGAGGTGGAATCAGCCGTCGGGGTCGGACTGGCCGGTGTCGAGGTGGGCGACGTGGTCGGCGTCGAGGTCGGTGATTTCGACGGCGGCGGCGAGACGGTCGGCACCGGGGACGACGACGACGAGTGACCGCCTGATGGATGGGTCGGGGACGGGTGCCCGGCCTGGGACGATGACGCGCCGGCCACGGGACCCGACGCGGCTCCGGTCGAATGGGCCGTCGCGTGGGAGCGCGCCGATGAGGCGGCTTTCGACCGCGGGGACGACGGGTCCGGACTGGCCGCACCCAGGCCGGGCGCCGGCGCAGTGGCCGTCACGCCCGTGCTGACATGCGGCACTTTGCTGGCGGCCAGGCCACCGAACTCGGCATACCCGGCCGCACCGAGCCCGGCCGGGGCGAGCAGCAGAGCAGCCAGCACGGCGGAGGCGCCGAGCAGCCGACGGAACGACGGCGACACCGGATCCCGCATCGGGACCGGGAAGCCATCCGGGCCGAGGTGGTCGGCGTGCGAGCGGACGGCGTCCCGGTAGGACGCGAATCTCGGATCGAGCACGGCCCTGGAGGCGCGGCGCCAGACAGACGCGGGCAGCGCGATCAGCGGCATGTCGGCGAGCGCGGCGAGTGCGGCGCTGCCATCACGCCGCTCGAGATCGCTCGCCCAGCCAGGCTCGAAAGTCAGAACCTCGGTCTCGGTTTCGTCGCTGTCAGCGAGCATCACCGTCAGCTGGCTGAGCGTCTCGGCGAACCGCTCCTCGGCGTCGGTCAGCAGTCCCGCGACTCCCGCTGCGTCGGCCATGAGGATTGCCGGCAGCTCGTACCTGCCGATGCCGTAGCGGTAGACCAGGCTGAGGAGCTCGCGGTGCTCGGCGGACAGCCTCCGCAGTGCCAGGGCGGCCAGCTGGGCGCCTGCCTCGTCCGGCCCGTCGCTAGCGCCGTCGTCAGTCGCGTCATCGTCAGTCGCGTCATCGTCAGTCGCGTCATCGTCAGTCGCGTCATCGTCAGTCGCGTCGACGAACGCAAGCGCATCGGCAAGCTCGCCACCCGCACGCCCAGCCGACTCCTCGGACACTGCCCGCTCTGATGGGCTGTCCTGGCACTCGTGCCGGGCCAGCGCCATCAGCCAGGCCCGCAGCCGGTCTCGGTCCGTCAGGTGGCTGACCAGCGAGTGCGCGGCGATGAACGTGGCCTGGGTCGCGGCAGCGGCCCGGTGCCGGCTGCCGACGAGGCTGTGGCAGTAGTCGAACACGTAGACGGCGTGGGCGTTGTACATGTCGGCGAACGCCAGCCGCTCGTACAGCACCGGCGGCCAGCCCTGACCGGACGGTGGCAGGTAGTCGGGCTGACTCGACACCGCCCCTCCTCCTGCCCGCCCGTTATCTCATTAATGAGCCGCGGCGGGCTCGCGGTGATACAGCTCGGGATGACGCAGGGCCCGTAACGAGACAGTAGCCCTTGTCAGGCCCGCCCGCCGGGTACGACCAGGCCTGATTCGTAAGCGGCGATGACCGCCTGCGTTCGGTCGCGGAGCCCGAGCTTGCGGAGGACGCGGCTCACGTGAGTCTTGACTGTCTCCTCGGTGACCACGAGGCGGACGGCGATCTGCTGATTGGACAGGCCCTCGGCGACGAGGCTCAGCACTTCCGTCTCGCGCGGGGTCAGGACCGCGAGGGTGGCGTCGGGGCCGGCGCTAGCCGTCCGCCCCGGCCGGAGCCTGGCAAACTCGCTGATCAGCCGGCCTGTCACGGCTGGCGCGAGCAGCGCCTCGCCGGCCGCGACCACCCGCACAGCCTCGAACAGGCGCTCAGCCGTGACGTCCTTGAGCAGGAAGCCGCTGGCACCGGCGCAGAGGGCGTCGTACACGTAGTCGTCGAGATCGAATGTGGTGAGGATCAGGATCCGCGGCCCGCCTGGCTGGCCCTCGGTGAGCTGCCTGGTGGCCTCGATGCCGTCGGTGCCCGGCATCCTGACGTCCATTAGCAATACATCCGGCTGCAGTTCATGGCTCAGGCGGACGGCCTCTGCCCCGTCGCGCGCGGTGCCGACGACCGCGAAGTCCGGCTGAGTGTCCAGCAGCGCGGCGAACCCTGCGCGCACCACCTGATGGTCGTCCGCGACGACGATCCGGACCGGTGCTTCGGCGCTGCCCTGCGCCGGCGGCCCGGCCACGGGCCCGGTGCCCATCAGGCCGCGTCCTGCCGGGCGGCCGCCGGAAGCCTGGCCGCCACGAAGAAGCCACCGCCGGCGGCCAGGCCGGTGTGCAGCGTCCCGCCGACCGCGGCCGCACGCTCGCGCATGCCGGGCAGTCCGTGCCCGCCAGGCGCCAGGTCACTCCCTGGCTGATCCGCAGCTGAGGCCACCGGACCCGGGCCGTTGTCCCGGACCTTGAGGTAAAGCTGGCTCGTCTCGTAGCGGAGCTCGACGTCGACCGCGGCGCCCGGGGCGTGCCGGCGGGCATTCGTCAGCGCTTCCTGGATGATCCGGTAAGCAGCCAGCTCCACGCCTGGGTCAAGCACCGCTACCCGCCCGCTGACGATCAGCCTGGTGGCCGTTCCCGACGCGTCTCTTGCCTCGT
>Ga0335075_10018771_pt1 | contig 10246 bp, 11 predicted proteins | sample Lox_Sample_24_FD_206723 | JGI IMG/M metagenome (GOLD analysis project Ga0335075, IMG submission 206723) | Soil microbial communities from Loxahatchee National Wildlife Refuge, Florida, United States - Lox_Sample_2.4 | ecosystem: Environmental > Terrestrial > Soil > Wetlands | place: USA... | reverse complement strand
CCCGGCGCCGCAGCCGCGGTGATCGGAAGCCCGGCAAGCGAATTCACCAACGTGCGGGTGCCGCTCGATTCGGCCTTCGGTATTGCCGGCCACCGGATGGCCGACCGTCTGCTCGAAGCAGTGACACCGACGCGGCGCATGTCGTTGTTGGGCGATCTGGTGCTCGATTACTTCGCTACGGTCGAGCCCGTGCTCGACCAGCCTGTCGTGCGGGCGGTCTCGGTGTTGCGATCAGATCCCGACACCCCGGTATCGGCGCTGGCCGTCGAAGTCGGGCTGAGCGAACGGCAACTACGACGCCGTTTCGAGGTTGCGGTCGGCTACGGTCCCAAGCGCCTTGGCCGGGTATTCCGTTTTCAGCGGCTGCTGGACTTGATTCACGCATCCCACGACGTGCCGCGGTGGTCGCAGTTGGCGATAACGGCCGGGTACGCCGACCAGTCGCACATGATCAACGAGTGTGTGGCACTGGCCGGCAGACCGCCGACAACATTGCCGGTGTCCGTTTCGTCCAATACCGGAGCGGCGCCGCCGTCCTAGCCTCGAGGTTATGACCGACACCAAAACGATTGCTCAGCAGTCATTCCGGCTGATCGAGACCGGCGATCCGCAGTTGGCCGAGCAGATCATCGCGCCTGACTATGTCAACGACGAAGCCAAGGACGATCCCGAAGACGTCGAGCGCCAACGGGAGGGTCCCGCAGGGTTTCTCGCGACCAGCCGGTGGCTGCGCGACGCGTTCTCAAATCTGCGATTCGAGCTCCAAGAAATCATCGCCGAGGGCGGCACCGTGATGGCCGCCGCGGTCATGACCGGACAACACACCGGAGTGTTCAACGGCATCGCACCCACCGGCCGTCGGATCACCCACAAGCAAGTCCATATCTTCGCCATCGCCGACGACCAGATCACCCGGCACCGCGCCGTGCGTGACGACCTCGGTCTGCTGTTTCAGCTCGGTAGGAACGTCACTTAGCGTCCAGCGCCCGGATCAGTCGGTTCATCACTGCGCCGGCGTCTTTCCGCGCTTGGTCGTGATCCTCTGCCCGTGCGACGTAGAGGGTCGCTTCACGCATCGCACCGAGGATCGTCAGCACCGTCGCTTCGATCGGCTGCGGCGGGATGCGGCCAGTCTCAACGGCGTTGGTCAGCAGGGCACGCACCATGCCGGTGTTGTAGCGGTCACCGATCTCGGTCCATCGCGTCCAACCCAGCACCGCCGGGGCGTCGACGAGAACGATGTGCTGCACTTCCGGATCGGAGCAGACATCCAGCCAAAAGTCGGCGCCCAACCGCATGACCTCGACCGGATCGGTCTGATTGGACGCCGCGATCGCCTCGCCCATTCGGGCGGCCACTTCTCCCTCGACCTTTTCGAAGACGGCTGCGAACAGCTCGGTCTTGTCCGCGAAGTGGTGATACAGGGCACCGCGGGTCACGCCCGCGGCCCGCACGATCGTTTCCAACGCCACCTCGGCGAAACCCTGCGCAGCGAAGAGCGGACGGGCGGCTTCGATCAGCGCCTCGCGGGTCTCCGCGGCCCGCTCGGCCTGCGTACGACGGGTTCCATCCATCAACCGTTGCCTTTCATACATACGGTATGTATGTTGCATACATACCGTATGTAGGTTGCTCTACCCTAGCTCGCTAGCTTCGACCGTCCTATTCAATCGGAAGGAACCCTGACCATGCCGATGAACCCTCTAGGCAAGCGGTCATCCAGCGACGAGACCCCCGACGAGTACATCGCCGGTGGTGAGCCGGGTGTCGTGGTGCGGCGCTCGCTCCAGATCGAATCAAGTGACCACGAGGACCCAGGAAAGGATCAGTGAAATGAGCAACGCGCTCAAGGCAATTGAAACCGACCGCGAAGCACTGCTGGCGCTGTGCCGCGAGATGGACGATTCGGTCTGGGCGAAGGACAGCGGATGTCCTGGCTGGACAGTGCAGGACGTCGTGTCGCACATGGCATGCAGCTTCTACCTAGCCGTGGACATGTCGAACCTGCCCGATTCGGCAGGGCTACCGGCCGAACGAGCTGCGGACTTGTACGTCGAGTCGCGTCGTTCCATGACCCCCGAAGAGGTGGTGGCCGACTACGAGTCGGTCAGCTCGAAGGGGCTGGAGCTGCTGGCGGCGGTGCTGGTCCAGGACGTTGACGTGCCGCTCGGCGATGTCGGGACCTATCCGGCGTCAATTGTGCCGACCGCCTATGCATTTGAGCACTACATCCACATCAGGTTCGACCTGTTCGGGCCGGATGGGCCGCTGACCGGAGAACCGCCGGCCTCCGACGAGCTACGGCTTGCACCCACCCTTGACTGGATGGAGGCAGCGTTACCTCAGCAGAACGGCACGCTGCTCGACGGGATAGACAAGGCGGTCGAGATACGCCTCACCGGACCCGGTGCGCGGACCCTGCAGATCGGCAGCGGCGACGTGGCGGGCCACATCACCAGCGATTCAACAGCATTCGTGCGTTGGGCCACCTCACGGGGCAGCTGGGAATCTCTTGGCGTCGACGCGCAGGGTGACCCAGCCACGCTTGAGGTCGTTCGCCGGCTAACGGTGTTTTGACGACGACCTCGGCTTGCTGTCGCGGGCGGGGCGGAAGGACGTCAACAACGCGCGCGACGCCGCGGCGACGTCGTCCTCCAGCCAGGCCGGGATGGGGTCGTCGTTGGCGTGACGCCGGACGACGGCGTAAGGCAGGTCGACAACCGCTCTGGCGACGGCATCGACGCACCGGGCATCGCTGCTGCCGTACAGCTCGCGTGCGAAAGTTCTGACTCGTTTGATGAGCGGCGCGTTCTGGGCGTCGAGGGTCTGATCGAGGTCGTCGTCGGGCTCGCCATCGAGCAGGTCGCTCGGCCGCACGGCGACCAGCAGCCGGGCATCGTCGGGCACCTCGCGCATGAAATCGATTGCCGCAACGGCAGTCGCGACCGCGGACTCGAGAACGGTGTCGGCCGTTGCGGCCAGCGCCCTCGCCTGAAAGCGCTCGAGCGCGCGCAGCCACGCGGCGATGAGGATCCCATTGCGGTTGCCGAACCGGTGATACAGCGTGCCCGCTGGCGCTCCGCTCGCCTTTGCGATCGCGCCGACGCTCGCCGCACGGGGTCCTTCGGTGAGCACGAGCGCGCGCGTTGCGTCCAGGATCACAGCGGTTTGGTGCTTCCGCGGAGGTGCCATGATCTAGTATGGTCCTTCTATATGGAACGTTTACCCTATATCGACGAGCATGCCATATCCGTCGCGGCCGATCGGGCCGAAACGTGGTCCGCGCTGCTGCGCGTGTTGCGCTACGAGCCGGAAGACCGGTCGACGGTCCCGAGCGGCTTCGCGCTGGAGGAGTCGCGACCACCGGAACGGTTCGCACTCAAAGGCCGTCACCCGTTCGCGGTGTATCGCTGGGTGTTCGAGTTGGATGCCGAAGCACCACAGCGCACCCGCATTCGCTCGGCAACCTGGGCGGACTTCCCCGGTCTGCACGGCAAGATCTATCGCGCGCTCGTCATCGGCTCCGGCGGACACCGGGTGGCGGTGCGGTGGACGCTGAGACGGATCGCGGCACAAGTGTTCGCCGAACGGGCGACCGCCGACGACGCCGCGGCCGATTACGTTGACGTCTTCGAAGTCCCTGTCCATCAGGATGATTCACGCACTGGCGAACAAGCGTTACGAGACGCGCTCGGTCACCGGGCGGGCGCGGGTGGAGGCATTGTGTTGTGGATCCACCGCCACATCTTGAGATTTCAGCTGGGTCCGTACTCATCGCCCGAGCACGTCATCGGCTGGTCGATCGTGCATTCGGACCCCGACGAGATCGTGCTGGCGACGGATGGATGGCTGATGCGCGGCCAGCTGAGACTGCGACGCGAGGACGGCCGGCGCGCCGTCCTGACCACACGTCTGCACTATCGGCACAAGGTCGCCGCCCGCGCAGTCTGGGCCGTCATCGGCCCACTGCATCGGGTCATCGCGCCAGAGCTGATGAAGCGCACTGCCCGTGGTGGTGCCATTCCCGCGATCCGGTGATCGCGGGCGCGACGTGGGGAGTGCGACCGTCGGAGCAGACGGCGGCGCTGCCCTGCGATGCGCTTTGTCCACGCGCCGGCATCCAGGCTGACCGCGCGATCAGCATCGCCGCACCGCCATCGATCGTGTTCTGCTGGCTCTGCCAGCTCCGCGCGGCGCCCTACAGCTACGACATCCTGGACAACCTCGGTCGCCGAAGCCCTCGCGAGCGCGACCCCGAACTGCGGCATCTTGAGATCGGACAGCGCTTCATGACGATCTTCGCACTGCAGTCATTCGTCGACGGCGAGCAGATTACGTTGCTGGCCAGGGGCGTTGCCGTCACCTACGCGATCCGGCCCGACGGGGCCGGCTCACGGCTTCATGTGCGCGTCTTGTTCGGCGGGCCAACGCTTCTCACTCGTCTCCTCGCGTTGGGCGACCTGGTGATGATGCGAAAACAGCTGATCACCTTGAAGTCGCTGGCCGAGCGCGAGGCCGCCGCCACCCGCTGATCGCTTGAACCGTACGGCCCGTTCGCTCGTGACCATCTGTAACCAGGTCGGCTATTTACACCCGTGGTCCGAATGGACCCCACCTGCGAGGAGACGAGCCCATGAACAACGAGCCGCCGGGATGATCACGGCACAGCAGCCTCCGGGGATCGGTTTCTTGAAATTCCACGATGTCACGCAGACGACACGGGTCATGTTGCTGGCCATCATGGTGTCGATGGTCGTCTTCCTCGATGGCACCGTCGTGAATCTCGCCCTGCCGGCCACGGAGCGTGACCTTGGCGGAGGCATGTGCTCACAGCAGTGGGTCGTCGACGGCTACCTGCTGGCGGTTGCGGCCATGGTCCTGCCCGGTGGTGCCATCTCCGATCTGTTCGGGCGAGTTCCGGTGATGCGCTGCGGTCTGGTGGCTTTCGGGGCGGGCTCGGTGCTGGCGGCCACCGCGGGCACCCCGGCGATGCTGATCGCCGGGCGCCTCGTCCAGGGGTTGGGCGGGGCGTTTCTCGTGCCCGGCTCGCTGGCGCTGATCAACTCGTCGTTCGAGCGCGCGGACCGTCCTGCCGCAATCGGATCCTGGACGGCCTGGACCGGCACCGCCTTTGCACTCGGACCACTGCTGGGGGGACTGACCGTGGACCTCCTTGGCTGGCGCTGGATCTATGTGTTGTCGGCGATCCCAGTGGCCATAGGTTTTGCGTTGACGTTTTCGCTTCGCCAGATCCCCGGGCCCTCCGAACATCCACGCGTCGATGTCGCAGGCGCCGCACTGTCGGCGGTCGGGCTGGCCGCCACGGTGTATGCACTGATCGAACAGGGTCGCCGAGGGTGGGACGACCCGCGGGTCAGGGTTGCGTTGGTGGTGGGGGTCGTGGCACTGCTGGCGTTCGTGGCATGGCAGCGCCGCGCGCGCCACCCGATGGTGCCGCCAGCCCTGTTCACGACCACCAATTTCACCGGAGCCAACCTGGTCACCGCGTTCGTCTACGGCGGCATCACGATGGCCTCGTTGGCCATCACCCTGTACCTCATGGAGGTCGCCGGATACTCGGCCACCGTCGCGGGTCTGATTACCTTGCCCAGCCCCGTCATGTCGTTACTGTTCGCCCGCGGCGTCGGTGGACTGGCGGCACGGATCGGACCGCGGATTTTCCTGATGACGGGTCCAGCGCTGGCCGGGTTCGGATTACTAGCCATCCGCCCGTCCGCGAACGGATTCCACATCCTCACTGACGTGCTGCCGGGCCGGATTTTGCTGGCCATCGGAATGGTCCTTGTCGTCACGCCTTTGACCGCGGCCAATCTGTCCGCCGTCAAGTCCGCGCAGACCGGAATCGCCGCCGCGATCCAGAACGCGACGGGGCGGACTTCTGCGCTGATCGCCGTGGCCTGCGTGGGATTGATTGCCGCCGACAGGATGACCGATGCCAGCTTCACCCGGCTGCTCCAGGTCAGCGCGCTGCTGTTTTTCATCGGCGCCGCCATCGGCGGCCTTGCTATCAGAAACTCGGTCGTTCCCTCCGAGCCGGTTCCCGATGGAGTCGCCGCCCCCGCACCACAGTTGGCGTCGAGCGCGCCATCTCCGAATACCGATTGAGCGCAACCCGCAGTTGTTTGCAGTCAACTGCAAAATTGCGCAACACTGCATATGCGGTCTACCATGACCCGCATGACAGTCACGGAAAAGACGACGCGGTCGGTGACGGACTTCATGGACGACCCGATCAGCTTCTTCGGCCAGTCCTACACCCAGATGCACAGCATCGGACGCGACGAGCTAGAGGCCCTGCAACGCCGGGCGATGAGCATCCGCTTTCAGCAGCACCGTGCCAGCATCGAGATGCTACGCAAGCTGGCTGACCGGCTCGGGATCGCAGAGCTTCACGAATTCAATGACGTTGTGCCGCTGTTCTTCTCGCACACCGCCTTCAAGTCGTATCCCGCGGCATTGGTCGACAAGAAGCGGTTCGACCTGATGACCAAGTGGCTGGACAAGCTGACCAGCTACGACTTATCCGACGTCGACACCGCCGGCTGCACCGGCATCGACGAATGGATCGAACGCCTCGACGAACAGACTCCGCTGGAAGTGATCACCTCCAGCGGCACCACCGGCACCATCTCGATCCTGCCCAAAGACAAACGCGGCGCAAGCGAGGGCATGACGCTGTGGAAGATCTGCCTGTTCCAAACCTTCGGTCAAGAACCGACCGAGAAAGAACTGAACCCGGCGGTGGATGTGGTGTGGCCGAACTTCGCCAACGGCAAGCTGGGTCATCTGCGCATCGCCAACATGATCAAGCGCGGCTTCACCGGCGGCGACGAAAGCAAGTTCCACGCCCTCTACCCGTTCGCAGTGGACACCGACCTGATGTTTCTGGCCTCCAAGATGCGGGCAGCGGCATCCCGCGGCGAGCTGGATCGGCTCGAGATCGATCCAGCGCTGGCCGCGCGCAAGGACGAGTTCATCGAAATGCAGGCACGACAGCCTCAGGACTTGGACGCGTTCTTCACCCGCATCACCGACCAGCTGCGCGGCAAGCGAGTCTTCATGCTCGGCACCTACCACCTGATGTATGACATCGCCAAGGCCGGTCTGGAGCGCGGTGTGCGCAATGTCTTCGCGCCGGATTCGGCGATCCTCACCGGCGGCGGCATGAAAGGCGTTGCGCTGCCGGATGATTTCATGGACGTCATCAAGGACTTCCTGGGCGTCGATCGTATCCAGGTCGGCTACGGCTTCTCCGAATCAAGCACCTTCCACTGGGGCTGCACCGAGGGCCGCTACCACGTCGCACCCTGGGTCATCCCGTTCGTGCTCGATCCCGAGACCAGCGAGCCACTTCCCCGCACCGGCGTGCAGACCGGCCGCGCGGCGGTCTACGACATCCTGCTGCGCGCCCACTGGGGCGGCGTGATCTCCGGCGACGAGGTCACCATCAACTGGGACCTGAAGTGTCCGTGTGGGCAGGCCAGCGTCGCCTTCGAGCCGGAGATCATGCGCTACAGCGAGAAGCAGGGCGTCGAAGACGACCGAATCACCTGTGCCGCAACACATGAGGTGCACAACGAGGCGGTTAACTTCATGAAGGGGCTGGGTCTGTGATCGCCTACACCGTCCCGCTGTTCTTGCGGGGCGAGGTGATCACCGAGGACATGGTTCCCTTCGATACTCGCGTCGGCGCCGCACAGTTCCAGGCGCCGGACATGGGCAAGTATGTCGAGCAACTGCCGCTCAAGAGCCCGGCTGAGATGAGCGACCTCTACGAGTTGAGCTTCGACGAGATCCTCGATGTGCTCGAAGCGCTCGGCGACGCGTTGGACTTCGACACCAACACGCACCTGCAGGAGGCCTATGAGGCCTCGCTGGTGGCCAATGTGCTGCCACCGGCAATGATGCAGAACAGCTATCGCATTCTGCGGCCGCTGTTTTCCCAGGACAACGTGACCGAAATCGCCGACAGCCAGGTCGGCCTGGACTACCTCAACGGTTGGGTCCCGCAGACATTGCACGACGGCCGCGAACTGCGGGTGCGCGCCTTCGGATCCCGGGTGCTGCATATCCCGGCCGGCAACGGCGGACTGGTCTCGGCGGTGACCATCCTGCGCTCGGTGATCACCCGGTCGGACGTGATCATCAAGGCACCGTCCAATGATCCACTGACCGCGGTCGCGATCGCCCGCACATTGGCTGACGTCGCGCCTAACCATCCGATCACCAAGCATCTGGCGGTCGGATATTGGAAAGGCGGCGATCTGGCCGTCGAGGAAGCCCTCTACCAGCCCCAGCACATCGAAAAGATTGTGGCGTGGGGTGGGCTGGCGTCGGTCAAGCACGTAACCCGGTACATTCAGCCGGGTTTGGAGCTCATCGCGCTGGACCCCAAACGCAGCGCCACCATCATCGGTCATGAGGCATTCGACGACGACGACACGATGCGCGAGGTCGCCCGCCGCGCCGCGACCGACATCGGCGTCGCGAACCAGGAGGGGTGCGCCAACGCGCGCGTCATCTACGTGCTCAGTGGAACCGACGCTGACGGTCTGGCGAACGCGAACCGGCTGGGCGAATTGATCTATCGCGAGCTGGTGTCGCTGCCCGCCGTCATCAGCACCCCGCCGCGCTACCCCAACCGTGAGCTGCTCGACCACGTGGAGTCTTCACGAATGACAGAAGACTTCTATCGCGTGATCGGCGGTGAGCAGCGTGAAGGCGCGATCGTCGTCTCCCAGTTCGACGAGCCGGTCGACTACTCACCGATGCTGTCCGGGCGGGTCGCCAATATCGTCCCGGTGGACAGCATCGACAAAGTCACCGCCGCGGTAAACGCCTACACTCAGACCATAGGCATCTACCCCGAATCCCTCAAACGACAGCTGCGAGACACGTTGCCGCTGTTCGGTGCTCAACGGCTGACCAGCCTGGGTTATGCGTGCAATGTCGCGGTCGCCGCCCCGCAGGACGCGATCGAGCCGATCAGGCGGATGTGCAAGTGGGTTGTCGACGAAGAATGCGACGCCGACGTCGTCATCCCGCTGTGGAGGCTCGCGCCGGCATGACCGAATCGCGCAGCGCCATGCAAGTGGTTGAGGGTGTTGACCTATCCGGCAAGGTCTGTGTGATCACCGGAGCCTCGTCGGGGCTGGGCCGCGAGTCGGCCCGGGCGCTGGCCGCGGCGGGCGCGCGGGTGATCCTGGCCGCGCGCAACTCCGACGCGCTCGCCGAGACGGCCAGGTGGGTCCAGGCCGAGGTGCCCGACGCCCGAACCTCGATGGTGCATCTCGACCTCACCTCGCTGGGCAGTGTGCGCGCCGCGGCCACCGAGATCCAGCAGGCCACGCCGGCTATCCATATCTTGATGAACAACGCCGGCGTCATGTTCACGCCCTTCACCCGCACCCAAGATGGCTTCGAAATCCAAATCGGCACCAACCATTTCGGGCATTTCGAGCTCGCCCGGCTGCTCACTCCGCAGCTCGCCGCGGCCCAGGGCGCCCGGCTGGTCATCCTGTCCTCCGGGGGTCACGCTCTGGGCGACGTCGACTTCAGCGATCCCAACTGGGAGCGTCGTGATTACGACAAATTCGTCGCCTATGGCGCGTCCAAGACAGCGAACATCCTGCACGCGAAAGAAGCCGACCGCCGCCTGCGCGAGTTGGGAATCCGCGCCTATGCCGTTCATCCCGGAACGGTGGCAACATCGCTAGCGCGATACATGTCGAAATCCGACTTCTCGCAACTGCGCAAATTTGCCGTCGCCAACAGCGCCGGGCGCGGCGAATCATCCAATGGGCGCTTGGATTTCACCACGCCCGAATACGGCGCGGCCACCCAGGTGTGGGCCGCAGTGAGCCCGGAACTGGCCGACCGGGGCGGGCTCTACCTCGAAGACTGCGGCATCAGCGAACCCGTCACACACTACGCACGCGACGCCGAGCGTGCTGCGGAGCTGTGGGCGCTCTCCGAGAAACTCTGTGCCGCAACATGAACAGACACGAACGCCGAAAACTCGAGGTGCGCGAGAAGATCCTGGCCGCCGCCTTCGATCTGTTTCTGGCCCAAGGCGCTGCGGCCACCACCATCGAGGAGATTTGCGACCGCGCCGATGTCGCCAACCGAACCTTCTTCAACCACTTCGCCACCCGTCAGGACATGATCCGCGCGTTGGCGGAGCGGCGACTGGTCAACCTGCACGACGTGTTCTTCGACCGCGTCG
>Ga0335075_10018769_pt1 | contig 10247 bp, 9 predicted proteins | sample Lox_Sample_24_FD_206723 | JGI IMG/M metagenome (GOLD analysis project Ga0335075, IMG submission 206723) | Soil microbial communities from Loxahatchee National Wildlife Refuge, Florida, United States - Lox_Sample_2.4 | ecosystem: Environmental > Terrestrial > Soil > Wetlands | place: USA: Florida... | reverse complement strand
GACGCGGTCGTGCTGGCGTACGCCGGGCTGGCCAGGATAGGCAGGCTCGACGCGGTCAGCCAGGTATTCGAGCCGGACGAGATGCTACCCGCCCCTGGCCAGGGCGCGCTGGCCGTGGAGTGCCGCCGGGCCGACACCGAGCTCGTCCGGCTGCTCGCGGCGGTCAGCGACGAGTTCACCATGGCGGCGATCACCGCGGAACGCGGGCTGCTTGAAGCGCTGGCGGCCGGCTGCAGCGCACCGGTGGCGGCGTACGCGGCGGGCGCGAATAACTCGCTTGACATGCGCGCCGCGGTGCTGAGCGCGGACGGGAAAACGGTCCTGCGCGCACACGGGCGCGGGACAGCGGCGCATGCTCGGCGGCTCGGCTATGACGTCGCGGCCGAGCTGCTGCGGGCGGGGGCAGCAGAACTGATCAGGGTGCCGCAGGCACCGGCGAGTACCGGGAATGATGCGTTGTGAGTAACCAGGACACGGGGAAGCGAAAGAACGATCAGGCGAGCTGGGTGGCGCTGGTGGGCGCGGGCCCAGGCGACGAGGGCCTGCTGACGGTGCGAGGCGCCGAACTGCTCGGCAGTGCGGACCTCATCGTGGCCGACCCCGAGCACGCGGGTCTGATCGAGCGCCACAAGCGGGCGGACGCGCAGCTTGCCGAGCCTGCCGACGGGGCTGCCGCCAAGCAGCTTATCGCCGCGGCGAAGGCCGGTCGGCTCGTGGTGCGGCTCTACGATGGCGATCCGCTGCTGTCCGGCGGGGCACAGGACGCGACGGCATGCGCTAAGGCCGGGATCAGGTTCGAGATCGTCCCCGGCGTGCCCGAACACACCGCGGTACCTGCCTACGCCGGCATCCCGCTGGCCAGCGACCGTTCCGCCGAACTGCGGGTGATCCATGCCGCCGACGCGAGCCGCGTCGGCTACAGCTCCGCTCCGCTGGTGGTGCTCGGCGCGGACGCCGGCCCCGCGGACCTGGCGAAGATGCTGATCGCCAACGGCTGGCCGGACACGACCAGGCTCGCCATCACGTGGGATGGCACGACCAGTGGCCAGCAGACCGTGACCTCGACGCTCGGTCGCATCGGACCGGACCTGAAGGCGGCCGGCATCAGCCTCGCGAACACGCAGGGCCAGGCGGTCGCGGTGGTCGGTGACGCGGTCGCCGCCCGGGACATGCTGGACTGGTTCGAGACCAAGCCGCTGTTCGGCTGGCGGGTGCTGGTGCCCCGCACGAAAGAACAAGCCATGGCGGTCAGTGACAAGCTCAGGGAGTACGGCGCGGTGCCAGAAGAAGTGCCGACGATCGCCGTCGAGCCGCCGCGCACCCCGCAGCAGATGGAACGCGCCGTCAAGGGCCTGGTCACCGGCCGGTACCAGTGGGTGGCATTTACAAGCGCCAACGCGGTCCGCGCGGTGCGGGAGCGATTCGAGGAGTACGGGCTCGACGCCCGCGCATTCGCCGGCGTGAAGATCGCCGCCGTCGGCGAGCAGACCGCTAAGGCGCTGCTTGATTTCGGCATCCGCGCCGATCTCGTCCCCGAGGGCGAGCAGTCGGCCGAGGGGCTGGCTAAGGAGTGGCCGCCGTACGACGACCTGCTAGACCCGATCAACCGGGTACTGCTGCCCCGCGCCGACATCGCCACCGAGACGCTGCTCGCACGGCTGACCGACCTCGGCTGGGAGTGCGAGGACGTGACCGCCTACCGCACGGTGCGCGCGGCGCCGCCGCCGGCTCCGGTCCGCGAGGCGATCAAGGGCGGCGGCTTTGACGCCGTGCTGTTCACCAGCTCGTCGACCGTGCGGAACCTGGTCGGCATCGCCGGCAAGCCGCACGCGGTCACGGTGATCGGTGTCATCGGCCCGCAGACCGCGAGGACCGCGGCCGAGTTCGGGTTGCGGGTGGATGTCACCTCGCCGGCTCCGTCTATGGACGCGCTGGTCGACGCGATGGCGGAGTACGGTGCCAGCCTGCGTGACGCCGCGCTTGAGGCCGGCGAACAGGTGCGTCGTCCGAGCGAGCGGCGCCGTGGCGGGCGCAGGAGGCGGTAACTCTGATGAGCCAGTACCCCCAGGTTCGTCCGAGGCGGCTGCGCAGGACGGCCGCCATCAGGAGGCTCGTCGCGCAGACGACGCTTCGCCCGGCGGACTTCATACTCCCCGTGTTCATCAAGGAGGGCATTGCCGAACCGCAGCCGATCGGCTCCATGCCCGGTGTGGTCCAGCACACGAGGGAGAGCTTGCGGAAGGCCGCCGCCGAAGCGGCCGATGCCGGGGTAGGCGGCATTATCGTGTTCGGGATTCCCGCGGCCAAAGATGCCCGCGGCAGCGCCGCCGACGACGCGCAAGGCATCTCCCAGGTCGCGATCGAAGACATCAGGAAAGAGACCGGCGACGCCCTCGTGGTACTGGCCGATCTGTGCCTGTGCGAGTACACGGACCACGGCCACTGCGGCGTTCTCACCCCTGATGGTTACGTGAAGAACGATGAGACTCTGAACCGGTACGCGTCGGTCGCCGTCGCGCAGGCGCGGGCCGGAGCGCACATGGTCGCACCGAGCGGCATGATGGATGGCCAGGTAGGCGTGATCAGGCGGGCGCTGGACGGCGCGGGTTACACCGAGACCGGCATCTGCGCGTACTCGGCGAAGTACGCGTCCGGTTTCTACGGTCCATTCCGCGAGGCCGCGGAGGGCGCGCCGAGGTTCGGTGACCGCGGCAGTCACCAGCAGGACCCGGCGAACGCGGACGAGGCGATACGGGAGACGCTGCTCGACATCGACGAGGGCGCCGACATCGTGATGGTCAAGCCGGCTCTCGCCTATCTCGACATCATCAGGCGCGTGGCTGACGCGGTGACCGTCCCGGTAGCGGCATACCAGGTCAGCGGCGAGTTCGCCATGGTGGAGGCGGCCGCCGCCAACGGCTGGCTGGACCGTGACCGGATCATCTTCGAGACGCTGACCGCGATCAGGCGAGCCGGTGCCCGGACGATCCTCACCTACTGGGCCACCGAAGCCGCCCGCATGCTCTAGCCGGCCCGCCCGCGGCGTGACCGGAGTTCCTACGTGGTCTAGGCCACATCCCCTACGATGAGCAGCACCGGGGCAAGCACTAGCGCGTGTTCAGTATCCTCGGTTTCCTATAGCTCTTTTAAGGGGATCTCAACCAATGGTCGATGTGGTGCGGCGCCGGGGCCGTGCGCGGGCTGCCGAGCGACAGCAGCCGCTGGGAGCCGCGGCCGAGCGTTATGCGGCCATGGGATGGCCCGTATGCATGGGGGCATATCCGCACCGGGGCGAGCTTGGCCGCGCGTGTTCCTGCGATCGCGTAGGCTGCCCGGCGCCCGGTGAGCATCCGATGTCCCCGGCCTGGCAGATGCAGGCGACGGTGGACATCACGATCATCCGAAGCTGGTGGGAGACCCGGCCGGAGGCGAACATCATCCTCGTCACCGGCCGGGTTTTTGATGTGCTCGACGTCCCGGCGGTGGCCGGCGCGTCCGCGCTCGCGCGGATGGCGCAGGCCGGCGTCGTCAGCGGGCCGGTTGCCGCGCTGGGTGGTGACCGGATGCTGTTCTTCGTGCTGACCAGGGGCGCGCCGGCGGACGAGGACGAATGGTGGTCGTGCGGCTTGGACTCCGAGCCCGAGTCTGTCACGCCCGGGCTGCGCTGGAACTGCCGGGACAGCTATGTGCTCGCGCCGCCGTCACGGCTCGCCGCGGGCACCGGCTGCCGGTGGATGCGCTCACCGGAGGAGCATCCCCTCCCGGACGCACTCCGTCTGCTCGAGCACCTCGTCGACGCGTGCGAGAGCGTTCGATGACCGACAGCTTGTTTCACCGGGCGCTGGCGGTCACGCCCGGTGGCGTTAACTCGCCGGTCCGGGCCTTCGGCTCGGTGGGCGGGACACCGAGGTTCATGGTCCGCGGGTCGGGCCCTTACCTCTACGACGCGGACGGCGTCGAGTACGTGGACCTGGTGTGCTCGTGGGGACCGATGATCCTCGGCCACGCGCATCCGGCCGTGGTCTCCGCCGTGTCCGCGGCGCTGTGGAACGGGACGTCGTTCGGCGCGGCGACACCGGGCGAGGTATTCCTGGCCGAACAGATCGTGGCGCGCGCGCCGGTCGAGCAGGTACGGCTGGTGAACTCGGGGACCGAGGCGACGATGTCAGCGGTCCGCCTGGCGCGCGGCTACACGGGCCGGGCCGTGGTGGTCAAGTTCGCCGGCTGCTATCACGGGCATGTGGACGCGCTGCTCGCCGCCGCCGGGTCCGGCGTGGCGACGTTCGCGTTGCCGGATTCGCCAGGGGTGACGGGCGCGTCGGCGGCCGACACCGTCGTGCTGCCGTACAACGACGCGGACGCGGTGCGAGCGGTATTCGCCACGCGGGCAAACGAGATCGCGTGCGTGATCACCGAGGCCTGCCCGGCCAACATGGGGGTCGTGCCACCGCAGCCGGGCTTCAACGCGCTCCTCGCGCAACTGTGCCGCGATAACGGCGCGCTGCTGATCATGGACGAGGTGCTCACCGGGTTCCGCGTCACGTCGTCCGGATGGTACGGAGTGGACGGCGTCCGCGGCGACCTGGTGACGTTCGGCAAGGTGATGGGCGGCGGGCTGCCCTGCGCCGCGTTCGGCGGCAGCGCCGAGATCATGTCGCGGCTCGCGCCCTCCGGGCCGGTGTACCAGGCGGGCACGCTGTCCGGCAACCCGCTGGCCACGGCAGCCGGGCTGGCCACGCTGCGCGAATGTACGCCAGAGGTGTACGCGTCGGTGGACGCGGCGGCCAAGACGGTGTCGTCGCTGGTGTCCGATGCGCTGACCAAGGTCGGCGTGCCGTTCTGCCTGTCCGTCGCGGGCAACCTGTTCTCGGTCTTCTGGAATGTCACCGGTCCCGTCGAGAACTTCGCCGACGCCAGGCAGCAGTCCACGGCGGCGTACGCGGCGTTCTTCCACGCGATGCTCGACCGCGGTGTGTACCTCCCGCCGTCGGCGTTCGAGGCGTGGTTCCTGTCAGCGGCGCACGACGAGGCGGCGCTGGAGCGGATCGGCGACGCGCTGCCGGCAGCTGCCACGGCCGCCGCCGCGGCGCTCAACGCGTAGCCCGGCTTTTGACAATTCGCCGGGGGGTGCCAGGATGGTCAACGATAAGCACCTGGCCAGGCGCCAGACTGGCTAGCCATCACAGACGATGAGCGGAGGCCGGAAAATGGCTGTCAGGAACATCATCAGCACGCTGAACGACGACGGTACTGAGGTCATGGGGCCAGGGATCCTCATGTACCACTACCCGCGCAACGACATCATGAACGGGAGCCTGCTGACCGTTGAGAGCAACCACTTCTGCGTGCTGAAGTCGCGCGGTGCCATCCTCAACGTATACGAGACGGGGCAGTTCCCGGTGGACACGCCGCAGCGCCCGCTGATCGGCAGTTTCCAGCAGGCCTTCTACGGCGGTCAGTCACCGTGGCAGTATGAGGCGTTGTTCATCGCCAAGGCGAAGAGCGTAGCCAAGGCCAAGGGCGTCGCCTTGTCCCGTGAGCTGGCCGAGCTGGTCTATGACGTGGACTACTACGTGCACATCGACACCGCGGAGGACGCGGTCAAGCTGGTTACGCACATGCCGTACCAAGGACACGTGCTCACCACCGACCAGCTGAACGCCTACGTCGGCCCGGTCATCGAGCAGGCGGTGAACCAGCTGGTCCAGGTCACCCCGCTGGAGCAGGTCAACGAGCGGATCCACGAGATCACCGAGCTGGTCCGCGGTCACGTCCAGGATTTCCTGTCCGTCTACGGCATCACGCTGAACGACGTGAAGGTCCTGATCAGGCCCCGGGACGAGCGGATGCGCGAGCTGATATCGCTGCGCGCGTTCGGGCTGTCCGAGATGGACGCCGTCCGCTACTACTGCGCGATGAAGATGGCCGAGCATGGCCTGCTGACCGCGCCGAACATGGCCGTGGGCGAGCCGTTCAACGTGGGCCTCACGGCGGCCTCGGTCAACGGCGCCATCCCCATCGGCGCGAATGGCGCCGTGGCCGGCATTCCGGGCGGATACAGCGACTCGGTTTCCGGGCAGTAACCAGACGTGTCCGACTCACTAGCCAACAGGCTGCGTGGCCTGCTTGCCTCCGATGTCTACACGGAGAAGGGCAGGCTGCGTTCGGACGATCTGCTCGTCCGCCAGCGGGTATGTCATGGCCTCGGCGAGGCCACCACGAAGCTGAAGCAGCTGATCAGCGACTGGCGTATCTCGCGTGTGCCGCCGTCGACCCGGGAGCAGCCGTTCCCGCCGGCTGAGGTGATGGAGCCCATCCGCCGCGCAGAGCGGCTGATGCGCTCGATGACCGACCTGTCCACCATGGTCAACGGCCTGCCGGTGATGAACCAGGACCGGGTGTGGGACCGGGTTCGCCGGGTTGGCCTGGACGAGCTGATGCAGTTCGACTGGACGCTGGTCGGCGAGGCCGACGCGCTCGCCGACGCGGCGGGCGGCTGGGGTGCGCTGGATGAGATCGACGCCGCCAGCATTGAGGCACTGCTGAAGCAGATCCGCGATGTGGCCACCGACCGCAGGCGCTACCTGGAAATCCAGGCGTAATACCGCCCCGCCCAGTCCCTCCCTGTCCGCCCAGTCCCTCTCCTCCCGCCCGTTCCCTCAGCGCCCGCCCGTTCCCTCAGCGCCCGCCCGTTCCCTCTGCGCCCGCCCTGCCCAGGTAAGCTGTCTGGGCTATGTCCGAGACCACGATCGTGCACCTGCTGCGGCATGGCGAGGTAGAGAACCCCACGGGGGTCATCTACGGGCGCCTGCCGGGCTATCATCTGTCCGCGAACGGGCGCGCGATGGCCGTGGCTGCCGCCGATTTTTTCGCGAAACGGCCGGTGGTATCACTGTTCTCTTCGCCGCTTGACCGGGCGGTGGAGACGGCCACGCCAATCGGGGAGCGGCTCGGCCTGCCGATCGTGGTCGACGATCGGCTGATCGAGCCGTGGAACCACTTCGAGGGCATGAAGTTCGGGGTGGGTGACGGCTCGCTGCGCCATCCGGCGCACTGGCCCGCCATCGTGAACCCGTTCCGGCCGTCCTGGGGCGAGGCCTACCGTGACGTGGTAGCCCGGATGCGCGCGGTGATGGCCGCGGCGCGGCAGGAGGCGGTCGGCCGGGAAGCGGTCTGCGTGAGCCACCAGCTGCCAATCTGGGTGACGCGCCGCTCGGCGGAGCGCCGGCGGCTGTGGCACAACCCGGCGGTGCGTGAATGCGCACTCGGCAGCGTGACCAGCTTCACGTTCGAAGGCGAGTACCTGACCGGCGTTTCGTACACGGTTCCACCCCGAAGTCAAGTCCGCCATCCCGATGCGGCACAATAAGGGTGTACTACCCCTTGTAGGAGTTCTTCGTGCCAGTGCCCCGGCCTAAGCGCAAGTTCATCGTCCTAGCCGCGGCAGCGTGCGCTGCCGTGCTGGCGATCGTGCTGGGCGTGACCGGGTTCGGCGGGGGCGGCAGTCCCGGCGTGACCTACCTGGATGGCACGACCAACGCGGTGGTGTATCACGTTGGCCACCGTCCGCTGGCTCCCGATTTCACCGGCACCACGCTCACCGGAACGCCGCTTCATTTCTACTCCTACCGCGGCAAGGTGGTGGTGCTGAACTTCTGGGGTTCCTGGTGCACCGCCTGCCGGGAGGAGGCCCCTACACTTTCCGTCCTCGCCGAGCAGGAGCGGCCGAAAGGTGTCTCGTTCCTCGGCGTGGATCTGGAAGACACGACGGCTAACGCCATGGCGTTCATCAAGAACCATGACATCGACTATCCCAGCGTCGGCGACCCCAGCGACACGATCACGCTGAGCTTCAGCTCGGTGGTGCCGATCAGCTCCACGCCGACCACGCTGGTGATCGACCGCACCGGGCACATCGCTGGTGCGGTCTTCGGCCAGATCACCTACTCCGAGCTGACCGCCATGATCGCCACGGTTAGCTCGGGCGGTGCGGCATGACCGACCTGCGCCCGGCCCCGGAGGTCGAAGAACCGCCGGCCATTCCCGCCTCCGAGGCCGAGTTCGGGGTTATCGACTGGTTGCGCTGGGCCTGGCGGCAGCTGACCTCGATGCGGATCGCGCTGATCCTGCTGTTCCTGCTGGCCCTGGGCAGCGTGCCCGGCTCGATGCTGCCCCAGGAGGGCGGCGATGAGGCCGGAGTGATCCAGTATTACAAGTCGCATCCGGCGCTTGCGCCGCTGCTGAACCACCTGGGCATGTTCAACGTGTTCGGTGCCCCCTGGTTCGCGGCCATCTACCTGCTGCTGTTCGCGTCGCTGGTCGGCTGCGTGGTGCCGCGCACGTTCAAGCTGGCCGGTTCCGCACGCACGCTGCCACCGCGAGCCCCGCGCAACATCGGGCGCCTGCCGCACTCGGCCTCCTACCAGACAGCGCTGCCGCCTTCTTCGGCGCTCGCGGTGGCCGCGCGGGTGCTCGGCGGCCACGGCTTCCGGCTGCGGACTTCCGGTGACGGCTCGGCATGGCTCTCGGCCGAGAAGGGTTACCTCCGCGAGGCAGGCAACCTGCTGTTCCACCTGTCGCTGCTCGGCGTGCTGGTGTCGATCGCGCTCGGCGGCCTGTTCGGCTACAAGGCCGACAAGCTGGTCGTCGCGGGTAACGCGTTCTCCGACACGCAGTCCGACCTGGACGAGTTCTATCCGGGCCGGCTGGTCACCGCCGCCGACCTCGCCCCGTTCACGATCAAGCTAGACAGTTTCAGCGCCAGCTACATCACGTCCGGTCCGCAGCTCGGCCAGCCGGCCGCGTTCAACGCCCACGTCACCTACTCCGCCTACCCCGGCGGACCGAAGCGGACCGATGACATCCAGGTCAACCATCCGCTGTCGGTCGACGGCGTGAAGGTGTACCTGATCGGGCACGGGTACGCGCCGGTGTTCAAGGTCACCGAAGCCAACGGCCAGGTGGTGTACGACGGGGCCACGCCGTTCATCGCGGCGGCGTCGGGCAATTTCCTCTCTCAGGGCGTGGTGAAGGTGCCCGACGCCTCGCCCGAGCAACTAGGCTTCTCCGGCGTCTTCGTGCCGACAGCCGTGTACGCCGGCGGCACGCTGGCGTCGATTTTCCCCGCCGCGGACCGCCCGGTGGTGAGCCTGATCGCCTATGGGGGGAACCTGGGGATGAACTCCGGTCCCACGCAGTCGGTCTACCAGCTGGACATGGCCGGCCTGAAGCAACTGGCCGCGCAGCCGCACCTGCTCGCCCCAGGGCAGACCTGGACGCTGCCCGGCGGCAAGGGCGCCATCACGTTCGTCGGATACCAGCAGTGGGCCAGCCTGACCATCACCCACGACCCCGGTCAGCTGCCCGCCCTCTTGTTCGGTATGGGCGCGCTTGGCGGGCTGCTGCTCTCGTTCCTCGTCCGGCGCCGACGCGTCTTCGTCCGCGTCACGGATGCGGGTCTCGGGTCGGGTCCGGGTTCGGCTCCGGGTTCGGGTCCGGGTTCGGTCGTGCGGTTCGGCGGGCTCGCCCGCACCGACGCGAGCGGCGGATTCGAGGCCGAGTTCGCGTCCCTCGCCGCGGAGCTGAGAGCCGCGCATGAGCAGCAAGCACCCCAGCAGGAAACCGGAGACTGAGACCATGCCCAACGTAGCCCTGGGTCATGTCAGCAACGACTTCATGATCGCCGCGCTGATCATCTATTCGCTGGCAGTGCTCGCGTTCGCCGGTGACTTCGCCTTCGGCCGCCCGAAGCGCAGCGCTGTGACGAGCAGAGCCCAGGTGCCAGAGCGGGCCGATGCGCTTGCCGCTGTCGGTGCGAGCGCCACGGCTTCCGGCGTATCCGGTTCCGCTGTTTCCGGCACTTCCGGCGTTCCAGCTGCTTCTGCCGTTTCCGGTGTTTCCGGTGCGGTCGTTTCCGGTGCCGGCGCGGGCGGCTCCGTCCCCGACTCGATGCCGCCTGTCGCGCTGCCGCCGCTGCGGGCAATCCTGGCCGCGGGTGAGTGGGTCCGTGCCGGCATGGCGCTCAGCACGGCCGGCGTCCTCGCGCACGCCTTGGCGGTCATCACCCGTGGTTTCGCGGTGCACCGGGCGCCGTGGGGCAACATGTACGAGTTCGTTACTGCGCTGACCTGCTTCGCCGCGATCTTCTTCCTCTGGGTGATGATCCGTTACCGGGCCTGGGCGCTCGGCGTGTTCGTGATCGGCGCGGTAGTAGTGGTCCTCGGTCTTGCCGAGACGCTCATCTATAC
>Ga0335075_10018768_pt1 | contig 10248 bp, 12 predicted proteins | sample Lox_Sample_24_FD_206723 | JGI IMG/M metagenome (GOLD analysis project Ga0335075, IMG submission 206723) | Soil microbial communities from Loxahatchee National Wildlife Refuge, Florida, United States - Lox_Sample_2.4 | ecosystem: Environmental > Terrestrial > Soil > Wetlands | place: USA... | reverse complement strand
GACCGGCATGCCCGGTGTCAAGGCGACACGCCGCGCGACCGCGCGAACACGCCCATGATGACGTGGGCCTAACTGGGACTGTGCGCTGGCAGGACTGTGCGCTGGCCGGTACCAGATCGAAGTGCAGCTAGGCGCAGCGTGGCATCGGACCCACAAGTGACCCACGTTCTCCGCTTGCGCTTCCCGGCCTTCGCACGGCATCCGACCCGCAGTACGTCACGGGCCCTCGCCTGATGACGCGGCCAGCCCGGCCCATCAGACTGTCCGATTAGGCGAATGCATGAATCTCAGTCATCGCGCCGACGCGCCCGAGCTACCAAGGCCGCGTGAGGCAGCGTCAGCAGGCCATCCGCATCGGCGAACTCCAAGCTGAACTTGTCGAAGTAGCCCCTGATCTCCGCACGTATCTCGGGACTCTGGCTCTGCACCAGCTGTCCGGTAAACGCCACGCCAGCCTCAGGGCCGCTCCACCACTCCTCGGCGCTGGCTCGGTGGTCCCACCGGACCGTCTCGCAGGTGGCCTCACGCAGGCCCGCCGACCTGAACAGATCGGTCAGGCCGCTCTCGTCGCGGGAGAAATCTTCCTCGGTCGCGAGCGCGGGCAGATGAGCCGGCCGCACAGCGCCAGCGGCCTCGATCGCACGACCCAGCAGAGCCTGCCCCGCGGCGGGAGGCGTCGGCCAGATTGTCAGCGCGACCCACCCATCGGTACGCACGACGCGGCGCAGCTCCGCCAGCGCGAGCCTGGGCTGTCCCACATGGTTCAGCACGAAGTTGCAAACGACAGCGTCGAACTCCCCGTCACCGAAGGGAAGCTCAGGCAAGGCAGCGACATGGAACTCAATCGCAGCTCCCGAACGCTTGGCCAGCTCGACCATACTGGCCTCTGCGTCGACGGCCGTCACAATCGCACCTCGCGCGCATGCGGCCATGGCAGCCGTCCCGGGTCCGGTCCCGACATCCAGCACCCGAACGCCCGGCCCTATCTCAGCGGCGTCCAGCAACCACGGCACCGGATGAGCGCACAGTTTGGCGAAAGTCCCGGCGTATGCGGCAGCTTTACCCGCCCAGATTCGCCGCTCGCTTTCATCAAACCCCGTCACCACCACCGACACCCTTCCGCCCTCAGGATCAACGCCACGGTCGTCACGACCTTAACTCACCGCGTGAGTGGGCCGGTCAGGATCAGAAACAGGCACCAGGACCCGCTGGCTCGCATCACTTGGCAGCACGAACAGGGCGCCGGGCATCTCTGTGTGGCGACGGAGAGAAGCTGGGCACTCGAACAGCTAGCCGCGATCGAGCGCGAGCCGGGCTATCGGCTCGTGTCGTTGCAGGGTCGAGCACGCGTCCTGTGCGCCATCCACGTCGTCAGAGCCGAGTTGAAGCCGATCACGCGACTCGCCGACGCCGTCAGTTCCACCATTGGCCGAACCGCGTCAACTAGACTCCGGTCCACTGGCTTAAAGGACAATGTGGAGCGAAATGCTATCGATCAGACAAGCCATCGAACGTGTAACCTCAGGACAATTGCGCGTTCCAGCGTTCCAGCGTGGCTTCGTATGGGATAGCGAACGCGTGGCGTATCTGATGGACAGCATTTTTAAGGACTATCCATTTGGTTCGCTTATCTTGTGGCGAACCAAGACGCAGCTTCGGTCTGAGCGCGCGCTCGGGCCATTTGAACTTCCTGATCGCGATCCCGATTACCCGATCGACTATGTGCTCGATGGACAACAGCGTCTAACATCAGTGTTTGGGGTGTTTCAGACTGACATCGAGCCGATTCCGGGCGTTGAAGTTGGATGGACGAAAATCTATTACGACTTCGAGGCAGAAAGGGATCTTCAGGAGTCACAGTTTGAGGCCCTCAGGCCTGAAGAGGCGGACCCGGCCAGATACTTTCCGATCACCACATTCTTTGACCCAGTTGCCTATCGGGCCGCTACGCAGCATCTCAATGAGCACCGTATTCGCGAGATCGATGCCGTTCAAGCCACTTTCAAGGAAGCGACTATCCCGACACAGTTAATTGAGACGGACGATCGAGGCAAGGTAGCAATCGTCTTTGAGCGCGTTAATAGACTTGGTGTCGAGCTAGATACATTTCAGTTGCTCTCCGCTTGGACGTGGAGCGAGGAATTCGACCTTCAAGAGGAGATTGCGAATCTCTCTGACGAGCTATCGCCCTTTGGTTTCGCCGAGATAGGGGAGCAGACAAATTTGCTGCTGCGATGCTGCTCCGCAGTCGTCGCCGAGGATGTAACCGCGCCAGGTCTTCTCTCCCTTAACGGCGCGGAGGTCAGAGAACGGTTCGCGGAGATCGCCAATGGCCTACGGGGTGCGATTGACTTTCTGCGAAACAATCTGCACGTAGAAAAGTTGGCGAACTTGCCCTATCCAGCCATGCTGGTACCCTTGACCGTCTTTTTCGCGGTGCCGGATGGCCGGGAGGTGCGGCTAACCAATACGATGCGCTCGGAGCTCGTCACGTGGTTCTGGCGGTCTTGCTTCTCACGTCGGTTCAGCAGCGACGTACTAAGGAAGCTAAAGCGCGATCTCACAGAAGCGCGCAAGCTCCGAGTTACCGGCAATCCCGCTATGGCTCAGATTGACGTGACCGTCAGCTCGGAAATGTTCCGTGAGAGCCAGTTCACGATTGGAAGCGTCAACACCAGCACCTTTCTGTTGCTCTTGGCGCAGCTGCACCCGCGCTCGTTTGTGTCCGGCGCGCCCGCAAATCTGCGCGAAGTCTTGAAGACGTACAACCGCACTGAGTTTCATCACCTCTATCCGCGAGGATACTTGCACGGCCTAAACGTCCCGAGCAAAGAGGTTAATGTCCTTTCTAACTTTGCATTCGTCTCGGCGGCAGACAACAAGGTGCTTGGTGGCGTAGCCCCGAGCCAGTACCGCTCCCGAATGAGTTCGGACAGCCTCGACGCGGTGCTTATGGGCGCGGCCGTTCCTGCGAGCTTGTTCGCTGACGATTACCCGGTCTTCATTAAGGAACGGTCGGAATTGCTGGCCAAACATGCGAGAGACTTGGCGCAACTTTGATGGGCGGGGCGCGGTTGACCCACGCCCCACGGAAGACCTGCCTGCCTATGCCAGTCCCTCGGATCCGACGTTTGGACGCGCTCGGTCTCCACGTCCTCGGCGACCTCGGCCCAGGGCCAATCCGGCCCGCGCGAGACGAGCCCCTCGGGCTGAGGCTTGCCGTGGATCGGCCCCAGGCGGCGGCTAGGTCGGGCTTGCCCCGGCGTGATCGGCCGAGCACATACCGAGCAACGGCCCGGAAACCTGGCGATCACGGCCAGGCCCTAACCAAGTCGGCGACCGGAGTACCGAGCGGCGTTACCGCGCTCCCGTGCTTCTCGGCGAGCGTCAGCACTCGCGGCGACGTCCACGGCCTGACGCTCAGGCTCGGACGCTCGCGGTCGAAGCTCGGCGAGCGGAGCGCGTAGCCCTCGCAGTAGGCAGGCCCCGAGACCGGCCGAGGAGCGGCCCGCCACGGCTTGCCGCGCATGTCGGCGATCGTGTCGAGGAGCCCCGGCGCGGCGGCGAGCTTCGCCAGCTCCCGAGCCTTCCGGCGCTGAACCGTCGTGCGCGCAACCCCGAGCGCGGTAGCGGTCGCTTCGGCGTTGTCGCCATGCTCGGCGAGCGCGCACAAAGTCGGGTACTCCTCGCGGAGCTTCCCGAGCACCTCAGCGCGTACGGGCTCAGGCTCGGCGCGCTCCTCGAAGTCGCGGAAGTCTTCGAGACGGATGCCGAACAACCATCCGTGATCGGAGACGTCTACCCACTTCTGAGACCAGCGGTTGCCCTCGGCGTCAGGCCCGGCCTCGGTCCAGTGAGCTTGCTTCATGAGTTCCGAGGAGCGGTCGAGGAGATCCCGGCGCAGAGTTACGCCCAGGTGCTCGAAGTCGGCAGGCCCGTACTTCATGAGCTTCGCCCAGGCGTGAGCGTGTAGCTCGGAAGGCTCTACCGGCGCGGTAGTCGTGTACTCCTGCCCGGAGACGTCCCAGCCGTGAGATCCCCAGTTCTGGAAAATCCGAGCGACCGAGCGCGCGGCCTTCCACGCGGCCCGGTCGAGGTGCTCGACGTGCTCGGCGTTGTCGAAGTCAGGCAGGCCCTCGAATGGTGCCTTGGTAGTCACTGGGACACCTCGGCGCGGAGCTTCGCGAGATCCTCCACGGTGCCAGGACTCGGCGACTTCGGGATGCTCGCGAGGTGAGCCGAGAGGATCTCCGGCCAGTCTGCGCGGACGTCCCCGGAGGTGTCGAACTTCAGAGAGTAGACGTTCAGAGCAGGACAACCTTTCAGGTAACGAGAAGATTACAAACGGAGGATCTAGGCCCTGCACATCTCAGATCGAGTAAACGTCCGTAAGGACTCGTGAGAGCCTCGGGTGAGCGGTTCGGAGCTACAAACTGTTGCCTCCTTCGGGCATGCTTCGGTCTTCAGGCATGCAGCCATGAGCCCCGGCGGAACGGTGGAGAGATTCGGGCTCCCATGCAGAGCTACGAGCGGTCGCCGACAGGCCCCGGCGCACGGATGCCATACCGGCCGCATGTGGACCCGGATCTGGTGCGTCCACGCTGCTTGCATGTCACGCACGGCGTAGCCCAGGGGATGCGCGACGGAGAGCCCTACCGCGTGGAGCCACTCAGAACGCGCTCAGACTGTCGTAGCGCGTCACTCTCGATCCGGGAGGGCGTCAGCCCATGAACGCCCGGTTAAGCACGCTGTAGGCGTGCTCGCTTCCGGAAGATAGGTGGTGACTGGCGCAGTCCGCAAACGTACCCAAGATGCCGCCGCTAACGATCGCAGAGTCGGCCAGCTTGAATACCGGCCAGTGCGGATCTGCACATCCCGAATCGAGATAGTCCACGGGACGTGAGAGCACTTTCCCCCTTGGGAAGTACCTACTTCCACCTGAGAGCTTCTCGGCTTCGACTCCTGGGAAAGTACGTTGCACATCCCAGATCGAGTTATCTTCTGGAAGCCTTGAGAGACCTTTCCCTGATCGGAGTTCTGAACGTTGAGCCTCGAAAACTACTCAGTCGAACAGTTCATCGCGGATGTTACATTGTTTCTACGCGCGGTCGCTTACGACAAACGGCTAGCCGGTGTTCAGCACTACGCTCAGCAGATGGTGATCTCTCGGCGTTCACCCCAAGGCGAGAAGAAGTGAGCGACATACGGTCTTCACTTATGAATGGCCGTTGTACTTGCCCAGAGGTTTATCGCGGAACGTCCGAACGTCCCAAGTGCGTGATCCATTCAAGTTGACTTTCTGCCCTGGGCTTCGAATGATTTCTGGCCACTGTTTCGACCTAGGCTACTCAGCGTGATTGACTACCAAGAGTTCTCGCTGCTCTGCTTGATAGCTGAGGTGTTTCGAATAGGCCCCTGGGTAGGGTCTCCGGTGTGCTGAGCAGCGAGGCAACGACCCCTTGTTCCAGCCCTCCCGCGCCTACGTTTGTTTGGCGCTTCGTTCCCGTTTTTTCTGGGGCTTGGTCGTTCGAACGCCCGCTCGGGTCTGCGCTACGGAGCGTGACGACGCGGCCGTGCGTTAATGGCCGAATAATGGCCGATTAACTCAGTTTATTGATCTTGGAGCCATTCTTTGAAGGACAAACGGCGTACCCGTTGGACCGACGCTAACGGGAACCTGAAAGACGCGCAGCGTGGCACTTGGGAGCTTCACGCCCTCGACGCGGCCGAGCGTTGCGGCATCCCGGCACATTGGCTCCTGACGAACGGCGCAGACATCCCGGCGGGCTCGGCGGAATGGACCGAGCGCGGCGAGCTTGACGGCGCTTGGTCCGATCTGGTTTACGAGCTTGGTTGTCGGCTCGCGGGCGAGGATCACGCCGGTAACCCTCTGCGGCGGAACATGCGTCAGGTACTCGATCACCTTCGGCTCATGACGCTGTTGTGCGAGAAGGTCGGAGCTAGTCCGGAGTGCATCCCCTGGGACGTCTACGCGATGCGGCTTCGGGTTTACGAGTTGAAGGGTTGGCCGATCCCGGCCGAGCATCGCGAACGGCTCGAAGCCGAACGCGCGGACGCTGTCGCGAGCGTTATGGACGTCTTCGAGAACAACCCCTGGGGCTCGTAATGAGCCGGAACCTGAAGACGCTCGCGGCGATCGAAGACGCCACGCGTGAGCGTCTCACGAGCAGGTACGGCGTAAGACTCCCGGTATCCGGTCCCGGTTTCCCGCGCGGGAATGTGCAAACGAGCCTGGCTCTCGGGCTTCAGACCGTGAAGAGAGAAAACCGCTAACGGTGCTCCTTGCAGAGACATGATCACGCCGTTAGCGGCCGAGGATGTGCGTACCTCTGAAACACGTACACGGCTGAGCGTGGTCACCTTTCCCGCGCTGCTGCCGATGCCCGAGCGAAACGGGCTCTAAATCTCTCCTCGCCGCTGCGATTTCGGGATGGGTCGCGGCGGCGAGGTACATCCCAAGACATCCCGTTACGGAGTTGATTCCCCAATGATCTCTGCCCGTCTTCTCGATGCCCCGCCACCCCCGGACATGTGCGCCCAGTGCGGCAAGCGGCCGAGCCAGATTCTGCGGACGCGCGTTACCAAGCGGCCCGGACAACTGGAGCGGCGCGAGGAGCAAGAGGTTTGCTTGCAGTGCTTCCACAATCCGAACGGCGAGCCGAAGCCAGCCCCGGCACCGGCCCTGATAAAGCGTCGCGAGCGTCATGCGCGCGGCACTTACCCGAGCCCGGAAGCGGCCGAGGAGCGCGCTTGGAAAGTCGCGTTTTACCTCGGCTGCGACGTACCCAACGTAAACCGCTGTGACGTCTTCCCAGACGCTCCGATCGTTCCGGGATACTCCGGTCCTAACCCATTCAAGAAGTGATCCCACAACGCCGCTGAGAGCGTCCGAGCGGCGCGGCTTTCGGAGCCGACACAAGTACGGGCGAGACATTCCGCTAACGCGCGAGAGCGCGTCGAGGAGTTATTCACATGAGTTACGAACGGCGCGCCCCTGGCGCGCGTGAGCATCGCGGCGGCGAGACTGCCGACATTCTGGCGATGCGTCGCGGCGAGATCACGGCCGAGGAGTACGAGCGGCGGCACGGCATCACCAACACTGCCGATCCTCGGCACGCGGCTTGGTACGCCGAGCATCGCGCGGGAGTGCGCGCGGAGATCGAGCGGCGGCAGGCTGCGGGGATCTTCCTGCCCTGGGAGACCCGCTCGGCGGTCTCCTCGACTCGCCCGGCGATCGCGACCGAGGACGAGGAGATAGAGCGCATGCTGGCGGAGTACCTCGCCTCGGTCGAGCGGTCGATCGCTTTCGATGAGGAGTTCGGTCTGTGAGCACTGTTCGTCAGGACGTCCTGATAGCCCAGATTCGTACTGCCCAGACCAAGGCGGAGAGGCGTGCTGCCGTGCGCGAGTTCACCAACTCAACCCCGGCCGAGACCGAGGAGCGCGCGAGCGCAAACGTCATCCTGCGGAGCGCGCTGCGGCTCGCAGACACGGGCTCGCGACGCTTCGAGGAGCGCGCTGCGGCCGAGGGTACGGCCTCCGCTGGCGGCGATCTGGTCAGGCCGCTGATGGGCTCGGTTATCCACTACCTGAAGGAGTTCAACGGCTGCCTAGCCGATGCCGAGGTGTACCGGACTGATACCGGCGCTAGCCTCGTGCGTCCGCAGGTGTCGAGTCTGGTCGCGGCTCCTTCAGCGAGCGTCGCTGAGAACATAACCGTTAGCGACTCCTCGGCAACCCTGCCGGTGTTCGTCGGTCAGCAGTCTTTCGGTCAGACTCCGAGCTACCCGATCACTCTGGTTGCGTCGAATCAGATCGTTGACGACTCACAAGCCGACTTGATCGCGCTCCTCGGCTCTGCGGCTGCCGAGGCGATCGGCCGGAAGCTGGCGAGCGTCCTACAGGCTGCGATCTACGGCGCTGCGACTACCGGGCAGGAGCTTGCACTGTCGGGCTCGGCTGTGACGGTGGATAGCGTCGCTGCGCTCCTGGGCCTGATTGACCCGGCGTACCTTCCGAGCGCGCGGCTGTACGTCTGCCCGACCGATTACGCGAAGCTGGCAGCGAACGACCCGACCGGCCTGCGGAATCTGTCCGCTCTGATCCCTGGCGGCGTTGTGGTGACTAACAGCGCGACGGCTTACACCTCGGGCGCCGTTAGCGGCCCCGTACTGGCAAACCTCGGCGCGTTCGTGACGTGGCGTCAGGCTCCGGGGCATGTGATCGTGTCGCGCGAGCGGTTCGCCGATTCGCTACAGACTGCCGTGATCGTGAACAACCGAAGCGACTTCGCGGTTACCGGCCGCGTAACCGCTGCGGCCTTCTCGAAGTGAGCCGAGCGCGGCCGAGGTGCTCGGCGACGATCGCCCGAGGCTCGCGCGCTGGTTACCTCTGCGGGCTCCCGAAGGGTCACCCGGCCCCGCACAGGAGCCCCCAGGGGATAGCTCAGCGATCGGCTACGGCTCGGCTATGGCGAGCCTGTAACCCGGAGGTCCCCGAGGCGATCACGACCCGGACTCGCGCATGGCGAGAGCGCAAGCGGAGCGAACGCACACAGACCGAGGCAGAACGGCCGTAGGCACACAAACAGAGACCCCCTAGCCCGATCACACGGGCTAGGGGGTCTTTTGCGTCTCAGGGGCTCTCAGGCGCGCAGCGCGGCGAGCGCGGCGCGGTTGCGCTCCTCGGCCTCTGCGGCGGTGAGCCCCCCGAGGTACTCGGCGACCCATCGCGTAGCGCGGCCCTGCCAGAGCGTCTCCGACTTGCTGACCTTGACGCTGTAGCGCGCTAGGAACGCTTGGCGGCCCTCGGGCGAGAGCTTGGCGAATGCGTCCCCCTCGGTGCGCCCGGTCTCGATGACGTCGCGGCGCTCGGGCTCGACGGGAAGCGCGCGAAGCCTCCGGATCTCTGCGGTGATCTCCGCGTAACGCTCGTCATAGTCGGCGGCGAAGTCGTCAAGGTCTTTGCGCGCGAGGATCGCGGCGGCGATCTCCTCCGCGTAGTCGGTGCCCTCGGTCACGGTCTCGATAACCTCGGGCTCCTCGGAGCCCTCGAAGTAGGCGAGCACTTCGGCTTCGAGAGCCTCGCGCTTGATGGTGTTGCCGCAACCCTTCCGGCCCGCACTGTTGCCCGAGGCTCCGACCCCGGCGCAACGGTAGGACACGCCATAGACGTACATAGGCCCGCCGCACTCTGCGCAGACCGGCCGAAGCAGCTTCGGGCTCGGGCGTCCGCCCTTGTTACGGCGCGCGTGCCCCTTCGACGCTGAGCGGCTCTTAATGTTCGCGTTGGCCCGGAGCCAGAGATCCGAGGAGACCAGCGGAGCAACCGTCATGTACGTTGTGCCCTCATGCTGCACCAGGCCCCGGTAGGTCACGTTCCGGACGGTCTGACCAATCACTGAGTCCTGCCACGCGGCCGAGCCCCTCGGGCTCTGGAGCCCCTCGGCGGCGAACATCCGGCAAATCTGCCCGTAGCTGCGACCCTCGGCGGTTAGCTCGAAGATCCTCGCAACGGTCGGCGCGTCGGCGTTGGCGGCGAGCGTCTTCCGCCCATCGGCGAGCGTCACGATGTCATAGCCGTACGGAGCCCGGCCGTTGCACCAGGAGCCGAGCGAGCGCAAGAGCGCGTGCTTGGCCTTGATCCGGTCTGACTTGTGCGCGCTCTCGGCGTGAGCCATGAGACCGCCAAGAAACGTCATGATCTGACCGCCCATGCTGGCGGCTCCCAACTCGGGCTCCTTGACGGACTCGACGCGCGCCCCTGCGGTCTTGATCGCGTCCAACAGGTTGAGTAGCTCGCGGGCTCCTCGGCGCTCCAAACGGTCGGAGTGCCAGACGACTACGACGGTTGCGCCGAGGTCGGCGACGGCACGGAGCATCGCGTCTAGCTCGCTCTGGTGCCGACCGTGGAACGCCGAGGCTCCCTCGACCCTGAAGGCCCGGACTACCTCGTATCCCTTCGCCGCAACGTAGGCTGCGATCTCGGCTGACTGGTTCTCGGTCTCCTGAGCGTCGGTGCTGACCCTCTGCCAAGTGATCGCAAGCTCTCCCATTGCCCTACCCTCTCGTTACGCTGCGGCCTTCAGTTGAAAACCCTAGCGTAACTCGATGCGGTGATCGTGAACGTGGCCCTGCCTGACATCCGGCATGAGCTGGCGGGGGGGATCAGCGGCCTGCAGTGGGTGGTGGACGGGTACACGCTGATGTTCGCCGCGCTGCTCCTGTC
>Ga0335075_10018767_pt1 | contig 10248 bp, 11 predicted proteins | sample Lox_Sample_24_FD_206723 | JGI IMG/M metagenome (GOLD analysis project Ga0335075, IMG submission 206723) | Soil microbial communities from Loxahatchee National Wildlife Refuge, Florida, United States - Lox_Sample_2.4 | ecosystem: Environmental > Terrestrial > Soil > Wetlands | place: USA... | reverse complement strand
TTTCTGATTCAAATGATCTTTCTTGGATGGGCGTAGGCCAAAGAATCTCCGGATCAATCGGGGACGCTTGCCGTCTGGTGATTCTGGCGATGACTCCTGCGCGGTTGCGGGACGCGCCTGGGACGCTTCGCCGCCTTCTGGAGGTTGCACTGCACCGTTTGTTCCATTGGCTTTGTTCGGTGTCGCGGGATGCGAATTGAGGGATCCACCGTTTGGTGTCGGCTGCCGGGGAGTGTCAGGAGGAGACTCGGGAGGAGCTGGAATGGAGGTGCCTTCGGTGAGGGAGAAATTGACCGGTTTTAACGACAGCGGTTGGAATATGCTAGGCATCGTTGTGTAATCTCGTGGAACTTGCAGAAGAGGGCTTCAGGGTATGCAGGCTCGGCAAGAAGTGGAAACGGTTGCGAAAAGGTGGTAATGTTAATATGTAACGGCGGCGCTAAGCACCAAAGGATATATTGAATTGGTCTACGCAAACAGCAAACGAATGAATGCGATGATGAAGAGGCGCGGAGAGAGGAATGAGGGGGAAGGAAGGTGTGGAAGGGGTTGAGCAGCGGGCTAAACCTGGCGAGATCAACGGCGAAGGACCAGAGAAGTTCAAGTGGATGGCTGGGGGGGGATTAGGTGTGCCAGGGGTGCAGATTCACGAACACGAGTTGCTTTTTCCGCCCGCCGAAAATAACGAAACCCGCGTGCCTACCGAGAAACTCTGTTCCCCGCCTGGCTAAGCTAAGCAATTCCTCGTATCGGAGAGTTTTTCTGGCACGGTGCGTGAAAAACAAGTACTATTATGTACAGAGCAGTTTCACCGCAATTGTCGCGCCTTGGCCAGTGCGACCGCGCAATTATGGGGTGTCGCTACGGTTTCTACTCCGGGCATGTATGTCACTGACAAGGTGCAGACTGCGCAAGTGTCGATCGAAAATAGGCATAGCTCTTAAAACAAACATGCAGGTCCGATCCTTCTTAAGCTTTTGAAAATTCTATTCCACAAAGTAGTTGAGAGTTGACGGCAAAGTTCAAACATCACAATCTATGTACACCATCGTTCCCATCAAACTTGCTACACTGGCATCTTCTCCGGGATCTTCGGTGCCCCCTGTATTTTTGGCCTTCCGCTCAGCGTATCCACGAGATCCTTGAGATCCATCCAGAACTCGTTCTTCGGCCTCCTATGCTTCCAGTCCGTCTCCTTCTTCTCCACAATTTCCATATCTCCGAACATCACTTTGGCTCCTCGGATACCGATGACTGCAGCGCTCATCGGATCGTCTGCGATTTCCTGCCTGCTCTTGCCCGCAAATGATTCGAGATGCTGGAGACTCTTGACGCCGAAGCGCACGCCGCGGACTCTGTCCATGGGCGATGGTTCTTTGCCTTGCTGGAAGTGACCCGGGATGCCGACACGCGCCTCGAAACGACCTTTTCCTTCTTCTTTGATCATGTTGGCAATGAGTTCGGTCGTGTACGTCGTCGATGCTTGCTCGTTGCGGAGGATGATCTTGCCCGCGCGGCTCTGGCCTCGGTCCCGCGTAAAAATTTCGCGCAGGTGGTCGATGTCTTTGTCAAGCATCTTGATGCTGATGCCTTCCTCTGGCGTGTACACGGCGAGGGCACCGATGGAAAGACCGGCGATCGTCGCGATGTAGCCCGACTGACCCCCTTGGGTTTCGATGACAAAGACGCGACGACGTGAAGACGAGGCGGACTGTCTGCACGTGTCGCAGAACTCGACGAGCGCGTTCAAACACGTGTCGCTGCCCAACGAGTATTCCGTTCCCGGAACATTGTTGCTAACGGTCGCCGGGAGGATCACCATGGGTATCTTAAACGCTCGGTAAGTGTCCCGGGCTTTCCTCAACTCGCTGACGGCGGTGAAAGCCTCGAAGCCTCCCACGACAAAGAGACCTTGGATCTGGTACTTGTCAAACACATACGCCACCTCCTCCATGTTTTCCGATGGCAAAGTGCGATTTGTGCCAATTTCCGAACCACCTCTGCTGCTCCACGATTCCGCATCGAGCCACTTGACCTCCCGCACCGCACCTAATGGCTTATCGCTGTGATGCCGGATGAGACCGCTGAATCCATTGTGTAGAGCAATCGGATGATGACCACGAGTGAAACAGTACGCAATGGCGGCGCGAGTTGCGGCGTTCATGCCTCCACATGGAGCCCCGACGTGGATGATGCCAATGCGCATCCGCTTTTCCGGTGGAAGCAGTAATTCGGGTTGCTCGATAGAGGTGGTAATCAGGAATGCATCGTGATACTCTTTAAACTCCGCGTCTCGAAGGCTCATTGCTCGGTCAAAGTCTTTGGCCTTGATTGCTTCCGCAACCTCGTTGGTTAGTCTGACCGCCTCTACCAAAGGTTTGCGGACAATCTTGTTCTCGATTATTGAAATGACCGGGCTAGGTGTGTCTGGAGTCGCATCGAGAACGGCATTCACCGCTTCACATCCTTGGAGCGTCCCAAGCATTCGGTCGTAGGCGCATGGTGTACCTCCTCTTTGCACGTGTCCGAGAGTCGTGACTCGCGTATCTAATCCCAGCTCGTTTGTAAGAAGGTCCTTGATCTCGTTTGGTGTGATCTTCTTCAAGTCCCGATCGTGAGCTCCTTCAGCGACGATGATGATGGTGGTCCGCTTGCCCAGTTTACGATGCTTCTTGACGATGCCGCCGATTTGCGTCTTCCACTCCCCAGTTGGAGGCGCCTCGGGTATGAAAAGGAAATCGGCTCCCGTGCTGATGCCAGCCATGAGTGCCAACCAACCGCAGTGTCTGCCCATAACCTCGATAATGAATGCTCGCTGGTGCGATTGAGCGGTATCGTTGATCGAATCCACACAATCGCATATCCTGTGCAGGGAAGAGTAGCAGCCAATCGTGGCGTCAGTGGAAGACATGTCGTTATCGATAGAGCCGACAAGGCCGACAATGTTCAGGTTCTTGAACGGTTCCACCTGTTCCGGCTTAAGCTCACCCTTCTCAACAAGTTCCTCGAGAAGGCCTGGCCATTCTGCACGAAACTTGTCCGCACCAGTCAAACTCCCATCTCCACCGCAAACAACGAGAGCGTCAATGCCTTTTTCCACCATGTTTTTGGCAGCCTTCAGTCTCCCCCATCGCTCCCGGAATGCCGCACACCGTGCAGTGCCGATGAGTGTGCCTCCTTCCGACAGGAAGCCACGGACATCATCCCACGCCGCTGGCTTGATCATGTCTCCACCTTGCACCAGGCCCTCGTAGCCCTCACATACACAGTACGCCTCACAGCCTCTCGCGATGGCCATGCGGACCACAGCCCGAACGGCTCCGTTCATGCCGGGTGCATCACCCCCGCTGGTCATGACAGCTATCCTTCTCTTATTCTCCGGGACTGGTGTAGGAACTCCATTGGTTTCGTTTGCGGTACTTGTGTCGGTCATGTTCTCGGATTTGCTCAAAGTATCGAAGCGCCGGAAAGGAAATGCTTCTAAGGACGTAGCTACCTTGGAATCTTGTACTTCGATCTACTCCGTTAGTCTACTGGACTTCCAGGAAGTTGCAAATTGGGCAGCTCGAGCTTTGACTGTCGTTCGGCCAAGAAGCGTCAGGAACGCGAGAGTCTCGGAAGGAGGGATGTTCTCCAGAGAAATCTTGAGGTGAGAACAATGTAGAGTCAGCCCTTGGACTAGGTTCTGATATAAGTTCTCTTTTATCGGGCCATCGGCCTTATTAGTTTTTTGGCGAAATGCAAAAGTGAGTGATTAATTCTGAGCTCGAAGCTTGAACCAGCCAACAAGCTGTGACGCATGGGTCAACGTGGGGCCGCACATGAGGGCGGGCATCTGCGGGAGACCTGATAAGGCTCAACATCTACGACAATTTTTTCATGTCCCTCCATTCTCTGTTCGTGCGCGTGACTGCTTCAATTTCTTGACATGGACATCTACCGAGAGAGTTGCTGCCACAGTCCGAAGATCCATTATTCGCTCTCCTCAAAGTTTTCACTCCAACATTTTCATTTGAAGAATCACGGGGCTGGAAAAGACAAAGTATAGCTTAGTAATGGAGAAAGAACCTAGGAATTTTTCAAGGGCTTCCTAACTGGCAACTACGATTTGATATTTCCACGATCAGACCATAATCGTATGATCTCAAGCGCATGAGTCTTCCAAAAGACGACCAATTTCGACGATAATTAAAAAAAGAAATGAAATGAAATGAAAAACATGTGATGATACATAAAACTATGCCTTCAAATCATTAGCCATGGATTCCTCAAATCTCCTCGCAATCTCCAACACCTCCGCATCCAACCTACTGCCTCCCAAAAAGGTGACACTGAACGGTAACACTCCACCGTCCTCTTCTTTGCCCGAAAGCTCCGATACCTTGTATTCTCCCGCAGGAACCGCAATTGCGCAGAGATCCAATACGTTACCAAAGTGAGTAAACTCTCCTAAAATGCTATTCTTCTTGATCGGGTCAGCCAGCACTTGCTCAATCTTCCAATGCGTTGGCGCCGTCGGTACAACAACAACATCCACACCCTTCGCACTGTATTCAAATACTTTCTCTGCTTGCCGCGTATACAACGCCTTGGCTTGGAGGTCGCGGTAGGCCTGCACCGCTGTGCTATGTCTCGCGACGACCTGACCAAATAGCTCCGCAAGCACGGGATGCAGATGCTCTCGATTCTTGTCCAGCCAGCCATCTGGTAGTGAAGCCAATCGCTCTGAGACGAAGGTGCCATCGTAGAGGAGCCGACCGGATTTGTCAAAAGGGGACCAATCGATGGGCATGAGTATGCCGCCGATGCTCTGCAACTGCTTGACGGTTTCGTGGAACATCTTCCTGTAAATGGGCGAGCAGATGCTTAGAGCTTCGGGCGTGGGAATGCCAAACTTGAAACTCTTCGATTCAGGTCCAATGCTGTTGACATGCCTTTCAAAGCCCATAGGCAATTTCGCATACCGATCGCGTTCGTCATACTCTTCGCAGAGTTGCCAAATCAGCCGGGCGTCAGAAATGGTCTTTGCGATGATTGTGATGCAGTCGAGTGATAGGCACGCTGGCACGAGGCCGACCGTCGAGAGAAGGCCTCTGGTAGGTTTGTATCCGACGACGCCGTTGAAGCCGGACGGAACTCGGCCGGACCCAGCCGTGTCCGTAGCGATGGAAAAGGAAACGAGGTTTGCGCCAACACCAACGCAGCTTCCCGACGATGAGCCTCCTGAAATGTAATCTTTGTGAAAGATTGAGTGAGGCAAGCCGTATGGACTTCTGCAGCCAGTTAAGCCAGTGGCAAACTGGTCGAGGTTCGCCTTGCCGATGAAAAGAGCGCCCTCTTCGATGACCTTTTCATAGATTGGCGATGAAGTCGTCGCCATGTGCGTCAAGGGAGGGCAAGCAGTTGTCGTCGGGAGTCCAGTGATGTCTAAGCTGTCTTTGACACTGAATGGGATACCGAAAAGTGGCGGGAGTTTCGTCTTGTCAGGGTATCTGGTAATCAGAGCTTTAGCAGCTGCTAAAACTGCTTCCTTCTTCTCAAGATGGATCCACACTCCATCATTTTCCTGGCTGTATGCTTCAATCGTCTTGTAGAGAGCTTCAACAACCATCACAGGCGAGAGACCTGAGTGATATGCTGCTTGCAAGCTGGAAATCCGCAAGTCTCCATTCCAAACCGGAGGTGTTTGTGGTGGAGTTGTTGCGCTGACTGTTTCCGGCCTGGTGATATATGGCTTCAAAGCTTGTTGGAAAGAGTCAAGGGATGCTACAAAGCCGAACAAGCCTTGGGACCAGTGGATCATGTCCAAGCTTGAACATTTGAATGCAGCATTGTAGCCAGCTGTGGCTTCCTCGATACCACCTACAACTTGGTTAGCAGACCTAGCCTAATGATATAAGGTCCGAATCATTTTGCATCATAAACGAAGAAATGATGATGGTAATTTAAATTCGTTCATTTACGGTGGTAGAAACGCTGCTAGTTAGTGAATCAAAGCGAAACAACTCAGTTGAAGACGACGGAAAAGAATTCATGACTCTTGATAGCTGAATTGTGAGAGGTTTGAAGCAGAGGCACTTACAGCATTCAAAACCTCTATCGTTTGCTTCGCGTATGGTAGTGGCAAAGCAACATTCGGTAGTTACACCCGAGACAATCAAATGGGTAATGGCACGCGCTTTCAACTTATGAAGGATGGTGGTGTTCCAAAAGGAGCCTTTGCCAGGCTTATCGATGACCATCTCTCCCGGTAAGGGCTTCAATTCATCAACTATATCATGGCCATACTCTCCACGAACAAGCAACCGGCCCATCTTGCCTTGGTCTCCAATCACAAGCCGATGTTGCGCATTGCTCGGGGCCGCAGCTTGTCTGTGCAGCTTCGACGACGGGCAGTCAGATAGATCTGGTTTGTGCCCCTCTCGAGTATGGAAAATTGTGAGGCCAGCTCGTCTGCAAGTGTCAAGAAGTTGCTTTGTTGGTGCAATTGATGCTTGTACGGCCTGTAAGTTGCCTCCTTGGATCTCACCAAAGCCATCGGCTAGTAGGAAGTCCCGTTGCTTTGCATAACATTAGTATATCTCTGGTAGCAATGCATTCAGCACAAACCATATCAATAACAACGAGAGCCGTATGAGTAGGAGGAAACGTATAGGCGTACGGCTTGGCATCCAAAGTGATGTGCTCTGGAAGCGTCGGTTTCTTTGCCATTTTGATAGCAACACTCAAACTAAGAGCTACAAGTTTGATTCAAAGGCCAACAGTCGAATGAGAGACGGGAAGGAAGAGAACGAGAAAAAGGGATGCATTTAATAATAATAACATATTTCAAAGATAGAAATGGTCCGAAGGCAACTCCAGAAGCTTACAAAGACAGCAGCACGGCGTATAGTGCTGCTGCGACCATCATGCACAGCGCCGTCGGCATGCCCTTCGGCCGCCGTAGCGCTGGCCGATAGGTGGTGTCAAGAAGAAGTTCCTTATCTTTAATGTCATGCGATGGGCGGTTTTGGCACAGCGCGCTAGGCCTTTTTCCGGCAACACTATGCCTGGCCTACGATGCAAGCCTCTCCATCAGCTAGAGCCAACCACGATTCTGCAGTGTCTAGCCTCCAGCTACACTGATATGGGCCAGAATTGCTTGGCAAGGCTGTCTGGGCCGGTCGCCGGGCGGGCCTGGCGGCGGTAACGCTCTAGATACTCTATCTCTGACAAGAGATGTGACAGTAGACGTGCACGGCGAGAAAGTTGTCAGAAATGCTGGGCAGGATGTGTCGTCGAGTATATGTAAGAGCAAGGATCCGCGCCTGGGTTCTTGATTTATCAACATTGTTGCTATTCCAATTCCTAAAGCTCCAAGTCGCCCAGTCAAGTCATCTTACGATACGTTCACCATGTCTGTCCTTTCGCCAAATCGACTCTGGAGGAGGATCAGGCCGCACCTATCATTGACCGTACCAATGGTAGGTGGCCAGTACGGGGATCCAAGGTGGTCGAACCCAGACTTGGACCCGATCCCACCGGAGAAAAGAACTTGGGGAGGCATTGACTATTGTACGTGTTGATCGATTGATATCCTCTTTGATGTCCAAGCTTATGAAGCTCGAAGGGGCGTATTGGTGCAGTGATATGCTTGCACCTCCTCTCGCAAGCACCGTGTCAAGCGTGATGTCGCTTGGCTTCACCGCCCGTCAAACAATCCCGATTGTCTTCTTCGGATTCATGATCTGCTCGGTGGTCATCACATTGACTGGCAAGATTGGTGCTACATATCATGTAAGCCTTCCAGTACTTTGAGGTAGTAGTCAAGCGCTGATACCGTTGAAACAGGTTGCATACCCCGTGGCCGTTCGTTCCGTGTTTGGAATGTACGGCTCGTATCCGGCCATTGCTATCCGAGGTGCGTTGCGGTAACACGTATTGCAACAAGATTCAAGTTTGGCTTACAAGTTCTAGCATTTGTTGCGCTTATGTGGACTGCAATTCTTACGGTCCAGGCTGGAGACTTCCTACAACGCATGATCGAAGCTATCTGGCCATCATTCATAAACTTCCCAAATCATCTCCCAGCAAATGCGGGTATTACAAGCGCAGAAATACTATGCTTCATGCTCTACTGGGTTCTGCAGACCAGTAAGTGTAATTTCTTTAACCCTACTTTGTACTATCGAGTTCATTACAAGTTGGGTTTGTTCCGATCTCGCACACTTACCATGAAGCTAACCGTTTCCTTTGAACAGTCCTTGCCGTCATGCCTATCCAAAAGTTAAGGATTCTGTTTTGGGTCAAAGGCGTAGTTGTGTACGTACAAACGTCCGACTTCTCTCCACTTACGTTTTGCTAACACTATGAAGCCCCCCAACTTTCCTTGCGCTCTTCATATGGGCTGCTGTTGTCACACACGGGGTATGTGTCCTCATTATAGAAGTCCTTCTCATTTCAACTAACCACCACTTCAGGGTGGACCCCTAGTCCAAGGCAAAATGGTGCTTACATCTTCCTACATGAACACGGCTTACTCTGCTTTAACCGCGCTCAACGTTATTATTGGACTCTTCTCCAGCATGGCTGTAAGCGACGCTGACTTGTAATCCATGTCAACTTATCGACCAAAGTTTGCTAATCGCAATCACAGGTAAACATGCCCGACTTCGGTCGCTTTTCTAAGAACAACCTTGCCGGATATCACCAGTACTTTGCACTTCCTGTGATTGGCACACTTGGTTCTTTGACTCCTATTTTCGTTACGAGTGCCAATTCTTATCTTTGGGGTGGCTTCCAATGGTAAGCAGAAATCAGGATAACTTTAGAAACAATTGTTCTAAAAAGACGACAGGTATATGCCATCGGTCATTGCCAATTTCGAATCACGCGCCGCGAAATTCTTCGTGTCACTTTCGTTCATGCTCGCCACCATCGGCAATCAAATCGCCGCAGGGGCATATCCATTCTCTAATGATATCTCTGGTGTTGCACCGAGATATATCAACATTTTCAGGGTGAGATCTTCTCGGGTGGAAACTGAAAGTAATGATTGATACTAACGCTCGGTAGGGGACCTTGTTTATATCCCTATTCTGCGTCGTTTCAACGCCCTGGAACATCATTAAGAGTGCTGGGGGACTTCTAGCATTCCTGAGCGGATATTCTTGCCTCATGGGCCCTCTTGCCGGTGTCATAGTCTGCGATTACTACATCATCAAGAAGCGCAAATTGAATGTCCACGAGCTTTACAATGGAAAAGGAATCTACTGGTACGATTATGGATTCAACTGGCGCGCATTTGCTGCCTTCGTTACCGGGTTTGCACCGCTCATGCCTGGCTTCGCAAAGTCGATTCAACCTACCCTCAACGTGGGTGGCTCTTGGAAGTAAGAGGACCATGTCAGACCGAAATTTGATTTCAATGCTAACTTGCGCTATCTAGGATATACTCATTTGCCTGGCTTTTCGGCTTCTTTCTTTCGATGCTTACTTATTACGTTATCAACACCTGGATATCCCCGCAAACGGATTCACTCGTTGAGGTCGCTGTGTATCCGCCAGGCAAGGGAGAAACGGTCACGCCGCCTTCCATTGAAGGTGAGGAGGATGGTCTGGAAACCAAAAAGGGAATGGTCGCCATGGAGAAGGAAATCGTTTGAGCTATCACTGGCGTATAAATTAGTAGAACCAGTGTAGAGACGGTCTTTCGCAAGATGTCGAATTCTCCATTCATTCATACCTAAATTATAAGGCCCGAAAGTAAATGGGAGAAATTGGTTTTGGTTTAGCGTTGTTAACGGCCGAAATGGTTGAATGATATCTCATTGGTTTGGCTTATCGCGACCTCCATATTACTTTTTCTTAGTTTCCGTAAATTCGATTACTCGACGTGAAATGCCGCAGAAAAGGCTATCCTAGGTCTTAAATACTGTGACGACCCTTTGTTCACAATTTTCGCACTATCATGTTAATCGGAGCCGCTAGGATCTTGATCTAATGCACTTGTACCGGAACTTTGGGACCGTATAGGATAATCCTAAAGCCTGAACGATTCAGTACCGCTGTCAATCCTCGACAGGCCCTGGGCCCCAATCAGATAATTGAATGATTCCACTTGGTGTGGATCCCACCATCGATTTCTCCTGGTCCCGATACAGTTTACCATCAAGTTGATAGCACCGTGATTTCAAAAGCAACTGGTTCAATTCGAGGAGGAAATTTATGAAATATTTAAGGGCTTGGTATGCCTTAGAAAGTCCTAAA
>Ga0335075_10018766_pt1 | contig 10248 bp, 7 predicted proteins | sample Lox_Sample_24_FD_206723 | JGI IMG/M metagenome (GOLD analysis project Ga0335075, IMG submission 206723) | Soil microbial communities from Loxahatchee National Wildlife Refuge, Florida, United States - Lox_Sample_2.4 | ecosystem: Environmental > Terrestrial > Soil > Wetlands | place: USA: Florida... | reverse complement strand
CCTGGTACTCGTCGTAGTCGATCTCCCGATCGAATCCCCGGCTGAGCATCCTGCCCAAAACGGAGACGAGGTCGACGGAAACTCGGCTCCAGCCGGTGGCGAGCTCGTCGAGCATCTTGCCGGCTTCCTCGACCGTGGCACCCGGGATCTTCTCCAGGCCGGCGCGAAATCGCGCCGACGCCAAGATCTCCGGCCGCACCAGCCGGGGAGACTTGTATTGCGGTCCCAGGATTTGGTATTCGGCGCGTTCCATCGCCAGCAGCGCTCGACGCGTGACGAAATGCGCAAAGTCGCGGGGATTGTCGCCAACCGTGATGTCGCGCCACTGCTGACGAAGTTCGGATACCTTGGCCGATTCGCCGGCCACCACCCGGGCGCGCGAGGAGTCGGTGCGCAGGATGTGGCGCTGCTGACGATCACTGGGCTGGTACGGATTTCGTCCCGGAAGCAACGCCGCCACTCGGCTCAATGCCGACGCGTCGGCACGCGGCATCCAGAAGACCCGCACCGGCACGATCGACCGGTCCTCGTCCGACTCGAGCTGCTCGACCAGCTGTGCCAGCGCCGCGGGTGGCGAATTGCGGGCCGGCAACGGCAGCACCTCGAGCGCGGTATCCGGATGGTTGGCGCGTTGCTGGTCCAACCACGCCGCGAGCAGCTCAGATTCGACAGCAGAGGACGCCGACGTCAAGACCAAGGTGTCGTCGGTGGTGGTGAAGGTGCTGGTATCGGCGGCCGATCTGGTCACGATCGTCCTCTCGGCCGAGGCGCGCTCGGTTGGGCCTTGGCCGTCTTGCTTGCCGAAGTTCGGGGCTGGGCCTTTTTCGCGGCTTTCGCCGCCCTGGCCTTAGCGGGCTGGCTTGCGCTCTTACGCGGTGCCTTTCGCGGCGCCGCCTTCTTTGCTCGGCGATACACGCCGGCTTCGGGCAGCTCGTCGACGGGCCAGTCGGCCAAGGTGTCCAGGTACAGTTGGCGGACCTCGGCAATCCGGTCCGGCAGCGTGTCGAGTGTCCAGTCGCTGACCGAGATCGGCGGGAACACAGCGACATCCACCGTGCCCGGGTTCATCGTCATCGAATCCCGCGCGGCGACGATCTCCGCGTTACGGATGACGATCGGGACGATCGGGATGCCGACCGCCATCGCGATCCGGAAGGCTCCCTTCTTGAACGGCCCAACGCTGGTGGTATCGAGCCGGGTGCCCTCGGGCGCCATCACGATGGACAGCCCTTTCTTGGCGCGCTCTTCGACCTGGTGCAGTGTCTCGACCGCGGCGGCGGCATCATCGCGGTCGATGAATGCGGTGTCCAACAGCTTGCCGAGCGTGCCCATGATCGGGTCGCTGGCCAACTCCTTCTTGCCCACGCCCACCCAGTTGTCGCGGACCAGCGCGCCGCTGATGACCGGGTCGGCCTGGTTGCGGTGGTTGAAGATGAACACTGCCGGACGTTCGGCGGTCAAATTCTCGGCGCCGAGGACATTGAGGTTGACGCCGCTGGCTGCCAGCAATAGCTGCGACCAGGTGGAGGTGAAGAAGTTCACCCCACGGCGGCGACTGCGGGTCAGCAATCCGATACCTACTGCGCCCGCGGCCACCGGGACGACCGACCCGAAACCGGCCAGGGTCCGCAGCTGCGAGCCGATACCGCCGCCGCCGCGGCTGGAGAAGCGCAGGATCGGCCAGCCGCGGCGACGAGCGACCGCGGCCATCTTGCCTTCGGGATTGGTCGGCCGCGGATTGCCGACCAGGTACATCAACGCGACGTCCTCGTCACCGTCGGCGTAGAAGTAGCTGTCCTTGAGGTCGATGTCGTTTTCGGCGGCGAACTTCTGTACCGCGGCGGCCTTGCCCGGTCCCCACAGGATCGGCTTGAGCACACCCCCGGTGAGAAGACCGTCGTCGTTGGTCTCGAACCTGTTGGTCAGCGTGTTGAGGATGCCAAGGAAGCGCGCCACCGGACCGACCTGAATGGTCAGCGCCGACGAGCTCAGCACCACCGTGTGCCCGCGAGCCAGGTGGGCGCGGACCAGCTCACGCATCTCCGGGTAGATCCGCGACTCGATTTTCTGGTTAAAAAGCCGCTCGCCGATCTCTTCCAGATCGCTCAACGCGCGGCCGCGCAGCGCACCGGAGGCCTTGCTGATCAGTTCTTCGAACTCGATGCGCCCGAGCTGATGGTTCAGGCCCGCGGTGACCATGCTGATCAGCTCGCCGACGCCCATGTCGCGTCGGCGCAGCCGCTCTTGGGTGAGGATGACCGCGGTAAAGCCGGCCACCAGCGTTCCGTCCAGGTCGAAGAAGGCGCCGATCTTGGGCCCGGGCGGACTGGCCATGATTTCGGCGACCGACCCCGGCAACCGAAGATCACGGGCCGGTTTCCGCGACTGGCGGTCCTCGTCCTCAGTCATGCGCGCCACTCCTCGATCCCGGCTGCGCCGGCATCATCGTCGTCGGCGCGGCTCATGACCCCGATACCGATCGGTTCGGCGAGCCGGCCGGCTCGGCCTCGAAGGACGCGGGCACCGCATGCAGGGCGGGTTCGCCAGCCAGCGCGAGGATCTCGTCGAAACCCTCCAGCAGGCACCGGGCGAACAGCTTCTGATCCCGAACCGCGGCGCGGTCGTAGCGCGCGGTGATGGTGCAGTAGCCGCCTCTCGATATCAGCACGACCATCATCGCCACGCCGGGTAAGGGACCAATGCCGTACTGCCGCAGCACCTTTGCACCGGCGATGTAGGTGTCCCCCGGATAGATGGGAACATTGCTGGCCTGCACGTCGGCGGCGACGATCGAATCCGTCACCGCCTCCAGCAGCGGCCCAGGCAAGACGCTCAGCACCGGCGCGATGGACCCGAGCACGTTAAGCGCGCGTTCCTCCCGGCGCTGTGTCATCTGCGCGCGGATCTTTCGGATGCGAGCAACCGGGTCGGCCGTACCGATCGGCGCCGCCAAATTGACGCCGGTGAACCGGTTGCCGCCGGCGGCGTCGGCTTCGGCGCGCATGTTCACCGGCACAGCCATGGGCAGTGTGCTGACAGGCACGCCCAGCGCCTCGTGGTAACGCGCTAACGCGCCGCACAACGCTGCCAGGTAGGCGTCGTTGATCGACCCACCGCCCGCCTTCGCCGCCCTGTGCAGGTCGGAGAGCTTCATATCGAGTGCTTCGCTGCGGGTGGAAAGGCTGCGGCGGCGCAACAACGGCGACGGCTCGGCAGCCTGCTGCAGCACTCGCGCACCCGAACTGGCGTAGCCGAGGACCCCCGTGACTGCCGATGCCGGGTTGAGGACCGCCCGTCCGACCATCGACACCGCTCCCCCCAGCGCGGCAAGAACCCCATTGACAACATTGGCGGGCAAGTGGTTGAGCCCTTCGCGCATCAAGTCGTTGGCCGAGAGATCCTGCGGAATGGGTTGTGCAGGCGTCGGCTGGGGCGGTGGATCCCGCTCGAGGTCGTAGATCTGGGCGAACATCTCCACACTGCCGACACCGTCAGTGACGGCGTGGGACAGGTGCAGCAGCGTCGCGGCCTTTCCGCCGGCGAGGCCCTCGACCAAGGTGGCCGTCCACAGCGGTCGTGCGATGTCCAACGGCGACTGCAGCATCACCTCGGCCAGATCGAACACCTGCCGCAGCGTGCCCGGTTCGGCGACACGCATCCGTCGCACGTGGAAGTCCAGGTTGAAGTCGGGGTCGACCACCCAACGCGGCGCGGCCGTCGGCAGCGTCGGCACCACGACCTTCTGCCGCAGCCGCAACACCCGTCGCGACGCGTTTTCGAAGCGGGTGCGGAAGCGGTCCCAGTCCGGCGTGGTATCGAGGATCTCCAGAGCCATGATCCCGGAGCGCGTCCGCGGATGCGCTTCGCCCCGATGCAGCAGGTAATCAAGCGGTCCCAGCGCCGTCGGTAATCCGGCCCCGTCGACCTGCTCAGCCACCGCCACTCCTCCGTCCTGCCATCGCGCCCGTTGCTCGACGCCGCCCTACGCTTTGCCAAGGCCCAGCGTTGCGCCGCGGGCCACTCCAACGCTAGCCCGGTTGGCGTGGTGGCGGTAGCCAATTGTGCGGATCGGAACGCCAGATTAAACGCATTCGCTATAGCCTACGAAATACCCTGGCGGGCCGCCGAATTGGAATTACGCAATTGGTTGCGCGCCGCGCAATTCAACTGGCCGATGTTGCACGTCTGCGCGAAACCGCCGAACGCGAACGCAGATATCTTCCGTAGACGACACCTAAAAAGTCCGCGACGGCGTCGGCCGTTAGTCGCGACCGGACCGTGGCGAACATGTCAAAGGCGTGGTGGGCGTTGGGAAGCTCGGCGTAGCACACGCTGGGGGCGCCAGCCTCGCGCAGCGCGGTGCAAAAGGTCTGGGCCTGCACACTGGGAATCACCGAATCGTTCTCGCCGTGCAGCACAAAGAACGGTGGCGCCGCGCGGTGCACATGCGAAATCGGCGACGCCGATTCGAACAGTTCAGGCTGGTCCGCGTAGCGCGCTTGCATAACGAAATGCTCGAGAAAAGGCAGCATCATTTCGTGCATTTTGTCGACGTCGGTCAGGTCGTAGACGCCGTAATAGGGCGCCGCGGCCTGAACCGTTGTGTCGGCATCCTCGAAGCCGGGCTGCAGTCGCTCGTCATTAGCGGTGAGCGCGGCCAGCGAGGCCAGGTGCCCGCCGGCGGAGCCACCGGTGACCGCGATGAAGTCGGGGTCGCCGCCGTAGTCGGCGATGTTCTCGCGGACCCAGGCCAATGCGCGTTTGACGTCGATGATGTGAGCCGGCCACGCCTTGCGCGGGCTCGTGCTGTAATCGATGGACACGCAGATCCAGCCGAGTTCGACCATCCGGCCCATCAGCGGATATGCCTGGGGCCGTTTGCCGTTGACCGCCCACGCGCCGCCCGGGATCTGCACCAGCACCGGGGCCCGGTCGCCCGCCTTCATGGCGGGATGGCGCCAGATGTCCAGCAGGTGGTCGCGACCGTCTGGACCGTAGGCGATGTCGGAGGTCTGCGCCGCGTAACGGCGACGATGCCCGGTTGCTTGCAGCAGGCCCCCACGGCGCAGACACGCGGGGTTTTCGGTGATCGGATGACGGGCCTTTTCGCGGTATTTCGGTCCGAAGGAGTCCGCCAGCGCGGCGGTGAGGATGTCGTCCGCGCGCTGCGCCGCCCAACCCGTCGCGACGCGGCCGACCGACAGCGGCGTCACTCCCGACAGGGCATGGCCGGTGACCACGTGGGGGGGAAATTCGGCCGAGAGCCATTCGGCCAGAAAGCGGACCACCCACGGCGAACCGCGGAGAAGCAACGCGCCGGTGCGGTATGCGCCGATCGGCGCCGCGGCAAGCTGGAGCCCCTGGCGCAGCACTTCGGCGCGCGCATGCGAGTACCGCGCTCTGACATCTATGGCTACGGTCATGCCCTGCCACTCCTCGCCGTTGAGCACACGCCGTCGGAAGCGTACGTGTGTGGCGGGCCTCACACTAGCGAATCGCTGTTCCTGTCAACGGCATTTCTGTCGGTGTTGCGCGCTGTGAGTCCCACCTGGTGGACCGTTGGATAAACTGACCTGGCTTCGCAGTCTCCGGCCCCCGTAGCTCAGCTGGACAGAGCACATGACTTCTAATCTTGTGGTCGCAGGTTCGAGTCCTGCCGGGGGCGCAAGAGGCCACTGTGACCAGTGAGGTCAATGTGGCACGTGAGCTCGATGGTGAGTTACCGCCGTCGGCGGCGAACTACGGAGGTACCCGGTGTCCCAGTCCGATCTGGTCCTGGTGAGCTTCGATAACCACGTCGCGTTGATCACCGTCAACGATCCCACCCGACGTAACGCGGTTACCGACGAGATGTCGAGCCAGCTGCGCGCCGCGGTGGAACGGGCCGAGTCCGATCCTGATGTGCACGCCGTCGTCGTCACCGGCGCCGGCAATGCGTTCTGCGCGGGTGCCGACCTGACCGCGCTGGGCAGCGCGGCCAGGGAGGGCCTGCAACGGATCTACGACGGCTTCATGGCCGTCGGCAAATGCACGCTGCCCACAATCGCCGCCGTCAACGGCCCGGCTGTCGGGGCAGGGCTGAATCTGGCGTTGGCCGCCGATGTTCGCATCGCCGGGCCGAACGCGTTGTTCGACGCGCGTTTTCAGAAGTTGGGTCTACATCCGGGCGGCGGAGCAACGTGGATGTTGCAGCGCGGGGTCGGACCGCAGGTGGCCCGTGCGGCCTTGCTGTTCGGTATGCGCTTCGACGCCGAATCCGCTGTGCGACACGGGCTGGCGCTCAGCATCGCCGACGATCCGGTTGCCGCGGCGCTGGACTTGGCGGCCGGTCCCGCGGCTGCGCCCCGCGAGGTGGTGCTGGCAACGAAGGCCACCATGCGCGCCACGGCCAGCCCCGGATCCGTCGACGCTGAACAGCACGAACTGGCTAAAGACATCGAACTCGGGCCGCAGGCCACCTCGATCGAGTCACCGGAGTTCGCGGCCCGGCTGGCCGCCGCCCGACGCAGGTAAAGCCGACCGCTACAGATCAAGCAGCGCGATCTCCGGCGATTCGATGAGACTGCGCAACTCCCCCAAAAACCGGGCCACGTCGGCGCCGTCGGCGACCCGATGGTCGAACGCACAGGTCAGGGTCATCTGCGAGCGTATGACGACGGTGTCGTCAAGGACCATGGGCCGCGGTTTGAGGGACCCCATGCCCAGGATCGCCGCCTCCGGATAGTTGATCACCGGCACGCCGTCGTCGAGTCCGAGCGCCCCGAAGTTCGACACGGTAAACGTCGAGCCGGCAAGCTCGGCCGGTTTCAGGGTTCCTGCACGGGCTTCCCGAGTCAGCCGGGCCACACATTCAGCGAGTTCGCGGGTGGTCTTGCTTTGCGCCTCGGTGACTACCGGGACCAGCAGACCGCGAGGTGCGGCGACGGCGAAACCCAGATGCACCGCGTGATGAGAGTGCACCTGCGGGCCATCCGGGCCGTCGACCCAGGTGGCGTTGAGGATCTTGTTGTGCGTCAACGCGATTACCAGCAGCCGTAGCGTCAGCACGAACGGTGAGATGCCTTGATCGCAAAGTCGCAGCATGCCTGTGCAGTCAACCTGTACGCCGGCATGGGCATCAGGAATATTGCTGCGCGACAGTGTCATCCGCTCCGCCATGTGAGCGTGGACCCCGCGCACCGGCAACACGTCGTATGACACGCCGGGCCGCTCGGTGTCGACGCCGGCGGCCGCCAGCACGGCCTCCCGGCTGATCAGCCCGTCCGGCCCCGGTGGGACATCACCCAGATCCACCAGCAGCTCGGCGGCCAGCTTCCGCACGGACGGTTTGGCTTTCGGACGTCGCCGGCTGGTGTCCAGGGCGTCGTCGGCTCCATACCCGACGAGTACCGGTCTCCGCGCAGGCAACTCACCGTTGGACGCCGTGGCCGCAACCGGCGCTTTGTCCGTCGCGCCGGCCGCGGTATCGATACGTACCAGCATCGAGCCGACCGTCAGCACATCACCTTCGGCCCCGCGTGTTTCGACGATCCGACCCGCATACGGGCTGGGGATCTCGACTTCGGCCTTGGCAGTCTCCACTGAGCACAACGGTTGATTGAGTTCGACGTCGTCACCGAGCGCGACGCGCCAGCATGACAGCGTCACCTCTTCGAGGCCCTCGCCGAGATCGGGTACGACGAACACCTTGACCCGATCGCCATCGACAGGCGGGTTCACGGTTGCTCCAGCACGCGCTCAACACAATCCAGCAGTCGATCGGGACCAGGAAGCCACAACTTCTCCAATCGCGCCGGCGGATATGGGGTGTCAAACCCGCATGCGCGCAACACCGGTGCTTCGAGCTCGTAGAACAGCTCTTCTTGGATGCGGGCGGCCAGACCCGCGCCGTAGCCCAGGCTTCGCGGCCCCTCATGCAACACCACGCACCGCCCGGTGCGGCGGATCGACGCGGCCACGGTGTCGAAATCCAGTGGCACCAGCGATCGCAGGTCGATGACCTCAAGGCTCCAATCATGTTGCCGTGCCGCTATTTCAGCAGCTGACAATGCCGTGCCCACTAGGCCACCGTAAGTCAGCACGGTGACGTCGGTACCGGCGCGGCGCACGGCCGCCCGCCCGATCGGAAGTCCGGGCCGGGTGGTGTCGACGACCTCGCGGCCCCAGTAGCGCCGCTTGGGTTCCAAGAACATCACCGGATCCGGACAGGCGATCGAGTGGCGCAGCAGCCAGTACGCGTCTGACGGTGTGGCCGGGACCACGACCTTCAGACCTGCGGTGTGCGCCCAGTAGGACTCGGTGGATTCCGAATGATGCTCGACCGCACCGATACCGCCGAACGACGGTATCCGCACCGTGACCGCCATGTTGATTTCGCCGCGGGTGCGGGTTCGGTACTTCGCCAGGTGGCTGACCACCTGATCGAAGGCGGGATAGCAGAATCCGTCGAACTGGATCTCGGGCACCGGCACGAAACCCCGCAGCGCCAAGCCGACCGCGACGCCGATCACCGCGGACTCGGCCAACGGGGTATCGAAACAACGCTGCGCGCCGAATGTAGCGGTCAGTCCCTCGGTGACCCGGAAAACGCCGCCCAGCGTCGCCACGTCCTCACCGAAGACCAACACCCGGTCGTCGGCGGCCATCGCGTCGTGCAGTGCCCGGTTGAGCGCTTGCACCATCGTCAGCGGCGTCGCGGTGAACACGTCGGCAGTCGGGCGGGTCGGTGGTTCGGCGATCTGGGTCATCACACCTCCCGGCGGATTTCGGTGCGCAACTGCTGGCGTTGCGCTTCAAGTCCGGGTGTCATCTCGGCGTAGACCGCGGTGAAGACCTCGTCGATGTCGATATCGGGTGCCGCGAAGACCGCATCGCGCAGGTCGGCCCGCAGTCGCTTGCATCGGGCGGCGACCCGGTCTTCCAACCGGTCCGACCACAGCCCCTGGCACTCCAGGTAGGTCCGGTAGCGCGGAATCGGGTCCAGCGTCTGCCACCGGTCCAGTTCGTCCTGGCTGCGGTATCGCGTCGGGTCGTCCGAAGTGGTGTGCGGGCCAAGCCGGTAGGTGATCGCCTCGATCAACGTCGGGCCGCCGCCGGCTCTGGCCCGGGCGGCGGCTTCGGCCATCACCGCGTAGCACGCCAGTACATCATTCCCGTCCACCCGAATACCGGGCATCCCGTACCCGATCGCCTTGTGCGCGATGGACGGGGCGGCAGTCTGGCCGCTCAGCGGCACCGAGATCGCCCACTGGTTGTTCTGCACGTAAAACACACACGGCGCTTTGAACACCGCCGCGAAGTTCAGCGCCTCGTGCACGTCGCCCTCACTGGTGGCGCCATCGCCGAGAAAGGCCACCGTCATCGAGTCCTCGTCGAGCCGCTGGGCGGCCATGGCCGCGCCGACCGCATGCAGCGTCTGGGTGCCGATCGGAACGGATATCGGAGCGCAGCACTTCTTGGTGAAATCCAGCCCGCCATGCCATGTTCCGCGCCAGGCGGCACCGACATGGCCGGGCGGGATGCCGCGCACGAGATAGACTCCCAATTCGCGGTACTGGGGAAACAACCAGTCGGTCTTGCGCAGGCAGGCCGCCGCACCGACCTGTGCCGCCTCTTGGCCGCAGCACGACGCGAACAGCGCTAATTCACCCTGGCGCTGCAGATTTATGAATTCGGCGTCCACATCGCGGGTAACCACCATCATCTCGTAGAGCCAGCACAGTGTCTCTGCCGGAAGCTCCCGGCTATAACGGACTTCTGTGGTCGGTGTGCCATCCGGGGCGACGAGTTGCACCGGCTCGAGGTCGACAGTCATCGACGTCAGAGCAGCTTCAGCCATCCCGCCTCCAACCAGCCGCCGGCGCAGGTGTGCGGCGGGTCGGAGCAAACCCGAAGACCGGTCCTGCTACCAGCCGACGTCGGTCGCCAGCTGCACAATCCGCTCGGCTCGCCGCAACACTGGCGCATCTACCATTATGCCTTCAAATGCGAAGACACCGCGTTCATCGACGGCCGCGGCGAGAACGTGTCGCGCCCACTTCACCTGGTCGGGGGATGGCGCGTAACCGGCCCGGATCACGGGCAGCTGGCTGGGGTGGATAGCAACCTTCGCGTCGAAGCCCACCGCGACCGCGTCGTCGACCTCGGCGCGCAGCCCGTCGAGATCCTTGATGTCGAGGTAGACCGAATCCAGCGCGAGGCGGCCGTGCGCCTTGGCAGCCAATAAGGATTGTGATCGGACGTGCCGGG
>Ga0335075_10018764_pt1 | contig 10249 bp, 7 predicted proteins | sample Lox_Sample_24_FD_206723 | JGI IMG/M metagenome (GOLD analysis project Ga0335075, IMG submission 206723) | Soil microbial communities from Loxahatchee National Wildlife Refuge, Florida, United States - Lox_Sample_2.4 | ecosystem: Environmental > Terrestrial > Soil > Wetlands | place: USA: Florida... | reverse complement strand
GTCGGTGACAGTTTGATGTCATTATGCCTCTGATTATGTCCGATTTTATTGTTTTCAAGACTGATTTCCGTAAGTCCTTATGTTTCAATGGGTTCGTTGTGCGTTTGCCCTGACCTTCGCCCCCGGCTTTCCTTCCCTCTCAACAGGATCGACGGACAGGCACTTGAATCCCGGGTCTTGAAACATGTGCGGTAAGGAGACTTCATTGATGAGGAACGTATATGGATTGACGATCCCGTCTGTCCCCAGCTTGATGTCAAAACTTAAACGGTCTCGTCGCTTGGCACTAACCAATTTAGCCAGCCAGGATTGGGAAGGTTCTGGTTGAGTGAGTTGAAAAGCGTAGCGAGAGTTAACCCCCATCACGCGACCGTCCGATGGGTTGAGGGACTTGTCTAGCGTGCGGTTCTCCAGCAAGTAAGAACTTCCGTTCTTGAGGATCTTATAATGAGTCAAGTATGTACGCAGTATTCCCGCTTTGTCTTTCTGAATTGCTTGCACTTTTCCCCAACACTCGATTTTATCCACCGCTTCTGCGATTCGTTTCCAATGATCGGGCGCCTCATTGAAGAATCGCCCGCGCAGTAATTGATCCTCTCCAAGAGCCCGAGAACTCAGGAGAGATAGTACTGCTATCGAACACGATAACCATGTCTGCATTTCCATTCGAAAAAGTCCTCTACAACGTGCAGAAAGCGCCTCACTGTATTGGGCGCGCGAACCGCGGACACATCACGCAGGGCGTTCGGAAGAAACGGCGGAATCGCATGAACACAAGTCGCTTTTTTCATTTCTGCCGAACGCCCTAAGTCCGGGGGGTGTTTCTACCGCCACCGCATCCCCCAAACTGTCGGCCGTAACCGCGGCAATTATGGTAGGGGTGGAGGTGGTGGACGATTAACACCCATTGGGGTACGACTGGTTGCAAACACAGGATTTCGAGCCAGCTGGCCGTTTGCAGGGGCACATGTAACATAGAACCAATCCCGAACAGGGCGTCGTCGGATTACACCCTAGACAGCCAGTACACTGCACAGGGGCACTTATCTGGGTAGTGACCTGACCCAACACCTCGTCCGGCATCGCAACGAACGCTCCCGACACCAGCAAGAGGATCACCATCGCATCGACAAGGCGTTGCAAAACCGTGCTTCGTTTCTTGACCATGTTACACTCCTCATGAAAGACTTCCACCACACTGGTAACGCACCAGCACCGATGCTCACTTTGATAACCATACGGCTCGCGCCGACCTGGGATCCCCTTCCGATGGAGGGCATAGGAATCCTCGGTCAAGACAGCCAGGCCAGTCCCTCAAAGGCGACCGCCAGAATCACTCCGGAGCCGGTGATGACCGCAAGAATCGCCTTGAGTAGCGCGGAATGCACCTCAACCCGGACCCCTGGTGATGGATGACACCACGCCAACCCGGCCACAAGGAACAGGTCCGCTGCGAACATACCCAAAGGCGGGATATGCACTTTGTCCCCCCAGCATCCGCACGACGGTTGGCCAATGCTCCCCATGTACAGACTCGCGCCCGCCAACACGGTAAAGAAGAGCAGGGTAACAAGCCGCAAGACGCGGGGAGCCAGGCCCAGCAACAGCCAGCCGCCGAGGAACGCTTCCACCTCGATAAGAGTCCGTCGCCAGAGCGGATGCGCGAAAGCACTTGCGGCTCCCGACCCATCATCCGCGAGCTTCAACCCAGCTGCGGTCAGAAGAATGACACCCAGGGCGAGGCGGACGATCAGAAAACCGGTCTCCCTGAGCGGTTGACGGAAGACGCAGGAGTGGGATGCCAGCGCGAACGGATTGATTCTGCCGCCCGACATGGACGCGATCCCCCGATGCTCGATCCAAAAGCTGTCGCCCCATGTTCTCTCTTGAGAGCAAATAATAAGAGTACCAAAAAAAGCAGAGTCGTCAAGTGACCCTGCTCCAAATTTTTCACCTTTCCTCCGCGGCGGTCTCGGCGTGCAGCTCGTACAGATCGGTGGCGCCGTCGATGCCTGCCAGCCGTGCTCGGCACAGTCGCCGCGCGGCGAAATCGTCGCCCAGCTGGGCGTGCGTCGAGCCGGTGAGGACGATGGGAATGCGGAGTTGCTTGGTAGAGCCAGCGACGGAACGGGTGGCGGCAACGTTTTTTGGGGAAAACATTTTACAATGGCACCTTCGGGGAGTTAGAATTAACCGTTGGCTTGGCGACCCCCATCATATTCGACGCGACATGCTTGATTTGGCCCGCCGCTGCGGCGCCGCTAAGTGTCGCTAAGATGTAGTCTAAACGTAACACGATCCGATGCCGGACTCAGCCCGACGGCGTCGGCGGGCGATCGGAATGAGTTGGACGATTGGTGTCGTTTCATGTGGCAACAAAGAAAGTGCAGCTCAAAACCATGTTCGCAAAAATCCTCTATAGACCGGCATTGGCCATCGTTATCTCGGTGATCATTTTGTTCCTGGGTGTGCTGGGGATCAAGATCCTTCCGATAGCCCAGTTCCCCGACGTCGCGCCGCCGACCGTGATGGTCGCCATTTCTTTTCCGGGCGCCAGCGCCAATGTCCTGGTCGATTCGGTTCTGGTTCCGTTGGAGCAATCCATAAACGGCGTCCAGAACATGCGTTACATGACCTCCTCCGCCACCAGTGCTGGCGAGGCAGCGATCGTGATCTACTTCGAGCCGGGCACGGACCCCAACATCAATGTCGTGAACGTGCAAAACCGGGTCAACCCCGTGCTGTTCCAGCTGCCGCCCCTGGTGGTGCGGGAGGGGATCATCGTCAGCCAGGTCGTGCCGAGCATGCTGATGTACGTGAATCTTTACAGCAAGGATCCGAACGCCGACCAGAAATACCTTTTCAACTTTGCCAGCGTCTACGTCATGCCCCGGCTCAAACGGATCCACGGCATGGGTCTCCCCCGCAATCTCGGCAACCGCATCTTCGCCATGCGGGTCAACCTGAATCCCGACAGCATGCGCCGCTACAGTGTAGGCGTCGAGGAGGTCATGAAAGCCATAGCGGAACAGAGCGTGATTGGTTCGCCCGGACGACTCGGCCAAGCCACGGGGAAGACGTCGCAAACAAAAGAGTACGTCCTGACCTACATCGGGCGTTTCAACAAGCCGGAGCAGTATGCCAACAACATCATTCTCCGGGCCAACCCCCACGGCGAGATCCTGCGGCTCAGGGATGTTGCCGAAGTCGAATTGGGTCCACAGTTCTTCGATATTTACTCGGACATCAACGGGTATCCCGCGGCATCCATCGTTCTCAAGCAGGCTCCTGGCTCCAACGCCGCCGCGGTCATCGAGGACATCAAGAAGGAACTCAAACAGATCAAGAAGGAATTATTCCCTCCCGGCATGGACTACGAACTGGCGTACGACGTCTCCAGCTTTCTGGACGCCTCCATCGAAAAGGTGCTGCACACCCTCCTCGAGGCGTTCATTTTGGTGTCTCTCGTGGTGTACATGTTCCTCGGAGACTTACGCTCGACGCTGATCCCGACTCTCGCGGTTCCGGTGTCCCTGGTCGGAACCTTCTTTGTCTTGCACTTGATGGGTCTCTCGATCAACCTGATCACGCTCTTCGCGATGGTTCTCGCCATTGGCGTCGTGGTGGATGACGCCATCGTGGTGGTTGAAGCGGTGCATGCCAAGATGGCCGAGAAACACTTATCGCCCTACCGGGCGACCATGGAAGTGCTTCACGAGATTAGCGGCGCTATCATCGCCATCACCCTGGTGATGACCGCCGTCTTCGTTCCGGTGACTTTCATTCCCGGGCCGGTCGGCCAGTTCTACCGCCAGTTCGGGATCACGATGGCCACGTCCATCATTCTCTCCGGTCTGGTGGCCCTAACGCTGACGCCGGTGCTCTGTGCAATGATTCTCAAGCCTCACACCCACGCCCACGCTCAAACCGACAGCCAGACGAACCATGTGAAAAAGCGGCGAGGACTAGGGGTCATTCTGCTTTACGCAGTTGGAGGGTTGCTGGTCTTGGGGGGAGTAACGTATCTGGCATATCATCTGTGGGGGCCGATTGGCTTCCTGTTCATTCTTCTGCCTTTCGTGCGTGGTCCTTTTGACCGCGCTGTCGAGAAGGTCACGGGCGGTTATGCCGCAATCCTACGGCGTATCGTCACCCGCCGCACGCTGACCCTGGCCGTCGTCGGGTGCTTTGCCGCCGGCCTTGTTGTGGTCAACACGCAGCTGGCGACGGGTTTTATCCCGGGCGAGGACCAGGGCATCATCTACGCCGTCCTCCAGACGCCTCCAGGCTCCACGCTCGAATACACCAACGCCAAGTCCCACGAGCTTGAGGAGATCGCCAAAGAGGTCGAAGAAGTTACCTCCGTCACCTCGTTGGCCGGTTACGAGGTTCTGACCGAGGGGCGGGGCTCGAACTCGGGGACCTGTCTCATCAACCTGAAAAAATGGAACACACGCAATCGAACCGCGCGCCAGATCATTCTAGAACTCGAGGACAAATGCCGTCAGATGAGCAACGTGAAGCTCGAGTTCTTTGAACCCCCCGCGGTTCCCGGCTTTGGCACCGCCGGGGGCATCTCCATGGTAGTGCTCGACAAGACCTTCTCCGCCGACTACCAGCGGCTCGAAGAAGTGACCAACAAGTTCATGGATGCCTTGCGCAAACGCAAGGAAGTGACGAACTTGTTCACCTTCTACGCCGCCAACTACCCGCAGTACGAGCTGATCATAAACAACGACGTGGCCATGCAGAAGGGCGTGTCGATCAAGGCGGCGATGGACAACCTCAACATCTTCATTGGCAGCACTTGGGAGCAGGGATTCATTCGATTCAACCAGTTCTACAAGGTCTTCGTCCAGGCCAAGCCGGAGTTCCGGCGATTCCCCGACGACTTGGCCAACATATTCGTCAAGAACGATAAGGGGGCAATGGTCCCCTACACCTCGTTCATGACGGTCAAGAAGAAGCAAGGCTTGAATGAGATCACCCGGTACAACCTGTACACCTCCGCCGCCATTCAAGGCGCACCCGCTCCTGGCTACAGCACCGGGCAAGCAATCCAGGCGGTCAAGGAGGTCGCTGCCCAGACGCTGCCTCCGGGTTACGACGTCGACTGGGCAGGACTCTCTTACGACGAGTCAAAAAGGGGGAATGAGGCGATTTATATCTTCCTCATCGTCGTCACCTTCGTCTATCTCGTACTGGTCGGGCAGTACGAGAGCTTTATCCTGCCGCTGGCCGTGATCCTGTCGCTGCCGATCGGCGTCTTCGGTTCCCTGTTCTTCTTGCGGGCACTGGGGTTGGCCAACGACGTCTATGCCCAGATTGGCCTGGTCATGCTGGTCGGTCTGCTCGGTAAGAACGCGATCCTGATCGTCGAATTCGCGGTGCAACGGCGCCAGGAGGGTGTGCCCCTCCACGAGGCAGCCGTCGAAGGGGGAAAATTGCGCTTCCGGCCGATTCAGATGACCTCCTTCGCCTTCATCGCCGGCCTGATTCCGCTGGTCGTTGCCACCGGCGCCGGGGCAATCGGAAACCGCACCATTGGCACCACGGGAGTCGGCGGGATGCTCGTGGGGACCGTGCTAGGGGTCTTGGTAATTCCCGGCCTTTATTACTTGTTCGGCAGGATTGCCGACGGGCGCAAACTCCTCAAGGACGATACAACTGAACCTCTCAGCGAGGTTGTCCAACTGAAGCAAGAACTAGCTCCGGCATTTGACAAGCCATCGATAGACGGCGAGACGCATATTTCACCCCTGGAGAATCGTCCACAGGAGGCAACGACGGAGGTTCAACTCGAGGCCGAGAATCAGATTGCTAATGCTTTGGTAGCAATATGGTCGTCTGCATCTGATCTAACGACCGCAAAAGATCCCTCGACCAGGATGGAACAGGCTAGAGAAGAAGCCAAGTAGGCCAATGCTTGGGAGTGAAAGTCAACGTTGGAAACCTTGGTAGTGGCACGCTGGCAGCATGCCCTACGTAGGGCACGCTGCTAGCGTGCCACTAACACAGTGACCGCCGGAACTCATTTGTGTTCCAAATCGATCACCGCGTCGAACGGTTCGGGCGGTTCCAGCAAGTTCTTGGTAGCGCGGGCCAGCAGCATCAACGTCGGGCGATCATGTTCGGCGTCGCCGAACAGCAGCGTGTGCAGCGTGCGACACGCTTCCAGCCAGCGGCCGGCTTCGTACAGCGCCAGACCGCGTTCATAGGTCAGGTGCCATTCTTGCCATTCCTCCGTGGCGGTCTCGGCGTGCAGTTCGTACAGATCGGTAGCGCCGTCGATGCCGGCCAGACGTACACGGCACAGTCGCCGTGTGGCGAAATCGTCGCCCAGCTGGGCGTGCGACGAGCCGGTAAGGATAATGGGAATGCGTAATTGCTTGGTAGCGCCTTCGACACGGCTGGCGACGTTGACGGCGTGGCCCAAGGCGCCGTAATGAAACTTCTGTTTGCTGCCTGTGTTGCCGCACAGGGCCAGCCCGGTGTTCAGACCGATGCCCAGGCGCACCGGCCCGCCTACACGGTGCTGCCAGTCGGCATCGAGGGCCGGCTGATCGGCCAACATGGCCAGAGCAGTTCGGCAAGCTCGCTCCGCGTGGTCGGGCACGTCCTTGGGAGCGTTCCACAGAGCCATCAAGCCGTCGCCGGCATAATGCACTACGACGCCGCCTGTCTCCTGCACCCGCGCCGTCAAACGATCCATCACGTCCCCGGCAAGACGGAACGTATCCATCGGGCCGAGCCGTTCTGCCATGCGCGAAAAACCGCGGATGTCGCTGAACAACACCGTCACTTCGCGTTCTTGACCGTCGAGGACGTGCGGGTTCTGCTCCATCTCGCGGGCCAGGTCGCCGGGAAAGAATTGCTCCAGCTGCACCAGGCGGCGCAGGGCGCGGGCTTCCTGCTCCTGCCGGGCCAAACCGACGCCAACCACCGAGGCCAACAGCTGCATCACTTGCGCTTCCAGGGAACCGATGCCCAGACCGGCGTGGGGCGTGATGCGTGAACGGCAGCCGTAAACCGCGCCGACAACCTGGTCGTGCGAATCGAAAATCGGCGCTGCCGCCACTGCCTCGATGCCTTGCAGACTTTCTGCGGGATTGGATACGCCCTGGGCCGATTGAAATAGGGTCCGCCGTTCGCGCTCCACGCGCTCCAGCGTGGTCGTGCTGAACTCGCGGCCCAAAGCGTGAGTCTCTTCAGGATAGCGGGCTTGCACCATCCATCGGCCGTCGCGGCGCAGCAGCACCAGGCCGCGGTCCAGGCCGACCAACGTGACCACCGCCCGCGCCGTTTGCTGAAAAAACTCCTGCGAGCCGGACGCGGCCCGCTGTACGGCGATGACCGTCTCGAACCAGTGAGCCAACGTCTCCGGCGACGGCGACCGGCCCAGTTCCATCAGCGTTGTGTGCGTCGAATCGTCCGCCCGCCGGGGGAGCGGCGAGGCGATCACCTGGAGCAAGCGATCGTCGGAGTCCGGCTGCGGACGCTCGACGTCCACGCTGGTCTCGCCCACCGACAGATGAATGGGCGGCACAACTTCGCGGCTGGCGCCGACGGCAATGACGCTATTGTCGCCCATGCGGATCGAGTTGCGCTGGCTGAGATTGTCAATCCGCACCCGCCCGTCCTCCAGTTCGGCAACGCGAATGTGGTCCTTGGACACGTAGAGATCCTGAAGGACGCAACGGGGGATGTTGTTGCGCGCTGGGCCGCGACCGAACTCAAGGGGGCCGGACGGATGCTCGATTTCTTGATGTTCCAGCTTGTTCGACACGCGAAAACGAAGCATGGCTATTCGACTTCACGAAAAAGCAGACGAATGGTTGCCGACGCTCCCTCATTATTCCGTGCGCGCCCGCGCTGCGCCAAGGTTTTCTCTGTAAAGAGAATCACGAAAACACGAAAGTACTAAAACACGAAAAGGTGCTAGAGAAGTGTTAAGAAACGTGTGGAATTGCTGGTGCTGCCACTTGCTCTTTCTTTTTCGTGTTTTCGTACTTTCGTGTTTTCGTGATTCTCTTTGGGAATCATTTGTCCACACGCGCGAAATCCGAAGACGAGGCAGGACACGACGATTTCCGCAAGTCGTTGCTTCAGGGTTAACGCATCCGAGGAAGGACGATAATTCTCGATCGCTTGCAAGTAAACTTGCCGGACGCGCTCGATGGAATGCTCCCAGTCCCATCCTTCAACCGTTTGACGTGCGGCCTGCTTTATTCGCGCGCGCAGAACGTGGTCGGAGAGTAGCGTCTGAGTCACGGCCACAGCCTCTTGCATGTTCCCCGGCGCAAACAACATCGCCGTCTCGCCGTGGGTCACGAGGCTGGGGATGCCTCCGGCCCTGGGCGCCGCGACTGCACAGCCGCAGGCCATCGCCTCCAAGATGACATTGCCCATGGTTTCGGTTTCCGAGGCATATACGAAAGCGTCCGCCGAGGCATAGGCCGCGGCAAGCTCGGCTCCCTTCAGATAGCCGACGAAATGAGCATTGCGGCTGGAAAACAGGCGCTCCAGCTCGGCGCGCTGCGGGCCGTCGCCCACCACGGCCAGACAGGCGTTCGGGAATTGGTCCAGGATCGCGGCCAAAAAGCCGACGTTCTTCTCCGGCGCGAGCCGCGATACTGTGAGCAACAGCTGCTTGTCCGCCTGGCCCTTGGCGAGACGCGCACGCATCTCCGAGCTTTGCCGCGATGGATGAAACAGCCGGCCATCGACAGCCGGCGGCCAAAACTCCACGCGCTGAAAGCCCCGTTCTTGCAGCTCCTCTTGCATGATGCGCGATACCGTCAGGTTGATGTCCGCCCGGTTGTGATGCTCGCGCATCAACCACCAGAGCAGGTGCGAGAGCGGTTTGAGCAGCTTGTATTTCTTGACGAACTCGCCATAGAGCGTGTGAAACGAGAACACAGTGGGATTGCGCATCCCGGCACGGTGAAGGAGGTCGAAGCAGCGGAAACCGAACGCGAACGGATTGACGTAATGCACAACGTCGGGGGCAAAATGCTCCAGTTGCTTCACGAGTCGTTTATCGGGCAGGGCAATGCGATATTCGGGATAGAGCAGGAAAGGGAAACTGGGGCACTCGAAGATGGGCACGGGACTCGCCTTGCTGCCCTCGGCTTGCGGGCACACGACCAGAACGTCATCGTTGCGCCGGACGAGCTGCTGGATCAGGTTCATCGTCCGGTTAACGACGCCGTCCACCTTGGGCAGGTAGACCTCAGCGATGATGGCAATACGCATTTTCGGATCTCCGATATCGTTACCATCCAGTGCATGCCTATGGCTTTTGAGCCAGAGCGATGACAATGTTGTGTTGATCTCGGGCCGGGAAATAAAAAGTGTTCAGAAGCCAACGGACAAAGCGGTTAGCGTTCTGAAGACCCATTCTCTCTATGAACGGCGTCAGCCAACCGCCATAGTACGCGAATTCCATGAAATCATTGAAGTTATTGAAGTGAAGATCCGGACAAAAAGTCTCACATTCACAGACCGTGAACCCATTCTGCTCCAAGGTGCGGACCACTTCATCTTGGTCGGCGGGATTGTAAACGAGGTTGTCAACCTTCCATTTCGACCCGCCGAACAGCAAATTCTTAAGCGGCAATGATGCGGCCTTTTGTTGCAGCTGGGGAAATCCCGCCATGGTGCCCCCCACAAATGACCAAAAACCCTGGCTCTCGAGCTTGCCCCCAATTTTGGGCGCAAGCACGCCGAGGGGAACAAAGCCCGTGATAAAATGCGTGCAGATCAGATCGAATGACTGCGTCTGGAAATGATCGTCCATGTTGGCGGCGTCATCGACGTCAGCGACAATATCGGGGATGCGCGTGCGGGCGATCTCGATCATTTTCTGGGAGATGTCCAGACCGTAGGGTTGAATGTCCCGCCCTGCCTTGGCACGCAGCTTTTCCAAAAAGAGGCCGGTGCCGACGCCGACATCGAGCACGTTCAGCGGACCCGCTCCGGCGTCGTGGCTCTGCCGGCGGTGGATTTGAGCGATCGCCCTGCCGAGAGAGTCGCCGATAACCGATTGCGGATCAAAGTCATAGTGGGACGCAATCACTTCGTCGTAGTGGCGCTGGATGGTGGTCGCCTGCATCTTAGGGAGTCCTTTTCGAGTTCAGGTACAGTTGCCGTCGAAAATCAGAGCCGCGAGCGTCAGCGAGCCGTCTGCTCCACGGTCTGATGCTCGCGGTCCTGGGAGAGGTCGGGATCGGAGGGGTGTCCCTTCGAT
>Ga0335075_10018763_pt1 | contig 10249 bp, 8 predicted proteins | sample Lox_Sample_24_FD_206723 | JGI IMG/M metagenome (GOLD analysis project Ga0335075, IMG submission 206723) | Soil microbial communities from Loxahatchee National Wildlife Refuge, Florida, United States - Lox_Sample_2.4 | ecosystem: Environmental > Terrestrial > Soil > Wetlands | place: USA: Florida... | reverse complement strand
GCCACTTCTTCGGCCGCCGCGACTACGTGACCGGCGATCACTCGCGCAACCTGCTGTGGCTGTCGCTGCCGACGCTGGGCGAGGCGTGGCACAACAACCACCACGCGTTCCCCACCTCGGCTCACCACGGCCTGTCCTGGCGCCAGCCCGACATCTCCTCGCTCGTGATCCGCACGATGGCTCGCCTCGGTCTGTGTTGGGACGTGGTCACGGTCTCCGAGGAGCGCCGCGCGGCCAAGCGGCACGCCGTGGCCGACCCGGCGTAGCCCGCCCACGCACGCGGGGCCTGAGCACGGATGGACACACGCTGCTTGCTCGCCCGGGCACGCGGTCGCCCCGCCAGTCCGCGCATGGGTGTGCCGGGCACCAGCTGCCCAAGCTCATAGGATGAGGGCCCTGCTGGCCGATCGCGACATCGCCTGTCTGACCGCTCCCAACCCCGGCCCGCTGACGCTGAGCGGCACGAACACGTGGGTGGTTGGCCGTGATCCGGCATGGGTCGTGGATCCGGGGCCGGCTAGCGTCGATCACCTGCAGGCGCTGTGCGAGACGATCGACGCGCGCGGCGGCCTCGGTGGCGTGGTGCTCACACACGACCATGCCGACCACTCTGAGGCGGCGCCCGCGCTGGGCGAGCGCTACCCGGCCGCCCCGCTTGCGGGCGCCCGTGGCGAGGTCGACCTTGTGCTGGCCGACGGCGAGCGCGCCGGGCCGTTCGTGACGGTCGCGGCTCCCGGGCACTCTGCCGACAGCTATGCGCTGATCGCGCATGGCGCCTGCTTCAGTGGCGATGCGGTGCTCGGCTCCGGCAGCGTCTTTATCGCCCCGCACCCGGGCGCCATGGCCGGATACATGCGTGCTCTGGAACGGCTCTCCGAGCGCGCGGGCGGCGGGGAGTTCGACGTGATCTGCCCCGGCCACGGGCCGGTTGTCGCCGACGCGCATGGCAAGCTCGGCGAATACCTCGAGCATCGCCGCGCGCGCGAGCGAGCGTTGGTGGCCGCGCTCGCCCGGGGCCTGCGCTCGGAACGCGAGCTGCTGGACACGGTCTGGTCGGACGTTCCCGAGCAACTGCGCCCCGCCGCCGCCGTCACGCTGGCCGCGCACCTGGACAAGCTGGCCGACGACGGCCTTTTGCCCGAGGGCGTGGAGCGCCGCTCGTTTGAGGGGGTCGAGTGGTGAGCCTGGGTGCGACAAGCCCGCGCGCGACCGGCAGGGGTGAGGGGTTTCGCCGGTGAGCCCGCCCGAGCCCGAGGCGGTGAGCCCGCCCGAGCCCGCGGCGGGAACGAGCTCTGGACAGGCGCCCGCCGAGGTCGAGCGCTCGCCCGTGGGCGTGGCCTCCTCGAGCTCTCCGTTTCCGCCGATCGCCGACTACGGCTTCCTGTCGGACTGCCACACCGGCGCGCTCCTGGCATCCGACGGTTCGATCGAGTGGATGTGTCTGCCCCACTTCGACTCCCCCTCGGCCTTCGGCGCGCTGCTCGACCGCGGGGCGGGCACGTTCCGGCTCGGGCCCTACGGTGTGTACGTCCCGATCGGACGCCGCTACATGCCCGGCACGAACCTGATCGAGACGACCTGGATGACACCCCAGGGATGGCTGCGGGTGATCGAGGGGCTGACGATCGGCGAATGGCACGACAACAAGCACGGCTCCAGCCACACCCGCGCGCCGACCGACTTCGACGCCGACCACCTGCTCGTGCGCTGGGTCGAATGCGTGCAGGGCCAGGTCCAGCTCGAGGTCCTGTGCGAGCCGATGCTCGACTACGGCGTGACCCCCGCGCACTGGTCGGCCGTCGACACCGGCGAGGACGGGGGATATGCGCTGGACGCCGGCGCCGGCGTGAGTCACCTGTGGTACAGGGGCAGGGACGAGCCCGCGGTCAAACCCACAAACCAGCCCGAGGATGCTCGACAGGCCGTCGGGTTCAGGCTCTACAGCGACATGCGCATGGGCATCGAGGGCAACCGCGCGCACGCGCGCCACACGATGCGCGAAGGCGAGCAGCGCTTCTGCGCGCTCTCCTGGACGGAGGGTCTCGGGGGCCCGCGCACCGCGGGCGAAGCCAGGGAGGCGCTCGACCGCACGAGCCATTTCTGGCGCAGCTGGCTGGCGGACGGAACCTACCCCGACCATCCCTGGCGCCAGCACCTGCAGCGCTCGGCGCTCGCGCTGAAGGGCCTCACCTTCATGCCCACCGGCGCGCTCGTGGCGGCGGCCACCACCTCGCTGCCCGAGACGCCCGGCGGCTCGCGCAACTGGGACTACCGCTACTGCTGGATGCGCGACGCCTCCTTCACCTTGTGGGGGCTGCATGCGCTCGGCCTGGACTGGGAGGCGGACGATTTCATCCAATATGTCGCGGACTTGAAGCGCAACGAGGACGGCTCGCTGCAGATCATGTACGGGATCGACGGAGCCAAGGATCTGGCGGAGTCCACACTCGATCACCTCAAGGGCTACGACGGCGCTCGACCAGTGCGGATCGGCAACGGCGCCTACGCCCAGCGTCAAAACGACGTGTACGGAGCGGTGCTCGACTCGGTTTACCTGCACTCCAAGCAGCGCGACCACATCCCCGAGCGGCTGTGGCCCGTGCTGATCGACCAGGTCCACTGCGCCGCGCGGGTCTGGCGCGAACCCGACCAGGGGATCTGGGAGGCGCGCGGCGAGCCCCGCCACTACGTCAGCTCCAAGCTGATGTGCTGGGTGGCGATCGATCGCGGCGCGCGCCTGGCCGAACGGCGCGGAGAGACAGAACACGCCGAACGCTGGCAGGCGCTTGCGGGTGAGATCCGCGATGAGATCCTGGACCGGGGGGTCGACAAGCGGGGAGTGTTTCGCCAGCACTACGACACCGACGCTCTGGACGCCTCCACGTTGCTCGTGGGGCTCGTGCGCTTCCTGGCGCCGGAGGACGAACGCGTGTGCGCGACCGTCAGCGCGATCCGCGAGGAGCTGACCGAGAACGGCCTGGTCCTGCGCTACCGCACCGACGAGACCGACGACGGGCAGAGCGGGGAGGAGGGCACCTTCTTGATCTGCTCCTTCTGGATGGTCTCCGCCCTGTCTGAGATCGGCGAGCATCGCGAGGCCGAGCGCCTTTGCGAGCGGCTTTTGGGCTATGCCTCACCGCTCGGGCTCTACGCCGAGGAGCTCGAGGCCTCCTCTGGGCGCCACCTCGGCAACTACCCGCAGGCGTTCACCCACCTGGCTTTGATCAACGCGGTCACCCACGTCGTATCGGCTCAGCAAGGTCAGTAGCCGGGCTCTCCCGGCAACAGCGCGGCGGGATGTGAGCGCGAGCACGGCCGGCAAAACGCCGGCCGTCTCGCATCTCCCACCCGCCGTAGCGTTTGGTTGAGGGTTCAGTAGCCGGGCTCTCCCGGCAACAGTACCCGCGCCGCGTCGTCCTCGACGACTACTCGCGGCAGCACCGGCTCGACTGTCCGCTCGCGGGCGCGGGCATACGCGAGCAGCTCATCGGTCGTCGCGTGCGTGGCCAGCTGTTGCAGGTGCTTGATCGTGGGGAACACGAGCGCGATCTCGCCTGCCCTGTGGGACTCCAGCGCGGCCGCCGGCGCGAACCAGCCGAGGTCGACGCACTCCTCTCCGTCTACTCGGGGCTCCTGGCCCTCGGGCGTGGGCGCGAGATAGAAGTGGGTGTCGAACCTGGTTTTCACCTCTGCTGGGGTGATCCAGCGCGAGAACTTCACGAGCGCCTCCGGGTCCTCCAGCGCGATGCCCGCCTCCTCGTGCAGCTCGCGCAACGCGGCGGCTCGGTACGCCTTCTCGCCATCGCCCTCCTCGCGATCCACCGATCCGCCCGGGAACACCCACACGCCGCCCATGAACCTCGCTTGCGGGTTGCGCTTGACGAGCAGCACCTCCAGGATGTCTGTGCCGCCCCGGAGCAGGATGACCGTGGCCGCCGGGCGCGGCTGGGTGGGACCCTCCATCGCGGCGAACCCTACTTGTCACCGTGGTCGCCGGTAATCTTCCACGGCATGAGTGCGACTACGACCCTGCAACGCTGGATTTGCGAGTCCTGCGGCTACATCTACGATCCCGACGAGGGCGATCCCGACGGCGGCATTCCCGCGGGCACCGCGTTCGAGGACATCCCCGACACGTGGTTCTGCCCGGTCTGCGGCGCGCGCAAGCGCGACTTCGTCGCCTACGAGGACTGACGCCGATATCTCCGCGCCGCGTGAGTCGCACGCTTTGGGGCGATGGGCGCGGGGGGCACACTTGCTTGTACGGGACGAGCGCGAGCTGTGAGCGGCGGACCGACAGCTGACTGGGACGCGCTGCTGGCGCTCGACCGCACCTGCGTGTGGCATCCCTATGGCCCGCTGCCCGCGGCCCCGCCGGACGCGGCGCCCGCCGCGCTGCCGGTCGTCTCGGCCGAGGGCGTGCGCCTGCGCCTGGCCGACGGGCGCGAGCTGATCGACGGGATGGCCTCGTGGTGGTGCGCGATCCACGGCTACCGCCACCCGGTCCTCGACGCGGCCGTGCGCGAGCAGCTGTCTTCGATGGCCCACGTGATGTTCGGTGGGCTCACCCACGAGCCGGCGATCCGGCTGGCGCAGCGGCTCATCGAGCTGGCTCCCGCGGGCCCCGGCGGGGGCATGGGTGTGGGCGCAGGCGCACGCGGTGGCGTGCGAGGTGGAGATGGAGGTGGAGGCGGGCGCGGGAATGCGGGAGTGGGGCTCGAGCGCGTGTTCCTGGCCGACTCGGGCTCGGTCTCGGTCGAGGTCGCGATCAAGCTGGCGTTGCAGTACCAGCGCGCTTGCGGTCGTTCGCGGCGCACCCGACTCCTGGCGTTGCGGGGCGCCTACCACGGGGACACGTTCGGGGCGATGGCCCTGTGCGATCCGGTCGGCGGGATGCACCGGCTGTTCACGGGCACGCTTGCCGAGCACGTCTTCGCGCCGCGCCCGCCTGGTGGGTTCGATGCGGGCCTGGACGCGGGCTGGGCGTCAGAGGTGCGCGGGCTGATTGCTGCGCACGCCGACGAGCTGGCGGCGGTGATCGTGGAGCCGGTCGTGCAGGGTGCCGGCGGGATGTGGTTCTACGCGCCGGAGTGCCTCGCGCTCTTACGCGAGCTTTGCGACGAGCACGGCCTCTTGCTGATCGCCGATGAGATCGCCACCGGGTTCGGGCGCACCGGCGGCGAGCTGTTCGCGTGCGCCCATGCCGGCGTCTCCCCCGACGTGATGTGCGTCGGCAAGGCGCTCACCGGGGGCTACATGACCCTGGCCGCGACCCTGTGCACGCCTGCGGTCGCCGAGGCCGTGTCGAGCGGCGAGGGCGGGGGCCTGATGCACGGGCCGACGTTCATGGCCAACCCGCTGGCGTGCTCGGTCGCGCTGGCCTCGCTGGATTTGCTCGGTGTTGGTGTCGGCGGCGCTGGCACTGGTGTCGGCGCCGATGGCAGGGCGGAAGGGGGCTGGCGCGAGGATGTGGCGCGGATCGAACGCGGTTTGCGCGCCGGTCTTGAGCCCGCACGCGAGCTGCTGGGCGTCATCGATGTGCGGGTTCTGGGTGCGATCGGCGTTGTTCAGCTCGATCGCGACGTCGATGTCGCGGCCGCCACGGCGGCGGCGGTCGATCGCGGTGTCTGGCTGCGGCCGTTTCGCGACCTGATCTATGCGATGCCTCCGTTTGTGATCGGGGATGAGGACTTGGCGCTGGTGGTCACGGGGGTGCTTGGTGCGGCCAGGGCGCAAGTCGCTTGAATTCTGTCGCGGTCTTGACTACACTTGCTCGTGGCTAGAGCGCTTATTGCTTCGGCATATGCGTCCTCCGAAGAGCCCGGGTGACCGGGCTCTTCCGGTTAATAAATCCCTGACGGCCGCCGGAGTCGTCTTTACTGCGACCGCCAGGGGCGCTCTGCTATCTCGTCAACCGATCAATGATCAGCGCGGAGACGAGCAGTGCGATGGCTAGAGCGGTTATTGCTCCGTACATATGAACCTCCTTTCTCCGGGGGTACGACCCCGGAACCCGCCGGAGTAGAGGTGCATGTCTCAGCAATTCGACTAGCCACGCTTCGATGCTACGCGCCGCTTGAGATGGCACTCGTTGGCGGGCACCACTCTTGCCACGCAAGCGTGCCTCCCGCCCGGGCGAACTCGGCTGAATCCGTGCTCTGCACGCGGCCTAGACATGCGACTTCGACCTCGCCCAGCCGTGCGATCGTCTTGCGGTTGGAGCGTTCCAGCTCTCCGGGTGGGTCGTCCGGCGCGTCCGGCCACGGGGTCAGCACGACTGCGCGCACGTCCAGCCTAGCTGCCCGCGCGGACTCGAGCGTCAGCAGCGTGTGGTTGATCGTGCCCAGCCCGGGCGCGGCGGCGATCAGCACCGGCAGTGCCAGGGCGACGGCGAGGTCGCGCACGGTGAAGTCGTCTGTCAGCGGTACCAGCAACCCGCCGACGCCCTCGACGATCAGCACGCCTCTGCCGCCTGCCCCGCCGGGCGCATCCATCTTCGCGCCGGCAGCGCCGCTGCGCGCATCGCCATCTTCGCCGGCTGCCCGCGCGCGCGCGATCACCTCCTCTGGCACGATCTCATCGCCGGCCAGCCGCGCCGCCAGATGCGGCGATACTGCCGGGCCGTAGCGCAGCGGCGCGACCTCCTCGGGAGTCATGCCGGCGACGCTAGCCAGCAGCTCGTGGTCGGGCGGCCATCCGTTCGCCGGCTCGTCGAGTCCCGTCACCACTGGCTTGTGCGCCCGCACCTGCTCTCCGGCAGACCTCATCGCGGCGAGCAGCGCCGCGCTCACGACCGTCTTGCCGACGCCGGTGCCGGTGCCCGTTACGAACAGACCGCGCATAGGGTCCCTGCCCCGGTCACGTATGAGAGCCACGCTCCGCGCACGATGGCTACGCGGCGTACGCGGAGCGTCATGTGTGGTCAGGCCGCGCGGGCGAGCCCAGGTTCTACGGCAGTGGGAGTCGCGCCATCGCCGGTGGCGGGTTGGGCGCCCGTTGCGGTCAGGTCGAGGTCCAGCTCTTGTGCGGCCCGCGCGATCGTGTGCGCCGCCTCGCGCAGCTCCTGGGCAGTGTGCGTGGCCATCGCCGTCAGCCGCAGTCGCGAGGTTCCCGGGGCGACCGTCGGCGGGCGGATCGCCTGGGCGAACACACCTCCCTTCAGCGCCGCCTCGCACAATCGCACCGCCGCGCGCTCCTCGCCGACGATCACCGGCACGATGTGCATCTCCACGTCTTCTGTCGCGATCCCCTCGGCGGCCAGGGCTCGGCGCAGCACGCGGGCGTTGCAGCGCAGCCGTTGCACGCGCTCGGGCTTTTCTTCCAGCATTTCCAGCGCCGCCAGCGCCGCGGCGATCGCAGGGGGTGGGGGCGCTGTCGAGAAGATCAGCGGCCGCGCCGTGTTGATCAGATAGCGGACCATCTCCTCGCTCGCGCACACATACGCGCCGTAGGACCCGAGCGCCTTGCCGAGGGTGCCGACCACCACGTCCACCTCGCTCTGCAGCCCGGCCTGCGCCACGGCTCCCCGCCCGCCGGGGCCGAGCGCGCCGATCGCGTGCGCCTCGTCCACGAGCGTGCGCGCGCCGTACCTGTGGGCGAGCTCGACGATCTCCTTCAGCGGCGCGACATCGCCGTCCATCGAGAACACCGCGTCGGTGACGATCAGCTTGCGCGCGGCGCCCGGGTCATGGCCGGCGCCCTCGTGCCGGCGCATCGACCACTCGAGGTGCTGGACGTCGCGGTGCCTGTACACCACGACGTTCGCCCGCGAGCCACGGCAGCCGTCGATGATCGAGGCGTGATTGAGCTCGTCTGAGTAGACCGTGTCGCCGCGCCCCGCGAGCGCGCCGATCGCGCCCATGTTCGCGAGGTACCCCGAGCCGAACAGCACGCACGCCTGCGCGCGGTGGAACGCGGCCAACCGCCGCTCCAACCTTTGGTGGATCGTCATCGTGCCCGACACCAGCCGCGAGGCCCCCGCGCCCGCGCCCCACTGCATCGCCGCCTGCGCGGCCGCCTCGCGCACCCGGTGATGGTCTGCCAGGCCGAGGTAGTTGTTCGAGCACAGCAGCAGCACCGGCTCGCCCTCCAGCGTCACCCGCGGTCCCTGCGATCCGCTGATTACGCGCAACTCGCGCGTGAGCCCGAGTCGCCGCAGCTCATCCAGGCGTTGCGCGATCTCGTGCATCTCGCCCTCAGCCAACCGGCACTCTGTTCGGCGCGCCGTCGGGACGGGGTGGAACCGACTGCTTCGCCTTGAACCGCAGCTGGGTCGAGGGGTCCCACATGCGCACCTGCAGATCGATCTCGCGGCCGGGCGCCTGCGCGAGCAGCTCATCGACGACGTCCGGCGTCTCGCCTTCCAGCCATCCCGAGCGGTTGTCCGGCCGGGGATTGGCGCCGTTGTCGGGCTGGCGCGCGGTGTTCAACCCCAGCTCCTCGAACATCGCCCTGTCTTCCTCGGGCGCAGATCCGAGCGTGGTCAGAAAATTCCCCATCATCACGCCATTCAGCCCCGCCTTCACGGCCAGCGGCTGCAGCTCGCCGAGGTTCTCCACGCGCCCGCCGCACAGCCTGAACAGCGCCTCGGGCAGGATCAGCCGGAAGATCGCGATCCACTTGACCGCCTCCCACGGGTCGATCGGCTCGCGGTCGCCGAACTTCGTGCCCGGCCTTGGGTTCAGCAGGTTGATCGGCACGCTCGTCGGATTGATTGCCGCCAGCTCGAATGCCATCTCCACGCGCTGCTCTCTGCTCTCGCCGAGGTTGAGAATCCCGCCGACGCACGTCTCCAGTCCCGCCTCGCGCACCGCCTGGATCGTGCGCACGCGGCCCTCGTAGCGGACGGTCGTGGAGACCTCGTCGTAGTAGGACTCCGCCGTCTCGACGTTGTGGTGCACGCGCTGTATCCCCGCGTCCTTCAGCGCCCTCGCCCTTGCGGGCGACATGTGGCCGATCGAGGCGCAGCGCTTGAGATTCGTGTGCTCTGAGACGAGCCGCGCGCCCTCCAGCACCTTCTCGAAGTCGCGCTTGGACAGGCCCTGGCCCTGGGTGACCATGCAGAACCGGTGCGCGCCCGCCGCCTCGGCGGCGCGCGCGTGTTCGAGGATCTGCTCTGGGTCCATCATCGCGTGCATCGGGGTCTGCGCCTCGGCGAACCGCGACTGGGCGCAGAACCCGCAGTCCTCGGCGCATCCGCCGGACTTGGCGTTGACCAGCGAGCACATATCCGTGGCGTCCTCGAACCTCTCGACCCTTGCGGCCCAGGCGCGCTCCACGAGCGCCTCGATCCGCGCGCGATCCTCGATCTCCCCGAGCTCCCGGGCCTCTTGGGGGGTGATCAGCGGGGGCATGTGCTCACGGTACGGTTCATCGCGGACGGCATGGTCTACAGGGTGGGATGGGTCGCCGCTCGCCGACGCCCACGCGCGTGGGGTGGGCGGCCGGAGAAGGCGGATTGGTCGCGCAGGCTATTCGTTTCGCCACACCGGCGCGCGCTTGTCCGCGAACGCGCGCATGCCCTCGCGCATGTCCTTGGAGGCGAACGACGCCCTTCGCAGCTCGATCAGCTCCGCTTCGACCTCCCCCTCCAGCTCGCCCTCGGCCGCCAGCAGCGCCGCGATCACGCGCTTGTTGCCGAGTTGGGACATTGGCGCGTTGCCGGCCAGCTCGCCTGCCAGCGCCAGCGTGCTCGACTCCAGCTCCTCGGCCGGCACCACGCGGTTGACCAGTCCCCAGTCCAGGGCGGTCTGGGCGTCGATGTAGCTGCCCAGCAGGAACAGCTCGCGTGTGCGCGCCGCGCCGATCGCGTCGATGAACCTTCTCACCCCCGTGTGCGAGTACACCAGCCCGAGCTTGGCCGGGGGCATGCCCAGCTTGATGCCCTCCCTCGCCAAGCGCAGATCGCACGCCAGCGCGAGCTCCAGACCGCCGCCGATCGTGTGCCCCGGCAGCGCCGCCACGGTCGGCCACGGGAAGGCCTGGAGCGCGTCGATCGCTTCGGTGAACGGGTGCGCCACCAGCGCCTGCGCGCGCTCCTCGAACTCGGCGTCTGGTATCTCGCCGATGTCATACCCGGCCGAGAACATCCCGCCCGCGCCGGTCACGATCACGCAGCGGGCCTGTCCGTTGGTGTCGTCTACTCCGTGCGCATCCGTCCCGTGCGCGTCGTCCGCCCCTCGTGCGCCGGTCTCATGCTCCCGTGTGCCGGCCAGCTCGCCGAGCGTCGCGGCGATCGCATCGAGGATCG
>Ga0335075_10018762_pt1 | contig 10250 bp, 11 predicted proteins | sample Lox_Sample_24_FD_206723 | JGI IMG/M metagenome (GOLD analysis project Ga0335075, IMG submission 206723) | Soil microbial communities from Loxahatchee National Wildlife Refuge, Florida, United States - Lox_Sample_2.4 | ecosystem: Environmental > Terrestrial > Soil > Wetlands | place: USA... | reverse complement strand
GGACTTACATTTATCAGTAATATCCAAGCAAGGTCGAGGCAGTGAGAGATGCAAACATGCTAGGAATCTGCAACTACTCCAGAGGCTCCGTGTCCAAAAAATCCTTTTATAGGAAAGACAACTGGAGAAGACACATGCGGATCATGTGTAGTGCGGGCTCGAGCGCATCGAGGGCGTAGGGGCCGGACGCGGTGGATACCACAGGGGTATGGAGTTCGTCTCGGAGTGGAGACTTTAAGAGTTTAGAGAATGTGCCATCGCTTCTCGTGATTTTATAGGTTGATAGCTTCCCAGGAGGTTCATCTCGATCCGTGGGGCTCAAGTATCGTGTCTGCTGTAAATCTCAAAGGGGCCCGTGGCAGATATCCCCCCCAGCTCTTGCCTCTGTCGCTCTGCTTCGAGCTCGAGGAGGCCTTCCGTCACATCCGTGTGCAATGAACCGGTATGTGGGATGCCTGGCAATGATGGCAAGCTCGTAGAAGGCGAGTGCTGATTCCTCTTGGGTGCTGATATGGGTGACAGAGGCAACATTCCTCGGCTCATACGTTCTATAGCTTGCATCCTATCCACCTCCAACTTGAGCCGCCGTTCCCGAAGGCATAATAAGCTTCTGTCAAATTCTTCCGACGCCATCGAACTTGCGAACTTCAGCGTTATAAATGTGCAGTTAAGTTGATTGACTTCTGGAGCTTTTGTGTCAAAAGCGCAGATATTCCAAGAACCCAGTTGGGGTTCCGTTACCGATAGTCTTTCAGCAGCGAATGTTCGGCCGTTCGGGCCTCGAAGGTCAATTCGGCCATCTTGGGGAGGCGGATTTTCGAGATTTGTAACTAATCAAGTCAATAGTGAGTTTCAGAGATCTAATACCATTGTACCAATCAGAACTTACTGTCTGTTTTTAGCATTGTGTACCCATTATCGTCTTTCAAAAAGGCAACAAGCACTGGGGGAGGAGGGAGCTCCGAAATAATGGTATTGGTGTCATTCCTAGTGTTTATCTGTACAGACAGAACACTCGTCCGACGCACAAACCCTGGAAATGTTGACGGGAGTGATGTCCCCTGCAAACTGGATCTGCTCGACGTTGGAGACACCAGGGAGGTCACACTGCTTCGACCCACCTCTGGCCACCAGAGTTGAATCTCCCCGTAACCCTTATACCTGGAATCACGACTTAGTACAGGCACTCTCCCGCTCCTGAATATGACCGAACAGGACACCCCTTCGAAGTACTGAGTTGGCTCGTATCCCGTGAAGAGTCGCTGAAGCCGGAAAGCATCCTTCCTTTCATGAAGCGTATACGCTACCCGAGAAGTCCCTTTCCCATATGCGACTTCCACGTTCCATTCGAGTTGAGTTTGGCTAACTATTGTATATAGAGGAAGGACGCCATCTTGTGTGAGGTCTAGGAAACGTTCAATCTCTCGAGATGGCTGTGTCCCATTGCCCGAATATGTGGCTTCTACAATGCGTAGGGTTCGGCCGTTTTCACTTTCCCGATAGACTGAAAGCTCACGGCGGTCGGGCGCGGATGGTGGTGATACCAGCACTACCACTAGCCTCTCCGGAGCCTGTCCTGCGTCAAGTTCAACGGCCCAGTCGGCGCGCAGGTTCATCGACATTTTCGAAACGATGTGGGTCTTGGTGTGGAAACAGCGAGAAGTTGATCTGATGCATAAAAGTCGGGGTCACCCCGCCTGTACGAGTGCCCAGGGGGGGCATGTTCAGCCTGGTCCATTAGGGCTTTGCAGCAGGCCTGGACAATACACCAAGTAGGCGCAGCCGGTGGGTTCCCGCCGCTAAAATTTTGTATGATTTTGCTAAGAATGCACGGACGACGCTAGCCCACCGGCTGCGCCTACAGGGTGTAGGCTATCCCAACCACACTTGATGGAATTGCCGCCCTCTGATTGGGACACCGTTATGACCACTACCCTAGCCTACACTGTTCCCGCCGCTAAGAATCTGTATGGTTTTGTTAACCTAAGAAGTGCACGGACGACGCTAGCCCACCGGCTGCGACGACATCGTGCAATTGTCCAAAACGGGTGGCGCCCTCCTCAGCTGGACTTCGCTGCAAAACGACGAGGCAGCGACAAAAGTACCGAGTAGAGACCGTTTAAGTACTGAACTTAAACGCTAAATCAAAAACGTTATTTCTGACTCTCAATCCCTCGACTGGCTGGACTTCATTGCTTCAATTGAATGGAAACCGGTTCGCACTGAAAATAGGGCTCTAATGATGGGTTGAGTAATAAAATGTCTCAACCTTTCAGCTAAGGCATTTTTCTCTTTTATGCACGACGCCAACGTTGCCACAAAACGCCACTACGTGACTGTGGTTGACCAGTACGGAGTAAGTACTTGTGCCCTCCGACGCGCGGCTGCTTCTTATTGAGTAAATTCCTGCTGACCTTAAAGTCCTTCAAATCGACCAGACATTCCATCTCCTCGATATCTGAAAAATCCTACGTCCTCCTCGGCAAAATGAAGGGAGGCAACCCGTTCGTTGAAATGACGAGCACCGACACGGATGCAGCGTGTGTGGAGGACCAGCAGCCTCAATCCCTCACGAGGGAAGAGCTGCAAAGAGCAATCCAAACCTACAACGACCAGCGGCAGGTGCGTTTTCAAACGTCGCCCCCCCCCAGAAAGAAAAGCTGACGGGCAACTTCAAAGCGTTTTGACGTTGGGCCGACGAATAATCAACTTCTTGGACCATTTACCGTCTTTTGCTTGATAATGAATCGCACAATAGCCAGTGGCATCTTTACACAACCATCCAATGTCATCTTTTCAACTGGCAGTTCCGGCGTTGCGATCATGCTGTGGTGTTTTGCCGGTATCATCATTTTCTGCATAGTCGCGTGCTGGCTAGAGATGGCGTTGACAATTCCTCTTCATTTCATCTTCAGGAATGGTAGTGAGATGAGAGTTTCGACTCCCAGAAGTGGCGGAGATAAGAACTATGTTCGACACCCTCCATTCTGAGGCGTGGAGGTGGCTAACTTCGTCCAGCTCGAATACATCTACAAACGGCCCAAATTCCTAATGACCTGTATCTTCGGAATAGTTTTCATCATATTCGGCAATCTTGCCGGAAACGCCATTCAATTTGGGATTTACATTATGCAGGCAATCAATCCAGAGTGTCAAACGGATAGCTGCTTGAACAAACCCCGTGTCCTTGGATGGGCCGCTGGCGTGCTAAGCCTTTGCTCCCTGATAAACGCTTCCACGCGCAAGTTTTCCATAGGGCTCAACAATATCCTTGCGAGTCTGAAGGTTCTTCTTGTCTTAGTGATGGCGCTCTTGGGTATTATATATGGATCTATTCACGGCAACGGCTGCCGTCAGATAACTTTCCAGAATTGGGGAGGTACTGGGCAGTTTGGAGACATCGTTCTGGCTTTGTTCTATGCAATGTATCCCTACACGGGATACGAACAGCCATTCTACGTCCTAGCTGAGGTATCTCGACCTAAGCAAACTTTTGCAAAGGCTACGAATTTTGCCATGCTGACAGCCTTGATCCTCTTCCCGCTCGTCAATGTCAGCTACCTCTGTATGACACCGTACAGTGGAAACGACTCTCTACCCACCAACATGGGGATCGCCTTCTTCGAGAGACTAGCTGGGACTTCAACCGCCGCCCCACGAGGCCCTTCTGTTGTTTTCGCCATCTTTATCTTTGGCAACCTTCTGGCCCAAACATACACAGCTACTCGAGTCAAACAAGAGATTGCCAAAGAGGGGATCCTCCCCTGGTCCCTGATCTTCGCCTCTGGAAGCGATACGTGGTTTGCCCGGCTAACGTCTTCCTCGCCAAGTCGCCCCTACAGACCTGCCGTTGAGGACATCGACAGTCATATCGAGCAAGCACCCATTGCCGCAACCTTTCTCCACTGGGCTGTCGAGGTTGTCCTCGTCCTTGTTGTGGGATCACTGCTTCCGCTGTCTCAGGCGTACAACTTCCTCACGTACATCTACACGTTCGCCATTGTTGGGGTTCTGGGACTTCTCACGGCTGGCGGCCTCTTATATCTCAAACTAGACTCGCTATCGGTCGGACTAAACCACAGACATTGGAAGGAGAAATCAGCGTGGAAACCTTGGCTCGACCCACTCCCCGCTGTCCTGGCCACTGCTGCTTTGGCCTTTCTCCTCTTTGCAGCGTTTGCTCCGCCCAGCGCGAAACAACCGAACAGCTTGCCCTGGTGGGTGGGACCGACGGCGGGCTGGCTGAGCGGAGCTTTGGGCATTTTTTGGTGGTTGGGCTTGCGGTTCATTCAATGGAAGGGGAGGTGGGAGCTGCATATCTCACGTGTGCCCTTAATTGAGATAGATGGAGAGGGAAATGCCATTCAAAGGGTGGAACTTGTTGAGCATCAACGGATCCCAGCGAATGGCGACAACTGAACATGAGATTTCGGGGCTAATTGGTGGTTATCTAAAGGACCTTGAGATGGGAGCCCCAGACATCAAGCACCAGGATGTTAGGGTCAAGTATCCCTTGCTCTCTTACCAGTCCTTCCAGCCACGGATACTATTCCGACTTGGGTAAGTGGGCTGATTAATACTTGAGACGGTTGTCGAGGGAAAGGGACATAAGATAGCTAGGCTGATTAATGAACCTCGTTACTCATTACTGCAAGGTTTTCTAATACTTGAAGAAAACATGAGATAGCCACGAGGAAACATAACAAACGCCCTTACTTATAGACAGCCTGGTTCTTCATTGATCACCTTGTTTTTGGATTGGTCACTGCGATCAATCATTGATCACCGTGATCAATGTACGTACCGAGTGATCAATCGTCTTGGCGCCGCGTGCCCCCGCAGCGCTATCCCTCGTCTCGCAATGCTCTGCAGCCACTATCCTCATCGTCATCAGTGGTTTCCCCATGGTCATAACACAGGAGTGGACTCTCTGTTCTTCCATCATTCTTTCTCGATTGATCAGATGATAATATAATCTCAATGGGAACACACGCTCCACAAACAACTCATCATCTCAGCGTACTGTGATTTTCTCTTCAGTAAGCTCTGTGTAAACAGGTTTGCTGTTGATTCCGGTCTTGTCCTCAGAGAGGCCGTTCTCTATAGCTGCCTCGATCACATTATCTGGATCCTTCCCCTTCCCCCCTCCTTTTTTACGTTGGTTGTTCATGATAGGCAAGTTCTGAATATTCTGATTAATAGATTGAGTGGAGAAGGAAATGAATTAGAGCCTAGATATAGATGACAAGGGGGTGATAGGATATTGAGCAGGGAAATGCGGCGGGAATCCACCGGCGGCGACGAGGTGGTGTAGAAGTTGCAACTCAAAGAGACCGTCAAGAACACAAACCATCGGCGTTTGCTGTCAATTATCGGTAAGTACAAATTCCTAGATTCGAAAGGCAATGCTAATACATTGAAGATTGCCAACAATCAATATGTACCGAACGATATGTTCAAAAATATAATGCGACGAGCCTTCCCCCGAGGGGGCGCAGCGCCTCCCTCCGGGAAGGCTCGTTATGTATGTAGGTTATGTATTACTGAGAAGTCTGGCTACAAACACCTCATCATACACAATACTTTTGACGCACCCATCAATCAAGCCTCTACCATCCGGGTCCTTACCAACACCGTGGTCAGCAAGCCGTAACTTTTCGCAGTCAGTAGTCATACTAAACGCTACATAGAGCTGTCCATGACAAAAGACTTCTGAGGTAAATGCCCACTCTCCCCAAGGACTGGCCTTGGCTCTTATTGATCGCCATCGCGAAACACACCCGGACAGTGATCTTATTGGACTGGATTGGATTGGATTTCGGGGTCGAATCCAGTCCAACAGGAAATTTTAAATTGGAGCTCCAGGAGCTCCATGTTACGGGAGACACTGTCAGAGCGAGGAATCACAGGTGCGATACGGCATCCGATGACTTCTCATACCAACAGGCTATGGGAGGCAGCTATATATGTGTGAAGGTGGCGCAATATGTCCCTTCGCGCACAACTGTCGTAGACTTGCTCATAATTCCATCGGGCAACGCTTGCTTCCTCGCTCCACAACAGCGGTCTTCTCTTCACCAACAGTTTCCGGAAATCTCTAGTGCCAAACGTGCCATCGACAACCTATGCTGTACCTTAGACCGTACAAGTGCGGAATCTCTCGGTAAAGGCGCCGCGCGCGACCTGAACAGTTTCCGTGCAGTATGCCACAAACTCTGGCGTTCCTTTGTTCAGCCGATTGCCTCCCTTAGGCAATACAGGTGAACATGAAACGTTGAATCGAAAAGTTTGAAAAATCTTCATCTAGCGGCACCGTTTTGCTCCGCGGTGCCACAGCTCCAACATCCTGCTCCAATCAAAAGCTGACACATAAGTGCGGGGCAGAGTCTCACCGGAAAGTTCTTCTTTATTCCGATCCGGATTTTACAATACTGGCGATGAAAGCTGGAGATCAGTGTCTATTGAAAAATCAATAACAAGCGGCGCAGCCCACAAGTTGTGTTTACCACGAACATTCAAAACCATGGCCTCGGATGAACCTAATTCTGGGCAAATATGCGTGCAATCATCTGCCGGTTCTACATTCCCTCAAAACGGCCAACTTGACTGGATTGCTTTTATAAAGGGGACTGCGCAGGCCACTATATCCATCCTCACCAGACTTTCTGCCTTCGGTGTTGAGCCATTGACTGTTCTTGTGGCTCAGAATGTCTTTTCTACTCTTTGTCTATCTTCAGAGGGTCAAAAAAATGTCATTAAAGCACTGTCTTCTCTCAGAGCCTTTGGATCTCTGGGAAATGTCCTTTGGTTTGGCTTTGGTATTCAACACCTGGTACGATCCCTCGCTCAAACCCGAGAGGGACTTGGCTGCATCTCCCTCTGTGGAGCGCTAGCCGACAGTCACAGCGCAGAAATATCCGCCCTGGTTTTATCGGCATTCGCAGACTTGAGCCAAGTCCCTAAAGAGGTTAGCCCCAGCATCGCACAATGGAAGCAGCTTGTTCAAGCCTGCGGCGGCTGCCTGTCAATGTCTGGATTTAACGGCGTTGTGCGAGAGTTTACTCACCTTTACGGACTGACGGTAATTCAAAAAGCATACGAAACGTCGGACCCTCATGATTTAGCCAAAGCGTTACATGCTCTAGGAAAAGTGTCTTCTGGCCAATTAGATTCCATAGTTCTCAGTGGGGGTCCTGAATGTGGTTGGCTTGGTGCCGTTGCGCAATGGTTGCTCGGACTTTCAGTGGTTGTACAGCTAGAGGACGAGTCTAAACCTACCTTCTATGGTATTTACGCCAAAGCAAACGAAAGCCCACGAGTTCGAATTGTGTATGAATGCGGAAACAGCCGAGACGCTGCGTCACTAGATATTCGGAAAAGCTATAAACTCAGAACACTCTCAGATATTGTTCGGCAACAAATTCCAAACATATCCGCTTCTCTTTGTGTCCGAGTTCCCTGGAGCATTGCGTTGAGTTCAACATTTGGGAAACAGGCGCTCGAAGATTTAACAATTACGCTTGCCACCACATTTATCACGGCACTCGGTAGTGCAGCATGCCTCACCGAGCACGTAGTGAGAGCAAGTGCAGGTATTAAGCAGGAATGGCTGAGAAATACTACTTATTACACGGACGGAACATTTGGTCGGGGCTTGCTCAGTATGGTTTCATCCTGCTTCCCCGAAATATCATCCGACATTACACTACGCGGAATGAGCTTTTTGGGCCAGACGTTCAATGAGGCCAGCATGGCTTATGAAAGCGCTATTTCCAAGATCTCAGTAGCATGTGGATGTGGATGTGAAGATAAACGCCCTGTCCTTATTCAGCGCAAACCTACTATTTGCCTAAGAGGGTTGTTCGAGGCAATCATTCTCATTACGCGTTTGAAGGCTGGTATCCTGGTCGACCGGGAGTTACTGCCGTCACAAAATGGGCTGTACAACATTTACGAACACAATACCACATGGATGTCTTTGTCACCCACAGAAAAACTGCTAGGATTGCAACCTGGAACACGGATTGATAAAGCCGCCGTTCTCTATGGTGGTTGTACAGCGAAGTCCTCGACCCGAGCTCAACGTGGAGCGGTGTCAGCGATTACGCACCGAGGGTTATGCTTTTTCCTGAATTCTTTATCCGACATATCCTACGATCCCGAGGGTCTCTCGCAGGTGCATGTCGTTCCGGGTATTATCGAACTAGACAGACGGATTTATCCTGAAGTAAGAGATACAGCTTTTGAGGGCCCAAAATATCAAGCGAAACGTGAACAGATTGTAACAACCGAGCCGAGGGAGAACGTACATGTTCCAAATGATCTTACACTTGAAGCGGTAGCTATGGAAACCGAGACTCATGTTGTCTTCTCTTACAAAGTTTCTTCGCCACTGGGCACGAGTTATATTCCGCCCGCGACCTTGTCGATTTCGGCTGCCCAGGCTCTGGGCAATGTCTCATGTCACTCCTCATCTTGCTCAAGGCTTGACGATACTCCACCAATAAAAGTGATTGAAGGTGAAGGTAAAGCCGAAGCTTCCAATACCTCCACTCGCATTCACTTTGTGCCGCGGAATGGCCCAGCCTGGTGCATTGCATTACTTTCAGCTTTCTATGAGGATGGATATTCTCCTGTTATTAGCTTGAACGGTATTCCCGTGCAACCCGACCTGGGAAGTAATGGAAGTCACGTCATTCTAAGAACTAGTGAATGCATAAGCTGCTGTTTGAGAGCCGCGATGAAATACGATCAAAGCGATATTATCTATGTCGTGTAGACTAATATTGGAAAATACTGATGTTTGGATAGTAAATATATAAAGGAGTTCAATAATGAATAATCTAGTGAAGCGTGGGATATTAAGTTCATGCAATGGTTCCAATGTCCTCAGAGAAATTCGCGCAGGGTACCTGATTTTGCAATTGATAAGTCAAGCAGCGCCGAGCTCTAGAAGGCTATCAACTCTATGTTTCACTCATGCAAAGGTAGCACAGTCTTCGGAATCAGCAAGCATACGAGCCCAGAAACTTTGTTTCTCACACGGAATCTTGAAGCATCGTTGGACGTCGCCTTCTTTGGGCCAAGCAATTGTAAGGCACTTCCCTTCCCTGTCGACCCCCGTGTTTTGGAGGATCTCCAAAATACGACGAACAAGTTTTAAGACATATCTTTGACGTTCAGACCCTAACTTGTTCAACCAGTCCCGGAGGCCATCGTTCCCGAACGCATCGGTTATGCCGTGATTTGTTCTGAGGTCCTCCCATAAATCTGGCTGCAGGATAAGTGTCTTGGCAAAGATTGGAAGTACATCGGCTATGAGCTCCCGTAGCGGAACCCTTCGGGCAACGGTAGTGCAAAAGCTGACTTGGAGTCCCCAGATTTTTTCCAGGAATGGTAACAGCATATCATCCAATTGTTCAAGTTGGAACTGTTTCAAGGTCTTACCTGGAATTTTGCACCTGGTGAAGTGGCTTGGAAGCTGATGTGAGAATAATCGGTGATGCTAAAAGGATTTTGTCTCGAATGATCGTGGGCAGGAGTAGTAGGAGCGGGAGGAGAGGCAGTGTCTGAGCGCTGACGTTGATTTGAGGCGTAACGGATTATCGTACTCGGTACGCTACCCCAATCATCACTAGGAGAGTCACCGGCACTTCCGGGGATAGCAGGGAGCGGCGGGGGAGTAGGAGAAGTGTTATGTGAAGGGTATTGTGTTTGTACGGTGGATCGTGAATTGTATGAAGCAGAAGGCGGTGATGAGTATGCGGAGGTCAGAGGAGCGGAGGGCATTTGAATAGCAGAGGCGGCGGGAGGATATGAAGCCGGACTCCCTTGCGGTATTGCTGAGTTGGCATATCCTGCTGGATTGTATGGAGCATGGCCACCAGACACGCTGGCCGGATGACCCAAACCGACCTCTTTCCATCGGCCTTGTTTGGAGTACGTTGACGCCAGGTTAGCCATGCTGGTCAGCGTGTCTGGATGCCGAGTACCCTTTTGCGAGTTTGCATCACTTGCACCTCCAGCTCTTCAGCCTCCTTCCATCGACCTGTCCTTCTGTACGTTGACGCCAGGTTGGCCATGCTGATTAACGTGTCTGGATGCTCTGCACCGAGCACTCTCTTGCATGTTTCTAGATCTTTAACTCGAAGCTCTTCAGCCTGGTTCCATCGGCCTTGATCGGCCTTGTTTAGAGTACGTCGACGCCAGGTTAGCCATGCTGGTCAAAGTGTGTGGATGCTCCGGACTGA
>Ga0335075_10018760_pt1 | contig 10250 bp, 1 predicted proteins | sample Lox_Sample_24_FD_206723 | JGI IMG/M metagenome (GOLD analysis project Ga0335075, IMG submission 206723) | Soil microbial communities from Loxahatchee National Wildlife Refuge, Florida, United States - Lox_Sample_2.4 | ecosystem: Environmental > Terrestrial > Soil > Wetlands | place: USA: Florida... | reverse complement strand
CGACGACGACAACCCGGTCACACTGTGGATCGTCACTCGCGGCGTTCGGGAGGGCAGTTCCGATGCGGCGGTGCGGCAGAGCTGCCTGTGGGGAACCGCCGGGGTCATCCGGGCCGAGCAGCCACAGCTGTGGGGCGGCCTGGTCGACGTAGCGGACGGCGCAGACACCGCCGATTGGGCATCGGCACTGTCCACCATCCTGCGAACACCCGCGAAGGCCATCCTGGCGCTGCGCGACGGCGAATTCTTCACACAGGTTTTTGCGCAGGTCTCCGGCGAGCCGATTCGCGAGCCGCTGCGGTGTCGCCCGGATGCGGCATACCTGGTCACCGGCGGCATGGGGGCGCTCGGTCTGCTGATCGCGGGCTGGCTCGCGGACCGCGGCGCGCGCCGGCTGATCCTGGCCGGCCGCACGCCGCTGCCACCACGCCGCGAGTGGGACAGCGCCGACACCGACGCCGGCACGCGACACAAGATCGCCGCGATCCAGGCGCTGGAATCGCGCGGCGTCTCGGTGGATGCCGTGGCCCTCGACGTCGGTTCTCGAGACGCGGTGCAGGCGCTCGTTGCCAAGCGCGACGCCAACGGAGCGCCTCCGATACGCGGCGTGGTCCACGCCGCCGGCATCACCGATGCCCAACTGCTGACCGAGGTCACCGAGAGCCGTCTTCGGCACACCATGGCGCCGAAAATCGCCGGTGCACAGGTTTTGCACGAGGTATTCCCGCCCGGTAGCCTCGACTTCTTGTTCATGACTGCCGCGGCCGGGGCCGTGTTCGGAGTCCCGGGGCAAGGTGCCTACGCGGCGGCCAATGCCTACCTGGACGGCCTGGCCCACGCGCGTCACCGACAGGGCTGCCACACCCTCAGCTTGGACTGGGTGGTCTGGCGGGGACTCGGGTTCGGCTCGGACGCGCAAATCGCGATGCAGGAACTCGAGCGGCTGGGCTCGCGGCCTGTCGCGCCGGAAGAAGCCTTCGCGGCCTGGGAGTACCTGGAGCGCTACGATGTCGCGCAAGCCCTGATGGCTCCGCTGCCGTCGTCCGACGTGGCGGCGGCAACCGACGCACCGGCGATCTCACCGGCGTGGTCAGAGATGACCGCCGAGGACGTCCGCGGCGAACTCGAGGCCGGGCTGCGGGCCATTCTTGCCCGCGAGCTGCAGACGCCGGAAGCCGAACTCGCACTCGACCGTCCGTTTGCGGAGTTCGGACTCAACTCGGTGATGGCGATGTCGGTTCGACGAGACACCGAACAGTTCGTCGGCATCGAGTTGTCGGCGACGATGCTGTTCAACTATCCGACGGTCATCGCATTGGCGGAGCATCTCGCTAAAAAGCTTTTGCCGCAGGCAGATTCGGACAACGACAGCGAGGCGATGGGCGACTCGGACAGCAGCGTGTTGGATGACCTGTTCGACAGCGTGGAGTCGGCTCCGGCTGGCAGTGAGAGAGGTATCTGAGATGACCTCGTCTTTCGACGAAGAAACCCTTCGGCACTGGCTGGCCGACTACCTGGTGACCAACGTGGGTGTGAGTCCCTACGACATCGACTTCGACGCGTCGATGAGCGATCTGGGTTTGGGCTCGCGCGACGCAATTGTGCTCTCCGGCGAGTTGACCGAACTGCTCGGCCGCAAAGTCTCCCCGGTGGAATTCTGGGAGCATCCCTCGATCGCCGACTTGGCGCAGTTCCTCGGCGGGTCCGAGTCCACTGCCGAGCAGGTCCACCAGTCCGATCATCGAAGCAGCATGGAAGAGCCGATCGCGATCATCGGCCTGGGCTGCCGATTCCCCGGTGGGGTCCACGGACCGGAGGATTATTGGCAGTTCTTGTCTGAGGGCCGGTCCGCGGTGGGCGAGCTGCCGCCGGAACGGTGGGCGCCGTTCGAAGACGGCTCGCCCGAGGTTGCGGCGGCGTTGGCCCGCACCACGCGTTCGGGATCGTTCCTAGACGACGTCGACGACTTTGACGCGGATTTCTTCGAAGTCTCCAGCCGCGAAGCCGTCAAGATGGACCCCCAGCAGCGTCTGTTGCTGGAAGTCGCGTGGGAAGCATTGGAACACGCCGGAATTCCGCCGAGTTCGCTGCGGCGCTCGCAGACCGGAGTCTTCGCCGGTGCGTGCTACACCGACTACGGCTACCTCGCCGCCCTCGATCTGCCCAGCGTCGATGCCTGGAGCAACGCCGGTGGCGCGCTGAGCATTATCGCCAATCGGCTGTCCTACTTCCTGGATCTGCGTGGACCCTCGTTGACGGTTGACACCGCGTGCTCGTCGTCGATCGTCGCTTTGCACTTGGCGTGCCAGAGCCTGCGGATCGGGGATTCGGATGTGGCGCTTGCCGCGGGCGTGAATCTGCTTCTGGCGCCGGGAGTCTTTCGTGCTTTCGACCAAACCGGTGCGTTGTCGCCAACCGGTGCATGCCATGCGTTCGACGCGGACGCCGACGGGTTCGTGCGTGGCGAGGGCTGCGGCGTCGTGGTGCTCAAGCGACTGAGCGATGCACTGCACGACGGCGACAGGATACTGGCGGTGGTGCGGGGCTCGGCCGTCAACCAGGACGGTCGGTCCAACGGCCTGTTGGCCCCGAATCCCGCCGCGCAGATGGCGGTGCTGCGCGCGGCGTACACCAATGCGGGGGTGCCGCCGCAAGAAGTGGATTATGTCGAGGCCCACGGCACCGGGACGCTGCTCGGGGATCCCATTGAGGCACGCGCGCTCGGCACCGTGTTGGGCAAGGGGCGTCCGGAGCAGTCGCCGCTGTTGATCGGCACCGCGAAGTCGAATCTCGGCCATCTCGAGGCGGCGGCCGGGATGGCGGGTCTGATCAAGGCGGTGCTCGCGGTACAGCGGGCGAGCATCCCGGCGAATTTACACTTCCACAACCCGAACCCGCACATCCCGTTCGGCCAACTGCGATTGAAAGTAGTTGCTGAACAACAGAATTGGCCGCACACATCACACCCGCGACGAGCTGGCATTTCGTCGTTCGGGTTCGGCGGGACCAATGCACATGCGGTGATCGAGCAGGCCCCCGCGGCAGTACCCGTTCTCCGTGAGCCCGATCGGGCCGCGACCACGTTGGTGGTGTCGGGCAAGACACCGGAGCGGATCGCGTCGATGGCCGGGGCGCTGGCCGAATGGATGGCCGATGCGGGTGCGGCAGTTCGGTTGCCCGATGTGGCCCACGCACTCAATCACCACCGGGAACGACACGCTCAATTCGCCACGGTCTGTGCCCGTGATCGCGCTGACGCGATCGCCCGCCTGCAAGCGCTGGCCGAGGGGCGAGTCGCCCAGGGGGCAGAGGGAATCGTGGGCCCGCACGACGGCCCATGCAATCCCGGCACGGTGTTCGTCTACTCGGGTCAGGGCTCGCACTGGGCGGGCATGGGCCGCCAATTGCTTGCGGACGAGCCGGTGCTCGCCGAGGCTATCGCCGACTTGGAGCACGATTTCGTTGAGCACGTTGGATTTTCGCTGCAACAGGTGATCGCCGGCGGCGAGCCGCTGAGCGGTGACGCTCAGGTCCAGCCCGCACTGATGGCGTTGCAGCTGGCGCTGACCGAGTTGTGGCGCTCGTATGGGGTACACCCGGATGCCGTCATCGGTCATTCGATGGGTGAGGTCACCGCGGCAGTGGTGGCCGGGGCGCTGAGCGTGGCCGACGGGCTGCGGGTGATCGCCATCCGCTCGCGCCTGATGTCGCAGCTTGCCGGGCAAGGTGCCGTGGGTCTGCTCAAGCTGGACGCCGAGGCCACCGAGGCGTTGATCGCTGACTATCCCAATGTCAGCGTGGCGGGCTATATCTCACCGCGGCAGACGGTGATTGCCGGGCCCGTGGCGCCGGTCGATGCGGTGATCGCCGCGGTGAGTGCACAGAATCGGTTCGCCCGGCGGGTCAACATGGAGGTTGCCTCGCACACCGCGTTGATGGATCCGATCTTGCCCGACCTGCGTGCGGCGCTGGCCGATCTGGTGCCCTCGATGCCGACAATTCCGTTCATCTCCACCGTTGTGGAGCACACCACCACGCCGGTGCTGGACGCCGAGTATTGGGTAGCGAACGTGCGTCAGCCGGCGCTGCTGAGTCAGGCCATCACCGCAGCCGCCGAAGACCACGGCACCTTCATCGAGGTCAGCGCCCACCCCATCTTGACGCATGCAGTGAGCGACACGTTGGAATCGGTTACCCATCACCACGCGGTCGGGACGTTGTGGCGCGACGGTGATGACACGGTTACGTTCCACACCAACGTCAACGCAGTCCACACCACTCAGCCGCCCGAGATGCCACACCCGGCGGAACCGGCTCCGGTGCTGCCCACCACTCCGTGGCACCACAGCAAGCACTGGACCCCCGTTCGGCCGTCGGCTTCGGTGAATCATGCTGAGTATGTTGATATTCCGTGTGGGCCGGTCGTCGATGGACCGATTCCGTCGGAGTGGTGCAGCCGGCTGGCGTGGCCGGCCCGGGCGTTGGCGGCGTTGTCGGCAGGGCTCGCGGACGACGACAGCTCGTGGCTGGTGATCGCCGATTCCGAGGTCGGCGCCGAGCTGAGCCGTGTTCTCGGTGACAACTCTGACGTCACGGTAATGCCGTCGTCGCTGTTGGCCGAAGAGGTGCAAGCGATCACGGACGCGCTTGCCGGGGCCACTCATGTGCTCTACGCGCCGCAGGCGCATTCCGATCACTTCGACGCCGAATCCGGATACCGCTTGTTCAACGCCGCGCGGAAGCTGGCCGCCGCGGCAACCGAACTGGGCGTTGCGCCGCGGCTGTTCCTGCTCACCCGCAACGCGCAGCCCGTCGACGAAGGCGATCGGGCCAACCCCGCCCACGCGGTGTTGTGGGGGTTGGGTCGCACGCTGGCACTGGAGCATCCCGAAATCTGGGGTGGCATAGTCGATGTCGACGAATCAGTGCCCGCCGGTTTGGCCGCTCGATATGTGGTCGACGAGGCGCACGGCGACGACGGAGAGGATCAGGTCGCCTACCGGGCCGGTATCCGCCGCGTCCCGCGACTGCAAAGGGCTTACCTGCCGTCGGCTGCCCCGGTGCAACTGGACAAAGACAGCAGCTATCTGGTTGTCGGCGCGACCGGCAACATCGGGCCGCACCTGATCGGGCAGCTTGCGGAGAGCGGCGCCGGCACCGTCGTCGCGGTCTCCCGCAATCCCGGTTCACGCCTGGACGACTTGACCGCCGGACTTTCCGCGACCGGAACCACTCTGGTGACGGCTGCCGCCGACGCGGCGGATGAAGCCGCGATGAGCGCACTCTTCGACCGCTTCGGTGCCGACCTGCCACCACTGGCCGGCATCTACGTGGCGGCGTTCGCGGGTGGGCCGATCACCCTGCGCGACATGACCGATGACGACGTCACCGCGATGTTCCGGCCGAAGCTGGACGTAGTGGCGTTACTGCACCGGCTCTCTCTGCGCGAGCCTGCCACGCGCCACCCGCTGCGCCAGTTTGTGCTGTTCTCGTCGATTTCCGGATTGACCGGCTCGCGCTGGCTTGCCCACTACGCGGCTACGACGACCTTCTTGGACACCTTCGCGTTCGCCCGCCGGGCCGCCGGGCTGCCAGCGACCACTGTCAACTGGGGACTCTGGAAGTCGTTGTCTGACAATCAATCCGATGCCGAGCGGAACGTCACTCTCGACTCCGGCCTCGAGCCGCTGCCCGATGAGGTCGCGATCCAGGCGCTGCCGTGGGTCATTGGTCCCGGCACGCCGGTGCGCTCCACCATCGTCGCGGCCGACTGGGCACTGCTCGCCACCGCCTACCGCAGCACCCGCGCGGCGTTGCGCATCGTGGACGAGCTGCTGCCCACCGAGAGCGAGGGGACCGGTTCATCGACGCTGGTCACCGAGTTCCGGCAAGCGTTGCGTGATTGCGAACCGGCACGGCGGCGCGGCCTTCTGGTCGATCACGTCGCCGCGCAGGTCGTTGCCGCGATGGGGTTGGCGTCGCCGCAGTTGCTCGACCCGTCAACGGGTTTCTTCCAATCCGGGATGGACTCGCTGATGAGCGTGACGCTTCAGCGGGCACTGTCCGACAGCCTCGGCGAATCGCTGCCCGCGTCCGTGGTGTTCGACTATCCGACGGTGGACGCGCTCTCCGACTACCTGGCCACTGTCCTTCCGGAACTGGTTGAGGTCGCCGATGAGGAAACGGTCGACGCCTACGAAGACCTCAGCGATGACGACCTGCTCAAAGAACTTTCCGAAAGGCTGGGTTGAGCGCCATGACTGCTGCATCGCCGGATCGTCGGGCGATCATCACCGAGGCGCTGCGCAAGATCGATGATTTGACTGCTCGTCTGGAGATCGCCGAGAAGTCCGATACCGAGCCAATTGCCGTCGTGGGTATGGCCTGTCGGCTACCCGGCGGAGTCGACACCCCCGCGCAGTACTGGCAGTTCCTGAAAGACGGGGGGGACGGCGTTATCCGCGTGCCCGCGGACCGCTGGGACGCGGACGCCTACTACTCTGACGATCACACCCGCCCCGGGACGATCTGCAATCGCGAGGGCGGCTTCCTGACGTCCTGGCAGCCTGACCAATTCGATGCCGAGTTCTTCGGGATCTCCCCACGTGAGGCCGTCGCGATGGATCCCCAGCAGCGACTGCTGCTCGAAGTCGCTTGGGAGGCATTGGAAAATGCCGGCGTCACGCCGGATTCGATTCGCAACACGCAGACCGGGATCTATGTCGGCTTGACGACCAGCGACTACTACTGGCTCAGCGTCGCCGGTGGGGTGCGGCCAGAAGACTTCGATCCGTACCTTCCGTTCGGTAATGCGTCGAACTTCGCTGCCGGCCGACTGTCGTATTTCCTGGGTGTACACGGCCCGGCGGTGGTCATCGACACCGCGTGCTCGTCGTCGTTGGTCGCGATCCATCTGGCGTGTCAGAGCCTGCGCAAGCGGGAGACCGACCAGGCGCTGGCCGCCGGAACCAACCTGATCATGAGCCCGGAAAACAGCATCGCCTGTTCACGGTGGGGGATGCTGGCGCCCGACGGGCAGTGCAAAACCTTTGACGCCGCCGCCAATGGCTACGTCCGCAGCGAAGGTTGCGGCGTGGTGGTACTCAAGCGGCTCAGTGATGCACTGCGCGACGGGGATTCGGTGTTCGCTCTGGTGCGCGGTTCGGCGGTCAATCAGGACGGCCCGAGCAGCGGGCAGACGGTGCCCAGTGGACCCGCCCAGCAGGCTGTGCTGCGGGCGGCGTTGGCCTCGGCGCGCGTACAGCCTTCGGAGATCGACTATGTCGAAGCACACGGGACCGGTACCGCGCTGGGGGATCCGATCGAACTGGAGGCGCTGAACCAGGTTTTCCCCGACACGGATCGGACGGCGCCACTGGTGCTGGGCTCGGTGAAGACGAACATGGGCCATCTGGAGAACTCGGCCGGTATCGCCGGGTTCATCAAGACCGTGCTGAGCCTGACTCACGGCTACATCCCGCCGCATCTGCATTTCACCCAGTTGACGCCGAACGCCAGCGCGGGCTCATCGCGGTTCACCATCGCCGCGCAGGGAATGCCGTGGCCCGAAGCAGAGCGGCCCCGGCGTGCGGGGGTGTCGTCGTTCGGGGTGAGTGGCACCAATGCGCATGTCGTTTTGGAGCAGGCGCCGGCGCCCGAATCTGTTGCGGTGCAACCGGAGCCAGTGGTCAACACGTTGGTGATCTCCGGGAAGACCCCGGAGCGGATCGCGCCGATAGCCGCGATGCTGGCCGACTGGATGGACACAGACGGCGAAGCCGCCCCGCTGGCCGATGTCGCGTACACCGTCAACCAGCACCGCGGCCGTTACCGGAGTTTTGCCGCGGTCTGTGCGCGTGACCGCACTCAGGCGGTGGCGGGGTTACGGGCCTTGGCCGCCGGCGAACCCGCGACCGGTGTTGTGGAGCAACGCGAAGCGCCGCACGGGTCGGGCACGGTATTCGTCTACTCGGGTCAGGGCTCGCAGTGGGCGGGCATGGGTCAGCGGTTGCTGACCGAAGAGCCCGCGTTCGCCGCGGCGATTGACGAGTTGGAACCGGCTTTCGTTGAGCAAGCCGGTTTTTCGCTGCGCGATGTGTTGGTCAGCGGCGAGCCCGTGGTGGGTATCGAGCGCATCCAACCGGTGCTGGTGGGTATGCAGTTGGCGCTGACCGCGTTATGGCGTTCCTACGGCGTGGAGCCCACTGCGGTGATTGGTCATTCGATGGGGGAGGTGACCGCCGCCGTGGTGGCCGGGGCGCTGACCCCGGCCGACGGGCTGAAGGTGATCGCGACCCGATCGAAACTGATGTCGCGGTTGGCCGGGCAGGGCGCTATGGCGTTGCTGGAGTTGGGAGCCGAGGACGCCGAGAAGTTGGTCGCCGACTATCCCGATATCACCGTGGCGGTGTACGCGGCCCCGCAGCAGACGGTGATCGCCGGTCCGCCAGACCAGGTCGACGCGGCGATCGCGGTGGTCGACGCGCAGGGCCTGTTGGCGCGACGCGTCGAGGTCGATGTGGCTTCGCACCACCCGACGGTCGACCCGATCCTGGCCGAATTACGCACTGCGCTAGCTGGTTTGGCAGCGATGACGCCGAAGATCCCGTTGATCAGCACGGTCGGCCAAACCAACGGCGCGGCGCCGGCGTTCGATGCCGACTACTGGGTGGTGAACCTGCGTAACCCGGTGCGGTTCAGCCAGGCCGTGGCTGCTGCCTTCGAAAAGCACGGAAACCGCACGTTCGTGGAAGTCAGCCCGCACCCGCTGCTCACCCACGGAATCGGCGAAACGCTGGCATCGGTATCGTCGGGCGATCGTTTTATCGTCACTTCGGCGATGAAGCGCGGCGACGACGAAACCCTCTCTGTCCACACTCAACTCGCCACCCTGGCAGCGACTCCACCGAATACCGGTGGGGTCCGGCGCACGGATATCCCGCCGTCGCCGTGGCTGCATGCCAGCTATTGGATCGAGAAGAAACCTGCCGCGGCCCGGCTGCCCGATGTGCACCCGTTGCTCGGAGTGCACGTGGAAATGCCTTCTGGCCGAGACCATGTGTGGCAGGCCGACATCGAAACCGAGACCATCCCGTGGCTGGCCGACCACAAAGTGCATGGCCAGGCTGTCATGCCGGCGGCGGGCTTTGCCGAGATGGCGTTGGCCGCCGCCCGCCAAGCTCTCGGCCTGCCCGTCGGCGCGGTAGGAGTCAATGCGCTCGACATCGAGCAGACGCTTGCCCTTGATGGCCAGACCCGGGTCACCACACAGTTCACCCAAGGCGACGACGGGAATCGTGTTGAGATTCACGCCAGTTTGGCCGGCGGTAAGTGGTCGCGATATGCGGTAGCCGACATCGCCGCGACCGACCAAGATGCGCCCGCCGAGCGGCGTGACACCGAATCGGGCACCGACATCGAGTTGCCCGACGAGATTGCCGACCACCCCGAGTACTGCATCCATCCCGCGCTGCTCGACGCTGCGCTGCGGCAACTGGCTGGTGCTGTCCCGGCTGAGTCACCGGACACGTCATATCTGCCGGTGTCGATGGCGACGCTGCGGGTCTTCGGCCCAAGTCGGCGCCGAGCCCGCTGCCACGCCGAGTTGGTGGAGCAAGCGCCCTGCGACTACCGGGGCCGAGTCGTCCTCACCGACGACGTCGGCGCGGTGACCGCAGAGCTCACCGGCATCGGGCTGCGGCCGGCCGACCCCCGCGCGCTGCGACTGCCGTTGGAGCAGAAGGTCTTCGACGCGGTCTGGGTGCAGAGTTCGACGCCGCAGACCGGCTCGGGCGACGATCGCATACCCGCCGGCAGCTGGCTATTACTGGCCGACTCCGATTCCGACGCGATTGTGGCGGACGTGTCAGCCCGGTTGAGCTCACCGACCCGGCGCGTGGTCAGCGGCGCATTGGCGGATGAGTCAGCGGTAGTCGAGGCCTTCGCGAAAACCGCGGCTGATGACAAGCTTCCGCCCGCCGGCGTAATCGTCTTCGTCGGAGCGCCGGCGTTCGACGGTAACGACTTCGACGGTGCGCTGCGGCGCGCCGAGGACCTGATCGCGAGGATCTCGGCCGCGGCGCACGCCGTCGTCGACGCCGCGGAGAGCAACCGGCCGCGGCTGTGGCTGGTAACCCGCGACGGCCTTTCGGTTCACCATGATGAGCCTGGCGACCCGGCGATCGGCGCGCTCAAGGGCCTCATCCGTAACTGGCGGTTCCCCGGCGAAGCCGCGCGTGTCCTGGCCGGAG
>Ga0335075_10018759_pt1 | contig 10250 bp, 8 predicted proteins | sample Lox_Sample_24_FD_206723 | JGI IMG/M metagenome (GOLD analysis project Ga0335075, IMG submission 206723) | Soil microbial communities from Loxahatchee National Wildlife Refuge, Florida, United States - Lox_Sample_2.4 | ecosystem: Environmental > Terrestrial > Soil > Wetlands | place: USA: Florida... | reverse complement strand
GGACCACCTGCTCCAGGTTGTCCAGGATCAGCAGCCACGCGCCGTCGCCGAACGTCTCGGCCAGGGCCTCCAGCGGCGAGTCCGTCCGCGCCAGGTCCGCCCCCGCCATCCGGCCGATCGCGGGGAGCACGAGACTGGGGTCGGTCACCGTGTCCAGCGGCACCAAGACGGTGCCCGCGGCGAACTCGCCCGCCAGCCGTTCGCCCACCGCGACCGCCAGCCGGGTCTTGCCGACCCCGCCAGGCCCGGTCAGCGTCACCAGCCGCCCCCCGGAGCGCGCTACCAGGCCAGCGACCTCGGCGATGGCCTGCTCCCGCCCGAGCAGTGATGTCATCCCCACGCCACAGTAGGTCGCCGGGCTGTTGCCCGGGGGCGGACCAGCCGGGCGGGGCCCGCGCTCAGGGAGCAGCGTCCTGACGACCAGCGGCTGCGGGTCGATCTCCGCGGGGCCGATGAGGCTCCGGTCCGTCTCGAGAATGCGCTGGTGCATCTCTCGCAGGGCGGGCCCGGGGTCGATGCCGAGGTCCTCGCTGAGCGTGTGCCGGGTACGGTCGAAGACCGCCAGCGCGTCGGCCTGCCGGCCGGCCCGGTACAGCGCGAGCATCAGCAGCTCGCTGAGCTGCTCCCGCAGCGGGTGGGCGGCGGCCAGGGCCTGCAGTTCCGCCACCGCTTCCACGTGCCGGCCCAGCTCGACCTCCACGGCGAGCCGGTCTTCGACCGCGGCCAGGTGCAGTTCGGTGAGCCGCGCCCGCTGCGCCTCGGCGTACTCGCCGGACAGGCCCGCCAGCGGCTCCCCCTGCCACAACCCCAGCGCATCGCGCAAGAAGACCGCGGCCTGGGCCGCGTCCCCGGCGCCGCGCGCCGCCCGGGCCTGCGCTGTCCACTCCTGGAACAGGCCGAAGTCCACCGCGGCCGGCTGGACCGGCAGCACGTACCCGGCACCCGCCGTCTCGATCACCGCCCGCCCGCCGCCTGCCGCTAGCCCCTGCCGCAACCGCGAGACGTACGTGCGCAGGGTGCCCGCCGCGGCCTTCGGCGGCTCGGACCCCCACAGCGCGTCCACAAACGCGCCGGCCGGCACCTGCCGGCCCTCTGCCAGCAGCAGCACGGCCAGCACGGCGCGCTGTTGCGGGCTGCCCAGGTCCAGCTCTGTCTCGCCCCGCCACGCACGCACAGGACCGAGCACCGCGAACCGCAGTTTCGACAACTCGGACACCATTAACCACCTCTCCCCCGCCGGGCACCCCGTATGCCCGGGCAACACCCCGAATGCTCATTGACCCCCGGCCAGGGCGGCCAGCGCCACGTCCACGCCCCGTATCAGGCTGTCGGGATCACGGCCGGTCTTGGCGACCACCTGGAGACCTTGCACCAGCATGGTCAGCGCCGCCGCCCAGCCCGGCAGGTCCGCGTCGCTCGCGATCTCTCCCTGCCGCACGGCGGCCCGCAGGCCCTGCAGGAAGCCGTCCTCGACATCGGACAGCACACCCGCCACGCCGCGGGCGACATCCTGGTCCTCAGGCAGCAGCTCACCCACCGAGTTAGCGGCCAGGCACCCCCGTGGCGGGTCCTGCTCCGCCGCCAGCGCGATAAAGCCCATCAGTACGGCGCGGATCCGCGGCAGCACTGGCCCGCCCGCCAGCAGGGCAGGCGCCAGCGCCTGGGCCTGCGTCTCGCGGTACCGGTCCAGCGCCCGCAAGAACAGCGCGTGCTTGTCGCCGAATGTGCGGTACAGACTGCCCGGATGCACCCCGAGCTCAGCGGTGAGGTCGCCAACCGACGTGCCCTCATATCCCCGTGTCCAGAACATCTCCATCGCCCGGTCGACGACGTCAGCCTCATCGAAGCGGCGTGGGCGTGGCATGTCGCCCAGCATAGCAATAGTTGAACGCACATTCCCAAACGTCCGGGCGGCGCGGTCAGGCCGGCTTCGCCGTGGCCCGCCAGGTCAGCGGATCGTGATCTCGCTCATGTCGATGGCGACGAGCGGCGGCTCCTGGACGAGTTCCCGGTCGCCGTCCAGGGCGTAGGCGCGTCGCGTGGCGGGGATCACGATGCCGTCGACGTCGCGGTACCCGGTGGCGCGGAGTCGCGTGGGCACCCCGCCGAGGATGTCGATGGTGAAGTCATGGCGGCGCAGCAGCCCGTCCGGGCCGAAGCAGAAGATCTGCTGGCGGCTGTGGGTCTTGATGTGATCGGGGAACGTCACTGTCAGCCGCCGCCACGTTTCGCCATCGGCCTCAACGGGGGCGATCTCTTCGGTGACGAACCCGGGCCGGGTGCAGAGGAACGGCGTGTTCAGGTACGTCCATAGCGCCTGCCCGGTGAAATAGGCGAGGTCAATGTCGTCCCACGGGGTCTCGAACCGCTGGCCGTCAAACGACCGCTCCGGGTCGTCGCGCGCGTCGGTGAGCGCGCCGCCACGGCGCTGCAGGACGACCCGGCGGGGCTCGAAGACCGACCGTTTGTCTTGACCGGGAAAGTCCATGGTGAGCCGTTCCCGCGTGGTGTCCGCCTCGAAGCGAACGTCCGTGAGCGCGTCACCCTTGCTCTTGACGTGCCAGAAGGTCCCGGTGATAGAGGCGCCGACGGTGATCGACGTGACCTGGTTCCATCGGTCCAGGCCGCCGTGCGCGGCGACGGCGCTTTCGAGTAGGTCGTTCATTTCTCCTCCTTCAGGCAGGCCGTTACCTGGTTAGATCCGGTACCGGGCCGGAACTCACCGGGCAACCCGGATCCGGCCGCCACGCGATACTGGAGGCAGGTCGTATCTGGAGGCAGGGCGGGATTGGAGGCGGGAGTCCGTGGACATCACTGACCGCGATGACAAGCCTGACCGTGCCGAGGGCGACGCGCGCCCGGCGGCGGTCACGTTTGTGACGACGGAGCACTTCAACCTGCAGGGTGCTCGCTCGTCGACGATCTCGGAGTCGACCGGCCGGGCGAGCGTTTTCCTGGGCGCGGTCTCCGGCGGCCTGATCGCTCTCGGGCTCGTCGCCACCGCGGCCAAGACCGGCGTGGCGTTCTACGCGTTCGGGCTCATTCTCCTGCCCACGCTGGCCTTCGTGGGGCTGGCGACGTTCCACCGGGTGCTGCAGTCGGGGCTCGAGGACCTCGCCTACGCGCGCCGCATCGCGCAACTGCGCGACTATTACTTCGATCACGCTCCCGAACTGGCCGGCTACCTGCTCAACCCCGCGGAACGGCTGCCCACCCCGGGGGTGGGGATCGGCCTGTGGCAGCAATTCGTGACCGTCGCCGGGATGGTCGCCGTGATCACCGCGATACTGGCCGGCTCGGCCGGCGGGCTGCTCGCGGCCGTGGCTTCTGGCCACTCGCTGGTGGCGGCGCTCGTCGTCGGCGTGGTCGTCGCCGCCGCGGCACTGACCTTGCTGATGCGGTATCAGACGTCGGCCTGGATCCGGGGCAGCGGGCAATCGCTGTCCCCCGCTGCGGACGCAGAACCAGACTGAACCCGCCGAGCGCGGCTATGCGGGCTCCCGGAAGGGCCGGAGCGTCTCGCGCAGCCGTTCCGCCAGCAATCGCGGCTCGGCGGCGGCGGGGAAGTGACCGCCGCGGTCGTGCTCATGCCAGGCGGCGAGGGTGAAGTAGCGTTCGGCGAGCTCGCGGGGAGGCTTGGGGAACGGGACGATCTCGCCGCCGAAGATGTCGATGGCCGCCGGCACGGGCGCCGGGTCGTCCGCGGGCAGCGCGGCCGACGAGGCGTGCCGGTACGCCCAGTACGGCAGCAGGGAGGAGGCGGCCGTCCGGGTGGCCCAGTAGAGGGTGAGCGTGGACAGGAGCAGGTCGCGGCTGAACGCCGGCTCGCCGTCGGCGGTCGTGCTGCTCCACCGGATGAGCTTCTCGCCGATCCAGGCCGCGAGCCCGGCTGGGGAGTCATCGAGGGCGGCGCCGATCGTCGCGGGCTTGGTGGCGTGCATGTGCGCGTACCCGCCCTCCTCGGCCGTCCAGGCGGTGACCTCCCGGAAGTGCCGGCTCACCGGGTCACTCCACGGCCGCGGTGGCGCCGGCAGGCCAGGAGTGGCCAGGTGTATCGCCGCGACCGCCTCCGGGTGCGCGCGGGCCAGCCGGGCGGTGACGCCGGCGCCCAGGTCACTGCCGTGCGCGGCGAAACGCCGGTAGCCCAGGACTCCGGTCATGAGCTGGTACCACAGGTCCGCGACGCGCTCGTGGGTCAGCCCGCCCGCCGGCGGCGGCCCGGAGAACCCGAATCCTGGCAGCGAGGGTGCTATCACGGTGAACGAGTCGGCCGCCGGACCGCCGTGCCTGGCCGGGTCGGTCAGCAGCGGAAGCACGTCCAGGTACTCCAGGACGGAACTCGGCCAGCCGTGGGTCAGCAGCAACGGCATCGGGTCCGGCCCGGCGCCGGGCGCGTGGACCACGTGAATCGCGATTCCGTCGACCTCGGCGCGCAGGTGAGTGAGGTTATCGAGGCGGGCCTGCAGTCGCGCCGGGTCGAATGCAAGCCAGTCGGCGATAACGCCTGCCAGCCAGCTGCCGGGCACGCCACGCTCCCACGGGCCGTCGTCAGTCGCCGGCAGCCGGACGTCGGCCAGCCGCCGGGACAGCCAGGCGAGCGCGTCGCGGTCGAGTTCCGGGCGGAAGGCCGCCGCCGGGAGCAGATCCTTCGCGCCGCTCACCCCTGCCGTCCCGCGGCCGCGGCCGCGGCCGTGCCCACGTGCACGCGGAGGAAGGCGCCGGCCCGGGTCAGCGCGTCCTCGCCCTCGTCCAGGACGGCGGCGAACGCCTGGAACACGTGCGGCACGCCGGGTGTCACGTCCAGGGTGACCGCGACGTCGTCATTGGCGGCCCGGGCCGCGAGCCGGATCGAGTCGTCGAGGAGGACCTCGTGCGATCCGGACTGGATCAGCAGCGGCGGCAGGCCCGCCAGGCTGCCGTAGATCGGGCTCACCGCCGGGTCGGAAGCGCTGGCGCCGTCCAGGTAGTCGCGGGCCCGGACGTGGACGGCATCGGCGGTGACCACCGGGTCGACGTCAGCCTTGCTGGTGATGGTCTGCCCAGTGCCGGCCAGGTCGGCCCACGGCGACATCAGGACCGCGGACGTGGGCTGGGGCAAGCCGGCCCGGCCGATGGCCGTCAGCGTCACCGCGGCCAGGTTCGCGCCCGCGGATTCCCCGGCGAGCGCGACCCGGGTGACGTCCTGGCCCCCGTCGAGCAGGGCCCGGTAGGCGGTCATGGCGTCGTCAGGCGCGGCGGGGTAGGGGTGCTCAGGCGCGAGCCGGTAGTCGACAGTCACCACCCGCATGCCCGCCTGGCGCGCCAGGTCAGAGGCCAGGCCCACCGAGTCCGCCGCCGAGCCGATCGCGAAGAAGCCGCCGTGGAAGTACAGGATGACCCCGCCGGTCGTGATGCCGGGAATCTCAACGGAGATGACCGGCACGCCGCCCAGCTGCCCGGGGGTGGCGACGACGTCGCCCGGCACCGGGACGGCGGTCATCATCTTCTCGAACAACGGCCGCTGCTCACGCAGGTCACCCGCCGGGTTGAACGGCGCCGCGCGCAACATGCCATCGACCGCCTCGCGCTGCTGCTGGGTCATGAGTCTTGCTCCCTGTCTCGTTCAGTGTCCTCCGTCCACTGAAGCCTCTGATTCGACAGGGTGAACAGACGTCGCCCTCTTAGGGTGATCGCGGCAGCTACGCGTGCGCTTCCGGGAAATGGAGCGGGCTCCGCCTCAGGCTGGCCTCTTCCAGCTCGGTAATCTCCCGCTCCCGGTTGATGCCGAGCTTGGTGTTCTGGATCTTGTCGTCCAGCTTCAGGATCGCGTCCATCAGCATTTCCGGCCGGGGCGGGCAGCCGGGCAGGTAGATGTCGACCGGCACGATGTGGTCGACGCCCTGCACGATCGCGTAGTTGTTGAACATCCCGCCGCTGGAGGCGCAGACGCCCATCGAGATGACCCACTTGGGCGCGGGCATCTGGTCGTAGATCTGCCGCAGCACCGGCGCCATCTTCTGGCTGACCCGGCCGGCGACGATCATCAGGTCGGCCTGCCGCGGCGTCGCTCCCGTTTTCTCCATGCCGAACCTGGCCAGGTCGTGCCGCGGGCCGCCGACCATGATCACCTCGTACGCGCAGCAGGCCAGGCCGAAGAACGCCGGCCACATCGACCTGGACCGCGCGTACCCGGCTACCTTTTCCACGGTCGTCAGCAGGATCCCGGCCGGCAGGTGCTCTTCCAGGCCCATCGCTGTCTCCTCCGCCCGTCGGCGCCTGATGCACCTCCGACGCTAGGAGCCGGCGCCCGCCCGCGGCTTCTGTCACGATGACCTGATCTGCCCGGCCGTCCCGGCGGGCGGTTAGGTCATGACGCGTAGCGGCCCAGCTCTTCCCTGGCGGTGACGCCGAGCTTGGGGAAGGCCTTGTACAGGTGATAGCCCACCGTGCGGGGGGACAGGAACAGCTGCGCGCCGATCTGCTTGTTGGACGCGCCCGTGGCGGCCAGCCGCACCACCTGCAGTTCCTGCGGGGTGAGCCGGGCCAGCGGGTCATCGGCCGTGGCAACCGCCAGCCCGGCGCCGACGGCGCGCAGCTCGGCCTCGGCCCGTTCCCGCCAGGTCCTCGCGCCCATCTGGGCGAACGCGGCCGCCGCGGCGAGCAGTTGCTCGCGGGCCGCGGCGCGGCGCTGGCCGCGGCGCAGCCACTCGCCGTACAGCAGCCGGGTGCGTGCCTGCTCGAACGGCCGGCCGTCGCCCTCGTGCGCGGCGATCGCCCGCCGGTACAGCGGCTCGGCATCGGCGTCGCCCGCGGTCAGCGCGGCGCACCGGGCGGCCACCGCGGTGGCCCACGGCTGCCCGATGGCACCGGCCCAGGCGGTGGCCTGCGCCAGCGGCCGGGCCGCCAGGCCGGGCTGGCCGGCCCTGACCGCCGCCTCGACCTGATCCGGGTAAGCCAGCAGCAGCTGGGGGTGGCGGCGGGCCGGGCCAGCCGTTACCGCCCGCATCCGCTCGAGGGCTGACTGGTACCGGCCGGAGCCAAGGTCGAGCAGGGCGAGCGCGCAATCCGCCCCCGGGAGCGCCACGGCCTGCGCACCAGCCGACAGGTCCCGCACCTGGGCCGCGCGGGCCCGGCACGTCTCCTCGTCGCCGGTCATGGCGGCCACCCAGGCCACGGTGGAGGCCAGCTGGCCGGTCAAGGCGCTCTGCCCGGTGTCGGCGGCGATGCGCAAGCCCTCCTCGGCGCTTGCCATCGCGTCGAGGAACTCGCCCTGCAGGCCCTGCGCACTCGCGAGATAGAGCAAGGCGTACGCCAGCAGGGCTGCCATCCCCGTGTCACGGCACTCGGCCGCCATGCTCGCGGCCGTGTGCCGGACGGCAGGCACATCGCCCCGGATGAGTTCGAAGAACAGCTCGCCAACCGGGAGCGGCCCCGGGTCCGGCCGGGCCGGAGCGGTGATCAGCGCGCGGGTATCGCCGTCCTGCAACCGCCGCACCGCTTGCAGGAACTGCAGGTGAGTCGCTCCCGCGGGCGGCAGCATCGCCGCCACCCGCCGCTCAAGGTCCGGGCGCGCCGGGCCGACGTCCAGCCACAGCATGTTGAGTGCCTGGATCATCATCGCCTCGGCGGTGTCCGGGTCCGCGTGGCTGAGCAGCCCGGCGCCGTCCAGCAGGAAACCGGCCGCGTCGGCGGGGCGGCCCGCCTCGAACCGCAGCAGCGCCCGCACCCTCGCGAGCGCCGCGGCTCGCAGCGGATCGGCCGGCCGTCCGGCGGCCAGCCCCGCCAGGTCCGCCGCGCGCGGGAACTGCCCGGCGGCGACCGCCGCCTCGGCCGCCAGGGTCAGCCGCCGCCCCTTGGCCGCCGCGTCGGCCGACAGCCCGGCGGCTCGTTCGTAGGCGGCTGACATGGCGGCGGCGCTGCCGCGGCCGCCGGCGTTCCTGGCGGCGGCGTCCAGTTCGGCGGCGACGCTCTCGTCGGGGCCGTCGGCCAGGGCGGCCAGGTGCCAGGCCCGCCGGTCGCCGTCGAGCACGCTAGCCAGCGCCCGGTGGCCGTCCATCCGCTCGGCGACGTCGGAGCCGGTCAGCACCGCCGCGCGTGCCAGCGGGTGGGTGAAGCCGACCCCCGCCGCCGTCACCCGCACCAGCCCGGCCCGCTCGGCTCCGGCCAGGTCGGACAGCGACCCGCCCGCGGCGGCGACCGCCCGGCTGACCTCGGTCAGGTCGGCCATCCCGCCTAGCGCCGCGACCAGCACCGCCCGCCGGCACTCCGGCGGCAGCGCCGCGGCCCGGGCCGCGAACGCCTGCTGCACCCGGCCGGCCGGGGGCGCGGCCGGCAGCATCAGCGGGGTGACCGACCCCGCCCGCTGCGGCCCGGACAGGCCGCGCGCCAGCTCGATCAGCGCCAGGGGGTTCCCGGCCGCTTCGGCGATCAGCTGGTCGCGGACCGCGGCCACCAGCCCCTCCCCGGCCAGCAGCCGCTCCGCCGACACCGGGTCCAGTCCGCGCACCCGCAGCTCCGGCAGGCCCGGCAGGCTGGCGGCCCCCGGCTCATCCCGCGCCTCGTCCCGCACCGCGGCCAGCACCGCGGCCCGCTCGGCGTGCAGCCGCCGCGCGGCGAACACCAGAGCGTCCGCCGACGCCCTGTCGAGCCACTGCGCGTCGTCCGCCAGCACCAGCACCGGCTGTCCCTCGGCCAGCTCCGCGATCAGGCTCAGCACCCCGAGCCCGATCAGGAACCGGTCCGCGACCGCCGCCTCCGCCATCCCGAACGCGCCGCGCAGCGCCGCGTCCTGCCGCGCGGGCAGCGCGCCGATCTCGTCCAGCGCCGGGCGCATCAGCGCGTGCAGTCCGGCGAACGGCAGCTCCGCCTCCGATTCCACACCAGTGACCCGCAGCACCCGGGCCCCGGTTGCTTTTCCCGCCGCGGCATCGAGCAGCGCGGTCTTGCCGATCCCCGCCTCGCCGCGCAGCACCAGGGATCCCGCCCGGCCGGACCACATCCCGTCCAGGAGCCGGTCGATGGCGGCCAGCTGCTCGCCGCGGCCGTACAGCACCAGCTCCTGCCGTTGTGCGGAACCCGGCACGGACATCGAGTACCCCTCAGTCCCAGTCGCCTTGACGCTACCCAACGCCATTTTCCTCGCAACCAGGCTCAGCACCGGCGGTTGCGCCCGGTGCCCACGGCAATCTGAGGCTAGGGCGCCGGGCACCGGCCGCTGAACTGGGCGTCGATGATCACCGGCACCGCACCGGGGCGCATGCCCGCCGGGAGGCCGGCCAAATTCGGCCAGGCCGCGTGAGCGGGCGCACATCCCGCGGATTGCCCGGCGGGCTGCCGCGACGTCGTCGCGTGATGTGCGGTCGACACCGCGAGCGCGACAGCCGCCGCGGCGGCGGCCCCCGCTATCGAAACGCCGACGGCGAGCGCTGGCCGGCGACGGGACGGCCGGCGGGTTCCGCGGCTCGGCCCGAAACTGACCTCATCCATCGAACACCACCAGCCCCATTCCTCTTAATTCGCACAATAGTTACGCATATGGCTCATAACAGGCAAGGGCTTATGCGAGGGCTGACTAGCAGATCTGACGATGTGGGCCGCTGAAGCCGGGGAGATTCTGAGCTCCACGTCCGGCACGCTGGACGGCGGCCTAGCCCCGGTCAGCCTCAGGCAAGGAGACGACAATGCCCCGTCGATTCGATGATCTGAGGGTGGCCGACGGCGACCTCGTACTCGCGAAGGACATGCCGGGGGCTTTGACCGCGGCGCCCCTGGTATTCGGGGATGGCGCCACGCAGACATTCACCGCGGACGGCACGACGACGTACGTCGATCACGGCGGGTCGACGCGGGGCGAGTGGACGATCGTGGAGGACGGGGCGTTCTCGTCGTTCTGGCCGCCTGACTACCGCGCCACCTACAACCTCCGCTGGATCGTCGAAGACGGAGCGGTCACGGGGCTCAGCTTCATCAACGCCGGACGCGGTGACCGCTTCGACGGCCGCTACGAGTAATGGCCTAACGGCGTAGCCCCTCACGGGTCAGCCGGCGACGTTACGGGCGGCGGCGGTGTCGGCGTAGAGCTGGGCCCGGACGAAGTTGCCGTCGGCAATTTCGAAGAGCCACAGGTTCTCGACGCTGACGGTCACCCCTGACGACTTGGCCTGCGCGGTGATCCGGAGCGGCGCTACTAGGTAGGTGCCGGCGTCGAGGACGCGGCCGACGGCGAGCTCGGTGTGGAACGAGGACCAGTAGTCGTGGTCGTCATAGATGCG
>Ga0335075_10018756_pt1 | contig 10252 bp, 10 predicted proteins | sample Lox_Sample_24_FD_206723 | JGI IMG/M metagenome (GOLD analysis project Ga0335075, IMG submission 206723) | Soil microbial communities from Loxahatchee National Wildlife Refuge, Florida, United States - Lox_Sample_2.4 | ecosystem: Environmental > Terrestrial > Soil > Wetlands | place: USA... | reverse complement strand
GTCTCGAGCAGCTCAAGGCACGCATCGTGATGGGCGTCGTCGCCGTCCACGTAGGCGTAGAGCGGCCCGGCGTCAACGATGAGCGCTATCGCCCAGCTCCGCGCTGATGATCCGCTCGATCCGCTCAGAGATGTCGGTCTCGCCGCTGTGGCCGGCGGCGGCGGCTCGCAGCCGCCGCCGGCCGCCTCGCAGGTGGACTTCGAGCGCCGAGCGCGTGACCTCTGAGATGGTGAGACCCCGGCGCTTGGCCTCGTGCCGTAGCCGCTCGTCGAGCTCCTCGGGAATCTTGACCGTCGTGCGCACCATGTATGCCAGCATACCATCCGCAGAGTCGTCAGGCAGCAGAAGTGACGATGGCCAGCCTCCGCCACGGCTCCCGGTGGCTGAAGGCCAGCCCGTGTCGTGCCCACGGCTGGCAGCGGGCACCGAACACGACCGCCATGCTTCGCGAGCGAGCGTGAGACGACTGCGCATCACCACGACCACAGTTCGTCCTAAGAGGAGCAGCGGCAAGGCGCTCGCTTGACCGCGGAAGCACAACTCACCGTCGTCGATGGCTGATGCTTCACGGAGTCGGTGATGGGCAGGGCCTAATCGACGATGTTTAAATCATGGGATCATTCCAATCTGCAGGGCATAGCTGGAGTAGCATTTCGCCGGCTACGGGTTGGTAAGCGAGCGTCGATGAAGGGAGCGGATCATGGGGCAGACGGGGGAATTCTACGGGCACGACGATCGCGGGTCGGCGCGCAGTGTGTCGACATCTTTGTTGCGAACCTGTCGCTTCGTCATGGGGGCGTTGGGGCTAGTGTTGGGATTGGGAGTTATGCAGCTCGTGTGTCTGGCCACGCCGGCTTCGGCGACGGTCGCGTACACCTACAACAACTACGGCACCGAAGAGCGCCCACAACCCATGTGCCGAGGAAACCCCAACTACCCGTCCGGACACGACGTTCCAGGCGGTTCGTTCAGCCAGACGATGACGGTGCCAGCTGGCGTGGCCACGATAAACACGGTCGAGATCCAAATAGATCCCGTCGCGACCGAGACCGCATCGCTGACCCTGTCGGTGAACGGGACTCCTAGAGCCTCTGCATCGGCTACGCCAAACGCCAACACGTACTTCTACTTGCCGAACGTCGCCGTCAGTCAGGGCCAGTCCGTAGCGATCAACGTCTCGCTCAGCGACAGCGGCGACAACGAACGCGGACAGATCATCACCATCTATGGGTCTAACGCCGGCGTCGGGGTCTTCACGTGGTCGAACTCGTGCGTACAGGACAACGAGTCGGGATCATCCACTTCGCACACCCTTAGAGCTGTCGTCTCCGGTGAAGCAGTGCCGCCGCCGACGGCGACGATCAATTCGCCGTTGACCGGCGGCCTCTACGCCGAGGGCCAGACGGTCCCGACGAGCGTCACGTGCACCGAAGGGACCGGGGGTCCCGGGATCAGCACCTGCTCGGATAACAACGGCGGGTCGAGCACGAGCGACACGCTCAACGGGACGCTGAACACCTCGACGCCTGGTGCGCACACCTACACGGTGACCGCGAAGAGCAGCGACGGCCAGGAAGGCACGGCAGAAATCAGCTACATGGTCGCGGCGCCGCCAACCGCGGCGATCAGCTCACCGGCCAGCGGTGGCGTCTACGCCGTCGGTCAGTCTGTGCCGACGAGCTTCTCATGCACTGAAGGCGAATACGGTCCGGGGATCGAATCGTGCACGGACTCACACGGCGGCTCCGGGGCCTCCGGGACGCTCAACACCTCGACGCCTGGTGCACACACCTACACGGTGACCGCGAAGAGCAGCGACGGCCAGGAAGGCACGGCGCAAATCAGCTACACGGTCGCCAAGGCGGTGTGCACCGCCAACATTGGCACAATCAAGCTCTCACCGGGCCTGACCGACACGGCGGCTGTCCAGACGGTGAAGATCAAGGGCACGCTGACCGGCTGCACGGGCGAACCCTTCACCGAAGTGGGCTACAAAGCGATGTTGACGACAGCGCATGCGGTCTCTTGCTCTGCGCTGAGCGAAGCAGGCGAAGCGGCTAGCGGATCCGCGAAGTTCAAGTGGACACCGAAAGCGAAGCCCGCGACGGCGACGGGGTCGCTGGGCCTCGTGCTCAGCGAAGAGCCCTCCGTCGCGTTCTCCGGCGAAAGCACGGCCGGCTCGTTCTCGCAGCTGACGCTCGCCGGTGTCGTGAGCGAGACCTACGACGGCGCCGCAAAATGCGGGGTCGCGGAAGGCAAGAAGAAGGTCAAGGCCGTCAAGAAAGGCACCTTCACCGGCACGATGGTCGCGTTCGACTAGACCGCCCTGACAGCAGTGGCCGCCCCCACGGGAGCGGGTGAACTCGGCGCGGTCGTGCGTGCTCGTCATCCAAGCCTCGGCCTCTTTGCGGTCGTCGGCCATCAAGCTCAGCAAGTAGCCGCACTCGATGAGCTGACGGACAAGCGCTGCCCCTGGATACCAGAGTTGAGCGGCATATAGCTGTCTCCTCGCTGAGATCGCCGGCCAACTGACTCGCCGTAGCGAAGCCAGCCCCAGCGGAATCCGCTCCAAGCCGGTGATGGATCAGCAACCGTTGCCTATTCTCACTGAGATGATGAGGAATCTCTCGCGCAACTTCTTCGCGGAGTGCGTGTGCGTCATCATCGGCCAAGCCCAGCTTGACCACCTCCTCCAGCTTGTCTATGGCGTCGGCAGCCATCCACCGGCAGGACCAGTCTCTGTGCCAGAAGTGCGCAGCAGGACTGGATCAACGCGCTGACTTCGGCCAGCGCTCCCCGGTCAAGAGAAAGTTGCATCGTGGGAGCTTGGGGTCAACCGGCGTCGCTCGTCGCCTCGACGGTCAGGCAGCGATGCCCGCCGGTCACTTTCACTCGGTGCTGTGAAGCGGTGCGCCTCGCCCCGGCGTTGTGGGCCGGCCGGGTGTGGGGGTGTCGCCGACGGCCTCGGCGGCGCCCGGGGGCGCGGCGGCGCGCCGGAGGGCTTGCGCCAGTGTGGGATGGATGGCGATCGCCTTGTCGAGCCCGACGATCGAGACGAGGCGCTTCAGCTGTGAGCTGTCGGGGATGACGAGGATCAGCTTGGCGCGGCGGTCCGCGAGCCGGTCGCTGAGGCGCAGCAGCATGTCGATCCCCGCGCTGTCGAGATAGCGGGTGTCGCTGAGGTCGACCACGAGGCTCGAGGCGTCAGGCCCGAGCCCGTCGGCGAGCTGGCGCTCGGCGGTGACGGCGTTGGCGGCGTCGACGTCCTCGCTGACGTGCGCGACCGGCACCCCGTCGATCCGCTCGAGCTCCAGCGGGGTCATTGGCCGGTGAGCCGCTTGGTCATCGTGACGACCGTTCCTGGCCGATCGCTCTCGACCGTCACGCTGTCGAGCAGCGAGCGCATGATGTGCAGTCCCCTGCCGCCACGCTGGTGGCGCGCTGTGCGCCAGCGGCCATCGTCGCTGACGGCCACCGTCACGTCCTGGCCGTGGCGCTCGCAGCGCACCGTGAAGGTGGCTTCGCGGGCGCCGTAGGCGTGCTCGATCGCGTTGGTGGCGGCCTCTGAGGCTGAGAGCGTGACGTCGAACAGCTCGCTCTCACCGGCACCGGCCGCTCGCAGCCAGCGGCCGAGCGTGTTGCGCAGCCCGCCGAGAACGTTGGGCCGCGCCGCCAGGGTCATCTCGAGCTGGTCTTCGAGCGCCACCGACTCGATGGACAGGAGCGCTATGTCGTCCGGGAGCGGGGTCTCGTCGATCAGCGCGCGGTAGACGCGATCGGCGAAGGACGAGTCGGTGCCCCGCGCAGCGGCCTGGGCGGCGACGGTGAGCCGCTGGAACCCGTCGTCGATCGACTCGCCGCGTCGCTCGATCAGCCCGTCGGTGTAGAGCAGAAGGCGGCTGCCGGTCGGGAACGGATGACGAAATGCTTGGTAGTCGTGTCCGGTGCGCACGCCCACGGGCAGGCCGTGCGCCTGCTCCAGCAGGAGGGCCTCGCCGTCGGGTTCGACGAGCAGCGGCGGCAGGTGCCCGGCGGTGACGGCTTCGAGCTCTTCGGCTTCGGGATCGAGCTCGAGGATGCAGAGGGTGGCTCCGCGGCTGCGGCCCATCGAGACGAGCAGCTCGTTGAGCATCGTGACGAGCTGGGCGGGCTCGTGTCCCAGCGCCATGTAGGCGCGCAGGGCCGTGCGGATCTCGGCCATCACCGAGGCGGCGAGCACCCCGCGGCCGACGACGTCGCCGATCACGAACGCGACGCGCCCGTTGGTGAGCTGGACGACGTCGTACCAGTCCCCGCCGACCTTGATGCCGGAGCCGGCCGGCAGGTACTTGGCGCTGAAGCGCAGACCGGGTATCTCGGGCAGCGCGTCGGGCAGGAGCGTGCGCTGCATGATCTCGGTGACGGCGCGCTGCTCCGAGATGCGGGCGTTGTCGATCGCATGGGCGGCGCGGTCGGCGGCGAGCTGCAGCAGCGTCACGTCGTCCTCGTCGAAGCTGCGTGGGACGAAGGTGCCGATGTGCATCACGCCGATGACGCGGCGTTCGACGTGAATGGGCACGCCGAGCATCGAGCGGATGCCCTTCTGGCGAAGGATCGGGTTCACGACCTCGGCGTGGTCGAGGTCCTCGATGACGATCGGGCGCGCCTCGGCGGCGACGCGGCCGGCGAAGCCGCGGGCGAGCGGAACCTGGACGCCCTGGCGGACCTCCTCCTCCAGTCCCCGTGCGGCTCGCGCGAGGAGGACGCCGCGGTCCTCGTCCAGCAGCAGCACGGCTGCCGTGTCGACTTCGAGCGCGCTGCGGATGCGCTCCAGCAGCTCGGAGAGCATGTCCTCCAGGGACATGTAGCCGAGCGCGGAGTCGGTGATGCTGAGCAGGTGGCTGCGGCGGCTTTGGGACACGGACGAGACGAGCGTGGACTGCCCGCCGGCGCGCTGCTCGTCGGCGTACGGCTCCGGTGCGGCCCGCTGCGTCACCCGTTGCCCTTCCTGGCTGCCGTGCGTCCTGCGGCCGCCTTCTGCGCTTTGGTGGCGCCTTGCGAGCATGGTGGGCTCTTGCCGGCGGCGATCAGCTCGCGGCCGTGCTGGTAGTCCTCGTCGCGGTTGTGGGTGAGCACGCCGACGAGCTTGTCGTGGTGGGAGTACCAGACGGTGAACGCGCCGTCGGGGTGCTCGTCGAGCCGGCTGGCGTCGTGGCCGTCGCTCCAGGCGGCGTGCTTGATGGTGCGCTGGCCGATCGTCGACCAGAAGCCCGGTACGTCCTGCCAGTGCACGTCCTGACCGGCGAGCACGCGCCCGGCGATCTCGCCCTGGCCGAGGGCGTCGCCCCAGTGCTCCACGCGCAGCCGCCGGCCCGCTTGGCGGTTGTGTGCGTAGGCGACGTCGCCGGCGGCGAGCACCCGCTCGTGGGCGCGCATCTGCGCGTCGGTGCGGATCGCTTCGTTGTCGATCGGCAGCCCGGCGTTCTCGGCGAGCCGGGTGCGAGGCCGCACACCCATGCCGAGTACGATGTTCTCGGCTTCGATGCGCCGGCCGTCGGCGAGCTGGACGATGCGGCCGTTGTGGACGGCGCTGACTTCGACGCCCATCTGCAAGCTGACGCCGAGGTCCGTCAGCCAGCCGGCGATGCGGAGGGCGGCGTCCGCTCCGAGGCGTTGCCGTTGGGGCGCCTGGTCTTGGCCGACGAGCGTCACGTGGCCGCCGCGCATCGCCAGCGAGGCCGCCAGCTCGCAGCCGATGAAGCCGGTGCCGAGCACCGCCATGCGGGTGCCTGGCTGGGCTCGGCTGGCGAGGCGTTCGCTGTTGGAGCGCTCGCGCATGGTCTGAACGCGTGGGTCGTCCAGGCCGGGCAGCGCGGGGCGGGTTGGCTCGGCGCCGGTGGCGAGCACGATCGCCTCGCCGTGGAGGGCGGTGCCGTCGACCTCGACGGCGCCTTCGTCTGGGTGGATCGCGGTGGCTTCGCAGCCGAGGCGCAGCTCGATGCGGTGCTCCTCGAACCAGTTGCGTGACTCGATCGGCAGCTCGCAGGCGTCGAGCTCGCCGCGCAGGAACTCCTTCGTGAGCGGCGGGCGGCGGTATGGGATCAGGGTCTCGCTGCCGATCAGCGTCACCTCGCCTGTGCCGCCGTGTTCGCGATAGGCGCGGGCGGCTGCCAGGCCGGCGGGGCCGGCGCCGACGATCACGATCCGCCGAGGGGTCATCGGCCGTCGAACCGGTCGAGCCTGTACCCGTCCGTGCGCGCGTCGAGGGCGTGCCATGCGAGAAGCTCGCGTGCGAGCCGGTCGTGCACTTCGTCACCTGTAAAGGGCTCGTCGCGACCCTCGCCGCGCCAGCTCACCGCCACCACCGTTGCGCCGTAGAGGAGCTGGGTCTTGATCCAGGCGAGCGCCTCCTCGAGCTGCGGCGGGCGCAGGTAGTAGAGGATCTCCGAGCAGACGATCAGCTCCCAGGAGCCCGGCGGGGTCTCCTCGGGGAAGCTGGCGCGCAGCAGGTCGACGTTGGCGGTTGCGCGCAGGTGCTCGTGGGCGAGCTGGATGGCGCTGAGGGAGAAGTCGATCGCGACCACGCGCTCGCAGCGGGCGGCGAGCAGGCCGGTGAACACGCCGATCGAGCAGCCAACCTCGAGGCAGAGACCGTACGAGACCTTGGGCAACGCGGCCAGCGTCGCCGCGTACTTCCGGCGCTCGTACTCGCTGGTGCGATACCCCCAGGGGTCGGGGCTGTCGTGGTAGAGGCGCTCGAAGCGCTCGACTGCCGCCGTCATGGCCGCTGCGGGTCGAGCCGGTCGGCGCCGAGCGCGGTGAGCCTGGAAGCCAGCCGCCGCTGGAGCAGGCACGGCGCGGGCCGATGCCTCATCGCGGGAGGCCCGGGGGCGGAACGGGCGAGGGCCGTGCTCGTCACGACTGCTCTTGGTACTCGCGCAGGAAGCCCTCGAACAGTCGGCGGTGGCCTTCCTCGTCGTGCAGGATCGCGACCACCATGTCGTTCGTCACGGGGTCTGAGCCCTCGGTGGCGTCGATGATGTCGTTGTAGAAGTCGATCGCGCCCGTCTCGGCCTCGATCACGCCCTCGATGACGTGCACCACGTCGGTCTGACGCTCGGGCGGCTGCAGATATGACTGCTCGGCCTCGAAGTCCATCGAGCCGGGCACGACGCCGTACAGCTCCTTGATGCGGTTGGCGAACTGGGTCGCATGGCCGAGCTCCTCTTGGATGTCCTCGCGCAGGGAGGCGGCGATTTCCTGGGCGCGCACCCCGTCGAGGTTGACGGAGCTGGCGAGGTAGCTCATCACGGTCTCCATCTCCATCCAGTAGGCCTTGGTGAGCATCTCGACGATCCCGCGGCGCTCCTCGCGGGCGCCCTCGGCGAGTATTCCGTTGCTGCTTCGGACTGCTGACATGGCGGCTCCTGTTCGATGACGCTTGCTGGTGGTGGCTTACCCGGCGCCGCCGGGACGCAACCGGCGGGGCGCCCGCTCGACGAGTCGCCGGTCGAGCCGGGTGGCGGCCCGTGCGCCCCGCATGTGAACGTGGCGGCGGCGAGCCTGTCGGCGGAGCCGCAGCGGTGAGGGGAGCCGGAGCAGGCGCCGGGGGATTAGCGGGTCTGCCTTTGCAGGGAGGCGGCGACGCCGGGGAGCTGGCATTCGCGCAGGTAGGAGACCGTCGTCGCGACGAGGGCGCGCAGGGTTTGCCCTTGGTAGATCCAACGGGGGTTTTCGCCGAAGACGTGCGCCAGCTGTGTTGCGCGCATGTGCGCGGCCTGCCGCGGTCCTGGGCTCGACGTTCTGAAGCGGGGCAGCGCGGCTTCCCGTCGGTGCTCGGCGCAGGCTTCGGTGATGCCGGTGAGCGCGGATGCGACGCGGTGGGCCTGCGCCGCCGGCGGCTGGGGTTGCTGCGCGCCGCAGCCCGCCGCGAGCAACGCGAGCGCGAGCAGCGCCGCGAGCCGGCGCGGTTCGCTCAGCGCAGCGCGAGCAGGCATGCTCCTCCGAGCAGCGAGACGCCGGCGGTCCACCAGGCGATGTAGTCGCCGATGTGGCCGGAGTGAAGGCGCCTCAGCCCGTGGATCACGGACACCGCAGGAACGCCGAGGCGCCTGGGCAGGGCTTCCCGCAGCGGCCTGCCGAACAGGCCGATCGCGGCGGCGGCGAGCGCACCGGCCGTGGAGATGATCCCGTAGAGCACGTCTTCTGTGGAGACGTGGCTGGAGGCCGCTGTGGGCCAGTGGACGGGCAGGCTGCGCAGGATCCAGGCTTGGTAGGCGGCGTGGTCGGTGAATTGTGCTGCGCCCTGCGCGATGGCGGGGATCGCGCCGGGGATCAACGCCACTGCGGCGGCGAGGGCGAGCAGCACGGCGGGTGTGAGCAGCATCGTAGGTGGCGTGTGCTCCCGGCGGTCGAGGTTCTCGTCGACGCGCTCGCGTGCCGCCTGCTCCTGCTGGGGGTCCGGGCCTTCCGCGGGTCCCCAGCCGAGGAAGACGCGGCCGGCGACGCGCAGGACCGCGCCGCCGGTGAGCGCGGAGACGATGACGAAGACCGCGATCAGCCAGCTGCAGCCGGTGGTGTCGGCGGCCTGCTCGAGCAGCGACTTGCCGGCGAAGATCGTGAACGGGGGGATCCCGGCGAGCAGCAGTCCGCCGGCGGCGAACAGCACGCCGGCGGCCGGGACCTCCCGTCCGCGGCCGTGGAGGTCGAACTCGTCGATCGTGGCGAAGCGGTGCAGCAGCACTCCGGCGCACATGAACAGCGCGGCCTTGGTGAGGCCGTGGCCGATGACATAGGTGGCGATGCCAGCGAGCGCATGGGGGTCGAACAGGCCGATCCCGCACACGAACAGGCCGACGTGGCTGATGCTCGAGAACGCGAGCAGGCGCTTGACGTGCCGTTGCACCGTGCACATGACGGCGCCGACGAGCGCGGTGATGACGCCGGTCGCGATCAGGATCGCGCGCAGCGCGATCAGGTGCGCGTGCATCGGCCCGGCGAAGATGACCCAGTAGATGCGCGCGACGGCGTAGATGCCGAGCTCGATCATCACGCCGGAGAACAGGACGCAGACGGGTGTGGGCGCGACGGCGTGGGCGTCGGCGAGCCAGAAGTGAAGGGGCACCGCGGCGGCCTTGGTGAGAAACCCGGCGAACAGCATCGTCATCGCGACGATCACGAGCGGGTCTGCGGGGTGCCCGTCGAGCGTCGCGCCGATCTGCGCCATGTTCAGCGCGCCGGTGCGGGCGTACAGCAGGGCGACCGCGACGAACATCGCATAGCCGGCGATGCTGTTGGTGATCGCGAAGTTCAACGCGCCTTGGATCGGGGCGCGCTCCTCCACGCGGTGCGCGGTGAGAGCGTACGCGACGGCGCCCATCAGCTCGAAGAACACGATCAGGTTGAAGAGGTCGCCGGTCAGGCAGAAGCCGAGCATCGCCGCGCAGAACAGCAGCATCAGCACCTGGAAGAGGCCGTCGACGGCGTCGAAGTACCGGATCGAGTAGATCGTCGCGGCGGCGACGAGGACCGCGCTGAACAGCGCGAGGCCGACGCCGAAGGGGTCGATCGACAGGGAGATGCCGACGGTGACGCCGTGGTTGGGGCGCCAGCCGCCGAGCCAGTAGGCGAACGGCTGGCGGGCGGCCTTGGCGAGCAGGATCGCGCACAGCGCGATCGCGGCGCCGATGGCGGCGAGGCTCGTGAGGTCGGTGAGCCAGCGGCTGGCGAGCGGCCGCAGCGCGACGAGCAGCGCGCCGGCGATGAGCGGCACCGCGATCGGCAGGACGGTGAGGTGCGTCACCCCGCAGCCCGCCTCCCGTCTAGTCCTTGAGGGTGCGCAGCTCGGCGGGGTCGACGCTGCCGAAGCGCTTGTGCGCCTGGACCACGAGCGCCAGCAGCAGCGCGGTGACGGCGGCCTCGATCACGATGTCGGTCAGCACCAGCACCTGCACGGTCGGGTCGACGAGCTTGGTGACGGCGGGGATGTCGGCGACGATCGGGGCGCGTCCGCCCGAGCGGTAGCCGATCCCCACCAGCACGAGGTAGGTGGAGGACTGCACCACGGTGAGGCACAGCACCGTGCGGACCATGTTGGTGCTGGCGACGATGCCCCACAGGCCGATCACGAACAGCCACGCCGCGGTCGCGAACGGGATGAAGCTCACCGCTCCGCTCGCTTGACCACCAGGGCCTGGTCGAGGAACTCGCTCCAGATCAACAGGAACGCACCGGTGACCTCGAGGCCGACGGCGATGCTCTCGAGGGGCATGAA
>Ga0335075_10018755_pt1 | contig 10253 bp, 6 predicted proteins | sample Lox_Sample_24_FD_206723 | JGI IMG/M metagenome (GOLD analysis project Ga0335075, IMG submission 206723) | Soil microbial communities from Loxahatchee National Wildlife Refuge, Florida, United States - Lox_Sample_2.4 | ecosystem: Environmental > Terrestrial > Soil > Wetlands | place: USA: Florida... | reverse complement strand
AATCAGGGTGAGGATCGCGCCTGAGCGCCTGTCCTCCTCGATCCCTCGCTCGAGGCGGAGCTTCTTGACCGCGATGTACTCGACGATCCGGTCCTTGACGTCATCCAGGCCGGCGTGGTCGGCGTCGAGCACCTCACGCGCGTGCTCGGGATCGAGGCGCTCATCGGAGCGCTTGCTCCACGGCACGGCGATCAGCCAGTCGAGGTAGGTCCGGATCACGGTCGACTCGGCCGACTGCTCGCCCATCCGCTCCAGGCGGCTGAGCTCCTTCTCGGCCTGCTCGCGCACGGCCTCGGGCATCTCGGCCTCTTCGATCTTGGTGCGGTACTCCTCGACGATCGACGCGTCGTCCTCGTCGAGCTCCTTGCGGATCGACTCCATCTGCTTGCGCAGGAAGTACTCGCGCTGTTGCTTCTCTGCACCGGACTCGACGTCGTCTCGGATGCGCTTGCGGACCTGGAGCTCGGCCAGCCGCTCACGCTGCATCGAGAGCGCGAGCTCGAGCCGCTCGGTGACGTCGAGCGTCTGGAGCAGCTTGACCTTGTTCTCGTATGACAGGTCAGGGGAATATCCGCCGGTGTCGGCCAGCGCACCCGGCTCGGTGATGCTTCGCAGGAACGAGGAAACACGCGAGTCGGCACCGCGCAGCTCGAGGATCTCCTCGACCACCGCGCGATACTCGCGCTCTAGGTTGCGCGTCTTGCCGTCGACGGGAACGGGGTCGGTGTGCTCCTCGACCTCGACGTACAGCCGGCCGTCGGGAGCGGTATTGGCAGCGCCGGCGACGCCACGATGGAGCCCCTGGAGCGAGACGGCGCGAGCGCCGCCCGGCAGCCGGACGCGGTCAACGACCTCGGCGACCGTGCCGACGTTGGCAAATTCGGTTTCGTGTCTGGGAACGAGCAGCACTCGCTCCTCTTCGCCGGCGTCGATCGCGAGCGTGAGCGACATGCCCGGGAAAGCCACGACGTCGTCGAGCGGGACCAGGAGAAGGCGACTAGACATCAGTTGGTACGTTCGCTTTCGATAGTTGCTTACTCAAGATAAGTGAAGGATATCACTCGGCTCCCCCGATCTAAGTCGCTCAGGCTTAGATCGTCTTTCGGGACGACAACGCTCCGTATCTGGGATCATCTGGGGGCGATGTCCGGCCAGGAGTCCCCACCGCCCAAGGACAACGCACACGACGTGCTGGCGGCCGAGGAGTTCGGCATGCCGGCGGCCGATCCGTCGCTGCGTCACCAGCCGATCACGCTGCCCGACGACCCGACCGGGATCGCGGAGCCCCACGACGTGCTGGCCGCCGAGGAGTTTGCGATGCCGGCCACGCACAGACCGTCCGGCCCGGCGGCAACCGCCGGCCGGATCGCCACCGAGGCCGCTTCCCCGGGGCGGATCGCAGTCCTGGCCGCGGTGGCGGTGGGCGTGCTGCGCGGGCTACGGCGCCGGCGCCGCGCCTAGGCCCGGGCGCGCTTACGCGGAGGCATCAGGTCGGTGATGGTGCCCTCGGCCATCTCGGCGGCGAACCCGATCGTCTCGGTCAACGTCGGATGCGGGTGGATCGTCAGGCCGATGTCCTCCGCGTCCGAGCCCATCTCGAGCGCGTGGACGGTCTCGGCGATCAGCTCGCCGGCGTTGACGCCGACGATGCCGGCGCCGAGCAGCCGGCGCGAGCCGGGCTCGAAGAGCAGCTTGGTCATGCCCTCAGACCGGCCGAGCGACAGGGCACGCCCCGAGGCGGCCCAGGGGAAGACGGCCTTCTCGACCTCAATCTCCTGCTCGTTGGCCTCGGTCTCGGTCAGACCCATCCAGGCGACCTCGGGGTCCGTGTAGGCCACCGACGGGATCGTGCGGGGATCGAACCCCGCGCCCGGCACGCCGGCGATTACCTCTGCCGCCACCTTGCCCTCGTGCGAGGCCTTGTGGGCGAGCATCGGGCCGCCCACCACGTCGCCGATCGCGTAGATGTGCGGGACGTTTGTGCGCATCTGCCGGTCGACCCGAATGAAGCCTGCGTCGTCGACCTCGACCCCGGCCGCGTCCGCGCCAATCGAGCGACCGTTCGGACGGCGTCCCACGGCGACCAGGATCCCGTCGAAGGTCTGCTCCTCGCCGCCGGACAGCTTGACCTTGAGGCCGTCGTCGCCCGCCTCGACCGACTCCACCTTGGTGCTCAGGTGGATCGCCTCGTAGCGGCCGGAGATCCGCTTCTGGAGCGGCTTGACCAGGTCCGGGTCGGCGCCGGGGATGAGCTGGTCGAGCAGCTCGACCATCGTGACGTTTGCGCCGAGCGCGTCGTACACGGTGGCCATCTCCAGGCCGATGATCCCGCAGCCGATGACGAGCAGTCGCTCGGGAACGTGCGGCAGCTCCAGCGCGCCGGTCGAGTCGATGACGCGCTCATCCTCGGGGAGCCCGGGGATCGTGGCGGCCTCGGAGCCCGCGGCGATGATGCAGTTGTCGAACGTTAGGGTCCGATCGCCGACTGTGACCGTGTTCGGACCGGTCAGCGAGGCCACGCCGTGGATGACCTCGACCTTGCGCTGCTTGGCCAGCCCGTCCAGCCCACCGGTCAGCTTCCCGACCACCGACTCCTTCCAGGAGCGCAGCGCATCGAGATCGATCTTTGGCTCACCGAACGAGATCCCGTGCTCGGCCATCTCGTCGGCGTCAGCCACCACCCGCGCGGCGTGAAGCAGCGCCTTGGAGGGGATGCAGCCCACGTTCAGGCACACGCCGCCGAGGCGGTCATGGCGTTCGATCAGCACCGTCTTCAGCCCCAGATCCGCGGCACGGAAGGCGGCCGTGTAGCCGCCGGGACCCGAGCCGATCACCACGACCTGGGCGTCGTGGCCGCCGGCGCCATTGTCCGAAGGGGGAGGGGCCGTCTCGCGCTCGACCGATGCTTCGGTCTTCTCCGCCTCGGGTCCGGAGCCGTTCGCCGGCGCGGCGCCGTCGGTGGCGGTCTCGAGCGTGAGCAGCACGCTGCCCTCCGAGACGCGATCGCCGATCTTCACGCACAGCTGGGTCACCGTCCCCGCCTCGGGCGCCGGCACATCCATCGTCGCCTTGTCGGACTCGAGCGTGACCAGCGGGTCCTCGACCGATACCTCGTCCCCGGCGGAGACGTGGATCTCGATCACCGGGACGTCCTGGAAGTCCCCGATGTCCGGAACGCGAATGTCGCTCACAACAGCGCCCGCTTCAAGTCGGAGATCACCTTGACCAGGTGCACCACGAAGCGCGCCGCGGCCGCGCCGTCGATCACGCGGTGGTCATAGGACAGCGACAGCGGCAGCATCAGGCGGGGGACGAACTCGCGGCCGTCCCAGACCGGCTTCATGGCCGACCGCGTGGCGCCGAGGATTGCCACCTCGGGCGCGTTGATGATCGGGGTAAACGAGGTGCCGCCGATCCCACCGAGGGAGGAGATCGTGAACGACGCGCCCTGCATGTCGCTCGGGCCCAGCTTGCCCTCGCGTGCCTTGCCGGAAAGCTCGGTCAGTTCGCGCGCGATGTCGAGCAGGCCTTTCTTGTCCGCGTCCTTGATCACCGGCACGACCAGGCCGCCCGGCGTGTCGGCCGCGAACCCGATGTTGTAGTAGCGCTTGAGGATCAGGTCCTCGCCGTCCAGCGACGCATTGAATGTCGGGAATGTCTTCAGCGACGCCACCGACGCGACGATCAGGAAAGAGACCATCGTCACCTTGACTCCGTCGCGGGAATGCTCCTCGTTGAGCTGCTTGCGCCATGCCTCGAGGTCGGTGATGTCGGCCTCGTCGTTGTGCGTGACGTGCGGGATCATCACCCAGTTGCGGGCGAGCACCGGGCCGGAGATCCGCTGGATCCGCGAGCGCTGTACCCGCTCGACCTCGCCGAACTTGGAGAAGTCGATCTGTGGCCACGCGGGCAGCCCCAGATCCAGTCCCGGCCCTCCGGCCGAAGCCGGCGCGCCCGCGGTGGGCGCCGGAGCGCCGCCGCCCTCGGCGAAGGACTCCACGTCTTCCTTGGTGATCCGGCCCTTGCGACCGCTGCCGGTCACTTTGTGCAGGTCGACTCCGTGTTCGCGGGCGATGCGCCGCACGGCCGGGCTGGCGTACACCGGACCCCCGCCATCACCGTCCGCCTCCGGAGCAGGAGCCGACGGCGCGGGCGTGGGCGCGGATTCCTCAGCGGCGGGCGGCGGCGCGGCCTGCTCCTCGGCTTCGGCCGCGCTCTGCACCGAGTCGGCCGCCTTGGTCGCGGTCCCGGTCTGGACACCACCGTTGCCGGCGTCACCGGTCTCGCCGTCTCCGTCTCCCTCTCGCGACAGGGTCAGCAGCTGAGCGCCCTGAGAGACCTTGTCGCCAATCTTCACCATCACCTCCTGCACGGTTCCGGCGAACGGCGCGGGCACGTCCATGGTCGCTTTGTCGGACTCGAGCGTCAGCAGCGGATCGTCGACGCCTACCGTGTCGCCCGGCGACACCAGGATCTCGATGATCGGCACGTCCTGGAAGTCGCCGATGTCGGGAACTTCGACGGTGACGGCGTCCGCGGTCGCGCTCATATGGTCGTCGGCATCGGGGCGTCGGCGGAAAGCTCGTAACGATCGATCGCCTCTTTGACGCGGGAGGCCTCGATCGCGCCCTCGTCGGCCAGCTCCTTCAAAGCGGCGACCACGACGTAGTGGCGGTCGACCTCGAAGAACCGCCGCAGGGCCCGGCGGGAGTCGCTGCGCCCGAACCCGTCGGTGCCGAGCACGCGGTAGCGCCCCGGCACCCACTGGCGGATCTGATCCGCGAAAGCACGGATGTAGTCGGTCGAGGCCACGACCGGCCCCTCGTGATCGGCAAGGCACGAAGCCACATACGCCTGTCGCGGCTCCTCGAGCGGATGCAGCATGTTCCACCGCTCCGTCGCGATCCCGTCGCGGCGCAGCTCGGTGAAGGAGGTCACGCTCCAGGTGTCTGCGGCCACGTCGAAGTCGGACTCGAGGAGCTCGGCGGCGGCCAGCACCTCGTTCAAGATCGTGCCCGAGCCCATGAGCTGCACCCGCGGACCGGACTCACGCGCGCTCGGGCGCAGCGGGTACATGCCCCGGAGAATTCCCTCCTGCGCCCCCTCGGGCATCGCGGGGTGGTGGTAGTTCTCGTTCATCAGGGTGATGTAGTAGAAGAGGTCTTCCTGCTCGACGACCATCCGGCGCAGGCCGTCCTGGATGATCACTGCCACCTCGTACCCAAATGCAGGGTCGTAAGCGCGGCAGTTGGGCACGACTGAGAACAACACGTGGCTGTGGCCGTCCTCGTGCTGGAGACCCTCGCCGTTCAGCGTGGTCCGTCCGGCGGTACCGCCGAGCATGAACCCTCGCGTCCGGGAGTCCGCGGCGGCCCACACCAGGTCGCCGACGCGTTGGTAGCCGAACATCGAGTAGTAGATGTAGAACGGGATCATCGGAACGCCATGGGCGCTGTAGGACGTCCCGGCGGCGATGAACGAGGAGATCGAGCCGGCCTCGGTGATCCCCTCCTCGAGGATCTGGCCGTGCTTGTCCTCCTTGTAGAACATCAGCTGCTCGGAGTCCTGCGGCTGGTAGAGCTGACCGACCGGTGAGTAGATCCCGACCTGGCGGAACATTCCCTCCATGCCGAAGGTGCGCGACTCGTCGGGCACGATCGGCACGATGTTGCGCGCGATCCGCTTGTCGCGCAGCAGTGCGGCCAGCACGCGTACGAACGCCATGGTGGTCGATACCTCGCGCTCGCCGGTCCCCTCGAGCTGACCCTTGAACGCCTCCAACTCTGGGACCTCGAGCGGCTCGGCCTTGCCGCGACGGACGGGGAGACTCCCGCCCAGACCGGCGCGGCGTTCGCGCAGGAACTGCATCTCGGGCGAGTCCTCGGGCGGCTTGTAGTACTCGGCGGCGCGGACCTGCTCGTCGCTCAGAGGCAGGTCGAACCGGTCACGGAACGCGAGCAGCGCGTCCTCGGTCATCTTCTTGGCCTGATGGGTGATCATCTGCCCCTCGCCCGAGACACCCATCCCATAGCCCTTGATCGTCTTGGCCAGGATCACCGTGGGCTGACCGGTGTGCTGGACCGCCTCGTGGTAGGCCGCGTAGACCTTCTGCTGGTCCAGGCCGCCACGGTTCAGCAGCCAGATCTCCTCGTCGGTCATGTGCGAGACGCGATCGAGCAGAACCGGGTCGCGCCCAAAGAAGTACTCGCGCACGTACGCGCCGTCACGTGACTTGAACGTCTGGTACTCGCCGTCGACGCACTCCTCCATCACCTTGACGAGCCGGCCGTCGTGGTCCTCGGCGAGGAGCGGGTCCCAACGCGAGCCCCAGATCACCTTGATCACGTTCCAGCCGGCGCCGCGAAAGTCCGACTCGAGCTCCTGGATGATCTTGCCGTTGCCGCGGACCGGGCCGTCGAGCCGCTGGAGATTGCAGTTGACCACCCAGATCAGGTTGTCGAGATGCTCACGGCCGGCCATCCCGATCGAGCCCATCGTCTCCGGCTCGTCCACCTCGCCGTCACCGATGAACGCCCACACCTTGCGGCCGTCGGTCTCCGCCATCCCCCGAGCCGCCAGGTACTTCATGAAGCGGGCTTGGTAGATCGAGGTGATCGCCCCGATCCCCAGCGACACGGTGGGGAACTGCCAGAACTCGGGCATCAGCCAGGGGTGCGGGTACGAGCTCAGGCCGCCGGGGCTCGAGACCTCCTGGCGGAAGCCGTCGAGCTGCTCCTCGGTCAGGCGGCCTTCGAGATACGCGCGCGCGTAGTTGCCGGGGGAGGAGTGGCCCTGGAAGTAGACGAGATCGCCGCCATGCTCATCCGAGGCGGCGTGCCAGAAGTGGTTGTAGCCGACCTCGTAGAGCGTGGCCAGCGACTGGAAGCTCGCGATGTGGCCGCCCAGTTCGGAGGAGATCTTGTTGGCGCGAACGACCATCGCCATCGCGTTCCAGCGGATGATCGAGCGCAGTCGCCGCTCTAGGGCCGGATCGCCTGGCAGCTTGGCCTCGCGCCCGGCCGGGATCGTGTTCACGTACGGCGTGGTGATGCTGGCGATCGGCCCACTGCCGGCCATCTGGGCGCGCTGCACCGCGCGGGCCAGGATGTGCCGGGCCCGGTCCGGCCCATCGTGCTCGACGACGGCGTCGACGGCCTCGAGCCATTCGCTCGTCTCGGTCGCGTCGACGTCCGCGCCGGCGCCATTGGAGCTCTGGGTGTGGACTGAGTCGGTCATGGGCGGACGGGGTTCAATATACCCCGGGGCATTTGACCTCAGGCGGCATTACTCGCCGCATTTCCCTACGGTTGGGGGGTGGCCTTGAGAGAAGTCGAAGGTGATGTAGGGGCGCCCTGGGCGCGTCCGCTCGGAGGTGTGCTCGACCAGCTCGCGGTCGAATCCGATGTGCTTGCCGATAACCCGCTCGGGGATCCGGCGCGCCGGCCGTTGTATGTGTATCGCCCGCCCGGCGTCGAGTTCGACCATCCCAAGGGTCTGCCGTCGGTCTACGTGATCCAGGGATTCACGGGTCAGGTCGACATGTGGCTGGGCCGCCAGTCGTTCGAGCCGACGATGATTGAGCGCATCGACGCGATGTTCACGACGCGGTCCTGCCCCGACGCGATCGTCGTGTTCGTCGATGCATGGACCTCGCGCGGAGGATCGCAATTCATCAACTCGGCCGCCACCGGTCGCTATCTCGACTATCTGTGCGACGAGGTGGTGCCGTTCGTCGACGGTCGCTACCCGACGCTCTCCGGCCGCGACCATCGCGGCCTGGCGGGAAAGTCGTCGGGCGGGTACGGCGCGATGGTCGTGCCGATGCTGCGTCCTGACGTGTTCGGCGCGCTTGCCTCGCACGCTGGGGATGCACTGTTCGAGTGCTGCTACCAGCCCGAGTTCCCCCTCACGGCTCGGCTCCTGCGCGACCACTTCGAGGGCTCCTACGACGTGTTCCATGAGCGGCTGGCGTCGGCTCCGACGTTCGACTTCGCACGCTTCGGGTCGCCGCTGAACTCCTACGGGATGGCGTGCTGCTACTCGCCTGATCTCTCGCGCCCGGGTGAGGCTGTGCTGCCGTTCGAGATCTCGACCGGCCGCCTCATCGACGACATCTGGGCGCTGTGGCTCGAGCACGACCCGGTTCGCATGGCAGCGCATCACGCCGACGCGCTGCGCAGCATGCGCCGGATTTACCTCGATGCCGGCAAGAGCGACGAGTTCTACCTCGACCTGGGAGCGACCGCGTTCGCGCACGAGCTCGAAAAGATCGGCGCCGCCCATACGCTCGAGCTGTTCGACGGCAAGCACGGCGGGATCACGTACCGCTACCCGGGCGCGATCCGTGAGCTCGTGACCGCCCTGATGCCGTGACCGCAACCGCTGAGGAGGAGCTCGCCTTCGCCGGGCCCGCCGCGCTCGCGAAGCTCGTGCGCGAGCGCCAGGTCCGGCCGCGCGAGCTGGTCGAGCTGTGTCTGCGCCGGATCGAGTCGATCGACCCCAAGCTCAACGCGTTCCGGGTCGTCCTGGCCGAGCAGGCGCTCGCCGAGGCCGACGCGCCCCAGAACCTCGACGGCCCACTTGCCGGCGTGCCGTTCGCGGTCAAGGACGAGATGGGCCTGGCGGGCCAGGTGCCGACGCAGGGCAGCCGGTCCTACGGACCTCCGGCCGCGCGCGACTCGGAGATCGTGCGCCGGCTGCGGGCGGCGGGGGGGATCCCGGTTGGCGTCACCAACGTCCCCGAGCTGATGATTTTCCCCTGGACGGCGACCGACGCCAACGGGATCACGCGCAACCCCTGGAACCGCGAGCGAACCCCCGGCGGATCCTCGGGTGGGTCGGCGGCCGCGGTCGCGGCAGGCATGGTGCCGGCGGCGACGGCCGCGGACGGCGGCGGCTCGATCCGGATTCCCGCCGCGTGCTGCGGCCTGGTGGGGATGAAACCCAGCCGAGGGCGCGTGTCGCTCTCGCCCGTCCCGCAGGGGTGGTTGGGCCTGACCTCGTTCGGTGCGCTCGCGCGCACCGTGGGGGACAGCGCACTCCTCCTCGACGTGATCCACGGGGCCCTTCCGGGCGACGCGGACGCGGCCCCACCGTTCAGCGGGAGTTATGCCGAGGCGGCCGGGCGGGCTCCCGGGCGACTGCGAGTGGCCGTTTCACGCAAGCTGCCGGCGGGGGTCATCGCCAGGCTGTCAGGCGACCAGCGCGCAGCCTGGGACAGGACCGCCGGTCTGCTGAGCGAGCTCGGACACGATGTGCTTGAGCGCGACCCCGCGTACGGCATGGCCGGGGTGATCTTCATCCAGTTCTGGCTGCGCGGTACCTACGAGGTGGCCCGCGAGATTCCCGACCCGTCGATGCTCGAGCGGTCGACCCGCCAGATGGCGGCCGCGGGGCACTTCCTGGTGCACGGGCGCCGCCGCCAGGAGCTGCTTCGCCGCCGGGAGAACACGGCCGCGAGAGTGCTCGAGCTCTGGGAGGAGTTCGATGTGCTGATGACCCCGGGCATGGCCACCACGGCGATCGCCGCCGAGGGCGGGTATGGCCGCTCGGCCGTCGCTGCGATCGATATCTCGGCGCGGTTCACCCCCTGGACAGCGGCCTGGAATCTCACCGGGCAGCCCGCGGTCACCGTGCCGGCGGGATTCGGAGACGACGGGCTGCCGCTCAGCGTCCAGCTGGTCGGCCGGCCGGGGGCCGAGGACGTGCTCTACTCGCTGGCCGGCCAGATCGAGGCTGCGCGGCCGTGGGCGCAACACACGGCACGCGTATGAATCAATCAGTCGGCGGCGCCTGACGGCGGCGCCTCAGCATCCCCGCTGGTAAACAGCTCCTTTGACAGCTCCAGGAACTCGGCGGCGGCCGGGGCGAGCCGGCGTCCCTCGCGGCAGGCCAACGTGATGTCGCGCGTCAGCGACGGCTCGATCAACGTGGCCACGGTGACCTCGGCGCCCGGCACCTCAGCGTCGGAGCGGGGGAGGATCGCGACGCCCATGTGGCGCGCGACGAGCCGGCGGATCCGCTCGCTCTCGTTGGACTCGAGCTGGACCTGGGGCTCGAACCCGGCGCTGTGGCCGGCGAGCACCAGCAGCTCGCGCAGCCGAGCTCCCTCGCGGTAGCTGATGAACTGCTCGCCGGCGAGCTCGGCCATCCGCACCTCCTCGTGTTCGGCGAGCGGATGGTCGCGGGGGAGGACGACCACGAGCTCCTCGGACACGAGCTGGTGCAGCCCCAGGCCGTGGCTCTCGATGCGC
>Ga0335075_10018754_pt1 | contig 10253 bp, 7 predicted proteins | sample Lox_Sample_24_FD_206723 | JGI IMG/M metagenome (GOLD analysis project Ga0335075, IMG submission 206723) | Soil microbial communities from Loxahatchee National Wildlife Refuge, Florida, United States - Lox_Sample_2.4 | ecosystem: Environmental > Terrestrial > Soil > Wetlands | place: USA: Florida... | reverse complement strand
GCCGCCCACCAACCGGAAGATCTCCAGCTGCTGCGGCAGGCCCAGGTCGGCGAGAACCGGCTCGGCGCGCACCCGGGCGTACGAAGCCAGCAGCTGGCGCGGATCCCGGATCAGGAACGCGTGCCGCAGCGGGCGCAGCGCGTCCCGGTCCACCTCGGGCAGCAGGTGGTGCGTCATGTGCTTCTGGTAGTACACGGTCTTGCCGGCCGGCAGCGGGGCGAAGCTGAGCTCGCCGAGCACCTCCCGCCAGTCGGACGGCATCGACGCCACGATCTCGTCCTGCGCCGGGTGCAGGACCTCGCTGTGGGTCAGGTAGAACGCGTACAGCGGCTCGTCGACAACCACGGTGTCGGCCCGGTTCTCCCAGGAGCGCATCAGCGCCGTTGAGATGGTTCGCGGCCCGGACCACATCGCGATCCGCGCCACGGCCGGCCCCGCTCCGCCGTCACCGGTCACAGCACGACCACGGACCGCAGCACCTCCCCGCGCTGCATCTTGGCGAACGCCCCCTCGACCTGGTCAAGCGCGATGGTCTCGGACACGAACTTGTCCAGCGGCAGCCGCCCCTGCAGATGCAGGTCCACCAGCATCGGGAAGTCCCGCGAGGGCAGGCAGTCGCCGTACCAGGACGACTTGAGCGACCCGCCGCGGCCGAAGACGTCAAGCAGCGGCAAGTCCAGGCGCATCTCCGGGGTGGGCACCCCGACCAGGACGACGGTGCCGGCCAGGTCGCGCGCGTAGAACGCCTGCTGGTAGGTCTCTGGCCGGCCGATGGCCTCGATCACCACGTCGGCGCCGTTGCCCTCGGTCAGCTCGCGAATCCCCTCGACCGGGTCGGTCTCCCGGGAGTTGATCACGTCGGTGGCGCCGAACTGACGGGCCCAGTCCAGCTTGCGCTCGTCAACGTCCACGGCGATGATCTTCCGTGCCCCGGCCAGGAGGGCGCCCAGCACCGCGCCGTCGCCCACGCCGCCACAGCCGATCACGGCCACCGAGTCGCCCCGGCCGACCTGCCCGGTGTTCAGCGCGGCGCCGAGGCCGGCCATCACGCCGCAGCCGAGCAGCCCCGCCACCTCCGGCTTGATCCGCGGATCCACCTTGGTGCACTGGCCGGCCGCGACCAGGGTCTTCTCGACGAACGCCCCGATCCCCAGCGCCGGGGAGAGCGTGGTGCCGTCGGCCAGGGTCATCTTCTGGGTCGCGTTGTGGGTGGCGAAGCAGTACCACGGGCGGCCCCGCGCGCAGGCCCGGCACTGGCCACACACCGCGCGCCAGTTGAGGATCACGAACTCGCCGGGCGCCAGGCCGGTCACGTCCGGGCCCACCGCCTCCACCACGCCGGCCGCCTCGTGCCCGAGCAGGTACGGGAAGTCGTCGCCGATCCCGCCCTCGCGGTAGTGCAGGTCGGTGTGGCAGACGCCGCACGCCTGCACCCGGACCAGGGCCTCGCCGGGCCCGGGATCGGGCACCAGCACTCCGGCGGTCTCAACCTTGGCGCCCTTGCCCCGGGCGACCACGCCCGTTACCTCATGTGTCATCCGGCCAGCGTCCTCTCATTTCATCCTGAACGGGTAGCCGCCGCTCATTCCTCCCCAACAGGTTGCCCTGGTGGGGGCATGATACGGCGGAGCAGAGTGGCGCTGGAGTGTGGCCAACCCACCAGGCGTCCCGTTCAGGAAACTCTGCCAGGATGATCAGGTGGGTATTGCGGAGATCACCTGGGGTGAGACCAGCGAGCGGGCCCGGCTGCTGCGGGTGGATGAGTACGACGTCACGCTGGACCTGACCCGGGGCGGGGAGGTGTTCGGGTCCACGTCGGTGATCCGGTTCCGCTGCGCCGAGCCGGGTGCCTCGAGCTACGCCGACCTGGTCGCGCAGTCCGTGCGGGAGATCGTGCTCAACGGCGTCCCGATCGACCCGGCGCGGGCCTATGCGGAGGGCCGGATCGCGCTGAGCGGGCTCGCGGAACACAACGAGCTGCGGGTCGTCGCGGACTGCGCCTACACCAGCACCGGGGTCGGGATGCACCGCACGGTCGATTCGGTCGACGGCAAGGTGTACACGTACACGGACCTGGAGCCGGCCGAGGCGCGCAAGGTTTACGCGAACTTCGAGCAGCCCGACCTGAAGGCCGCGTTCACGTTCCACGTCACCGCGCCCGCGCACTGGGTCGTGCTGTCGAACCAGCCGGCTCCCTCGCCCGAGCCCGCCGCGCCGGGTGGGCCAGGGCGGGACGAGACGGCCACCTGGCATTTCCCGGCCACGCCGCGCATCTCGACGTACCTCACCGCCGTGGTGGCGGGCGAGTACCACCTGGTCCGCGACTCGCACACCACCCCGGCGGGCCAGGTGATCCCGCTCGGGCTGGCCTGCCGCGCCTCGCTCGCCGGGCACCTCGACGCCGACGACATGTTCGCGATCACCAAGCAGGGCCTGGACTTCTACGAGCAGCTGTTCGGCACCGGCTTCCCGTTCGAGAAGTACGACCAGGTCATCGTGCCGGAGTTCCCGGCCGGGGCCATGGAGAACGTCGGCTGCGTGGTGATCTCCGAGCAGTTCCTGTTCCGCTCGAAGGTCACCGAGCTGATGTACGAGCTGCGGGCCATGGTGATCCTGCACGAGATGGCGCACATGTGGTTCGGCGACCTGGTGACCATGCGGTGGTGGAACGACCTGTGGCTCAACGAGTCGTTCGCGGAGTTCTGCGCGTTCCTGGCCACCGCCGAGGCGACCAGGTTCACCGAGGCCTGGACGACCTTTTCCAACTTCCGCAAAAACGTCGGCTACATGCAGGACAAGATGCCGTCCACGCACCCGATCGCCACCGACGTGAAGACCCTGACCGAGGCGATCGCGAACTTCGACGGGATCAGCTACGCCAAGGGCGCGTCCGTGCTCAAGCAGCTGGTCGCCTACGTGGGCCGGGCGAACTTCTTCGACGGCATCCACGGTTACCTGGCCGAGCACGGCTGGGCCAACGCGACCCTCGCCGACCTGCTGCACGCGCTGGAGGCCAGCTCGGGCCGGAGCCTGGCCGACTGGTCGCGCGCCTGGCTCGAGACGGCCGGCCCGAACACCCTGCGCAGCGAGTTCGAGGTCGGCGGCGACGGCACGTTCACGTCGTTCGCCGTGCTCCAGGAGGCCCCGCAGCAGCACCCGACGCTGCGGCCGCACCACATCGCGATCGGGCTGTACGACCGGGCCGGCGGCGCGCTGACGCGCTCGGTGCGGGTGGAGGTCGACGTCGCCGGCGCGCGCACGGCCGTGCCGGAGCTGGTCGGCGTCCCGCAGCCCGACCTCATCCTGCTCAACGACGACGACCTCGGCTACGCGATCGTCCGCTTCGACCCGCGGTCGCTGGCCACCCTGACCGCGTCGATGGGTGAGTTCACCGACTCGCTGGCCCGGGCGGTGTGCTGGAGCGCGGCGATCGACATGGTCCAGGAAGCCGAGCTCTCGCTGCCCGCGTTCATCCGGTTGCTGGTGGGCGGCATGGGCCAGGAACCCTCGGTCTCGGTGCTGCAGACCCTGCACATGCTGGCTGCGCGCCTGTTCGTGACCATGGCCGACCCGCGGTGGGTGCCCGAGGGCAAGCGGCAGCTGGCCACGGCGGCCGAGCCGCTGCTGCGGTCGGCTGAGCCGGGTTCGGACCACCAGCTCGCCTGGGCCCAGCTCTTCGGCCGGACCGCGGTCACGGCCGGGCAGCTCGACCTGCTGGCCGGGCTGCTGGACGGCAGCGCTGAGATCCCGGGCCTGGCCGTCGACACCGAGCTGCGGTGGGGCCTGCTGAAGAGGCTGGCCGTGACCGGGCGGGCCGGCGATGCCGAAATCGACGCCGAGCTGGAGCGGGACGCGACGGACGCGGGCCAGCGGCACGCCGCTAGCTGCCGCGCCGCGATACCGGACGCCGGGCATAAGGCGGCGGCGTGGGCGTTGCTGGCCGAAAGCGAGGACCTCAGCGTCGAGGCCGCCCAGGAGGTGGCCAACGGCTTTGCCCAGCCCGAGCACGCGTCGCTGCTCGCTCCGTACGCGGAGCGTTACCTCGAGATCATGCCCGCGATCTGGTCGTCGCGCGGCGAGCACATGAGGGTGGTGCTCGGCCGGCTGCTGTTCCCGTTCCCGGCCGCGTCGCCCGGGCTAGTCGAGCGGATCGACGCGTTCCTGGCCGCCGAGGAGCGCGACCCGGGCCTGGTCCGGGTCCTCATCGAGCATCGCGACACGGTGGAGCGCGCGCTCCGCTCCCGCGCCCTCCCGGCCTGACCGCGCAGCGGCCGCCGCGGTCAGGTCAGGCCGCCGTGGTCAGCCGCTCACGGCGCAGCCGGCTGAGCGCCCGGGTGTGCCAGCGAGGCCGCACGGCGACCGGCACGTTCGGCGGCGCGAACGGCACCAGGGCCAGCCGCAGCTGCTCGGGGGTGACCTCGTGCAGCGGTATCCGGTACCGGAGCGGGTCCGAGCGCGGGTGGAGGAGGCCCGGTGCCCGCACCAGGCAGGCCGGGGGGAGGAGAACGGTCAGGATGGCCGCGGCGATCCGCCAGACCATGCGACCGCGATCGCTGGCCGAACCGGGAGTCAGGAAAATGTCCAGGCGGGCGCCGTAGGGCCGGCCGGCGATCCTGAGCTGGCGAACCTCATCCCACGACAGGTGCCTGTTCGTGCGCCGCCTCGGCCCGAAGCGCCGCCGGGCGGCTCCCCTCAGGCCCAGCAGAATGCCGCTCTCGTCGACCACAAAGGCATTACTGCGCAGGGTGGCCAGGACCGCGATCAGCGTGATCACGGCTAAGGTCGCGGCCGGCAGCGCGCACACGGCGTACCACAAGGGAAGCTTGCCCTTGACGTAGGCCAGGACGGCGATGGCCGCGTACCACAGCGGTATCAGCCACAGATAACCGCGCGGGAAAATCGCGGAAGGTCCCCTAACCAGTGCTGCGTAGCGATTTTCCACGACAGCCTCCCCTAATGCCCGCTACCGTGATGATCCGTCCTGTAGGGTGCCAGCCGCAAGAGTGCGTTGCCCGATGCTGACGTCCGGGGGCGCCCCGCCGGGGCCAACTAGGCCAAGGATGTGGCGGACAGCGGTGACCTTGGCGCATGATGTATTGATCTCAGATTGATCTCGCTAGGCCAATTACGTCGCGCCAGTGTCAGGGGTAACCGACTTCATGACTTCAAGATGGCCGCAGGCTCAGCAAGACGAGCGGTCTGGACACGCCGCCTTCGACGAAGCCTGGCCACCGGGCGACGGTGGCGGGCAGTCCTGGCAGGACGACGGCTGGCGGGGCTCTGATCAGTACGGGCACGCCGATCAGTGGGCGCCGGCGCAGGGCTCAGCCCAGCGCGGAGGGACCGCGGTTGCCCAGGCTGTCGCGGATCCATGGGCTCCCGGGCGCGGCAGTTTCGAGCATGAGTGGGATCAGAGCGGCGGCGGCTCCGGGGACGATGCCGACTACGAGTGGTTCTCGTACCTGAGCGGGGGACGGTCGGCGCAGCCCAAGCCGGATGCGATCCCGGCCGAGCGGCCCCGGGGCAAGCGCCGTGGCCGCGAAGAATCGCAGTCGCCTGATCGCGGGCCGGCTCGTGACGACCGCCCCGAACGTTCTCGTTCTCGCCGGGGTAAGGACAGGCCTCACCCGGCCGATCCTGGGAACCGCGATTCTGGGCACGGCGACCCGCGCAATGGTGACCCGCGGACGGGCGACGCGCGGAACGGTGACCCGTGGACGAGCGACCCGCGGAACGACCGGCGAAACGGCCGCCAAGGGCGCGGGCGGGCTGTGGCGGCTGACCGGACCGCGGTAGTTGACCGGGCTGGGACTGCTAGCTGGGCGACGACAGATCCAGGGCGGCGGCCCGCGGCCGCTGGCCAGCCCGTCGCTGGCCAGCCCGCGGCGGCCGATCCGGCTACGGATCCGGGGCAGCGGTCTGCGGCGTTTGATCGGCCCGCGGCCACGGGTTCTCGGCATGGGCGGTCCGCGGTCGTCGACTCGGCGGCCGCGCCAACGGACTCGAGGCGGCCAGCGAACTCGAGGCACCGGCGGGCGGCGTCGGATGACCTGGAGTACGGGCAGGCCGCCACGGCGGTCAGCCGGGATGCGGCCACAGATCCCGGATACGGCCGGTCCGCGTCTCCCGGCCGGTCTGCGGCCACGCACCGGGCTGCGGCGGCCGACCGGGCTGCGGCGGCCGACCGGGCCGCGGCGGCCGACCCGCGGTATGACCAGACCCCGCCGGCTGGCTGGCCCGCGGCGGTGGACCCCGGCTACGGTCGGCAGGCTGCGGCGGCGGAACCCGGGTACGGTCGGCAGGCTACGGCGGCGGATCCGCGGTATGACCAGTCGGCGGTGGCTGGCTGGCCCGCGGTGGCGGACCCGGGCCACGACCAGACCCCGCCCGCTGGATGGCCTTCGGCGGTGGACCCCGGTTACGGCCACACGGCAGTGGACTCGCGGTATGACCAGTCGGCGGTGGCCGGGTGGCCCGCGGCGACGAACGACCCGGGATATCAGTGGCCCGCCACGGTGGACTCGCGGCATGACCAGAACCCGCCCGCTGGATGGCCCGCCACGGTGGACTCCGGGTACGGCCAGGCTGCGGCGGTGGATTCGCGGTATGACCAGTCGGCGGTGGCTGGCTGGCCCGCGGTGGCGGACCCGGGCCACGACCAGACCCCGCCCGCTGGATGGCCTTCGGCGGTGGACCCCGGTTACGGCCGCACGGCGGTGGATTCGCAGTATGACCAGTCGGCGGTGGCCGGGTGGCCCGCGACGACGGATGAGCCGGGGTATGGGTGGCCCGCGGCGGATGACCGGAATGGCCAGGCTCCGGACACTGGCTGGCCAGCGGCTGACTCAGGGTACGGCCAGCCTGCGGCGGTGGATTCGCGGTATGACCAGTCCGCGGGGGTCGATTGGGCTACGGACGACCCCGGGCTTGGCTGGCCGGCCGCGGATGATTCAGCGACCGGGCAGCGCGCGGTGGCGGGCTGGCCGACGGCCGTCGACCCTGGATTCGGCGAGCGCACGTCCGCCGATACCAGTCTCGGCCGCTCCGCCGCTGCCGGGTCGAGTCCGGGCAGCAGCGGCCGTTCGGGTCCAGGTAACCAGCGGCCCGCTCCGCGCCGCGGCGACCGCAGCGGGAACCGGCGTCCCGGAGACTCGAGCGGTCCTCGCCGCCAGGCGACCGGGGTCAAGACCCGCGAGGCCCGGTCGAGGCAGGCATCCGCTAGTCAGGCCGGGGACAGCGCCGCTCCGACGCGGGAAGCGCCGCGCCCGCAAACTCAGCCGGCGCCAGTACGCCAGCCTGCCCGCCAGACTCAGCCGGCGAGAAGCACCAAAAAGACGCGCAGCCGGCTGCCTGCGCGAGTGCTCGCGCTGGCCGGCGCCACGGCAGTCATGGCCGGAGCGGTCGCTGTTGTCCTGACCAGATCCACCGGTGGCGTGACCCACGTCCTGACCACGCCGGAACAGCTAGCCGCGTTCACGAAGCAGCCACAGCTTGCCGAGCAGATGCATGCAGCGACGCTGCGGGAGCAGATCGTCAAAGAGAGCGCCGGCGAGGCGCACAACGTCATCTACGCCGTGTACGAGGACAGCGCCGGGTCGTCCGCCTCGTCGCCTCAGATCATCCTGTTCATCGGCGGCAACCTGTCGGGTACCTCGGCGGGCGCGTTCATCTCCACCTTCACCGGCAAGCTCCAGGGCGCCACGACAACCAGCGCCGGATCACTCGGCGGTGAGGCGGCCTGCGTGCCGAGCGTGGACGGGCGCGTGGCGGAGTGCGTTTGGGCGGACAACGACACGTTCGGCGTGGTTGCCTCGCAAACCCTGAGCGCCTCGAAGCTGGCCGATGAACTGCGCCAGATGCGGCCGATGGTCGAGCATCAGGTCGGCCGGCACTCACTAACCGGCTGACCGCGCCCGCGCCAGCCACCGCTGACCTCGCCGACCACGTGAGCCAGCCGGCTGGCCGGCCAGCCAGCCGGACGGGTCTACTTGGCCGGGCCGCCGCCGCTGTGAGGCCGCTCCGTCCGCAGGGACAGCCGCACGATGGCGATGGCGATCGCGGCGGCCAGGAGGGCCAGGCCGGCCAGTTGCCCGCCGATGAGACGAGAATTGAGCGGCAGGGTTGACGACACGATGTCCGCGTCGTTGGCCATCTTGTTCTTCGCGGCCTTGCCCTTGGCGCCGGAGCCGGGAGACACCGTCGGGAACAGCCCGGACGGATTGGTGCTGTCAACGGGCGAGGTGAGCCCACCACCCGGCGTCGACGCCGACGTGCCCGGGAGCGAGTCGCCCGCGTTCTGCGACGTCGGGGTCGAGCCCGAGTCTGAGGCCGGGGCGTCCACGTCGATCGTGGCCTTGGCGCGGAAGGAGGTGGCTTTGCTCGCCCGCACAATGGCCGTGAGGGTGATCTTCTCGCCAGCGGACGCTGAGCTGCCGACCTTGGCCGCCGCCACCAGTTCCTCGCTCTGGCTGGTCAGCAAGTCCCCCACGGTGCAGACGGCGCCTTTTGGCTGCGAACACACCGTGAAAGCCGGCGCGTCTACGTCTGCGACCTTCGTTATGCCCACGGTGACGCTGGCCGCGTTGCTCTCCGCGCCGGTGCTCCACACAAAGATCTTGTAGCTGGCCGTTCCGCCCGGGTGGACGGTGCTGCTTGAGAATGGCTGGACCAGCACGCAAAGCTGCGGTGTCGGGGGCGGGGGAGAAGCCGACGGTGAAGGTGACGGCGACGGGCTGGGCGACGGACTGCTGCTGGGCGACGGGCTGGCCGAGGGCGTCGGGCTGTCGCTGGCCGGCGTGGTCGCGCTGGGCGTGGGACTGGCGGACGGCGTGGGGCTGGCGGACGGCGTCGGGCTGGGGTCGCTCGCGCTGGGCGACGGGCTGGCACTCGGGCTTGCGCTGGCCGACTGGCTTGGCGTCGCTGAAGCGGAACTCTGCGGCACGACGGCGAGGCCGATTGCGTCGGCGTGGGCCGCTGACTGCGCGTTCTTGGACTTGCTCGTGGCAACCGCCGGACGGTGAGCGCAGGTGCTGGCCGCGCTGAGCAGCGTGGCCCGGGGGGTGTGCGTGGCAGCGGCGCCGCCCGAGCCGGTTCCCACCAGAAGCAGCCCGGCCATGATGCCGAAGGTGGCCGTTTGAGTGCGTCCCATCGCTGTCGTCATCGAAACGCCGTCGCCTCGCTGCCGGCCCCAGCGGGGACGCCGTACCGCTCTCCCATATCTGATCGCTGTCCGCATGTCCAGGCTGACCCATTCCCTCCTGGCGCCATTCGACACCTCCCGCGGCGGCTGAGGCCATAGCCCTAGGGGAAACCCGTACCATCCCAAAACGGTGCAGTGAGGAGCAGGCGAGCCGCGGATTGCCTTTCTTGTCCACTTCTTTGGACGCGGCGGCGCGGTCGTTCGTTCCCTCCGCCCGCAGATCCGCCGGCCGCCGAGGTGAGGCAACGAGCGTGATCTCAGACCATGCCGGTTCGCGAGAACGGTTACGCCCGGGACGGCGCACTGAGCTGCATCAACGCAAAATCGCTGCCATCTGGCGTGCTCTCGCTGACCGAACCGCGGCCGAAGTCATCGAGCTATGGGCCGACCATCCCGAAACGGCGGCGTCGGTCCCAGTACGGCATGAACCGCCGGCGTTGATCAGAACGTGTCTGGAGTGAGTGCCCCGCCGTTGCCCCATGCGGTCGAAAGGTTCCAGAATCGGTGCTGCCGTCGCGGTCGGCACGGCCGTCGTGATCGGTGCCAGCCCGGCGTTAGCCGCGACCGGCTGGACGGTTGTGGCGGCCCCGCCTAGCGGGCAGAACGCCGCCTTCGCGGCCGTCACCACCACGTCCGACTCCAGCGCCTGGGCAGTCGGCAGCGAGAACGCCGAGCTCAACGGGTTCGGCGCCAAGGCCCTCATCGACCACTGGAACGGCACCGCCTGGTCGCAGGTGGCCACACCGGCCACGCCGGGGAACACGGCCAGCCTGGCCGCGGTCAGTGCCAGCAGCACCACCGACGCCTGGGCGGTCGGGCGCACCCAGGTGAACCGGGAGGACTTCGAGCCGCTGGCCCTGCACTGGAACGGCACCGCCTGGTCGGTCTCGTCCAGCGCCGCGACCGCGCTGGCCGGCCAGATCGCCGACGGGTCACCAACATCAGCCCCACCGACGCGTACGCGATCGGCGGCGGGCTGGGCAGCGCGAATACCGGCCTGGTCGCGCGGTGGAACGGCACGGCCTGGAGCCGGGTCACGGTACCGCAGCCGAGC
>Ga0335075_10018753_pt1 | contig 10253 bp, 10 predicted proteins | sample Lox_Sample_24_FD_206723 | JGI IMG/M metagenome (GOLD analysis project Ga0335075, IMG submission 206723) | Soil microbial communities from Loxahatchee National Wildlife Refuge, Florida, United States - Lox_Sample_2.4 | ecosystem: Environmental > Terrestrial > Soil > Wetlands | place: USA... | reverse complement strand
CGCACCTGGCTGTGCCCGTAGTACTGGAGCATCCACCACGCGCGTGCCGCCGTCGTCGAGTCCGCCTCGTCGCAGACCACGACATCCCGGCCCGATCGCACACCTGCCGCACGCATGGCGGCCTCGAACTGTGCAACCTCAGGAAGCGGGTGGCGGCCGCCGTCACCCGGCGGTCCTGCCAGTTCCGCGTCGAGATCGACGTACCCGGCCCCCGGCACGTGACCGGCGCGGTAGCTCTCGAGGCCGGGCGGCCCGCCCAGCCGCCAGCGCACGTCAATCAGGACCGGGGGGTCATCACCCGCGACCGCCTCGGCTAGCTCGGCAGGGCTGATCAGCGGGTTCCTCACGGCTGCGGTCAGGCCCGTTTCACCGTTGGTCCCGGCGGTTCGAGCAGACATGTGTACCGATCACCCTGGCCTTCCTGTGGATAGCGCTTAGCCTGTGGATAACTCGTGGATAACTGTGCACAAGTAGCTAAAGTGCGGTGCGTTTCCCCTCCGCACCTGTGGATAAACATTCAGCCAGCCTGCCTCGCATCACGCTACGTGAGACAGCAACGGCACCCGCTGGTCACCTGCCGTTAGCGAACCGTGCATCCCGATTAGCGCTGACTCGCGTGGCTCCGTCACCGTCGCTACCACCGCCGACATGCCGCGAGCGGCCGCGATCACATCGCCGATGCGATGCGACACACGCGCGTCCACGGGCCCGAACCAGCCCGCTTCGATGGCCTCATCGCGGCTGGCGATCCAGGCGGTGTCACCGAGCGTGTCCTGCCATGCCGCCAGGACATCGGCAGCGGCACCGGGCCGCGCGTAGACGTGCCGGGCGCGCGGCTCGCCGCCGAGCAGCGCGACCCCGTGCCGCAGTTCCGGAACGGCATCGGCATCGACTTTGCAGTCCGGTGGCACATCGACCATGCCGTGATCGCCAGTGATATATAGCGCCGTGCCCGCCGGAATCGCGCCGGCCAGCTGCTCGGCGAGCACGTCTACGTGCCGGAGCTGGTACCGCCAGGCGGCCGAGTCACATCCCGCGGCGTGACCAGTGGCATCGAGGTCTCCGGTATACACCATGGCCAGCGCCCGCGGCTGCTCCGCCAGCGCGGCTGCGGCGCGGTCCACCAGCGCGCCGGCCGTTTCGGCCGGCCGGTAGTCGGCACCGCGCATCGTGGCCACCGACAGGCCCGAATGCTGGAGTGTCCCGCTGGCGATCCGGAACGCGCCGATTCCCGCTGCGACTGCCCGTTCGAAGATCGTCGGATGCGGCTGCCACTGCTGCGGGTTTACCCCCTTGGCCCAGCGCAGCGCGTTCAGCAGCTGACCGGTCGCCGGCACCCGGACCTGGTAACCGAGCAGCCCGTGCTGGCCCGGCGGCAGTGCGGTGCCGAGTGAACTGAGGCTGGTGGCTGTCGTGGACGGAAACCCGGCGGTGAGCCAGGAGCCAGTCTCGGCCAGTCCGGACAGGAACTTCGCCGCGGACCAGCGGGCACGCAACTGGTCCCAGCCGAGCCCGTCGACGAGGAGCAGGCAGGCCCGGCTCACCGGTGCGAGCCCGAGCACGTTCGCCGCTCCCGGCACGCCAAGCGAGGCAAGCAACGATTCGCTGAAGTCGGCCAGTGTGCTCCGCCCGTAGCCAGGTAGTAGCGGCGACTCCGCCTGCTCTGGTGAGTTGACCGCCCCCGTCGTAGTCACGGACGACTGGTCGCCTCGGTCAGCGCCTGAGCGAAGGAGACCACCTGCTGAACCGCCTCCGGGCCGTCGGCAGCCTCGCTGACCCGGACTGTCAGGTCATCGGCGGTCATCGTGCCGGTGTAGCCGTGATCGGCCTCGCAGTTCTCGTCGCCACAGTGGGCCGGCTCAATCTCGATGTGCGAAAGCACGTTCCAGCCAATGGTCAGCACGACCTCGCTCGGTGCTGTGGCGCCCGGGGCGTAGGACGCGGGATCCGCGATGACCCTGGTCAGCGCCACGGACGAGATGCGCGAGTGCCTGACAGCCTCAGTGCTGGTCTCGGCTTGCGGCCGCGACTCGGGATCGGCGGCATCCGCCGGATACTCGTCGGTGTGGGAGTAGACGAGGCGCGTTGGCGTCAGCGCCATGACGGTCACGTGGCGGCGCACCTCCATGCCGGGATCGAAGTGAGCGTCGTGAATCACCACGAAGGAGACGACGGGTTCACTGCCTACGGCCGATGACACCGCGTCGTAGACCAGGCCGGGGTAGTAGCCGCTTCGCTCGATTGCGGATTGCATTCCGCCAGAAGCGGCCTTCGTTTCGCTCATCCCCCCATCCTGCACCGTCTGCGGCCTCTCCTTCACCAGGTGGGGCAGACTTCTCTGGCAGCGCAGTGACTACTCCGCCGGGTGCGCCGGCTGACCTGACTGCTGAGACTGCCCTGTCTGGGCAGTTCGCGGCAGGTAGTGCAGCACCGCCATGTCGCCGGCCATGGTCACTCCGGTGAGTGCCATCCGGCCGGTCGGGCTGTCGCCGGCCAGCAGCCTGGGTGCCCGTGTATCGGCAACCAGAACCGGTGCGACGGCAAGCAGGAACTCATCGGCGAGACCGGCAGAGAGGAACTGGGCGAGCACGTGCGCGCCCCCCTCGACCAGCAGCCGGGCGATCCCACGCCGCGCCAGGTCGGCGAGAATCCAGCTGAGGTCAAGGTCAGATGGGCCGCCGGCGTGTCCCGGTACCGGGGCTGGGACGACCACTGCAGCGCTCGAGAGCCGGGCTGCCAGGTCGCCGGCGACGGCGGGCGCTGCGTACACCAGCGGGTGCTTAGGGTAAATCGCCCGATCCGGGAACTCCGGCGGCCCGTCGGGCCGCAGCAGCGGGCCATCAGGCTGGACCAGCGGCTGGTCCGGCACAGCCGCAAAGAACCGGGCCCGCGGATCCAGTGCCCCGCTGCGGGTAATCGTGACCCGCCGCGGGCTCGCCGCACGGCCCGTCTCAAGCCGGTGCTGCCGCCGGGCCAGCGAGCGGACCAGCAGCCTGGGATTGTCGGCCCGGACCGTCTGTGCCCCGACCAGAATCGCGTCGCTGGCGGCCCGCAACTCGTCGACCCGGTCCAGGTCGGCCTCGTCGGACAGCACCAGCCGGGTGCTGGAGGCGTCGTCAATGTAACCGTCGGCCGACATCGCGGCCGACAGCAGCACGTACGGTCGCTCGGTCACTGGCACCTCCCCACTGAGTTGCCCGCCACACGCTGGCCTGCGGCGCGCTGACCCGGCGCCGTGTTAGCCGTGTCGCCGCTAGCTCTGCCTCGGGCGCGCTGATCGTCGGCGAACCTACCCGGAACCATGCTGCAGCATGACCGGCGCGCAGTAGCCCGCTAACCGTAGGCTCGGGTGCCATGTTCTGGGGCGGGTTGAGGCTGGCGGGCACGCTGCTCACTGCTGTCCCGATCCCCGGCGCCGCGCACGGCGCGCCGGATCGCCGGACCGCTGCCGCTGCGATGTACTGCGCACCGGTGATCGGCCTGCTGCTAGGAGCGGCGGCGGCCGCCCTGCTACTCGCCTGCCGCGCCGGTCACTCGGGCCCTTTGCTCGCCGCCGTCCTCGCTATTACCCTGCTGGCCGCGCTGACTCGGGGCCTGCACCTGGACGGGCTTGCCGATCTCGCGGACGGGCTGGGCAGCCACCAGCCGGCCAGGCGTGCTCTGGAGATCATGAAACAGTCTGACATCGGGCCGTTCGGCGTGGTGACGCTCGTACTGACTGTCCTGATCCAGGTCACTGCCCTTGCCAGAGCCGACCAGATCGGCCGCGGCCCGGTGGCTGTCATGGCGGCCGCGGTGACAGCCCGCCTGGCCATGATGCTCGCCTGCCGCTACCGGGTCCCGTCCGCCCGGCCGGACGGGCTCGGAGCCCTGGTGGCCGGCACAGTGCACCCGCTAGTCGGCAGCATTCTCGTGCTTGCCGCCCTTGCGGCCGCCGGCGCCTTCGGTTGGATCTACCCGGCAGCCATGGCGATTGCGCTGCTGATCTCGCTGGCACTGACCAGCCTGGCAACGCGCCGCCTCGGCGGCATCACCGGGGACGTGCTCGGCGCGGTCGCGGAGGTCGCCGCAGCCGCCTGCCTCATCGCCACCGCCCTGAGCTGACCGGACTGGTCAACGGACCGTAGCGCCGGGCGGGCGCCAGCGGTCAGGTCAGGGCGGCGCGCATCCGCTGCGCGTACTCCGCCGCTTCCGCGTCGCTGTCATAACGGCCGCGTGGCCAGAAGAAGCCGCGCAGCCCGTCGCCCTTCGTCCGGGGCACGACGTGAAAATGCAGGTGCGGCACACTCTGGCTGACCACGTTGTTCGCGGCGACGAACGTGCCCTGGCAGCCGAGGGCCGCTGGCATCACCGCGCTGACCCGCTGGACTCGCAGGAAGAACGGCCCGACTGCGGCCGCCGGCAGGTCGGCCAGTGTCCGGACGTGCTCACGCGGCGCTATGAGCACATGCCCCTTGAACACCGGCCGGCTGTCCAGAAACGCCACGACAACGTCGTCCGCCAGCACGATGTGCGCGGACACGACCCCGGCGATGATGTCGCAGAAGATGCACTCGCTGATCGCATTGCCTCCTGCCGGCTGGCCAGCGGGCCACGGCACAAATCGGGCCCGGTGACCAGAGCGGCCACTGCACGGACGATAGCCTGCCGACATGGCGGCTGACGGGCAACGGCACATACTGGCGATCGGCGGGTTCGGCGCGCCGCGAGAGCAGGACCTGCGGCTCCCGGCCCTGATCCGCCACGCCATTGAGCTCTCCGGCACCGCGCAGCCGAGGGTCTGCGTGCTGAACACGGCGGCCGGCGACGAACCCACCGCATACGTGCGCATGTACGCCATGCTCGCCCAGCTCGGGGCCAGGCCCTCGCACCTGCAGCTGTTCTCCATGCCGAACGTAGCCGACCCGGCCGACCTGCTGCTCTCGCAGGACGTGATCTTCGTCGGCGGCGGCAGCGTCGCCAACATGGTGGCTGTGTGGCGCGTCCACGGCCTGGATGAGGTGTTCCGCCAGGCGTGGGAAGCCGGGATCGTGCTGGCCGGGGTCAGTGCGGGCGCCATCTGCTGGTTTGACGGCGGCACCACGGACTCCTTCGGGCCGGCACTTCGCCCGTTCACCGCCGGCCTGAGGTTGCTGCCCGGCAGCTACTGCCCGCACTACAGCTCCGAGCCGACCCGGCGACCGGCCTACGAGGCACTCGTCGGACACGGGACGCTGCCGGCCGGCCTCGCTTGTGACGACGGCGCCGCGGCGCACTTCGCGGGCACGGTGCTCGCCGGGATCGTGGCTGATCGGCCCGGTGCCACCGGCTATCTGGTCAGGCCGGACGGGGCAGGCGGCAGCCACCAGGAACCACTCAAGGTCACTGCTCTGCTGCCGGGCTGACGCGCCGGGCCCCGCGCAGCAGCGCCCAGCCGCACCCCGGCGTGCCAGCCCTACCGGCCCGGAACATCCGCCCCGGGTCTGACCAGGACCAGCCCGAAGGCTGACGGCATTCAGCGGCCGACGGCATACCCTTGACCTCGTGTCCGCCCTGTACGCCTGGCTGCGCAGCCACCGGCTGTTCGTGGACAGCGCACTGGCGATGGCGCTGGGATTGCTCGGTATCGGGCAGCTCCTTCACGGCCCGTGGACGCAAGTGCCCGCCTGGGTTCTCCTCGTCTCGGCAGTTGCCGTCCGACGGAGGATCGCCGTCACGGCGTTCTGCATCGGTGCGCTCGGTGGCGCCGTGCAAGTAGCAGGCGGGGAACTGCTGCGGGCCGGCCCGCTGGCGACAGACATCTCGATGCTCGTCCTGCTGTACACGGTTGCGGCATACCGGCCACGCCGCGCCTCTGTCCCCGCGCTGTTCGTTTGCCTGGCCGGATCTGCCGTCGCTGCTGCCACGGTCTGGGTGCCGCTCAATGGCCCGGACCGGGCTTTCGCGCAGATTGCATTCGCGGCCACGCTACTCAGCGGCTGCGTTCTGCTCGCCTGGGTGCTCGGCGATTCGATGCGCTACCGGCGCGGCTACTACGCGGGCCTCGAGGACAGGGCAGCGCGGCTCGAGGCTGAGCGGCACGCCCAGGCCAAGATCGCAGCTGCAGCCGAGCGCGCCAGGATTGCCCGTGAACTGCACGACATCGTCGCGCACCACGTCAGCGTCATGGTCGTACAAGCCGATGGTGCCCGGTACGCACTGCGGACCGACCCTGACCGGGCGGAAACCGCCCTGACGGCCATCTCGGCGACCGGCCGCCAGGCGCTGACCGAGATGCGCAGGCTGCTCGGCGTGCTGCGGTCTGCGGGCGCGCGCAATAGCCTGGCACCTGTGCCCGGCCTCGGCGAGTTGCGCGAGCTGCTCGACCAGGCCAGAGGAGCCGGACTCGAGGTCAGCTATACCCTCACCGGCACGCCACGGGAGCTGCCCGAAGGCGCCGAACTGGCGGCCTACCGGGTGGTGCAAGAATCCCTGACTAACACCCGCAAGCACGGCGGTCTCGCTGCCAGCGCCGCCGTCACGCTGCGCTATGAGCCGGACGGGCTGACTGTTGAGGTGATCGACGACGGTATTGCCAGCCCGGCCAGCGAGCCCGCCGGTCACGGCCTGGCCGGCATGCGCGAGCGGATCGCGATGTACGGCGGCACGGTCCAGGCTGGACCGCTGGCGGGCGGCGGGTTCGGCGTGACCGCCCACCTGCCCTGCCCAGTTGCCGCCGACGCGCGAGGCGCGGGCCACGGAGTTGAGCAGGACCAGGCCGGGCCCGCGGATCCGGTGCCATCGCGGCCCGGGCAGCAGGACGACCGCGACCAGCCAGACCAGGCCGGGAACGGGCTCTGGACGGGCTGGTCCGGGTCGTCCGGCCTGTCCGGTGCGGCGCGATGAACGTCGCGGAGCCGGGCGGTGCCTCGGACTGCTCGCTGATCAGGATCATCCTCGTGGACGACCAGGAACTGGTCCGCGCGGGATTCCGGATGGTCCTGGATGCTCAGCCTGATATGCAGGTCGTCGGTGAGGCTGCCGACGGCATAGCGGCGATCGACCTGGCCCGGCGGCTGCACGCTGATGTGATGATCATGGACGCCAGGATGCCCAGGCTCGACGGCGTCGACGCGACCCGGCAGATCCGGCAGCACGGTGACCTGCCGCGCGTCCTGATGCTGACCACGTTCGATCTGGACGAGTACGCGTTCGCCGCGTTGAAGGCCGGAGCCAGCGGATTTCTGCTCAAAGACGTCCCGCCCGAGGAGTTGCTGTTCGCGATCCGCGCCGTGCACTCGGGCGACTCCGTGGTCGCGCCGTCCACGACGCGGCGGCTCATCGACCAGTTCGCGGCATTGCTGCCCGGCGGCGAGCAGCCCGCCCCCGCCGAGCTAGCCGAGCTCACCGACCGGGAGCGCGAGGTTCTCACGCTCATCGCGCAGGGCCTGTCCAACGGCGAGATCGCCCGCCACCTGTTCGTGTCCGAGGCGACCGTCAAGACACATGTCGGCCGGGTACTCGCCAAGCTGGAGCTGCGCGACCGGGTGCAGGCGGTGGTCTACGCGTATGAGCACGGCCTCGTGCGGGCCGGCCAGCGGCCATGAGAGCTACGCCGAAGTGAGATCCCGACTCGCCTGACAGCTCCCACTGAATTCGGTCCGCCGCAACCTGCGAGTTACTGCCAAATAACAGACACCCGCAGCTGACAGTTTGCGGAATGAGCCAGGCAAAGCGGCAATTTCGGCTACGCATTCCGGGCAAAACCGGCGGGCGCCACGACCGGCCGCGCTCGCGAGGTGAGCCGATGCGACTGGCGGGGCATATGGTTTCCATGGGGCTGGCGTATGAGAGGTTTGGCGCCGGACCACCGCTGGTCCTCTTGCATGGAATCGGGCATCGGCGGCAGGCCTGGGACGCAGTCTTGGATCGCCTCGCAGCCTATCGAGATCTGATCGTCGTCGATCTGCCCGGTCATGGTGAATCTCCGCCGCTGGAAACTGCCGGACGCTCGGTAGCCCACGCGCTTGTCGCAGAGACCATGGGCTTTCTGGACGACCTCGGGCTGCAGCGCCCGCACTTCGCCGGCAGTTCGCTAGGCGGCCGGCTGGCGCTTGAAGCGGCCGTAGCCGGCCGCGCTGCCAGCGTCACCGCGTTGTCGCCGGCCGGGTTCTGGCGAAGCTCCCGCGAGCTCAGTTACGCGCGTGCGGTATCCAAGGCCATGCAGGTAGCCGGGCGGCTCATCCAGCCGATTGGCCCGGCGCTGGCGCGCACTACCGCCGGGCGGGCGGTGATCTACGCGGAAATTGTCAGCAGGCCGTCCATGGTGGGAGCCGAGCAGGCACTGGGCGACATGGAAGCCTTCCTGGCCGCCCGGTACACAACCAATGCCATCCTGGCGGCAGCAACCCCGTTTACCGGGGCCGTGCCCGCCGGGATCCCGGTGACGATCGCGTGGGGCACTAATGATCGTCTGCTGCCGCCCCGGCAGGCCCTGGTGGCCAAAGAGCGCATCCCCCAGGCCCGGCTGGTCCCGCTCCCTGGCTGCGGGCACGTCCCGATGACGGACAACCCCAGACTGGTCGCTGACGTTCTGCTCCGCGGCAGCCGCGTGGCACAGCACGCCGGCAGGCAAAGCGCGGCCGGTTTAACTCCTGCCAACTGGTGGCCGGCGGCGAGTTCCGAGAACCCCGCCGGCGGACTTTCCCTGCCAATCGGGCGAACTGTGCTGACCCCCGCAGCGGAATGAAGTTCCGGCCAACGGCAAATGGCAAGCGTGTTCGATAGTCAAGGCGACGCTGTCTGGCCTAGTTTGGATAACTGAAGTTTGCGCCATCGCGGCGCGCCCGGCAGCATGACGTGTCGCGCCGCTCGCAGCGGGAAGGCCTCGTAGCACAAAGTTTGCGCTGCGTCCAAGGCCAAACCACGTTACGGGGATGTACCTTGCGACTTCTGGTAGCCGTACGTGTGGCACGCATCACGCGATGTAATATGCGGTGGCGCGTCGGCGGTGATCATCAGGCACTTTGCGCTCTAGCGAGCTGGAGGTAGCGGCATGTCCGCATCCGGGCAGACAGCGCATGCCGGACCGGGGCGCGTTAACTGGCGGCGTTTCGCCGTGATCATGGTGCCTGCGATCGCGCTGGCCGGCATACTCGTGGCCCTGACAGCGTCAAGCGTCCTGGCGGTCTCCTTCAGCATTTCCGGCATTCCGTTCACGGTCACCGCCAACTCACTCGAGGGCCAGGGATTCGAGCAATTGACCGTCGTGGACAGGTCAGTCATCAACGATCTGCCGGGCAATAACAACCAGATCGTGCTGGAAGACGACGCGATCCGTTCGGCCACCATAAGCCATCTGTGCCTGGGCGTAACGGTTGTCGGGGTCAACATGATCATCACCGCGGGCGATGGCAGCACGCCAGCCACCGGCTCGTACCTCCAGGTGGATGCTGACCGGCTGTCTGGCAATGCCGGGTTCACCCATATCAACATCGGGCAGGACGCCAGCACGGTGACTGAGGTCCCTGGAATCACCGGCGGGGCGGGTGGTTTTGCGATGCAGGCTGACACCGTCAGTATCGACAATCTGCGCGAGCACGCTTATGCCACCACTGCCGGGAGCTTCACACTGCCCGGATTCGGCCTCCACTTCGGCGGATCCTGCTAGCCGTGACGCGATCGATAGAGGATGCCGACGACACCCCCGCTGGCGCGCGCGCGGCTGCGGACCAGCCAGTCGACGAAGTAGATCAGGACTCGTTCGGCGCCTTCTACCGGTGGCGTCACGCCAGGCCGTTCTGGGGCGGACTGCTCGTCCTGCTCGGCGGCGGGGAGATCCTGCTGTCGGAGCGAGCGCCGCTGCCGGTGGTCATTCACGTCGGGATCGAGGGGCTCGCCGGATACCTAGTCCCCGCCGTGCTGCTGCTCTGCGGAGCGCTGCTGTGGTTCACCCCGGAGCAGCGGACGTTCTACTCGATCCTCGCGGTGCTGCTGGCCCTCAGCTCGTGGGTAACGTCGAACCTGGGCGGCTTCTTCGTCGGCATGGCGCTCGGGCTGGTAGGCGGCTCGCTCGGGTTTGCCTGGGCCCGGGGCAACGGGCCGCCCGCGAAGCTGCGGATGAAGCCGCGGCGCCGGGAGCCGTCTGGCGGGCTCGATCTCCTCATCGGCGGCCCGCGGAAGAGTTCCCGGCCGGTCAGGGCACCGCGTCGCCGCCAGCGTCCGGCAGGCGAAGATACGGTTCCCGTCCGGGATGATCCTGGGGGCCAGAACGCTGTTGCACCCGGTCAGGCCGT